>SMVB01269211.1_pt1 | contig 26103 bp, 22 predicted proteins | sample 2456461 | NCBI WGS metagenome assembly SMVB01 (sample SAMN11095934, study PRJNA526329) | marine sediment metagenome | biome: Marine sediment; feature: Surficial sediment; material: Deep marine sediment; isolation source: Hadal surficial sediment | place: Pacific Ocean | collected 2014-05 | depth...
AAGTCGAGATCTTCGTGACTCGAGCCCGAGGCCATCGATGAAGCCGCCCCCCCGCCGAGACCGATCAACATCGCCGGGCCCCCGAGCACCACGATTTTTGTGCCAGCCGGGATCGGGAGCTTGTCTACGTGTTCGACCCGGATGTTCCCCAGACCGCCGGCGAGCATGATGGGCTTGTGATAGCCCCGGATCTCCAACCCCTCGGGCCCTTCGACTTCTGCTTCGAAGGTGCGGAAGTATCCCGTGATGTTTGGGCGGCCGAATTCGTTGTTGAACGCCGCACCGCCGATCGGCCCTTCGAGCATGATGTCGAGGGCGGAGACGATGCGGTCCGGTTTGCCGAAATCCCGTTCCCAGGGTTCAACAGCGCCCGGGAGCTTGAGATTCGAAACCGTGTAGCCCGTGAGCCCGGCCTTTGGCTTGGCGCCCCGACCGGTTGCACCCTCATCGCGAATTTCGCCGCCACTCCCGGTGGCGGCGCCCGGAAAGGGCGAGATTGCGGTCGGGTGGTTGTGGGTTTCGACTTTCATCAGAATCAAAATCGGTTCGCGGTGTGCCCGATAGATTCCCGATTGCGGGTCGGGGAAGAAGCGACCGCCCTCGCTGCCATCGACCACGGCGCAGTTGTCCGAATAGGCAGAGAGCACGCCATCGGGGGAGATTGCGTGGGTGTTGCGAATCATCTGGAACAGCGAGCGCTGTTGGGCCACGCCGTCGAGGGTGTAGTTGGCGTTGAATATCTTGTGACGGCAATGCTCCGAGTTCGCCTGGGCAAACATCATCAGTTCGATGTCGCTCGGGTCGCGACCCATCGCCGAGAAGTTTTCGAACAGATAGTCGATTTCGTCCGGCGCCAGGGCGAGGCCCAGGTCCCGATCCGCCCGCACCAGTGCGTCCCTGCCACCGCCCTGCAAGTCGATCTTCTGCAAGGGTGTGGGACGTGCCTGCTGGAACAGCACCTCGGCTTCGTCCAGGCGGCGAAACACCGTCTGGGTCATGCGATCGTGCAAGAACGGGGCGATGTCCTTTACGCCGTCGGCCCGCGCTCCCGCCACCCAATACGCAATGCCTCGTTCGAGTCGCCGCACCCCCGTGAGCCCGCAGATTTGAGCGATTTCGGTGGCCTTCGAAGACCAGGGCGAAATCGTCCCCACGCGCGGGGTCACGAGCAACAATTGACCTTCGGGGGGGCTCGATTCGCTCGGCCGCTCGGGGCCGTATGTGAGTAGACGCGCCAGAATTTGGCGATCGCGATCACCCAGGGCCTCGCTCTCGTCCACGAAGTGAACGAATTCGGCGGCGATGCCTCCCAGACTGGGGATCCGGCTGCGAATTCGCTCTTCGAGGGCGCGCAAGCGGGCATCGGAAAGAGCGGGGGCGCCGCGCAAATGGAGCATTTGGACTCCCGTGCGCCTCGGCACGGAACACCGAGGAGATTCGTAGCTGTGGGCGAGTCGCTATTTTAGTTATTTCCGTTTGGATCACAAATCGCTCTTGGCGAATCATTGATTCGCCATCGCTTGTCGCCAAACCCATGCGGGACACCGCTAGACTCTGGCGCCTCTCAGCTGCCCGGGTCAGGCAAAACCGGCGCGAGGATGTGATGGAGAACGCTTCGACCTGGCTCTGGTCAATCTATCCATGGATCAAGGCTCTGCACGTGATGGCCGTGATCTCATGGATGGCGGCGCTGCTCTATTTGCCGCGGCTCTTCGTGAACCATTGCCAGGCGGAGCCCGGGTCGGCTATGAGCGAAGTTTTCAAGGGCATGGAGCGAAGGCTCGCGCAGTTGATCATGACCCCGGCGATGGTTGTGAGCTTTGTGGCGGGTTTGGCGCTGCTGGCCATCAACCCCGCACTGCTCGGCGGGGGTGCGTTCATGGCGGTGAAGCTGGTGCTGGTGATCGTTTTGGCGGGGGTGCACTTCGCCATGTTGGGTTGGCTTCGAGAATTCGACGAGGATCGCAACACCCGACCCCAGCGCTTCTACCGCATCGCGAACGAGGTTCCGACGGTGTTGATGATCGCCATCGTGATCATGATCGTGGTGCGCCCATTCTGAGCGGACGTTCGACGCCTGATCTTTCACGGACTATTTCGGAAATACCCCCTTGGTCTCGAGCACCTCGAGTTGTCCGAAGATGCCTTCGAGCTGGTAGGGGTCGCTTTCGGCGATCTCTCGGGCCGCCTCGAGGTTCTCCGCTTCGAACACAATCAGGCTGCCACACGGGTTCTGCTCGGAGTCGATCAAGGGCCCCGCAAAACGGATCCGTCCGGCCTCGTCGAGGCCCGAGAGGTGGGCGAGATGGCTCTCCCGGTGCTGCTTTCGAAGCTCGAGGCCGCGCTCTGAATCGCGACCCTGGTAGATGTACAACGGCACGCTGATCTCCCGTCTTGGGTTCTGTGAGTTGGGGTGTTGTTTGGGTGTTGTTTGGGTGTTGTTGGGGTGTCGTGGAATGGGAGCTTGGCGTTTTTCGTCCGGGCGAGCATTTTCGCCTTTTTTTCGCTATCGGTGACCAGCCCCCCAGAGGCTCAAATTTGGAAGTTCTGAATCCGGCCCAGCGCGCCGCAGCGCAGTATGTCCCGCAAACCCCGCAGTATCCCGGGGATTCGGGAGCGCTGTTGATCATCGCGGGCGCGGGCTCCGGCAAGACCAACACCCTGGCCCACCGGGTGGCCCATCTACTGGCCCAGGGCGCCGACCCTCAGCGAGTTCTGCTGCTCACCTTTACCCGCCGCGCGGCGGCCGAAATGACTCGGCGCGCCCAACGCATTTGCGATCGCGGGCAGCAGCAGCTGCCTGGAAGTGACGGGTCGACCGCTGTTGTAGGCGGCAATGTAGGCGGCCATGCAGGCGGCGATCTTCAGTGGTCCGGCACCTTTCACGCCGTTGCCAACCGCCTGCTTCGCATCCACGCGTTGTCGCTATCGCTCGATCCAGCCTTCACCCTGCTCGATCGGTCTGACGCCGCCGACTTGATCAACATGCTGCGCAACGATCTCGGGCTGGCAAAGCGCAAGACGCGGTTTCCAAAGAAGGCGACCTGCCTGTCGATCTACTCGCACGTGGTCAACGCCCAGTGCGATATTGAAGCGGCGCTCGAGCGGTCATTTCCCTGGTGTGGCGCCTGGGCGGACGAGTTGAAGCAGCTGTTCGCGGCCTACAGCGAAGCCAAGCAACGACACAATGTTCTCGACTACGACGACCTGCTCTTGTACTGGTTCTACTTGATGCAAGAGCCCGAGTTGGCGCGAAGCGTGGCCGAACGCTTCGATCATGTTCTGGTAGACGAGTATCAGGATACGAACGCGCTCCAGGCTTCGATCTTGTTGCGCTTGCGACCCGGTGGCGCGGGCCTCACCGTGGTCGGGGACGATGCGCAATCGATCTACAGCTTTCGCGCCGCGGATGTGAGAAACATCCTCGATTTCCCGGACCAGTGCGAGCCGAGAGCCAGGGTCCTGACCCTCGAGCAGAACTATCGATCCACCGGCCCCATTCTCAGAGCCTGCAATGCGGTGATCGAAGCCTCCTCCGAGCGCTTTACCAAGAATTTGTTTTCACTCCGCGTGTCGGAGCAAAAGCCCTGGTTGGTTACCGCCGAAGACGAGGCGTGTCAGGTGGAGTACGTGGTCGAGCAGATCCTCGAACATCGCGAGCAGGGAACGCCATTGCATCGGCAGGCGGTTTTGATGCGCACCGCGCATCACAGCGATGCACTCGAAGTGGAGCTGGGTCGGCGCAACATTCCCTTTGTAAAGTTCGGCGGCCTCAAGTTCCTGGAGTCGGCCCACATCAAGGATGTGCTCTGCGTATTGCGCTGGGCAGAGAATCCCACCGACGTCTTGGCGGCGTTTCGTGTGTTGCAACTTTTGCCCGGAATCGGTCCGGCGATCGCGCGTCGAATCACCGAGGTTCATGCCGATCGCGCAGCGGATTTTTCAAAGCTCTCGAGCTTCGCCGTGCCGGCTGCCGCTGCCGCGGACTGGCCCGGCTTGTGTGAATTGATGTGCCGGCTGCGCAGCGCCGACACCGATTGGAGTGTGGAACTCGCGATGGTGCGCCGCTGGTATACGCCGCATCTCGAACGCATTCACGACGCTGCCCAGGTTCGCGCTCAAGACATCGAGCAGCTCGAACAGATCTCTTCGGAGTATCCGTCTCGCGAGAGATTCTTGACCGAGCTGATGTTGGATCCGCCGTCGGTGACGGGAGATCACGCGGGGCCGCCGTTGCTCGACGAAGACTATCTGATCCTCTCGACCATCCATTCGGCCAAAGGACAGGAGTGGGATGTGGTCTACATCTTGAACGCCGCGGATGGATGCATCCCCTCGGACATGGCGACGGACCGCCCGGAACAGATCGAAGAAGAACGGCGCCTGCTCTACGTTGCCATGACCCGGGCGCGCGACGATCTGCACATCGTGCATCCACTGCGTTTCTTCAAGCGACAACAGCATCGCCACGGGGACAGCCATGTTTACACTCCCCGCACGCGCTTCATTCCGGATTCGATTCTCGAGTGCTTCGAACGACGTACTCACGGCCGCCCTCGAGTTGACGACGAACGGTTTGAAACGGCTCAGTCCGCTCGCATCGACGTGCGCGCGAAGGCAACCGCCCGCTGGGCGTGAGCATGTCCCGATGATCGATCCGGAAAGGTCGTCTCGACCCAAAGATCTCGGGGAAACCGAGGCACTTCTGCGAATTCACCACCTGCGCCAGGCGGCGGCCTGGGCGCCGGTGGTCTGGTTTCCGCTCGTGTTGGTGTTGGTCTCGGTTGGGGCTTCGAGCGTGGGACTGGGCCTGGGAATCGCGGGCGCCGCCTTTTCCGGGATTCTGTGCGGCGTGGTTGCGGTGACCCGATGCCCTCGATGTAACGAGCGTTATGCGAGTGTGTCCGGAGGGATTCGGGAAATCTGGCAGCGCGATCGCTGTGCGAGTTGCGGCTTGTCCCGCTACTCGAACTGACCTCGGGCTCGCGAAGCGAAGCGCGATTCATCGATTAGTGCGTGCCGTAGTCGTACGTTGAAAGGCATAGTTGCACGTGCGTTGCACATTTTTTGCACCTGCGCAGTAGGTTCCAAATTGACACGCATCGTTGCACACAAGCTGCGTATTTCCGACAAAAAATTCAATCTTCGTTCACTGATCGAATCGTCGTCGAGGATTTCGGAGAAAAGTTTAGAAGTCGGAGAAATTCTGAGGCTTTGTGGAAATTCCTCTTGAATCCAAATCGGGTCGGAAAGTATTCTCTTGATGTCAGCAAGGTGTTGGCAGCCCCCGGAAGGCCTTCTTCCCAGTAAGACCATCCGGGGGCAACCTACCGCCTTCACGAGTTCTATCCCTCGAGTGCTTCCGCCGCGAGCTTGCGCGCAAGGTTGCCGTCGACCTTGCCCTTGTGCTGTTTCATGACCGCCCCCATGACCTTGCCAACGTCACCGGAGGATGTTGCACCGGTTGCATCGATCGCCGCTTTCACGATCTCCCGGGTGGCGTCGGCGTCGGCGAGCTGGGGCAAGAATTCTCGAATCACCGCGAGTTCGTCGCGTTCTGCGTCGGCCTGCTCCTGACGGCCCGCGCCGTCGAAGGCCTCGATGCTCTCTCCTCGCTGCTTTTCGAGGCGACGCAACAGACCGACCGATACGTCGTCCGACAAGTCGTCCGAGTTGTCTTTCTTCATCTCGTTGAGCAAAACCGCTCGCATGTTGCGGAGCGCATTCAGCCTTGGCTTCGCCCTCGCTTTCATCGCTTCTTTCATCTGACGACTCACGTCTTCCACGATCGACATCAAAATTTCCTCTGAATTGGGCGGTTGCAGCATACGCCGGTGGGGCTTCGCGGTCGATGTGGGCCGGGTACCGCCGGTGACCTCGAGATTCCGGGAACCGGCCCGACGCGCTGGGTGTCTCTAGTTGCGAGGGGTGATACAGGGGAGGCGGGCATTTCTTGCGGAGGGAGATGAGGTGCAGGGTCGTTCGAGTCGAAAGTCGTCTAAGTCAGAGTCGTCAGAGTCAAAGTCAAAGTCAAAGTCAAGATCTAGGCCGAGGTCAGAGTCATTGACCGCGGGTAGGGAATCGACAGGAATTCCGTACTTGGAACTCGTCGCCCCGGCGGCCGAGCCCTACTCACTGGCACAGCCCTTTGCTGGCGATCCTTTCATGGTTTCCAGTCCCACGCGCGCCCGAATCGCGAATGCGATCGAGGTGCGCGTGGGGCGCCTCATCGAATACGTCCGACAAGGTCGGGTCTACGATGCGATCGGCGAGTTCTACGCGTCCGATGTCGAACTCGGGCAGTCCGCTTTGGCGCCGATGTTCGGCCTCGAGACCCCAGAGGGTCGAAGCTGGGGACTTGCCAATCCCGACGCCGAATGGCGAAACTTCTGGGTCCGCGGGGTCGGGGTGAACGGCGACACGTCGTTCGTCGAGTGCAGTCTCGATTTTGCGACCGCCGCTGGGGACTTCTTTTCGATGCATCAGGTTGCGGTGGCCCAGTGGCGCGACGGCAAGATCGTCAAGGAGTGTTTGATCCCCACCCGTCTAGCGGTACCGCAGGCCTAACACCGGGCTTGCAGCCTCGCTACCACTCCCCGGTGTTCTCCATCGATTGCCAGGGTTCTTGCAACGGAAGCGAGCCGTCCTTCTGCAAGAGTTCGATCGAGATACCCTCCGGAGAGCGGACGAATGCCATGTGCCCGTCTCGCGGCGGTCGGTTGATCGTCACCCCCGCGTCCATCAGCCGCTGACATGTCTGATAGATGTCGTCGACTTGGTACGCGACGTGGCCGAAGTTTCTGCCACCTGAATATGCTTCGGGATCCCAATTGTGGGTCAGTTCGATCTGGGCTTCTTCGTCTCCTCTTGCGGCGAGAAACACCAGGGTGAAACGCCCGGCTTCGACGTCGAAGCGGTTGACTTCGACCAGACCCAGGCTGTCGACGTAGAACTTCAGCGATTCTTCCAGGTTCGAAACCCTGACCATCGTGTGCAAATACTTCATGGAACTCCATTCTGGCCGGGTGCGGCTAGAGCGTGGACTGAGATTCGGGGTTCTGCAATGGGACCTGCGCGAGTTCGGGCCGCAGGAGAATCAGGGCGAGGGTCCTGCCCCGGGTCGCATAGCGGGTTGCGCTCGCAACGAGCTCCAGCGGGACGCCGTGTGAATCGCTCAGCGTCGCCGCAAAGACGTGATTCTCGACCCCCTCACCAACAGCGTCGAGTTCGCGCCAAAAGAGACTCTGTTTTGTCTTGGGCACGAACGACATGGCGTCTACCCCGAGTAGTTCATCTCGGTTGAGGCCAAGTAGCGCCCCGGCCGCCGGATTTGCATCTTCGATGGTTCCCGTATCGGTGTCGATTGCGAGAAAGGCCTCGGACAGCCGGTCGATTGCGGCGATCACGAAGCGACGTTTCGCGCGCGGGGTGCCGCGGGATTTTCGCCCGGCCTGGGTTCCCCGCAAGTGCATGCGAAACTGCAGCACCAGCGGGTCGAGTGCTTCGCGCAGAAGCGGGACGTCGGCGTCCGCGAGGCCGGCCGCAGCTTCGATCCACGCCAGCAGTAGCGCCTCGGTGCGACGTTGATTCACCCGCAACCCGTCCAGGGCCGGGGGGGACAAGGTGCCCCGCATCAAAGCCGATGATGTGAAGGTGCGAAAGCGGCGCAGCGCTTCTGCCTCGGGCGAAGAAACCCCAGGAGCCGCGGCTCCGAGCCGATCGTTCATGGCGGATTCGATCTCGTTGCGATGCGAGATCAGCCACGATGCCAGGTCACGGTTGGTCTTCACAATGCGCAGTGTACCCCGAACTTGCACTGGGGTCGCCACGAAGTGCGCGCAGTCGCCCGAACTGTGCGGGATTGCGTAATTTCAAACGTCGTTCCAAATTTGGCCGAACGGAATCGGTCATGGGTTCGACGGTTGCACACAGCATCGGTGACCTTCCGCTTTGCTGAGCATTCCCAAAGCCGATTGCGTCGAGAATCTGCGGTTCAGGTTTTGAAAGTCGGGGCCCTCAACCGCGCGAACTTCCCCGCCGATAGGCGAGGACATGCCGCCAGAGCGAATTTTGCAGCCAAAGCATTTGATCCTCACCGGCGCCCGCTCGGAAGCGTTCGTCGGATCGACCCGGCTGATTCTCGGCCGGCTGGGGTACAGAATTTTCTCGGTTCGAGAACTCGCAGAGGCAGAGGAAGCGGGCGGCGGACCGGGACGGCAGATCGAAATGTTGATCCTGGACGAGCACCGGCTGTTGGCGGCAGACGAGCTTGATCCCGACGGCTTGCTGCCGATCATTCTCCTGACGGGTCGAGCCGGTATCCGCACGCCAGATTCGCGCATCATTGCAGCCGTCAAAAAACCGGCGGGCTTGCACGATTTGTATCGAATCTTTCAGCAGCACTTCGAAGAACGATCCCGCACCACGCTGCGAGTCGAGACGGATCTTCCGGCGACGTGCCAACGCAGGGGAAAGGTCTGGACCGCCTCGGTGCTCTCGCTTTCAGACAACGGATGCTTGTTGCGCAGCAGCGAATCGATCCCGCTCGGAACCACCTTCGACCTCACCCTCGAACTGCCGTTCGTCGGCGCCATCCAAATCAAAGCGGAAAGCGCATATCAGTTGGTGCCCGATCTGGGCCTGGTCTTCAATGCAATCGAACCCCAGGCCCGGCGTGCGATCGGCGAATACGTGGTCGACGCCCTGGCAGCGGACTGATGCCGAAAAACGCCCCGCGCCTCGCAGACTGCTAGTCTCCGTCCCCACAGCAGTGTACGCGGCTGCCTTGCACTCGACGGAGTCCAGCGTGGGCAAAGCTTCTTCTACTTCTTCTACCCGAGGCGAGGGGTCTGATTCGTCCAGTCTCGATTCGGATCCCTGGCGGGCGCTGGATTTGTTTGCCCCGACCGATGAACACCGGCTGCTGGCCGAAACCCTGCGCGAGTTCGTGAAACGAGAAGTCGAGCCCCAGGCCGCAGAACACGATCGCGCCGAACGTTTCAATCACGAACTTTTCTTGAAGGCAGGCGAACTCGGTCTGCTCGGTGTGACGATCCCCGAGCGCTACGGTGGCGCCGGGCTCGACGCGGTTGCCGCGGTTCAGGTGATGGAGGCACTTTCCACCTCGGACCCGGGGTTCGCACTGGCGGTGTTGGCCCACGCGATTCTGTTCTCCCAAAACTGCTACGTCAACGCCAACGAGGAACAACGCCAGCGTATTCTCCCCAAGGTCGTGAGCGGAGAGTGGATCGGCGGCATGTGCATGACCGAGCCGAGCGCGGGTACCGATGTGATGGGAATGAAGTCCAAGGCCAGGCGCGACGGAGACGACTACATACTCAACGGCGTCAAAACGTTCATCACCAACGGCGGCATCGACGAAAATACGTTGGGCGACATCTTTATCGTGTATGCCACGACGGGTGAGCGCGAGATCAGCTCCTTTCTGGTCGAAAAGGGCATGGATGGTTTCAGGCTGGGGCAAAAGTGGATCGACAAACTCGGCATGCGCGCCTCCTACACCACCGAGTTGGTGTTCGAGAACGTGCGGGTTCCGGCCGCCAATCGCATGGGAAAAGAAGGCGAGGGGACGCTCCACATGATGCGCAACCTCGAAATCGAACGGCTCACCCTGGCGGCTCAGGCCACCGGGATCGCCCAACGCGCGCTTCAAGTCATGACCGGGTACGCCAACGAACGCAAGGCGTTCGGCAAGCCTTTGCGCGACTTCGGTCAAATTCAGCGCTATCTGGCGGAAACCTTCGCCGAATGGCGCGCCGCCCGGAGTTTTGTCTACGACACCGCACGACGGCTAGATCTGGCAAGTGCCGGGCAGCGCGTGGATGCAGATGCGACTAAGCTGTTCGCAGCTCAAGTAGGCAAGCGCGCCGCGGATGCGGCCATTCAGGTGCTCGGCGGCAATGGATACATGGGAGAGTACGTGGTCGAAAGGTTGTGGCGAGACGCCAAGTTGCTCGAGATTGGCGGGGGAACCCTCGAAGCCCACCACAAGAATCTGACCAAGGACTTGTGCCGGGACCCCTCCCTGCTTCTCTGACCCCCCTCAGCTTTAGTTCTGATGAACGGGCGCTTGATCGTTCAAGCGCCACGCCAAGGCTCCGAAAAGAAAACTCGATGGAATCCGAAACCCAAAACCCCAGGAATGAATCCGGCGCGAAAAGCCTGCGAGAAGAGATCGCCCGGCGCAGGACCTTTGCCATCATTTCGCATCCCGACGCGGGCAAGACGACGCTCACGGAAAAGCTTCTGCTCTTCGGCGGGGCGGTGCGCGAAGCCGGCGCGGTGCGGGCCCGGCGGGCCAACAAGTACGCGACCAGCGATTGGCTCGAACTAGAGAAACAACGCGGGATCTCGGTCAGTAGTTCGGTCATGCACTTCGACTATCGCGGGCTCCGGGTCAATATTCTCGACACTCCGGGTCACAAGGACTTCAGTGAAGACACCTATCGGACCCTGACCGCGGCGGACAGCGCAGTGATGTTGATCGACGGCGCCAAGGGTGTCGAGAAGCAGACACGCAAACTCTTCGAAGTCTGTCGCATGCGCGGAATTCCGATTTTTACCTTCATCAACAAAATGGACCGCTTTGGCCGTGACCCACTCGATCTCATGAGTGAGATCGAAGACGTGCTGGGCATCGACGCCGTACCGGTGAACTGGCCGGTGGGGGAAGGCAAGGACTTTCGTGGCGTATACGATCGTCTGGACGATCGCCTGATTCTCTTTTCCGGCGGCAACCATGGCCGCACCCTGCTCGACGAAGACGTGATCCCGGCAAAGGTCGGCAGCCCGGAGTTCGAAGCTGCGTTGGGGGTTTATGCAAGTTCGGTCGCCGAATCGCTGGAATTGCTTGCCGGCGCCGGCGCCGAGTTGGATCTTGCGCGCGTAGGCCAGGGCGAGTTGACGCCGATGTTCTTTGGTAGCGCCCTGACGAACTTTGGGGTTTCTCCCTTTCTCGACCGTTTCCTCGACATGGCTCCATGTCCCGGAGCGCGCGAATCGGACCGCGGCGCGATCGATCCCGCGAGCGATGGTTTTTCGGGTTTCGTCTTCAAGATCCAGGCGAATATGGACCCAGATCACCGAGACCGAGTGGCCTTCGTTCGCATCTGTTCTGGTCGCTTCGCCAAGGGGCAATCGACGCGCCACGTGCGCACCAACAAGGCGATTCGCCTGGCAAACTCGACCCTGTTGATGGGGCGAGACCGCGAAGAGGTGTCCGAAGCGTTTCCCGGTGACGTTGTCGGCCTGTTCGATCCGGGGATCTTCGGCATCGGCGATACGCTCTGCGATTCGGGAGATTTCAATTTTCCCGGCATCCCGAGTTTTTCACCGGAGTGTTTTGCCCGAGTTGAAGTCGCGGCGGTGAAGAAGCGCAAGTCCCTTGAAAAGGGAATCGATCAGCTGGTTCAGGAGGGCGCAGTGCAGCTTTTCCGCGAGCCCAGAGGAGGCTCTGCAACGATCATTCTGGGTGCGGTGGGTCCGCTGCAATTCGATGTCTTCAGTCACCGACTCGAGACCGAGTACGGTGTCGATCCGGGCCTCACGACCCTGGACTACCGGCTCGCGCGTTGGCCCCAGGGCGAGTTCGACCCGGAGATCGTTCGTTTCTCCGAGCGGGTTCGCATCTTCGAGGACCGCGAGGGTCGTTTGGTGTTGCTCGCCAAGAGCGAATGGGACCTCAAGCGCCTCGAAGAAAAACACCCGGAACTCAAACTCGCCGAAACGGCTGATCCCGCGCGTCTAACGGCTTCGGGCTAGGATCCCGTGCAGGATCAAGCGGTGGCGTCGGCGATCGCGGTTGCGACTTCGTCCAATCCGAACGGCTTTTCCAGGAATCGAAACACCTGGGCGCGGTCGGCTTCCTTGCGGATTTCCGAGGACGGGAACCCGGTCATCAACAAGATTTGAAGATCGGGTTTGAGGTTGCGCAGGGTTTCGGCGACCTGCAGGCCGTGGACGTGATCCTTCAACATCCAGTCTGCGAGAATGACGTGCGGTGAAAACTCTTCGCCGATGGCGAGTGCCTCTTCTCCGGTCGCAGCTGTACGGACGCCGTAGCCTTCGCGGTTCAGATACCGCTCCAGGTAGTCGCGGTAGCTGGGTTCGTCATCGACGATCAGAACCCGGATCTGGTCTTCGTTTGCCGAGTTGCTCATGACAGCTTTCCTAAGAGCCCAGCGCTTGATACGGGAGCTCTGCTCCAAACTTCAAGTCCTAGCCTAGCTCAACTTCGCGGTCCCAGTCTCGCAATTTCCCAACGCTGAGGCGACCCGCAGCGCCACGGCACGGAGTGCCGGCGCCTACGCAAAGTGCTTCGCACTGCGCAATTCCGTGCGGTGCAAAGTGGCGGTTCGCGCAGCGCTGTAATCGCAACTTCATTTTCTATTTCAGTGGTTTAGCCGGAGTGGCGATATTGGCAAGGATCTTGCGTTGTACCCGGGAAGTAGACCAGGAAGTACCCGGGAAGTAGCTGGGAAGAGGATGGGAAATCGAGTCCCGGGGATAGGAGAACCAAGCATGAAGAGTCGAATCGGAATCACTGCGCTCATAGGGGCCGCGCTCCTGCTCTGGGGAACCGGTGCGCTGGCGAGCGACGACATCCGGGGCATGGAAGCCGTGCGCGCCAAGAATACCCGCACCAACACCGTTCAGCTGGGCGACCGCACCTACGAACTCGACGGGGACAGCGTGATCTGGGATCTGAAGGGCAATCGGATCAAGCTCGCCGACCTGGATGTCCCCGACCTCGGTCGCGGCGGATCCGACCCGAAGCTGGGTGTCTTCGTCGGGAAATACGTCGCCGAGAAACACGGTTCGAGGTTCACCCTGGTCAGTCTCAGGCTCCAGGACATGAAGCCGTAGCGCGATTTTTGAACCACCCCCTGCAACACCGTGAACCAACGCAAACGACCACCACGCGCAGAGCCACAGCAAGCGATCGGAGAAATCATGCAAGGCATTCACAAGATCAATCGACAACATCTGGCACTGGTACTGACGCTGGGCATTCTCACACCCCAGATCTCATTCAGTGCCGGTGATGCGGATCTCTTCACGGCTTCGGTCGCTCCGAACGTAGTGCTCGTGGTCGATAACTCCGGCTCGATGGCCAACGCCGTCTGGCATCCCGAATTCGATCCGGCGGTCACTCCGACCTGCAGGAACTGGAACGACGACCAAACCTACTATTTCTATAGCCAGACCACCCTGACCGAGTGCGGCAACACACGAACGATCTACCCGGACCCGATCGCGGGCGGTTGGACCTGGATGAGCGGCCGGTACATCAACTGGATGTTCAGCGACGAGGCGGATGACTACGAGACCGAGATCGCATCCACGAACAACGGAACGCGCTCTGCTTGTCTCATCGGCTTGGGTTACGCCTCGACCTACAGCAAGTACCGACGCTCTCGCATCACTGCTGCGCAAGACATTCTCCGGGAAGTGATTTGCAACGTGAATCAGTCGGGCGCCGTGCGCTTTGGGCTCGCCAGCTTCTACGCCGGTTATTCGGATCCCGAGGGAGGCTACATCAAGGTTGCTGTCGATGATTACAGCGTCGCTCAAGGATCCGCGATCGACGGCTTCATCGATGACCTCGATGCAAATGGCTATACGCCCCTGGGCGAGACGCTGTACAACGTCTACCGATACCTTCAGAGCCGCCCGAACCCAGCCTACGGGAAGGACGGGAGCACCGAGTTTCCCGAATACAATCTCGAGACCGACGGGGATGAAACGTCGAACAGGTCCGATGTCCCTCCCTCGCCCCTGCAGTACGTCTGCCAAAAGAGCTTCATCATCATCATCACCGATGGTGAGCCGACGAAGGATGACTTTGACGGCATGGACCTCTCGCAGTTCAAGAACGATCTGATCGGCGACTACAACAGCGACAATCTTCTCCCCGAAGCAGGAGACGAGGAGCCGGGTGATTCTTGCGTGACCTGCATCGAGACCAGCTACTACCTCGACGACATTGCGAAGTTCATGCAGGAAAATCACTACCAACGCGATTTCGACGGCATCCAAACAGTCGATACATACACGATCGGGTTTACCACGGCGACCGTGGCCAATCAGATTCTCGAAAAGACCGCCAATGTGGGGAACGGGCTGTTCTATCAGAGTACCAACGCCGAAGAACTCACGATTGCGATCGTATCCGCCGTCTCGGACATCATCGAGAAGACCCAGTCTTTTACCTCGGCCACGGTGCCTGCGAGCCGGACTGCAGATGGCGACAACTTCTACACCAGCTTCTTCTTGCCCAAGCCCAGCACGGGTTTCTGGGAGGGCCATCTCAAGAACTTCGGCTTCAGCGGTGATGGCGACATTTTGAACAAGGCCGGCTACTGCGCAACCGGAGAGTCGGCCAACCAGAGTCCGCCCTGCGACAACTCCGGCTCACTCCGATTCTTCGACGAAGCCCATTGGGATGCCGCGTTGGAAATGCCGGACCCCGCGACGCGCAAGCTCTATTTGGAACTCCCCACGACGACGATGTTCCAGCAGCCCGTGACCTTCATCATTCCGGCGGGTGAGTCGGACGATGCCGCGGATGCCTTTGGTCTGGTCGACGGTGTCGATGATCTCGATGAGCCCTACGACACCCTCTCTCCCAATGCCAAGGGAGACATGGCCGAGGCCCTGGTGGATGTTGCGCGCGGTTGCGTGTTCGGCAGCGATCCCTGTGTGACACGAGTCAATTCAGACGGCGACAAGATCATCCTGGGCGACATCTTTCACTCGAACCCCGTGGTCGTGGGATCGCCGAACTCTGCGATCAACGACAGCTCGTATAGAGAATTCGTGGAGGTGAACCGCGAACGGACCCGCGTGATCTATGCCGGGGCAAACGACGGGTTCCTGCACGGATTCCACGCGGGAACCTGGCGGGAATACGAACTCGACGCAGGAGGAATCCCCACCTCCGTGCCCCTGGTTACGCCGACCCACGATCGTGGCACGGGAGAGGAACTGTTCGGCTTCATGCCCTACGCCGTGGTCAAGACCATCAAGGACTTGCCCAAGGAGACCACCTTTCCCCGCACGATGGAAACCGTCGACGGCTCCCCGATTGCGGCGGACGCGTGGTTCTACCGGGATGTTTCGAGTGGCAACCTCACTTCGGTGAACCCCGATCTCAGCCCGGACGACAACGAGGATCTGCGCTGGCGAACCATCGTGATGGGCGGGCTCCGCAACGGCGGCCAGTCCTACTACGCACTCGACGTGACGGATCCCACCGGCTCGGCCAGTGAAGGGACTTCGACCTTTCCCAGATACCTATGGGGTTTCCCATGTGACGACTGCGGCAATGCCGTCAATGACGACACGGAGGACGAGAAGGACTACATGGGCAATACCTGGTCGGAACCCGTGATTACTCGGGTTCGCGTCAAGGTCAACGACGCGACCAATCCCGACGGCTACGACCGCTGGGTCGCGATCTTTGGCGGTGGCTATCACGCACATGGCGATCCCAACGGTGATGATTATCGAACCGACGACATCGCGGGCTTCGAGCCCAAGGGCCGAGCGATCTACATGGTCGATCTCACGACCGGCGAGGTCCTGGCCAAGAAGGTGTTCGACGAAGATGCGGCTGCCCTCTCCGATACCCATAGCCCGACGGTCGGGATCAAGGAGATGCGCTACGCCATCGCCTCGGCTCCGGCGGTCTACGACCTCGACTTCGATGGCTATGCCGATGTGATCTATATCGGCGATCTCGGCGGCAATCTCTGGAAGTGGGTGATCCACGAACCCGGCGACGATCCGATCAACAACAGCGGATCCGACGACGACATGGCACAACCCAACTGGCCGTTCCGCTTGTTCATGCGCGGTGGAACCAGCCTCGAGCCCACGTTGCCGCCCGAACAACTGGGTTCGGCCTACGACAATACGGTTCACTACCAGAGCTTCTTCTTCCCGCCGACGGGTGTGCTGCGCAGCAAGACCGTGTACCTCGCCATGGGAGCCGGGGAACGTGCAAATCCCCAGGGTCCGGCGTCGCACTTCAACGACGGTGACGATTCGAACAACAACCACTACTACGTCATCATGGACAAAGACCCCTTCGAGGTGGGAGTGTACTCACCGCATCCGATCACCGATGCAATCGTCGAAGCGGACCTCGCGGATCTGAACGGGGCCTCGTCGCTCACCTGCGGGCAGGTTGCAGAAAAGGTCGGGTACTACCTCACCGGTCGCGACGCAGAGAAATTCATCGCGAACAGCATCATCTTCTTTGGTGACGTGTACGCGGTGAGCTTCCTCCCGGCAGATCCCTCGACTACGGATCCGTGTATTTCAAAGGGAGATGCCTACTTGTACCGGTTCGACCTGGAATGCGCGGTTGGCGGCTTCCCGGAAAACGGGGGGGACAACAACGACAAGCGCCGCAAGAACATCGGCGGCGGCATTCCGACTCGACCTCGCATCTCGGTCGGAGATCTCGACGGCGGCGGCAGTGGCGGCGGCTGCGCGAACAAGGTCGTCGTGATCACCAGTGACGGTGAGATCGATTCGGATTGCCCCGGTTCGATCTCGAGCAGCGGCGTAAGGCTTCGCTCCTGGCGCCAGCGTTGAGCTGAACTGACGGCGACCGGGCAACGCGCAAGCGCGCTGCCCGGTCGCTTTGCCGTTTCTGGCAAACGCCGCCGGGCTTGTTCTACCGATCCAGATGAGGGATTGTCCCGAGCGCTCTGCCGCAGTCCGGGCGACTGCTGCCAAGCGGGAGGGGACAAGCTCGCAATGTCGGATCAAAACCCGAATCCGCTGAACGTTCTCGGCAGTGCCGGCGATCGAGAGAAGGCGATTGACGGGTTGCGCGGGCGGGCCGCCGCTGGCCTCGAGGCTGCCCTGGGCTTTGTCGAAGAGCACGGGAACGAACTTGCGCGGCTGCGCGCCCGCATCCTGGTAGAGCTCGAACCGCTGGACCGCGGGCTCGACCTGCTTTCGAGTAATCAACGTCCCAACGGTTCGTTTCCCCGAGTTGGCCAGGTCTTGATGGGTCCGGCTGCGAAGCGGCTCGACCGTTGGGACGAGACCGGGGAGACGGTCGGAACTCTCGAAGCCATATCGGTGTTGTCCGACTGGGAACATCTCTACGCGCCCTGCGGCGACCGTGCGATCGTATACCTGAGCCAATCCCAAGCCGAGGACGGCTCCTGGGGCGGGGCCCGGGTGTCTCCGGACGAGGTGGCGACCGGCGATTCTGCGCTTGCGATCTTCGTCACCGGTTGCACAGCGGGCTTTCTGGGGCGCAGCCGCACTGCCCGGCCCGAAGTGTTGAGTGCCGCGGGCGCATTCCTGGGCGGGTTCTGGTCGGTGGACTTCATCCGCAAGCATGGCTGGCCCGCGGTCGCCGGATTCGCGCACTACTTTACGAACGTCTTCGACGAAGAGGGAGAAGCCGCGCTGCCCTGGTGCGCTCGTGAACTCGATCGCGGCAGAAGGGTTGGGGACTACAGCGCCGTAGAAGTACTTCGGGTCTTGTTCTACTGCCAGGCGTCCGCGTTGCCCGGAGTCGATTTCGATACCAATGGTCTGCTGGATGAACTCCTGAAGCAGCAGCTGGACGATGGAAGTGTCGGCTCCCCCGAACTCGAGGCGTCGAGCCGAGTGGCGTCGAGCCTGGACGCGATGCTGTTCATTTTGCGCTCGTTTCGCAGCGGGGGACAGTAGGCCGGTGCCGGTCGCTCAGTAGGCGACGTCGAGCTTGCGGTGATCCCAGCTGACGAAGCGCTCCGGTTCGATCACGATCGCGGTCTTCTTGCTCACCATGGATGCCGTGGCCTTCTCGAGGACATCGACGGGGACGTTCGGCTGATTGCGCACGAGCACGGCCAGGTGAAGCCGGTGCACTTCGTCATGGTCTTGAATCAGTCGCGCCCGGCCCGTGATCGAGACGCCTCTGAGCTCGTTGTACTCCTCACCGTCTTCGAGCAAGACGGTGATCCGATCGTCGCGTTCGAGGTTTACCACCTTCTGGGATTTCGTGAACGTCTCGAGGACGATTTTTCCGTCGTCGATGGCAAACCAGAGCGGCATCACATGAGGTGCACCGTCCTTGCCGATCGTGGCGACCTGTACAGTCTTCTGAGTCTCGATGAACTTCCAACTCTCTTCGTCGGTCATCTTGATGAGGTCGCGGCGCTTAGGCATGTGAAACTCCCTAGCATATTTCGGGCTCGGGTTCTTTCGGTCAAGTGTACCGATCCGTAGGTCCCTGGCAGCCCCGGATGCTGGGCCGTTTGCCGAGCCGAATGGTATGCTCGCTCGGTTCCGGAAACCGCGGTCGCAATGAGCAAAAAGGACGTACCCCCCCATGGAATACAACCTCGCCGATTTGTTCGAGAACGCCGTCGATCACTTCGGAGATCGCGACTACATCACCGCAGCCGGCAAGCGCCTCACTTATGACGAGATGGAAGCACGCGCCAACCGCCTGGCACATCATCTCCGGGCCAACGGCGTCGAAACTGGTGACCACGTCGGAATCTACGCCTACAACTGCGTCGAGTGGGTGGAGACCCTGTGGGCCATCTTCAAGCTTCGCGCGGTCTTCATCAACATCAATTTTCGCTACGTCGAAGAAGAGCTCGCCTACATTTTCGAGAACGCGGATCTCAAGGCCCTGGTCGTGGCCCGGGAGTTCTGCCCGAGAGTTGCCGCGGTGCAGGGAAGCTTGAGCATGCTCAAGCACGTGGTCGAGATCGACGATGGCAGCCAACCCGGTACAGCAACGGGTCTCGCGACCATCGACTACGAACAGGCCATGCGCAGCGGATCCCCGCTGAGAGACTTTGGTCCGCGGTCTCCGGACGATCACTACATTCTGTACACCGGCGGAACCACAGGAATGCCCAAAGGGGTCGTCTGGAAGCAGAAGGATGTCTTCTTCGCCCTGGGCGGGGGAATCGATGCTCAGACGGGTGAGCGGGTTACGCGACCCGAAGAACTGGTCGAAAAGGCCCTGCTCGATCCGACCCAGCGCTGCACCCTCCCGATTGCGCCGCTGATGCACGGGGCCTCTCAATGGTCGGTGATGAGCGGGAGTTTTGTCGGCGCCAAGGTGGTTTTGGTTCCGAAGTTCGATTCCGACGAAGTGTGGCGGTTGGTGACCGAAGAAAAGGTCGGCGTGCTGATGATCACCGGTGACGCCATGGGACGCCCGCTGATCGAGTCCCTGACCAGCGCCGACCCGCCCCCGGACATTTCGAGTCTGTTCCTGGTCGTCAGTACCGCGGCGGTGTTTTCGCCTACGGTCAAAGACGATTTTTTCGAGGCCCTGCCGAACTTGCTGATCATCGACAGCATCGGTGCGTCGGAGAGCGGCAACAACGGAATGGCGCTCATCACCAAGGGCAACACCGCGATGTTGGGCGGTGGGCCGACGGTCAAACCGGGAGCCGGTACGACCGTGTTGGACGAAAACCTCGAAGAAGTCGTGGCGGGGTCCGGAGTCCGGGGCAAAGTGGCGCGCAGCGGGGATATCCCGATCGAGTACTACAAAGACCCGGTCAAGAGCGCCGAGACCTTCGTCGTGGCCAAGAACGGCGTTCGCTACTCGATTCCCGGCGATTGGGCCCAACTCGAAGAAGATGGAACCATCACCTTGCTCGGACGGGGGTCGGTTTCGATCAACTCCGGTGGAGAGAAGATCTATCCAGAAGAAGTCGAAGCTGCGGTCAAGGATCACCCGGACGCATACGATGCGGTCGTGGTCGGCGTACCCGACGAGCGCTTCGGCAGCCGAGTTGCGGCTGTCGTCCAGCTGCGGGACGGGGCGACTCTCGAACTCGAAGATCTCCAAACCCACTGTCGAACCAAAATTGCGGGATACAAGATTCCCCGACAGATCCATCTCGTCGACCACATCGAACGTTCGCCCAGTGGCAAACCCGACTATCGCTGGGCCATGCGGATTGCCACCGGCGAGGAATAGGGTCCTCATGTACAACCTCGCAAGACTTCACGAAGCCGTTGCCGAGGCGATCCCGGACAACGAATGCCTGGTCTTCCGCGACCGTCGCTTTACCTGGAAACAGGTTACCGACCGCACCCGCCGACTCGCTGCGGTGCTCGAGGCGGCCGGCCTGGGCTGTCATACCGAGCGCGAGCAGCTCTTGAACTGGGAATCGGGTCAGGACCACGTCGGACTCTACATGTACAACGGCAACGAGTATCTCGAGGGCATGCTGGGTGCGTTCAAGGCCCGTTGCGCGCCGTTCAATGTCAACTATCGATACGTCGAAAAAGAGTTGCTCTATATCTTCGAGAACGCCGACGCCAAAGTGATCATCTATCACGCGGCGTTCGCAGAGGTGCTCGAAAAGCTGCGCGACCAGCTGCCCAAGGTGGTGCTCTGGCTGCAGGTGTCCGACGCTTCCGGAAACGCGCTCTTGCCGGGCGCCCTCGATTACGAGACGGCACTCGCAGCGGCGACGCCCAAGCCCCTCGCGAGCGAAGTTTCAAATGACGATCTGTACATCCTCTATACCGGTGGCACGACCGGGATGCCCAAGGGCGTGATCTGGCGCAACGAGGACATTCACCGGGCCGCGCTTGCGGCGGGAGGCGTGGCGGAGTCGCTCGAAGCCTTGAAGGAACGAGTCAAGGCCCGTCCGGGGTTTCGTTCCTTGCCGTCTCCGCCACTCATGCACGGTGCGGCGCATTGGGTCGCGTTCAACATGTGGCACGTCGGAGCGACCATCGTGATTCAGTCCGAAGTAGAACGTCTGGACCCCGACGACATCTGGTCGACGGTCGAACGCGAAAGGATCAACGCAATCGCGATCGTGGGGGATGCCTTCGCGCGCCCGCTGCTCGACCAATTGGATGAGAAGAACTACGACCTCTCGACCCTGAAGCTGGTCACCTCGGGCGGCGCAATTTTTACCGCAGCGCTCAAGCGTGAACTGCTCTCGAAGCTTCCGAACGTTCGCATCATGGACGCGCTCGGCTCGTCGGAGACCGGGACCCAGGCCACGCATTTTTCTACCGTGGAGTCCGGGGTCAGCACCGGCAACTTCGACATGTCCGAGGGCAACGTCGTGCTGCGAGACGACCTCTCGGGAATTGTCGCGCCCGGCTCTTCCGAGATCGGTTGGTTGGCGCGTTCCGGCAACGTACCTCTCGGCTACTACAACGATCCCGACAAGACGGCCAAGACCTTTCCGGAGATCGAAGGCGTGCGCTATGCGGTGGCGGGGGACCGCGCAATGCTCGAGGCCGACGGCCGACTCAAGCTGCTCGGCCGCGATTCGGTCACGATCAACAGCGGCGGCGAAAAGATCTTTGCAGAAGAAGTCGAACTGGCGCTCAAGGATCATCCGGATGTGTACGACGCCGTCGTGTGCGGTACACCCAACGCCCGCTTCGGCAGCCAGGTGACGGCGATCGTTCAACTGCGCTCTGGGGTGGATCCCGATGAAGCAGAATTGAAGACCCACGCAAACCGTTCGATCGCGGCCTACAAACTCCCGAGGGCCTTCGTGTTCGTCGACTCGATCTTGCGCGCACCCAGCGGCAAGGCGGATTACCGTTGGGCCAAGGAATGCGCCATGCGCGCGCTCGAACTCTAATCGGGCTGGTCGCTAGCGCCCGAACGCTTGCAGGAAGGCGACGATGCGCGCCGCATTGGCGCCCAGGTCTCCCTGGCCGTCGCGCGACTTGGATCGCAGATCGACGACCGCCCCCGAACCATCGGGCTGCACACGGATCACAATGTCGTCGATGAACTTGAACAAAAACGATGTATCCCGGGCATTGATCGTCAGCTGCTCGGGATCTTGATGCACGATTTCCCAACCGAGGCTCTGGGCGGTTGCAATGGCCTTCTCGTAGGCGCCGGTCGGATCCTGCGTGACGTGCAATGACTCGAGAAAGCCATAGTGTTCCTCGACCACCGCTACGAAGTCGACGGGGAAACTCATGTCGCGTGCCTCGAAGTCCGGTACCACAGAGGCAGCGGCAAACTGCGGCGGATTTGCGACGTCGGTGGTGATGTCGTTGATTGGCGGACTTCCCGCACCCTCTCCCATGCCCACGATGGTGAGCGACAGCATGACCATGCCCGACGCCATACCCAACCAACCCGCAGCGCGCCCAGGTCCTTCTTTGTCGCTGCGCGTTGCAATCACCGCTGCGATTCCGAACCCGAGTGAGAAGATCGCGGCCAGCAGACCGAGTTGAAGAAACATGAAACCGCCGATCGGTGGCACGACGCCGATCTGAATCCCGAGTATTCCCGCCAGGGCGCACGAGGGAGCGAACTTTCCCAGCCAAGAGGCAATCTTTGCCGAGCGCGGCATTTCGGATTCAGCCAATCTCTATCTCCCGGGGAACAACTCGCTGATTCGAGTCGAAAAATCGTCGGTGCGCAACCATAACACGCCCCTGGGCGAAATCTCACTCGATAGGCTGCCCGCACGTCCCAGAGCCCGGTCCCGCTCTGTTACAATGAAATGTGGTCAGCGGCTCTTCAATCGAAGCAGTCGCGACTTGGCTCGAGGCCACTCACCAGCTGGAAATTTGGGCGATAGGGGATAGAGAGATCGATGACAAGGAAGGTCCCACACCCGGCCGAAAGAGTGCTGACACACGCACAACGCGAGCGGCGACGCAGCGTGCTCTCTGCCGCACGCGCCCTGGCGACCAAGGGGGGCTATGCGGCTGTAACGATCAGTGCAGTGGCGGCTCGGGCCGGGGTCTCCCGTTCGACCCTCTACCACTACTTCGATTCAAAGGGCCACTTGCTCGCGGAATTGACGCTGTCCGAGGCCAGCGAACTCAATGCCAACTTCGAGGCGAGTCCGCCACAAGGCGTCTGTCCCGAAGAGCGAATCGCCGGGGTGATGGAGCGGATCGTGGACTGGGCGCTGCAAAAGCCGAGCTTGTTCGATTCTCTCGTCACGTCCTGGACTTCGAAGGACGCCGCCGCTCCCGGGGCGCGGCACAGCTTCGACACCACGATGTTGAACCAATTGACCGACGCCTTTGGCGAGGCGGGCCTCGCGAACGCGCCCGAGATCGCACGTCTGCTCGAGCACGTCTTGTTCTCGTGTCTCGTTCGACTCAATCGAGGGCTCACCACCCGCGACCAGGCCGTGAGCGATCTACGGCTCGCAGCAAAACTTTTGCTCGGATCGACCGTTGGCGTCGATGACTAACGACTGCGGGCTGCTAGTCGCCGTCGAAGAGCGCAAGGACGAGTTGCGACATGGCGGTAATGCCGGTGCGCAGAGTTTCCACGGGTTCCGGAGCATACCGACTCGAGTGTAGAGACGGCAGCGGGGTGCCGCCGGGAGAGCGACTCTCGCGCAGAGTTTCGGGATCCACGCTGCCGAGGCGAAAGAGGATGCCCGGAACCTCGAGGGCTCGCGCGTAGCGACCGAAGTCTTCCCCTCCCATCGACGGTGGACGCTCCACCACCTGGTCCGGGCCCAGCACCCGGCGAAAAACCGCAGCGGCGGTTTTCACCAGGTCGGGATCGGCGTAGACCGCCGGCGTGTAGTTTGGGTTGCTGCTCACGTCCGGTTCGCGCGGGCACAGGAAAGTCTTGCAGGTGTCGATCGCCATTTGCTCAATTCCGCCGATCAAGATTTCGCGCACTTCATCGGAATACGAGCGGACCGTGAGTTGCAGATGCACTTCGTCGGGGATCACGTTGTGTTTGGTTCCGCCGTGAATCGAGCCCACGGTCACCACAGCGGGTTCGAGCGGGTCGACGCGCCGACTCACCAGGGTCTGGAGTTGAGTGATGAGATAGGCCGACACCACGACTGGATCGATCGCGCTGTGGGGCCGGGCGCCGTGCCCTCCGCGACCAAAAATGGTGATGTCTACGGAGTCGACATTTGCGAAGGACCAACCCGAGGTGTAGCCGACCTCACCGGCCGCCATGGACGACTCGACGTGAAGCGCCACCGTGTAGTCCGGGCGTGGGATCTTGTCGAACAGCCCGTCGTCGATCATCGCTCGGGCACCTCGGCCGAGCTCCTCGGCGGGCTGCGCAATCACGACGAGGTTTCCGGACCACGAGCCCCGGGCCTCCGCCAAAAAGCGCGCGGTCCCGATCAGGTTCGTGGTGTGGATGTCGTGACCGCAGGCGTGCATGACCCCTACGGTCGATCCATCTTCGCGCACGGCTTCGACTCGACTGGCGTACGCCACCCCGGTTTCTTCGCGCACCGGGAGTGCGTCCATGTCTCCGCGAATCAAGACCGTAGGGCCGGATCCGTTTTTCAGGATTCCAACAACGCCGTGTCCGCCGACTTTGGGGATCACGACGTAGCCCGCGCCGCGAAGCGCCTCCGCGACCTTTGCCGCCGTGGCAACTTCCTGCAGGGAAAGTTCGGGGTGGGCGTGAAAATGCTGATAGGTGGTCACGAGTTCGGGGAGATGGCGTACCAGCCAGGCCTCGAGACGGTGATCCATCTCGACTCGTGCCTTTTCTCTCGCCCCCGGTTCCGCGGCCGCGCCGATGGGGAATGACTGGATGCAAAAGAGCAGCGAGATGGCGATGCAGCGAATCCGCATTTTGATGGTCTCCAGCTTGAATCGAGGCCCCGCGGCGGCCCGATCCTGAAAGCCTCACACAATCGCCTCTCTCACGCGACCAGCAGGGGGCGTCGAATTTGCGCTTCTCTCGTGCGGCGGCCGATTGGCGATCTATCATGGGTCCGGAACCTCAACGAAATAGAGCTTGCTGGCTCGCCATCGCGAAGACTCTGGCGACCAAAGGAGTGACCCTTGCTGACCAAAGGAACCCATCACGTATCGCTGACGATCAACGATCTCGCCGCGGCGCGAGCGTTTTACGGAGGCCTCATCGGACTGCCTGAAATTGAACGCCCCGAAATGGGGATTCAAGGGACCTGGTACCAGGCGGGCAGCGTGCAACTGCATTTGATCGAACTGCCGGCCGGCATGCAGGGCGACGAATCCGGAGGCAAGGGCAGCCCGATTGCCAACCACATCGCATTTGAAATCGAAGACTACGAAGCCGTTAAAGCGAGCCTCGAAAAGGCTGGGCTCGAGGTCAAGGCGCTCGGTGCCCGTGCGGGTCAAATGTTCGTCGAAGATCCCCACGGCAACACCGTCGAGTTCATCCAACCCGGCGGACAAGTAGGAACCTTCGACAGCGAGTCGTAGATCGCGCGTGACCTCCAGCAACACGAGGACGACATGAACCTCTACATCGTCCGCCACGGACAAGCCGGAGCCGCGACCAACGACGCCGCGCGATTGCTGACGGACCGGGGCAGGCTCGAGGTGGAGACCGTGGCCGCGGCGGCGAGCCAACACGGCGCAGCCGTGCGCCAAATCCGCCACAGCGGCAGAGCGCGCGCGCGAGAGACCGCAGAAATATTCGCGGCTGTCCTCAATCCGCCCGCAGGCATGATCGAGACTCCGGGGATTCATCCCGAGGACCCCGTAGACCCGATCGCTCTGTCGCTCTTCGGAGAGCGAGAAGCCTTGATGCTCGTAGGTCACCTGCCGTTCGTCTCGCGGTTGGTGGGTCTGCTGACGGTTGGCGACGCCAACCGAGCGCCGGTGAACTTCCCGACGGCCACGATCGCGTGTCTGCAGGGCGAGGATTCTCAGTGGGAGTTGGTTTGGACGGAGAGTCCGGGGTAGCTGCGTTGGTCTTCGATCGGAGTTCGCCAGAATCGGCGAGAGGTGAACTCCGGCTCGTGGCTCGCAAAAGTTTCCGAGCGGTTGCTGCTTGTGAGGTGTGGGGTTTCAAGGGTTGGAGAGTTGGGCGGTGGGGGTAACTGCGCTTCACCTCCCCTGAGTCCACCTTTCGCCGATTCTGGCTTGAGGCAGTGCCGTTGCCTATTTTTGTTTTTTCTACCCTACGCAATATTAGGTTGATTTGTACTAGGTTCGCTGCTACTATTGAGACATGGCAGCGATCAGGCAAATTGAACTTTCGGATTATGTGATGGAGGGGCGCATGACCTCTGGTCATGGCGGGCCGCGGAAAGGGGCCGGGGCGAAGCGGAAGGGTCGCGGGCAGGATCGATATCAACCGAGAGCGGAGTTCCATAGACTCACGCC
>SMVB01348522.1_pt1 | contig 26086 bp, 34 predicted proteins | sample 2456461 | NCBI WGS metagenome assembly SMVB01 (sample SAMN11095934, study PRJNA526329) | marine sediment metagenome | biome: Marine sediment; feature: Surficial sediment; material: Deep marine sediment; isolation source: Hadal surficial sediment | place: Pacific Ocean | collected 2014-05 | depth...
GGCGTAACGTTTCACGACCGCCGCCGGGTTGCCGTCGATGAGCCCCTCCGTGCGCGCCGTCTCAAGCACGGCGTGCAACACAGTCCGCACGTGGTCTGCCGTCGCCGGCTTGTCGGCCAGCTTCCGGTGGACGCGGCGGATGTCGAGCGCGGTCACGTCGCAAACCTTGCGGCGTTTCATCGCCGGCGGGACGTGGCGGCGCCAGAGGCCGCAGGCCGTCTCCCATCCCGACAGCCGGCCGCGCCGTGCCCCGGCCTCGGCCCTCGCCTTGAGGTCCTCAAGGTAACGCTCGGCAACATCGGCAAAGGTCTCGCCCTCGCGCGCCCGGCGGCGTTTCTCCGCTGGGTCCTCGCCGGCGGCGACTGAATAGAGTTCGTTTTTGGCCAGCACGCGGGCCTGGTCGACCGTCAGCGCCCCGTGTCGGCCGAGCGTGACGCGGTGCTTGCGGCCGCGGTGCCGGTATTCGACGACGTAGCTCTTGACGCCGCCCGCCGTGACGCGCAGGCCGAGCCCCGGCAGCTCGGTGTCGCGGTACACGGTGAAGTTGCCGGCGCCCAGGTGCTTCGCTCGATCTACCTCGGTCTTGTTGAGCCTCTTTTTCGGCATTCGGTCTCCCCTCCCCGTTCGCCGCGACATGGCTGGCGATGAGGCCGGAGGTCGCTCCGTGTCGCCACTGTGTCGCCACTTGGTGCCGTATGTCGCCGTAGACGATCGTAGCACGTGCGGAAAGAGAAAACGCCGGAACCCTTGTCTATCATGGGTTTCCGGCGTTTTACCGTAGTGGACCGTGGGGGGCTCGAACCCCCGACCTCCGGCATGCGAGGCCGGCGCTCTCCCAACTGAGCTAACGGCCCAGGAACAACTGTTCAACAAGGTGCTGAAAGATCCGTGCCGTTACGGGCACCCTGTCAGTCCGACGAACTGGCCGCCCCTACCATCTCGATGATCGCCATCTCGGCGCGGTCACCGGCGCGGGCGGAGAGGCGCACGATGCGGGTGTAGCCGCCCGGACGTTCGGCGTAGCGCGGCGCCAACTCGTTGAATACCTTGCGGAGAACGTCCTTGTCTCGGATCACGCGGGCGGCGTGGCGACGGGCGTGCAGCGTGTCGCGCTTGCCGAGCGTCACCAAACGCTCGGCGACACGGCGCACCGCCTTGGCCTTGCTCAACGTCGTCGTTACGCGCTCGTGGCGCAGCAGGTCGGTGGCCAGGTTACGAAGCATCGCCTTGCGATGCGCGGCGTTGCGTCCCAGCTTGGCGACGTTTTTGCGATGGCGCATGGTTCTCTACTCCCTAGTGCGCGGTATCAGTCTTCCGGCGGGGCGGGCAGATCGGACAGGTCCATGCCCAGGGTCAGACCCATCTCGGCGAGGACTTCCTTGATCTCCTGCAACGACTTCTTGCCGAAGTTCTTCGTCTTGAGCATCTCGGGCTCGGTCTTTTGCACCAAGTCCCGGATCGTCCGGATGTCAGCGTTCTTCAGGCAGTTGTACGACCGCACCGAAAGCTCGAGCTCGTCGACCGGCCGGTTCAACGTGGCGTGGAATGCGGTGAAATCCTCATCCACTTCTTCGGCCTCGACTTCCGGCTCTTCCTCGAAGTCGACGAAGATGGCGAGGTGGTCGCGCATCAGCTTGGCAGCGAGGGCCACCGCACGGTCCGGCGTGACGGTGCCGTTGGTCCAGGCTTCGAGGACCAGACGCTGATAGTTGGTGTTGCGGCCCACGCGCGCGGTCTCGACCTTGTAGTTGACTCTGCGCACCGGCGAGTGCACCGAGTCCATCAAGATCCAGCCGACGCCCATGTCTTCCTCGAGGTTGCGGTCGGCCGATACGTAGCCGCGGCCGTTGCGCAGGCGCAGCTCCATGAACAGATGACCACCCTTGGAGAGCGTGCAGATGTGCGCCTCGGGTTCGAGGCACTCGAAATCCGGGTCCGCTCGGATGTCGCCTGCCGTTATCTCGCCCGCCTTCTTGACGTCGAGAATGAGGGTCTTGGGTTTGTCGGTGGTGAGCTTGAACGGAATGCTCTTGAGGTTGAGGATCAAATCGGTCGTGTCCTCAACGACGTTCGTGAGCGAGCTGAACTCGTGCAGTACGCCCTCGATCTTGATGGCGGTGATCGCGGCGCCCTCGATCGATGAGAGCAGCACGCGGCGCATGGCATGGCCGACCGTTACCGCGAAACCGCGCTCGAACGGCTGGGCGTAGAACTTGCCGTAGCGGTCCGTCAGTGACTCCAGATCGAACTCAAGCCTCTTAGGCCGCTGGAAGCCAGTCCAAAGCATACTAGTCGTCCTTCCTGATCTTCCCCGGAACGGGGCTGATTCTCTTCTGTTGGGGTGCCGAGGTACCCGTTACTTCGAGTAGAGCTCGACGATGAGCTGTTCTTGAATTTCGATGTCGATATCCGCACGCGTAGGTAGCAGGGCTACCGTGCCCTGCAACGCGTCGAGATCGACCTGCAACCAGGCGGGCCTCTGCCCCGCGGCCGCGTTTTCGGCAGCCATCTTGATCTCGGTGTTCTTCTTCGATTTCGGTGCCACCGCGATAACGTCGGCCTGGCTCGTTTGATACGACGGGATATCAACGCGACTGCCGTTCACATGGATGTGCCCGTGACGGACGATCTGGCGGGCATGGGAGCGCGACAGGGCCAGGCCCATCCGGTAAACGACGTTGTCGAGGCGACGCTCGAGGGTGATGAGAAGAGCCTCACCGGTAATCCCGCGACGCTGCGCCGCCTCCTTGAAATACTTACGGAACTGGCGCTCGAAGACGCCGTAAATTCGCTTGACCTTCTGCTTCTCGCGCAACTGTACCTGGTAATCGGACGGGCGGCGTCCACGACGACGGCCGTGCTGCCCCGGCGGATAGTTGCGGCGCTCTATGGCGCACTTGTCCGACAGGCATCGGGTGCCCTTCAGAAAGAGCTTCGCGCCCTCCCGTCGGCAAAGTTTGCATACCGGACCACTGTAGCGAGCCACGAGTTCCTCCTCTGCCTGTCCTCAGACCCTGCGACGCTTCGGAGCGCGGCAGCCATTGTGCGGGATCGGCGTGACGTCACGAATCGCGATGACGTCGAGTCCCGCGGCCTGCAGCGCGCGGATCGCCGACTCGCGGCCGGAACCCGGGCCCTTGACGCGAATCTCCACACGCTTCATGCCATTGTCGCGCGCCTTCTGCGCCACATCCTGGGCGGCAATCTGCGCCGCAAACGGCGTCCCCTTACGCGACCCCTTGAAGCCATTCGAGCCGGCGCTCGACCAACACACGGCGTTGCCGTCCGGGTCGGAGATCAGGATCAACGTGTTGTTGAACGTCGCCTGGATATGGGCAATGCCCTGCGGGACGTTCTTCTTGGCCTTTTTCTTGCCTGTTTTTCGTTTTGCCATTGTGTTTATGAGTTCCTAGTGCCGGGCGACGGCCTTCTTCTTGACCGCCAATCGCTTGGGACCCTTCCGGGTGCGGGCGTTCGTCTTCGTCTTCTGCCCGCGCACCGGCATGTTGCGGCGGTGGCGGAGCCCGCGGTACGAGCCGATCTCGATGAGCCGCTTGATGTTCTCTTGCACTTCTTTTCGCAGATCACCCTCCACCTTGCCCTCGCGGTCGATGATCTGGCGGATACGACTGGCCTCCTGCTCGGTAAGGTCCTTCACGCGTCGCTCCGGTCCTACTTTGGCGCTGGCGAGAATATCGAGCGCCCGCACACGACCGATCCCGTAAATATCGGTCAGCGCGATCTCGATACGCTTCTCCAAGCGCAAGTCAATCCCGGCAATACGAGCCATCGCTCAATCTCCTTCGAAAAACCTGGCCACGGTTCAGCCGACTACCCCTGGCGCTGCTTGTGCTTCGGATTCTCACAGATCACGTATAGCCGCCCACGCCGGTGGACGATCTGGCACTTGTCACACATGCGACGCACTGATGCACGAACCTTCACGAAAGACACCTTTCGGGGGGGTCGTCCTGAACGGACGAGAAGGGACTTATTTTAGCAGCCCATCGCCTCGTCCGACAGCCACTCCCCGGCTTCATTTATACCGGTAGACGATCCGTCCCCGGGACAGGTCGTAAGGGGAGAGCTCGACGAGCACCTCATCGCCAGGAAGGATGCGAATAAAATACTTGCGCATCTTGCCCGAGATGTGCGCCAGCGCCTTGTGTCCGTTGTCCAACTCGATACGGAAACTGGCGTTGGGCAAGCACTCGGTGACTTTTGCCCTGACTTGGATTGCTTCTTCTTTTTCCGACATACGTCCTCGAGGGGCCTTCGCCTAAGCGTACCTGCTTACCTTGCGCATGCGGCGCTGCGGCGCGCTCAAAACCCAAGGGCCCTCCTCGGTGATCGCCACGCTGTGCTCGAAATGAGCCGAGGGGCGGCGATCCTTGGTAACGGCCGTCCAGCCGTCGTCGAGTACCTCGACTTCATGGGTGCCCATGTTCACCATCGGCTCGATCGCCAGCACCATCCCGGCGCGCAGCCGTTGGCCGATGCCCGGCCGGCCGAAATTGGGCACCTGTAGATCCTCGTGCAGCACCGATCCGATGCCGTGGCCGACAAATTCGCGAACGATTGAAAACCCCGCCGCCTCGACGTGCGACTGCACGGCGTGCGAGATGTCACCGACGCGCTTGCCGACGCGGCATTGGTCGATGGCTCGTTGCAGCGACTCCTCGGTCGTCCGCAAGAGCCGCTCGACCTCGGCGTCCACCGGCGAAACCGGCACCGTGGTGGCGGAATCGCCGTAAAAGCCCTCTAGTTTGACGCCCAGATCCATGCTGAGGATATCGCCCGGCGCGATCTTGCGCCGGCGCGACGGAATGCCGTGCACGACCTCTTCGTTCAGCGACGTGCAGACGCTCGCCGGAAAGCCGCGGTATCCCTTGAAGGCGGGTTCCCCGCCGAGCTCCCGCACCCGGGCCTCAGCATAATCATCGAGCTCCCCCGTGCTGACCCCCGGTTGCACGCGCTCGACGAGCTCGCCGAGCACCTGGGCCACCACCTGGTTGGCCCGGTGCATGATCTCGAGCTCCGCTTTCGATTTGCAGATGATCATCGCTGTAGTTTTTCTCGCACGGCGGCGTCAATTCGATCGAAGATCTCGTCGACCGTGCCGACGCCGGCGATGGCCTTCATCACGCCCTTACCACGGTAGTACTCCACCACCGGCTCGGTAAGCTCCCGGTACACGCGCATGCGTTCGAGAACCACGTCTTCCCGGTCGTCATCACGCTCGCCCCCTCCTGACGCCTCTTCCCGGCGCCGGGAGATCCTTCGGATGACCTCGTCCTCCGGTACGTCGAGCATGAGAACGAGGCTTACCTCGCCCTGCCCGATGCGCTGCGCCAACGGGTCGAGCGTTTCCGCCTGCCCCCTCGTGCGCGGATAACCGTCGAGGATGGCGCCCGAACCGCAATCCGGCTGGGCGAGACGATCTTCGACAACCTCGAGCATGAGATCGTCGGGAACCAGGTCGCCCGATTTCATGATCCCGTCGACGCGTTCGCCGAGCAACGTGCCGGCGGCCACCGCCGCGCGCAGCATGTCGCCGGTCGAAATCTGCGGCGTGCCGTACTTGGCGGCCAAACGAGCCGCTTGGGTGCCCTTGCCGGCCCCGGGTGGGCCGAGAAAAACGATCAGCACACCAGGGCTCCCATCGCCCGTTCACCACGGACCGCCGGCGCCATTACGAGTACCGGCGGGCTTTGATCCGCCCGCCCTTCAGGAAGCCCTCGTAGTGCCGCATGATCAGCTGGCTCTCGACCTGGCGCACGGTGTCCATGGCGACGCCGACAAGAATCAGCAGCGAGGTGCCACCGAAGTAGAAGTTGATACCCAGGCCCGTCGTGAACCAGATCGGCAGCGCGCTGTCCAGAATCGGTCCGATGATGGGGATCGGAGCAACCTGGAAACCGGCGAGCAGGAACTGCGGCAGCAGGGAAACCAGGGTCAGGTAGAGAGAGCCGATGAAGGTCAGGCGGGTCAAGATGCCGTCGATATAGTCGGCGGTGCGCTTGCCGGGACGAATGCCCGGGATGAACCCGCCGTACTTGCGCATGTTGTCGGCGACGTCGACCGGATTGAAGATGATCGCGGTATAGAAGTAGCAAAAGAAGATGATGGCCGCCGCGTACATGATCGTGTACACGGGATGTCCCCAGGTCAGCGCCGCGGTAACCGCCTGCGCCCACGGATGGGTCACGAACTGGGTGATCGTCTGCGGAAACATGATGATCGAGGAGGCGAAGATCACCGGGATGACGCCCGCCGTGTTGACCCGGATCGGGAGGTGGGTGCTCTGGCCGCCGTACATCTTGCGGCCGACCACGCGCTTGGCGTATTGCACCGGTATCCGCCGCTGCGAGCTTTCCATCAGGACGACGAATCCGGTGACGAAGACCATCATCACGAGGAGCAGGAACACGGTGAAGACGTTCAACGACCCGACCTCGAGCTGGGCGTAGGTGTTGATAATGCCGCCCGGCAGGCCGACCGCGATGCCGGAAAAGATCAACAGTGATATGCCGTTGCCGATGCCGCGCTCGGAGATCTGCTCACCGAGCCACATCAAAAACGCGGTCCCGGTGGTCAGCGTCAGCACCGCCATGAAGCGGAAACCCCAGCCCGGGTTGAGAACGAACGGCTGGTTGCCGGTTTGTGCCTCAAGCGCGAAGGAAATGCCGGTCGACTGCACGATCGACAGCGCCACCGTCAGGTAGCGCGTATACCGGGTGATCTTTTTGCGACCGAGCTCGCCCTCTTTCTGAAGCTTCTCCAGGTACGGCCACACGACGGTGAGCAACTGCAGAATGATCGACGACGAGATGTACGGCATGATGCCGAGCGCAAAGACCGTCATCTGGCTCAACGCCTGGCCCGAGAACAGGTTCACCAGGCCGAAGAAGTTACCCTGCTGGGCGTTGAAGAACTCGAGAATGGCCTCGGAGTTGACGCCCGGAATCGGGATGTTTGCGCCGATGCGAAACACGGCGAGCAAGCCGAAGGTGTACAAAACACGGTTCCGCAGGTCCGGAATCGCGAAGATATTGCGAATCGTGTCCTTCACCCGGTGACCTCATCCTCGAGTTCGGCGGCCTCGTCCTTGTCGTCGCCGCCAACCTCGGCCTCGTCGGCAACCACCTCGACAACCTCGGCTTCGTCCGCGCCCACCTCGACAACTTCAGCCTCTTCCGCGCCGACCTCGACAACTTCGGCGACGGCGACGGCCTCGCTCGCCGGCGGCTCGACAGCTTTCGTCGTGACGGCGGCAAGGGAAACGACTTCGACGCTGCCTCCCGCTGCCTCGATCTTGGCGACAGCGGTCTTGGAAAAACGATGCGCCTTGACGGTCAGGGCGGCCTCGAGCTCACCGCCTCCGAGAATGACGATGCCGTCGAAACGGCCCTTCGCCAGGCCGCATTCGGTGAGCGCCGCGGGATCGACGGTGCTGCCGGCGGCAAAACGTTCGAGCTGGCTCAAGTTCACCTCGGCCCACGCCTTGCGGAAAGGATAGTTGCTGAATCCACGCTTCGGGATACGGCGCACGAGCGGCATCTGGCCACCCTCGAACGCCGCCTTGTGTTTGTAACCCGAGCGGGACTTGGCGCCCTTGTGGCCGCGACCGCTGGTCTTGCCGGTTCCCGATCCACGACCTCGACCGACACGTTTGCGAGGCCGCCGGGCGCCGGGATTGTTGCGCACGTCGTGCAGCTTCATGACTTGTCTCCGCTAACCTTCTTCTTGGCGGTCTTCGCCTTTTTCGTGGTCGTTTTCTTGGCCGCCGTCTTCTTGGCCGCCTTTTTCTTGGTCGTCTTCTTCTTCGTCGCGGTCTCCGAAACCGGGGCGGCGTCCGCCTGCTTCGCCTTGTCGGCCGCCGCCACCTTCGGCTTCTCCGCCGCCGCCGCAGCCTTGGTCGCGGCGCGCTTCGCCGGCACCATCGGGACCACGGCGTCGTACCCCTCGACCCTCACCAGGTGGGCGATGGCCCGTACCGTGCCGCGAACAGCCGCATTGTCGGGACGCTCTACAACCTGCCCGATGCGGTGCAGCCCGAGGGTTTGCAGCCCCTCGCGCTGTTTCCGGGTCTGTCCGATGCGGCCGCGAATCTGGCGGATTCGCAAGACCGATGCGTTCTTTGCCACTCTCTCGTCCCCCGTTCTCTAGTCGCTGTAGCTCTGGTAGGGCTGAACGGCCTCAGGGCTCAGCCCGCGCATCCTGGCGATCTGCTCCGCGTCGCGTAGCTGGTCGAGGGCGTCGAATGTCGCTTTCAGCATGTTGTGCGGGTTGTGAGAGCCGAGACACTTCGTCAGGATGTCCTGGTAGCCGGCGAGCTCGACGACGGCGCGAACCGCGGCACCGGCGATAACCCCGGTACCGGGAGAGGCCGGCTTGAGGAGAACCCTGCCGGCACCGTAGTTTCCGATGACACCGTGCGGGATGGTGGTCCCCATCATCGGGAATTGGCGCAGGTTCTTGCGTGCCACCTGTACCGCCTTACGGATCGCCAACGGGACCTCTTTCGCCTTGCCGAGCCCGTAGCCGGCATGGCCGTGCTTGTCACCGACAACCACCAGGGCGTTGAAGCCGAGGTTCTTGCCACCCTTGACGACCTTGGTAACACGGTTGATCGTCACAACGTTGTCCTGAAGCTCGTGCTCCAGCGAATCCGGATCGATTCGATCGATATGGCTCATGGTCAGATCTTCCCTGCTAGAACTCGAGACCGACTTCGCGTGCCGCATCAGCCACAGCGCGAACACGACCGTGGTAAGCGTAGCCACCGCGGTCAAAAACAACCTTGCCGATACCCGCGGCCTTGGCCCGCTCGCCGAGCATCTTGCCCGCCGCGGCCGCCGCCGGTACGGTGGCGCCATGTTTGAAACCCTGCTCGTGGAACGAAGGCTCCTGGGTCGACAGTGATACGAGGGTCTTGCCCTCGACGTCGTCGATCACCTGCAAGTGCAAATGGCGGCCCGAGCGAAACACCGCCAGGCGGGGCCGCTCCGCGGTACCGCGCACGCGGCGGCGAATTCGTTGCCGCACACCGGCCCGCCGAATCTCTTTCTTTTTGCGCCGTTGGTTCAACATATCAAGCTCCCATGGCGCCGACGCCGGCCTTGCCGACCTTCTTGCGCACGATCTCGTCGGCGTAGCGAATGCCTTTGCCCTTGTAGACATCGGGCGGGCGAAAACGCCGGATCTGCGCTGCGGTCTCGCCGACTCGCTGTTTGTCGATTCCTTTGATCGAAATCTTGGTCTGATCCTCGACCTCGATCTCGATGCCTTCCGGCACCGGAAAGTTGACGGGGTGCGAGAACCCGAGCTGCAGCACCAGGTTCTTGCCCTCCAACCTGGCGCGGTAACCGATCCCCTGGATGAGGAGCTCACGCTGGAAGCCCTCGTGCACACCTTTGACGGCGTTGGCCGCGAGCGCCCGCGCCAGACCGTGGTACGCGCGGGTTCGCTTGTTGTTGTCGGCGCGCTCGAAGCGCACGATCCCGCCCTCTTCGATCATGGTGATGCCCGGCGGCACCGGGCTGCTCATCTCGCCCTTGGGGCCGCTGATGTGCAACGTGACGTCGTTCTGCTGGATGGAAACCCCATCCGGCAACGTGATTGGCTTCAGTCCGACTCGTGACATGGTTACCAGACCCGGCAAATGACCTCTCCGCCGACGCCGAGCTCGCGGCAGCGGCGGTCGGTCAACACGCCTTGAGAGGTCGAAAGGATTGCCACACCCATGCCGTTGAGCACGACGGGAACGCCGTCCTTGCCGCAGTACACCCGGCGTCCCGGCTTGCTGACCCGTTCGATGTGCCGGATCACCGGCTCGCGGCCCTGGACGTACTTCAAGGCCAATTCGATGTTGCGGGCCCTGTCACCCTGATCAAGCTTCACTTCCCCGACATACCCCTCTTCGCTCAGGATGCGAGCGATCTCCTTCTTGAGGCCCGAAGAGGGGATCAAGACGGAGCTGTGCTTGGCTCGCAAGCCGTTGCGAATACGGGTCAGCATGTCGGCAATCGGATCGGTCATCATGGTTCGTTTTCCTACCAGCTAGCCTTGCGGACGCCCGGGATCTCGCCGCGCAGGGCGCGTTGCCGAAAACAAATCCGGCACATCTGAAAGCGACGCAGGTAACCACGGCGACGCCCGCAGATGCGGCATCGGTTGACCTTGCGCACCTTGAACTTGGGCTTCCGTTTCGCCTTCGCTATCCACGCAGTCGTCGCCACGTTCTATCCCTGTTGCTGTTGTTGGAAGGGCATGCCGAGGCCCCGCAGCAGGGCGCGGGCCGGCTCGTCGCTTTCCGCCGTTGTACAAATCGTCACGTTCATGCCCCGAACACGGTCGACCCGGGTGTAGTCGACCTCGGGAAAAATCAACTGGTCCTTGAGGCCCAGCGTGTAGTTGCCGCGACCATCGAATGCATCCCGCGGTACGCCCCGGAAGTCACGCACTCGAGGCAACACGATAGCGATCAGGCGGTCCAGAAATTCGAACATCCGCTCGCCCCGCAGGGTAACGGTGGCGCCGATCGGCATGCCTTCGCGCAGTCGGAACGAAGCGATCGACTTGCGAGCCCGGCGAATACTGGGCTTCTGGCCGGTGATTACCGCAAGCTCGTCGACGGCTCGGTCGAGTTCCTTGATGTCCTGGGTAGCACGCCCGACGCCGACGTTGACGACGATCTTCAGCAGGCGCGGAACCGCCATCGGATTCGACAAACCGAGCTCCTCCTGGAGCTGGCCTCGGAGCTCATCTCTATAGAGTTCTTTCAACCGAGCGGACATGATCAAGACTTATCCAGCACCGCGCCCGACTTGGCGGCCACCCGGACCCTGCTTCCATCCTGCAGTATCTTGCGGGCGACACGCGACGGCGCGTTGGTTTCAGGACATACGATCGCGACGTTGCTGATGTGCAGCGGTTGCTCACGCTCGACGACCCCACCCTTGACGTTTTTGGCGGGGTTGGACTTGACGGCCTTTTTGATCAGATTCACGCCCTCGACGAGTACCTTTTGTTCCTTCGGGAACACCATCATGACGCGGCCCGTTTTACCGCGGTCCTTGCCGGTGATCACGTAGACCTGGTCGTTCTTGCGGATGTTGGCCCTCGGTCGCATGACTACAGAACCTCCGGCGCCAGCGACACGATCCGCATAAAGCGGCGCTCGCGTAGCTCGCGCGCCACAGGCCCGAAAACACGCGTGCCGATGGGTTCGTTCTTGGCGTCGATCAACACCGCCGCATTGTTGTCGAATCGGATGTAGGAGCCGTCGCGACGGTGGGTCTCCTTGGCGGTACGCACGATCACGGCGCGCACGACCTCGCCCTTCTTCACGGTTCCCCGCGGCACGGCTTCCTTCACCGAAGCCGAGATGATGTCGCCGACACCCGCCGTTTGCCCGATGCTGGAACCACCGAGGGGTTGGATGCAAGCGATCTTGCGTGCCCCCGAATTGTCCGCGACTTCCAGAATGGTTTGCATTCGTATCATGACTCGTTCCTCAGCGGCCCGGGCTACGCACCCGGGGCGCGTTCCATGACTTCCACCACCCGCCAGCGCTTACGGCGCGACATCGGGCGGCACTCGGCGATCCGCACGCGGTCACCGGTGCGGCAGTCGTTTTTCTCGTCGTGAGCGGTGAACTTGCGGCGCACGCGAACGACCTTCTTGTACAGCGGGTGGGCCGAAGCGCGCTCGACCACCACGACGACGGTCTTGTCCATGCGGTCGCTCGTTACCACCCCGACCTCTTCGCGACCTCGACCCCGGGTCCTCGCGTCGCTCATCACGGGTTCTTCAGCAGCCATCAGCTCGTTCCTTTAACCGGTTCCGTCTTCGGTATCGTTGGCTTTTTCAGGGTCCGCGGTCTGGGCCTCTACCGTCACCAATGGCCCCGTCAACCCGAGCTCCTTCTCGCGTAGAATCGTCATCACGCGAGCAATGTCCTTGCGCACGCCACGCAGCATCTGCGGGCTCTCGATCTGCCCCGTCGTCTGCTGGAACCGCAGCTTGAGAAGCTGCTCGCGCAGCTCGTCCGACTTGGCTTCCAGCTCATCCGGTGAAAGTTCGCGAAGCGTGTCAGCCTTCATCCGATTTCATCCTCGATGCGGCGCGTGAAACGCACGCGGATCGGCAGCTTGGCGCCCGCCAACCGCATGGCCTCACGGGCAAGCTCCTCGGGAACACCTTCCATCTCGTAGAGGATCCGGCCGGGGCGTACCACGGCTACCCACATTTCCGGAGGGCCTTTACCCTTGCCCATGCGGGTCTCAGCCGGCTTCTTGGTGACCGGCTTGTCGGGGAAAATACGAATCCACACTTTTCCGCCGCGCTTGGCGTGCCGCGTCATGGCGACGCGAGCCGCCTCGATCTGGCGGTTGGTGATCCACCCGGCCTCCAAGGCCTGAAGGCCGAACTCGCCGAACTTCACCACCGCGCCGCCCTTGGCCTTGCCGCGCCGGCGTCCGCGATGCACCTTGCGGTGTTTGACTTTTTTCGGCATCAACATGTTTCAGTACCTCTACACGCTCAGCGGCGCGAACCCATTAGGCGCGCGCCTTGCGATCAGTCACGTCCAGGATCTCTCCGTGATATACCCAAACTTTCACGCCGATCTGGCCGTACGTCGTCCGGCTCTCGGCAAACCCGTAGTCGATATCCGCGCGCAAGGTATGCAGCGGCAGCTTCCCCTGCAAATACCACTCGGCGCGGGAGATCTCGAGTCCGCCCAGACGGCCGGCGCAGCGCACCTTGATGCCCTCGGCACCGAACCGCATCGCGGTCTCGACAGCACGGCGCATGGCGCGCCGGAAAGCGACGCGGCGCTGCAACTGCAGGGCGATGTTCTCGGCGACCAACTGGGCGTCGAGCTCCGGCCGGTGCACCTCTTGGATATTGACGTACACCTCGCGGCTGGTCCGAGCCTCGATATCCTTTTTCAGCCGATCGACTTCGGCCCCGTTGCGCCCGATCACGATGCCGGGACGCGCCGTGTGGATGTCGACCTTCAATTTGTTCGCGGCACGCTCGATCTCGACGCGCGACACGCCGGCGTGATGAAACCGCTGGTGGATCATGTCGCGCAGCGCGATGTCCTCGTGCAACAGCTCGGCGTAGTCACGCTTGGCGAACCAACGCGATCGCCAGTCCTGGGTGTAGCCGAGCCGGAAGCCGACCGGATGAACCTTCTGCCCCATATCAGCCCTTCTTCCCCGCCAGCTTCACTGTGATGTGGCTGGTTCGTTTGATGATCGGGAATGCCCGGCCCATGGGCTGAGGGCGAATCTGCATCGGCAACGATGAACCCTGGTCAACGTACACTTCGGCGACCACCAGGTCGTCGACATCGATTCCCGGGTCGAGGTTCTCGGCGTTGGCAACCGCCGACCGCACGACCTTCTCGAGATGCCGGGCGGCACGGCGATTCGTTAGCTCGAGCGTTCCCAGCGCTTCGGGCACGCCGCGGCCGCGGATCATGTCGGCCACCAGGCGCACCTTGGTCGCGCCGCCCTTCACATAGCGAGCCGTTGCCTCGCTGACCTTTTCCATGTCTCTCGTTACTCCCACTTAGCGCATCCCCGCCGAGCGATCCGACTTGCCGCCACCGGAGTGGCTGCGGAACGTCCGCGTCGGGGCGAATTCGCCTAACTTGTGACCGACCATGTTTTCGGTGATGTAGACGGGAATGAACCTTTTCCCGTTGTGCACAGCGAGGGTATGCCCGACCATCTCCGGCACGATCGTCGACCGGCGCGACCAGGTCTTGATCACCTGCCGCTCGCCGCCACGATTCATGGCCGCAATCTTCTTGCCGAGCGATGGCTCGACGTACGGGCCCTTCTTCAGTGATCTGCCCATAGCAATCCTCTAGCGTCGCCGGCGGCCCGCGTTGCGCCGTCGAACGATGTACTTGCCGGTTCGTTTGTTTCGCCGCGTCTTGGCACCCTTGGTCGGCTTGCCCCAGGGGGTACACGGATGGCGGCCTCCCGAAGCCTTGCCCTCGCCGCCACCCATCGGGTGATCGACCGGGTTCATCGCCACACCGCGGGTATGCGGCCGGCGCCCGAGCCAGCGACGACGGCCCGCTTTGCCGTAGCTCACGTTCATGTGATCGACGTTGCCGATCTGTCCGACCACCGCCTTGCAATCCATGTGGATGAGACGAACTTCGCCGGACGGCATCCGGATGTGGGCGTACTTGCCCTCCTTGGCCATCAGCGTCGCCTCGGCGCCGGCGCTGCGGGCGATCTGGGCACCCTTTTTCGGCTTCATCTCGATGCAGCAGATCGGCGTACCCAGCGGGATGGCGCGCAACGGCAGCGCGTTGCCGAGCCGCGGCTCGGCCTCGGGACCGGACAACAGCTCGGCGCCGACCTTGAGGCCGCGCGGCGCCAGAATGTAGCGTTTCTCGCCATCGGCGTAGTGCAGCAGCGCGATGTGTGCCGTGCGGTTGGGATCGTACTCGATGGTATGCACCTTGGCCGGGATACCGTCCTTGTTGCGGCGGAAATCGATGTCACGGTACAGGCGCTTGTGGCCGCCGCCACGGTGGCGGATCGTCATCCGGCCCTTGTGGTTGCGACCGGAGATACGCTTCTTCCCCTTGGTCAGCGACTTCAGGGGCCTGACGCCCTTGGTGATCTCGGGGTACTCGGGCGCTCTACGGAACCGCGTACCCGGTGACGTCGGTTTGAGTTGCCGCAGAGACATCGGCTTACACTCCCTCGAAGTACTCGATCATCTTCTGATCGGCCGCCAGCGTGACGTAGGCCTTTTTCCAGGCAGTCGTGTAGCCCTGGTAGCGACCCAGTCGCTTTTTCTTCCCACGCACGTTCAACACCCGCACGTCAGTGACCTTGACCTTGAACACGGTCTCGACGGCGCGCTGGATGTCGAGCACCGTCGCACGGCGGTCGACCTCGAGGCACAACGTGTGCTCGCTTTCTTTCATGGCCGTCGCCTTCTCGGTGATCACCGGGCGGCGGATGACGTCGTACGCGTTCATTGCAATGCCTCGCTAAGCCGCTCAATACCTTCCCTGGTGGTCAGCAACCAGTCGTGGAGCAGCAGGTCGTAGACGCTCAGTCCGAAGCCCCGCGATACGGTGACGCCCGGCAGGTTGTGGGCCGCTCGCACCAGCCCTTCGCTCGCCGAAACGTCGTAGATCAGTACTCTGCCCGCGAGCTCGAGGCCAGCGAGCATTTTGGCGACCTCGCGGGTCTTCGGGGCCTCGATCTCGATGGAGTCGACGACGATGATCTGCCCGTCCCGCTGCTTGACCGTCAGCGCCATCTGCAGGGCGTGTCGTTGTTTCTGGCTGCCGAGCCGATAGCTGTAGTCGCGCGGCTGCGGGCCGAACACGATGCCGCCCTTGCGCCAGATGGGGCTCCGGGTCGAGCCGACACGAGCGCGGCCGGTTCCCTTCTGCCGCCACGGCTTGCGCCCACCACCGGAGACTTCAGCGCGACCCTTGGTCTTGTGGGTTCCCTGCCGCTGACCCGCCCGATGATGCACGACCGCTTCGTGCAACAAGCTGCGCTTGACGTTGCGGTCGAAAACCGACGCCGTCACCTCGACCTCGCCCACCGGCTTGTTGTTGCGATCTCGAACCGGAATCGTCAGCATCGTTCTAGCCCCGTATCGTCGGGCGAATGAACACGTAGCCCTTTCTGGAGCCCGGAACGGAGCCGGCCACCAGGATGAGATTTTCTTCAGCGTTGATCTCGACGACGCGCAGGCCGATCTCGGTGACGCGCACGTTGCCCATCTGCCCCGGCATGCGGTGGCCCTTGAAGACCTTCCCGGGATAGGCAGCCATGCCGATCGAGCCCGGCGCGCGATGGAACATCGAGCCGTGCGTCGCTTTGCCGCCCTTGAAGTCGTACCGCCTCATGACGCCCTGAAAACCGCGTCCCTTGGTGGTAGCGGTCACGTCGACCTTGCCGACCTCGGCGAACTGCTCGACGGTCAGCTCGTCGCCCGGGCTCACGTCGTCGTCGCCCTCGAGCTCGAACTCGCGGATGACGCGCACCGAAGGGCTGCCGGCTTTTTTCAGGTGTCCGAGCAGGGCTTTCGATTGGCGCTTCTCTTTGACGGTGTCGTCGACGAGGCCGATCTGCACGGCGCTGTAGCCGTCGGTGTCCTCGTTCTTTACCTGCAACACCACGCAGGGGCCGGCCCTGAGCACCGTGACGGGGATGTGGTTGCCGGATTCATCGAAGATCCGGGTCATCCCGATTTTCTGGCCTATCAGTCCCTTGACCATCTCTCTCGACCTGCTCTCGTAGCGCTCAGAGTTCTATTTAATGCTCGGGCCCGAAGGCCTTGATCTCCACATCGACGCCGGCGGGCAGGTCGAGGCGCATGAGCGCATCGACCGTCTGCGGTGTCGGTTCCAAGATGTCGACGAGCCGATTGTGCGTACGGATCTCGAACTGCTCACGCGACTTCTTGTCGACGTGCGGCGAACGCAAGACCGTGAATATGGTGCGCTCCGTCGGCAGCGGGATCGGCCCGGCGACGCGCGCTCCGGTGCGCTCTGCTGTCTCGACGATCTCGTGCGCCGACTGGTCGAGCAGGCGATGGTCGTATGCCTTGAGACGAATGCGAATTTTTTGATCCATTTTCTCTGCTCTGATGCCCCTAGCAGGGTCTTGACAGCCTGCTAGGCATCGGCACCGCTCCTTACTCGAAGATTTCTGTAATGGTACCGGCGCCAACCGTCCGTCCACCCTCGCGGATAGCGAACCGCAGACCCTTGTCCATCGCGATCGGCGTGATCAGTTCCACCTTGAACGTCACGCTGTCTCCGGGCATCACCATCTCGATGCCCTCGGGCAACTCCACCGATCCGGTCACGTCCGTCGTGCGGAAATAAAACTGCGGCCGGTAGCCCTTGAAAAACGGCGTGTGTCGCCCACCCTCTTCCTTCGTCAAAATGTAAACCTCGGCGGCGAACTTCGTGTGCGGCGTGATCGATCCCGGCTTCGCCAGCACCTGCCCCCGCTCCACCTCGTCTCGGTCCGTTCCCCGCAACAGCACCCCGACGTTGTCTCCCGCCTGGCCCTCGTCGAGGATCTTGCGGAACATCTCCACCCCCGTGACCACCTTCTTCTGCGTCTCGCGGATCCCAACGATCTCGATCTCTTCACCCGTCTTCACCATCCCCTGGTCGATCCGGCCCGTCACCACCGTGCCGCGACCCGAAATCGTGAACACGTCCTCGATCGGCATCAAAAACGGCTTGTCGATCTCTCGCTTCGGCTGCGGAATGTAGTTGTCGACCGCCTCCAGCAGCTCCGTGATCGACTCCGCCCCCTCACCTTCACCGCCGCCCTCCACCGCCTTGAGCGCCGAGCCCATCACCACCGGAATATCATCGCCCGGAAAATCGTACATGCTCAGCAACTCTCGAACCTCCAACTCCACCAGCTCCAAGAGCTCCGGGTCGTCCACCTGGTCCGTCTTGTTCAGAAACACCACGATCGCCGGCACTCCCACCTGCCGCGCCAGCAGAATGTGCTCCCGCGTCTGCGGCATCGGCCCGTCCGCCGCCGATACCACCAACACCGCGCCGTCCATCTGCGCCGCGCCCGTGATCATGTTCTTCACGTAGTCCGCATGCCCCGGACAGTCCACGTGCGCGTAATGTCGATTCTCCGTCTCGTACTCCACGTGCGCGATCGCGATCGTGATCCCTCGCTCCCGCTCTTCCGGCGCCTTGTCGATACTCGCAAACGGAACGTAATCCGCCAGCCCCTTCTTGCTCTGCACCAGGGTGATCGCTTCCGTCAACGTGCTCTTGCCGTGGTCAACGTGCCCAATCGTTCCGACGTTGACGTGCGGCTTCGTACGTTCGAATTTTTCTTTCGCCATCTGTTCCTCTGCTCCGGCGCCCAGCTATACGGTGTTGCCGCGCACGCGTAGAACGACTTCTTCAGTAATGTTGTTGGGCACCTTGGTGTACCGTCCGAAATGCATCGTGAACGTCGCGCGACCCTGGGTAATCGACCGCACGTCGGTGGCATAACCGAACATCTCGGCAAGGGGTACCTGGCCGACGATGATCTTCAGCCCGTCGCGTGAATCCATTCGCTCGATGCGACCGCGGCGGCCGTTGAGGTCGCCGATGACGTCACCCATGTACTCCTCGGGGACGACGACCTCGACATCCATGATCGGCTCGATCAGAACCGGGCCGGCCTTCTGCGCGGCGTCCTTGAACGCCATGCTGCCGGCGATCTTGAAGGCGATTTCCGATGAGTCGACGTCGTGGTACGAGCCGTCAAGGAGCGTCACCTGGACACCCTCGATCTCGTAGCCGGCCAGCGGCCCGGCTTCCATCGCCTCGCGGATACCCTGTTCGACGCTCTTGATGTACTCGCGCGGAATCGAACCGCCGGTGATCTTGTTGATGAACAGGAACTTCTGCCCCTCCTCGGTCGGTATCGGCTCGACCTCGATCACGGCGTGCCCGTACTGACCGCGACCACCCGTCTGGCGGACGAAACGGCCCTCGCCCTTGGCGGGCTTGGTCAAGCCCTCGCGGTACGCGACCTGGGGGCGACCGACGTTAGCCTGCACGCCGAACTCGCGCAGCATGCGATCGACGAGAACCTCGAGGTGGAGCTCGCCCATCCCCGAGATGATCGTCTGACCGGTTTCTTCATCGCGATGGCGCTCGAACGTCGGGTCTTCCTGGGAAAGCTTGGCGAGAGCATTGGAGAGCTTCTCCTGGTCGGCCTTGGTCTTGGGCTCGATCGCCATCGAGATGACCGGCTTCATGAACTCCATCGACTCGAGGATGATCGGGTGCGCCGGATCGCACAGCGTGTGGCCGGTCGAGACGCTCTTCGGACCGACTACCGCGGCAATGTCGCCGGCGCGGACGAGTTTGATCTCCTCGCGCTTGTTCGCGTGCATCTTCAGGAGACGGCCGATGCGCTCCTTCTTGCCGGCGGTGGCGTTGAAGACCGTACTGCCGGCCTCCACGGTGCCGGAATAAACGCGCAGGAAGGCGATATGGCCGACGAATGGGTCGGTCATGATCTTGAACACGAGGCCGGAAAACGGCGCGTTGTCGGAAGGCTCGCGCTCGATGTCCTCGCCGGTCTCGGGGTGCTTGCCCTCGATTGCGCCCACATCCAGCGGCGACGGCAGGTAATCGATCACCGCGTCGAGCAGCGCCTGTACGCCCTTGTTCTTGAAGGCGGCACCGCAGACGACCGGCGTGATCTTGAGTGCCAAGGTGCCGGCTCGTAGCGCCTCGATCAGAAGCTCGGGAGTGATTTCCTCACCGGAGAGGTACTTCTCGAGAACCTGGTCATCGAGCTCGCTGGCGACCTCGAGGACCTTCTCGCGGGCAGCCTCGAGGGCGGCCCGGAACTCCTCGGGAACTTCGACTTCTTCGAAATCGGCGCCCAGCGCCTCGTCACTCCAACGCAGGCCCACCTGGCGGATAACGTCGATGACGCCGACAAAGCCATCCTCGACGCCCCACGGGATCTGCACGGGCACCGGCTTGGCGTTGAGACGATCGGTCATCATCTCGACGCAGCGATCCATGTTCGCGCCGACCCGGTCCATCTTGTTGACGAAGGCGATCCGCGGAACGCTGTAGCGGTCGGCTTGGCGCCAGACGGCTTCGCTCTGCGGCTCGACGCCGGCTACGGCGTCGAACACCGCCACCGCGCCGTCAAGCACGCGTAGCGATCGTTCGACCTCGGCGGTAAAATCGACGTGGCCGGGCGTGTCGATGATGTTGATTCGATGGCCCCGCCAGTCGCACGTCGTCGCCGCCGAGGTGATCGTGATGCCGCGTTCCTGCTCCTGCACCATCCAGTCCATCTCGGCGTTGCCGTCGTGGACCTCGCCCAACTTGTGGGTGATGCCGGTGTAGAACAGGATGCGCTCGGTAGTCGTCGTTTTACCGGCATCAATATGCGCCATGATGCCGATATTACGGGTCTTGTCGAGCGGTATTCTGCGCGCCACGGGTCAGCCTCGTTCCTTACCAGCGGTAATGGGCGAAGGCCTTGTTGGCCTCGGCCATCCGGTGGGTGTCTTCTCTCTTCTTCACCGCCGCGCCTCGACCAGCGGACGCGTCAAGCAGCTCCGCCGCCAGGCGCGCGTCCATCGTCTTTTCACCGCGGTTGCGCGCCGCATCCACGAGCCAGCGTAGCGCCAGCGCCGTCTTGCGGCGCGGATACACCTCAACCGGGACCTGATACGTCGAACCGCCGACGCGACGCGACTTGACCTCAACCGACGGGCGGACGTTGTCGACGGCCTTCTTGAAAAGCTTCAAGGGCTCATCGCCGCCCTTTTCGCCAACGGTTTCGAGCGCCCGGTAGAAAATTCCTTGCGCCGTGCTCTTCTTACCGTCCAGCATCATGTGGTTGACGAATTTCGCCACCAACCTGCTGTTATAGATCGGGTCGGGCCCGATCGGCGGTGTATTTATCTTCGCGGTCTTGCGGGGCATACCCGCACACTCCTATGTCTCGGTGGGCCGGAGACAAGTCTCCGGCACCACACTGACTGGTCAACCTTATTGGGCTCGGGATCGGAGAAATACCGGCGGACGCCGGTATTCAGGCGGGCAGAGTCTTACGCCTTCGGCTTCTTGGCGCCGTACTTCGAGCGACTCTGTTTTCTACCTTCAACACCGGCGGTATCAAGCGTGCCACGAATCACGTGGTAACGAACGCCCGGGAGGTCCTTGACGCGACCTCCGCGGATCAACACGATCGAGTGCTCCTGCAGGTTGTGGCCGATGCCCGGGATGTAGGTCGTGACCTCGATCCCGTTGGTCAGTCGCACACGGGCAACCTTGCGGAGCGCAGAGTTCGGCTTCTTCGGCGTCGACGTGTACACACGTGTGCACACCCCGCGCCGCTGAGGCGACCTCTGTAGCGCCGGGCTGGAGGTCTTGGAAGCAACCCGCTTCCTCCCCTTCCGAACCAACTGGTTGATCGTCGGCAAATTCAGCCTCCGAAAATTAGGCCCCGCCACACACACAGACCCCTAGCCCATTGCCGGGCTGGAAGATACGAAGACAGGGAATGTGGGTGACAGGGATGAATTCAGGGGAGCGTGGATTCGGCTCCCCCCGTTGATGACAAAATTATATCAGCGATTCTGCCCCAGTCAACGTTGCCAAGCCCCTAAAAACGGCCTTTTTCGGCCCCTGCGGCGGCTACGCGGGGTGGGTGCCGGCCGGGCGGCTCAGGAGCGAAGAACCGCGACTGCCCGGTAATCACCCACCCTGCCTTTGCTACGCTTTGGGCGACGAGCCCTCACCCTTGGCGGTCACGACCTGGGCCGCGTCGGCCTCTGCAGCGGCCTCCGTCATACCGGCCAAGATGTCGGCCGGACGGCGACGCTCGGGCTCCTCCTCGACCAGGCGGACGCGCTTGTAGTCCCGGAAGCCCGTGCCGGCCGGAATCAGCCGCCCCATGATGACGTTTTCTTTCAGACCGCGGAGGGTGTCGACCGCACCACTGATCGCGGCCTCGGTCAACACCCGGGTGGTCTCCTGGAACGATGCCGCCGAGATGAAGGAATCGGTCGACAACGAGGCCTTGGTGATGCCGAGCAGCAGCGGACGACCGGTGGCCGGCGTTCCCTTCCGCTTGCTGACACGCTCGTTTTCTTCGTCAAAGCGAAAGCGGTCGACCTGCTCGTTGATCAAGAACTCGGAGTCGCCGACGTCTTCGACCTTCACCCAACGCATCATCTGACGCACGATGACTTCGATGTGCTTGTCGTTGATGGTGACACCCTGCAGCCGGTAGACCTCCTGGATCTCGTTGACCAGGTATTCCTGCAAGGCACGCTCGCCGAGCACGTCGAGGATGTCGTGCGGGTTGATAGGACCGTCGACGAGTGCCTCGCCGGCGTGCACCTCATCCTCCTCGCGAACATTGACGTGGGTACCGCGCGGTACGGAGTAGTCACGGACCTCGCCGGTTTCCTTGTTGGTGACCACCACCTTGCGCAAACCCTTGGTGACCTCCCCGAACTGCACCACGCCGTCGATCTCTGTAATGACGGCCGGCTCTTTCGGCTTGCGGGCCTCGAAGAGCTCGACGACACGCGGCAAGCCGCCCGTGATGTCGGTGGTCTTGGTGGTCTCGCGCGGAATCTTGGCGAGGACGTCGCCGGCGTGCACCTGGACGCCGTCCGGGACCGTGATGTGGGCGCCCGACGGCAGATGGTAGCCACGCAACGCCTTCTTGCGCTTCGCCTTCGGGTCTAGGATCTGTATTTGCGGCTGCCTATCCTCGGGTGAGTCGATGACCACCAGGTGCGACAACCCGGTAACCTCGTCGACCTCTTCGTGGGTCGTCATGCCGGGGACCAGGTCCTTATAGTCCACGGTGCCGTGTTCCTCGGTAAGGATGGCGAACGAATACGGGTCCCACTCGACCAGCACGGAACCCGGCTCGACTTTGGCACCTTCTTTGACCTTGAGGTGGGCGCCGTAGACGACCGAGTAGCGCTCGCGGATGTTGCCGTCCTCGTCCTCGATCGCGATGGCGCCGTTGCGGTTCATGACCACGAGGTCGCCCTTCCTGCCGGCGACCGTGCGGAGGTTCAGGAAGGCGATCGTGCCGCCGTTCTTGGTCTCCAAGGTGCTTTCCTCGCTGACCCGGGACGCCGTGCCACCGATGTGGAACGTCCTCATCGTCAACTGCGTTCCCGGCTCGCCGATAGACTGGGCGGCGATGACGCCGACGGCCTCACCCTTCTCGACCAGCGTGCCGCTGGCCAGGCTGCGGCCGTAGCACTTCTGGCACACGCCTCGAACCGTCTCACAGGTAAGCACCGAGCGGATCTTGACCTTCTCGAGACCGGAGTCCTGGATCTCGGCCGCGAGCTCGACGTCGATCTCCTGGCCGGCCCCGCAGAGGATGTCGTCGGTGAACGGGTCCTTGATGTCATCGAGCGCCACCCGACCGACGATACGGTCGCGCAACGGCTCGATGATCTCGCCGCTCTCGACGATCGCCGCGACGAAGATACCGTCGAGCGTGCCGCAGTCGTCGATGGTCACGATGACGTCCTGCGCGACATCGACCAGCCGCCGGGTCAGGTAACCCGAGTCGGCGGTTTTCAGAGCCGTATCGGCCAGGCCCTTGCGGGCGCCGTGCGTGGAGATGAAGTACTGCGCGACCGTCAGACCCTCGCGAAAGTTGGCGGTAATCGGCGTCTCGATGATCTCGCCCGACGGCTTGGCCATCAGCCCACGCATCCCGGCGAGCTGCCGGATCTGCTGTGCCGAGCCTCGCGCCCCGGAATCCGCCATGCTGTAGATCGGGTTCGGGGTGCCGACGCGGTCAGTCTCCTCCATCTGCCGGAACATGGCCTCCGACACCTTCTCGGTGACATCCGACCAGACGGCGATGACCTTGTTGTAGCGCTCACCGTTGGTGATCGCGCCCTCGAGGTACTGCTGCTCGATCGCGACGACCTGCTGGCGTGCTTCGGCGACAAGGGCGTCCTTGTTCAAAGGCACCGTCATGTCATCGATGCCGATCGAGAAGCCGGCCAGCGTCGCGTAGGTGAAGCCGAGATCCTTGAGGGCGTCGAGCGTCTCGACCGTGAGCTCGTCGCCGAAGCGGATAATGCAGTAGTTGACCACCTGGCCGAGACCGCGCTTCTTGAGCAAACCGTTGATGAACGGGAATTCCTCCGGCAGCGCCTGGTTGAAGATCACCCGCCCGACCGTCGTCTCGATGATCTGGTTGGTGCACTCCGTTACCTCGGCGTGAACGATGTCCTGGTCGTCCGGCTCCTTCAACAGGTCGATGAACTCGCCGGTATAACGAAGGCGAATCTCCGTCTGGGTGGCCACTTCGGTGGCCTCCAGCGCCAGAACGACCTCGTCCATGTCGGCGAACAAGCGGCCCTCCCCGGGCAAGTCCTTGCGCACCTTGGTCAGGTAGTAGCAACCGAGAACGATGTCCTGGGTCGGAATCACGATCGGCCGCCCGTGCGCCGGCGACAGCAGGTTGGTGGTGCTCTTCATCAAGACTTCCGCCTCGATCTGGGCACGCGGCGACAGCGGCACGTGCACCGCCATTTGGTCGCCGTCGAAGTCGGCGTTGAACGCGGTGCAGACGAGCGGGTGGATCTTGATTGCTTTGCCCTCGATCAGGATCGGCTGGAACGCCTGGATGCCCAGCCGGTGGAGCGTCGGGGCACGGTTGAGCAGAACCAGATGCTCTTGAACGACCTCTTCGAGGATGTCGTACACCACCGGATCGTGCTGCTCGACCATCTCCTTGGCCGCCTTGATGGTGGCGACCATCCCCCGCTCCTCGAGCTTTTGATAGATGAACGGCTTGAAGAGCTCGAGCGCCATCGTCTTCGGCAGGCCGCACTGGTCGAGACGCAGCTCCGGACCGACGACGATGACCGAGCGGCCCGAGTAGTCGACGCGCTTACCGAGCAAGTTCTGGCGAAAACGGCCTTGCTTGCCCTTCAACGTGTCGGAAAGCGACTTCAGCGGCCGGTTGTTGGCACCCCGCAGCGTACGGCCACGGCGGCCGTTGTCGAATAGTGAATCGACCGCTTCCTGCAACATGCGCTTCTCGTTGCGGACGATTACGTCCGGCGCCTTGAGCTCGATGAGCTTCTTGAGGCGATTGTTGCGGTTGATCACCCGACGATACAGATCGTTGAGGTCAGAGGTCGCGAAGCGGCCGCCGTCGAGCGGCACCAGCGGGCGCAACTCGGGCGGAATGATCGGAATCACGTCGAGGATCATCCACTCCGGCTCGTTGCCCGACTTCAAGAACGCCTCGACGACCTTGAGTCGCTTGGAAACCTTGGCGCAGTTCTGCTTCGAGGTCTCGACCTTCATCTTGGCACGCAGCTCGACCGCCAACGTCGCTACTTCGAGGCGCTTGAGCAGCTCCTTGACGGCCTCCCCGCCCATCATGGCGAGGAAGGAGTCGCCGAACTCGGCGCGCAGCTCGCGAAAACGCTCCTCGCCGATGAGCTCTCGTTCCTTCAACTCGGTCGGGCCCGGATCGATGACCACGTAGGCCTCGTAGTACAGCACCCGCTCCATGTCACGCATGCTCATGTCGAGAAGGTGACCCATGCGCGACGGCAGGCCCTTGAAGAACCACACGTGCGACACCGGACAGGCGAGCTCGATGTGGCCCATGCGCTCGCGCCGCACCTTTGACTGCGTCACCTCGACGCCGCACTTGTCGCAGATCACGCCGCGATGCTTCATGCGCTTGTACTTACCGCACAGGCACTCCCAGTCATTGACCGGGCCGAAGATCTTGGCGCAGAACAACCCGTCGCGCTCCGGCTTGAAGGTCCGATAGTTGATGGTCTCCGGCTTTGTCACCTCGCCGTGTGACCACGAACGAATCTTCGCCGGCGATGCGAGGCCGATACGAATCGCCTCGTACTCGTTGATGCTTACTGGCTTCGTCTCGAAGAAACCCAGGGCGCTTCTCACAGGCTCACTCCCCCTACCGTTTCGTTCGTCCGCTCAACCGAACCCATAGTCGTCGTTTGGTTTTTCAGTTTCATCGGCTCGATCATCGGTTACACCGCAGTCTCGACTTCGGCGTCACTGCGACGCCGGCGCCGCAGTTCGACGTCGAGCGCCAACCCCTGCAGTTCCTTGAGAAGGACATTGAACGACTCCGGCAAGCCGGGCTCGACGCCGCCCTCGCCCTTGACGATCGACTCGAAGATCTTGGCGCGGCCGTAGACGTCGTCACTCTTGACGGTGAGCAACTCCTGCAGCGTATGCGCGGCTCCGTATGCCTCCAGCGCCCACACCTCCATCTCGCCGAAGCGCTGGCCGCCGAACTGCGCCTTACCGCCGAGCGGTTGCTGCGTGATCAGCGAGTACGGGCCGATCGAACGGGCGTGGGTCTTGTCGTCAACCAAGTGGGACAGCTTGAGCATGTACAGGTAACCGACGGTGATTTCCTGCTCGAACGCCTGGCCGGTCATGCCGTCGTACAGCACCGTCTTGCCGTGCTCCGGGAGGCCGGCCTCGCGCAGGCGCTCTTTGATCTCGGCCTCGGACGCA
>SMVB01444691.1_pt1 | contig 26083 bp, 28 predicted proteins | sample 2456461 | NCBI WGS metagenome assembly SMVB01 (sample SAMN11095934, study PRJNA526329) | marine sediment metagenome | biome: Marine sediment; feature: Surficial sediment; material: Deep marine sediment; isolation source: Hadal surficial sediment | place: Pacific Ocean | collected 2014-05 | depth...
CCCGAGATGCGTTCGACGGGGGAGGTCATGGGCTTCGACGACTCATTCGGGATGGCCATCGCCAAGGCTCAGGCGGCGTCCTACAACCTGCTTCCGGTGAAGGGCGGCGTGCTGGTCGTTACCGTCAACGACCGGGACAAGTCCACGGTCACTCCGATTCTGAGGAGGCTCCACGATCTGGGGTTCGAGATCCGCGCGACCAAGGGGACGTACGAACATCTGACACGTCTCGGGATTCCCGCTGAGCGGGTCTACAAGGTCGGAGAGGGACGGCCCAATATCGTGGACCAGATCGTGTCCGGAGAGGTGGCCATGCTCATCAACACGCCCATGGGCAAGAAGTCGCAGTACGACGACTACGCCATGCGTAGGTCCGCGATCATGCACAACATCCCGTATTTCACGACGATGTCGGCGACGAGCGCCGCGTGCGACGCATTAATCGCTCTGCGCTCCAGAACGTACCAGGTTCGCACTCTCCAGGAGCGCATCGCCGACGCGAAAGCCCTGGCCGCGGTGGGGGCGGGTGACTGACTTCGCCCCGCCCGTGGGGTTTCTCCTTCATCCAGACGCACCGCTCCACGATACCGGTTGGGGGCATCCGGAGCACCAGGGCCGGCTCCGCGCCCTGGCCTCCACCGTAGGCCGGGATCTGCTGGCGCTGCACGAAAAAGTCGTACAGGTCGAGCCCGGGCAGGTGACCGAGGAGGACCTCCTCCGCGTGCACACGCCCCAGTACTTGGCCCTTCTTCGCGCCACGGTTGAACGAGCCGAAAAGGAAGGCGCTCCCGTTCCGCTGGACGCCGATACCATCGTGTCAGCCGCTTCCTGGGCGGCGGCCACCGGGTCCACCGCTGCGCTCCTTACTGCGGCCGGGCAAGTTGCAGACGGGACGTTGTCCTCGGCGTTCGTGGCGACGCGCCCTCCGGGACATCACGCGACACCGGAGCGTGCCATGGGCTTTTGTTTGATCAACCACGTCGCTGTCGCGGCGCGCTGGCTTCAGGCCACGGGCCGCGCTGAGCGTGTGCTGATCGTGGACTGGGACGTTCACCACGGGAACGGCACCCAGGACACGTTTTACGCCGATGGGACCGTGTTCTATCTGTCGTTACATCAGTCGCCGCACTATCCGGGCACCGGCCCCGCTGATGAGACCGGAACAGGTGACGGAGAGGGCTGGACGCTCAACGTGCCGCTGCCGGCGGGCACGTCGGTGGCCGATTATCGGCAGCACTTTTCGGACGCGTTGGAGCAGGGGCTGGAGACGTGCCGGCCGGATTTCATCCTAATTTCGGCGGGCTTCGACGTCATGGCCGGCGATCCCCTGGGAGGGATGCTCCTGGAGCCCGAAGATCTCCACGCGCTCACGCTGGAGGTGATGGCTGCAGCGACCCGGGAGTCCATGGCGGGTGCGGCCACGGAGTCTGGGGACCACGGCTCGCGCGGAGTGGGAATCGTGGCGGCCCTGGAGGGTGGTTACGATCCCGCCCGGACCGGCCTGGGGGCGGCCGCCGTCCTACGGGCTCTGGCGGGGATCGACCGACTCCGCTAAACGCCTCGGAACGTGCTATTATCCATCCCCCCAACAGGAGTGAACGCATGGCCCCCTACGGCTCCAAGGAACTCGCGCAAAGCTTTCGCACCGTTCGGAAGAACACCCTCGAGGCGGCGCGAGACATTCCGGAAGACAAGTACGACTTTCGCGCGACGCCGGATTGCCGAAGCGTCGAGAAGCTGCTGACCCATATCGCGCTGTCCTATCGGTTTCAGCATCGGGTTCACGCCGTCGAGAAGCGGTCCAGCATGGCGGGTTTCGACTTCCCGGCGATCATGGCCGAGCTTGGGGCGAAAGAAGCGGAACCCCGAACGAAGAGCCAGGTGATCGCCATGCTCGAGGATGAGGGCGAGATCTGGGCGACCTTTCTCGATGGCGTGTCCGACGAGTTCTTGGCCGAGACTGTCTCATTTCCACCGGAACTTTCGCAGCCGCCCAAGAGCCGGTTCGAGTTGATTCTATCGGTGAAAGAGCACGAGATGCATCACCGTGGCCAGGTCATGCTGGTCCAGCGGCTGCTAGGGATCGTCCCGCACCTCACTCGGCAGCGGGAAGCTAGCATGGCCCAGACGCGAGAAGCCGAGGCAGGTTGAAGGCGGGTTTTCGGTCCCTACGCTCGCGTCCCGCCCCAGACTCACTTCGGGTTCGATACCGCCGATCCGGAGCCCATTCCCGACCACGTCCGACGAAACCTGCCAGAATGCGGAAGATGTCCACGGGCAACGTGTGTAGTACGATCGACCACCCCACTTCGACAGCTGATCTTCACGCGCTCACGCGTGAGGTGATCGCGGGTGTGGCCGGTGGGCCCCGGGCAGACGACGTGCTCAAAGTGGGAGTAGTGGCTACCCTGGAGGGCGGCTACGATCCTGCCCGGAGCGGCCTGGAGCCGCCGCCGTCTTACAGGCATTGGCGGGGATCGACGGACTCCGCTAGCAACAGCGGTTGTCCGGTCTCGTGCCCTGACCACCCTTAGGAGAGCGAGCGTCGAATGATACATTGGCTCAAAACAACAAGCGTGCTGGCATTTCTGTTCGCGCCACTAGTCATCGAAGCACAAGTGGGTGGAAGTCTCGTACAATTTCCTCCGCTGGATATCACTCTGGAGATTTCCGAAACCACAGATGGCAAACCTGTGATTTCAGTGGACACGATCGAATTGATAACAGGCGAATACTATCGTCTCAACGTGACCAGTAGCGGAGAGACAGACTGGCGGTTGGAAATGCCAGATCTCTTGCAAAACTCTCACTTGCGATTGGTCACCGTAAACGATGGTATAGAAATTCATCTGCAAAGCATGGTGTTTCGTGCGATCGAATTCGATGAGCCTGGAAAGATATCATTGAGTTTCACTCCGATCAGACCGGGGACTTACGCTTTTACGATCGGGAGGAATCCCATTGCCCAGGGATTGTCTCGCGGGCAAGCCGGCGTTCAGGAAGCCGATCGGCGTGCCGAAGGGCGGTTTGTTGTGAGATGACCTGGACGGCCGTTGACGAGGCAGGTTCTGGTGTGGAGTAGTTGCGGGTCGTTTGCGCCTACTGTGACCGCAGCGAAACCCCATGTGCGTGGTGCCCGCAGATCGAGACTTCTGGTACCAGCGATAGATCCCCCCTCCTTTTTATTACCCGGCGGGTGGCTCATATACTAGCTTCCGGGTTAAGATAGGCGGAAGTGCAGGCTGTCTTCGACGCGTCCGTTCCCGGTCGGGTGCCCCGCGTGAGGCGTGAGGGACTATGGATATGAAGATGCTCAAAACGGTGCGGAATCTTGCGTGCTTGGCGGCGATGTTCTTTGCGGCCCAGGTGCAACCGCTCGCCGCCCAGATTCCGGGCGCCGAGGTACTGGGGCCACTGGAGCCCCATCCCGCGGCCGACGAGGCGATTTCGCGGATCAAGTCGCCGTATTGACCCGGTCAAATGCTGCAGGTCTGCAGCTCGTACAGCGGCGCGGCGCTCCGGGACAGTATTCAGGTGATGGCCCGGGAGGGATGGACCACCGACGAGCTCGTCGATTGGGTGCTCGCCAATCACGGTGAGCAGTACCTCGCCTACCCAGATGCGTCCGGAACCGGACTGCTGGCCTGGATCGTTCCGCCGACCGCCATCTTCCTGGGGATCCTCGTCGTCGTGGGCACGTTGCGATACATGCGTCGGAACGCCCCGCCATTGGAAACCGCGAACACCGAGTTGTCCGAAGAGGAAGAGGCTCGCCTGCGGGAGGCCCTGAGGGACATGGATTCGGCAGAAGAGCCGGTCTTCTAGCAAGCATTACGTCAGTCGTCGCAGGCGCTCGTTGACCCGTGGGAACGCCGGCCTAACTTCCGTCATGCCCGCTGACACCCATGGTGGCGCCCGCGCCGGCGTGGAGATTCCTTCCATGCTCGACCTCGTCCACCTGAGCCGCCGACCGCTGTTCCCGCCAGGTGGCATCGACATTTGCCGTCAGATCGCCCTTCTCACGGGAATGAAGGAAGGCGATGAGGTCCTTGTTGTTCCGTCGGGGTTAGCGGTCACGCTGGAGCACTTCGTGCGCGAGTACGACGTGGTGGGCTCGGGGGTCGAAGACGACCCCCCCCTTCTGGACCGCGCCGAGGACCGGTTGCGGGCGAATGGGATGCTCGAACGGGTGCACGTCCAGCGGGGAGAGATGGACGAGTTGCCGTTCCGGGACGGTATCTTCGACGTCGTGATCGCCGAACTCGGGCTCACATCGCGCGTCTCCGCGGAGGGTGCGGTCGGTGAAATGGTGAGGGTCGCGAAGCCGGGCGCGAATGTCGTTCTCGTCCAGCCCGTTTGGAAGGCGCCCGTAGACCCGGTTCGTCGCGAAATTCTTTCGCAGCATCTCGGCTGCCGACCGATCATGGTGGTCGAGTGGAAGAGGCTCTTGAGGGACGCGGGCGTGGAGGGTTTGCACACGGAGGATTGGTCCGACGAGGAAACCGCTTTTCGGCCCCAGATCACGAAGCCGTTTCCCGATTTCAGTGAGCTGTTCTCGTTTACGGAGAAGCTGGGGATACTCCGCCGAGCGCGCCGGCGCTGGGGCTGGGTCGCCGTCGGGAAGGCCCTGGCACGGGTGCGCGAGGTACACAGCCTCCTGACCCAGGAGCGGGTCCTCGGACTCGATCTCGTAATGGGCCTCAAGCGTGTGGAGAGGGTCATGGAGGGTGCACCCGCCGAACCTTCGGCAGACGTCGAGGTGCCCGCGGAGGGAGCGCCTGCGGAGGGAGCGCCGCAGGAGGGTGTGCCGCAGGAGGAGCAGGTGACGGGCCTACCACTTTTCGGAGACAAAGGCGAGGCGCCGCGATGAGCGTTGCGCCTATGAGTGATGCCGATCAAGTCGCCCGGGTGCAGGCGGCGCTCCGGGAAGCCGACATGGAGGGTTGGTTGTTATTCCACTTCCGTGGCCAGAACCCGATCGCAACGGCCATGCTCGGGTTGGGCTGGACGTCACGCCGGTCCTTCACGCTGATCCCCGCCGAAGGGGATCCCGTTACGCTGATCCACGCCATCGAGCACTCCTCATGGCGGCACTGGCCGTGGGGGATCATCAACTACGCGGGGTGGCGCGAGATGGAGAGCCGTCTCTCGGAGTTGATCGGCGGCCGGAAACGGTTGGCCATGGAGATCTCTCCCCGTTCGAGTGTTCCCACCTTGGACCGGGTGCCGTCAGGCATCCTGGAGTTGCTCCGAGAGGCAGGGGTGGACCCCGTCAGTTCCGGGAACCTGGTTTCGGCGTTCCATTCGGTCTGGTCCACGGAGCAGTTGGAGGCGCATCGGGTTTCGGCGGAGACGGTACGAGCCGTGGCCATGGACGCGTTCACACGGGCGGCGGAGCACGCCCGGCTTTCCAAACCGCTGCTCGAGGGCCAACTGGGCGGATGGATCCGCGACGAACTGGCGGCACGAGGGATGCCGGTTGACGCGGATGCACACGTGGCTATCGGACCGAACGCCGCGGACCCGCACTACGACCCCCGTGACGCCGGGGATGTGGTCGGGGAGGGGGAAGTCTTGCTGATCGATCTGTGGGGGAAACCGACCGAGGGGGGGGTGTTCGCCGACCAGACCTGGATGGGCATCCTCTCCGACGCGGTTCCGGACCGGCTTCAGACGATCTGGGAGGTGGTTCGGGGGGCGCGGGAGGCCGGTATCGATTTTCTGCGATCCTGTCATGAGGATGGCCGGGCGGTACGCGGCTTCGAGGTCGACGACGTGTGCCGCGGGTTTATTGCGGACCGGGACTTTGGTGAGTTCTTCGTCCATCGGACCGGCCACTCTATAGACATTGAGCTTCATGGCAGCGGACCGAATCTGGACAACCTCGAGACCCGGGATGATCGCCTGCTCGTTTGCGGGGTGGGGTTTTCGGTGGAGCCAGGCATCTACATTCCAGGCGACGTGGGCGTTCGGAGTGAGATCAACGTTTATTGGGGGGCGGGTGGTCCCGAGGTCACTCCGCGGGAGCGGCAGGATGAGATTTTGCTCCTCGTGGGTAGCTAGAGGGTGAGTGGCCCTCGCTCTTACGTTCGAGTAGCGCTGCCGCTTCCCCTGGATCGGACCTTTACGTATGCCGTGGAGGGCGATCCTCTCCGATCCGGGACCCGAGTTCTCGTTCCATTCCAACGGCAGGAGCGTATCGGCTTGGTCGTCGGCCATGGAGGAGAGGAGGGGGTGAAACGCATCCGGACCGTACTCTCCGTGATGGACTCCGAGCCCTCGGTGAGTGAGTCACAGATGCGCCTGGCTCGCTGGATGGCCGACTACTATATCACGTCGTTGGGGATCGCGCTCAAGACGATGCTTCCCTCGGTGCTCAGTGACACCTCCCGTGACGTGGTCACACTCCACGATGGGCCACGAGGCAAGCTGTTGCCGAGGGAGGCGCGCCTGGTCGAAGCGCTCGCCTCCGGAACGGTGCAGTCGGTCCGGGCGCTCAAGCGGGGCCTCCGGATGGGCTCCATCTGGCCGGAGCTACGCAACCTCGCTGCCACGGGAGTGGTGAGTATCGAGACGCTCCCGCCACGTCCGCCGCCCGTGAAGACGGAGCGGGTCGTGCGCATCGCACGGTGGATCGACGACATCGAGGAGTTGAACATGTTGGTGGGCCGTGCACGGCGACAGGCGGACGCCTACCAGGCGCTCGCCGGCTCCGGAGGCACGGTGGAGTTGGCGCACCTGACGCGCCAAGCCGGCTTCAGTCGCGCCGTCATCCGCGGATTGGAAGAGAAGGGGTTGGCCGTGGTGGAGGATCGCGAGGTGGAGCGTGATCCCTTCGCTGACATTCCCACCGGTGCGGACCCGACCCACACGCCGACGGACCGCCAGCAGGAGGCCATCCGAACGCTGGTCTCCGCGTTCGACGCCGGCCCGACAAAGCCCTTTCTCCTGCACGGTGTGACGGGGTCGGGAAAGACCCTGGTCTACATCGAGGTTCTGAGCCACGTGCTGGCTCAGGGTCGGGGCGCGATCGTGCTCGTGCCCGAAATCTCCCTGACCCCCCAGACGGTGGCCCGCTTCCGAGCCCGCTTCGGTGATCAGGTAGCGGTCCTCCACTCTGCGCTATCCGTGGGGGAGCGGTTCGACGCTTGGAGACAGCTTCGTTCGGGCCGCCGCCGGATCGCGGTGGGGGCTCGCTCCGCACTCTTCGCTCCGGTCTCGGATCTGGGCGTGATCGTTGTGGATGAGGAGCATGATGGGAGCTACAAACAGAGTGAATCTCCCCGGTACCAAGCGCGGGATATGGCGGTCGTTCGGAGCGCCCAGGAAGGAGCGCTGTGCGTTCTCGGAAGCGCCACACCCGCGCTCGAGAGCTGGCACAACGTGGAGCGGGGCAAGTTCCGGCTCGTCTCGCTCCCGGACCGGGTCGGTGGAGGGGTGTTGCCGCCGGTTCGGTTGATCGACCTACGGGAAGCTCGGAAGAAGAGCAAAGAGAACAAGAGCAAACAGACGAGTGATGCCCGGAGCGAGGCGGGTTTGGTGCTCACCGCTCCACTCGTCGAGGCCATGCGCGACCGCCTCCGTCGTGGCGAACAGACGATCCTGCTACTGAACCGGAGAGGGTACTCCTCCTTCGTACAATGCCGTGAATGCGGCGACGTCGAAATTTGTCCGGATTGCTCGATTTCGTTGACGTATCACCGGGGGAAGAGTCGCCTGGTCTGCCACCACTGCCGCCACGAACAGCCGGCACCGAAGCGTTGCCCGCGATGTGGGTCCACGGATCTATCGTTCCGAGGGCTAGGGACGGAGCAGGTCGAGCGAGTCGTGGCGGAGACCTTCCCCGAGGCCCGCTTGGCGCGTATGGATGTGGACACCACTTCCGGAAAATGGTCGCATCACGAGATCCTTGGCCGAGTCGAGCGCGGCGAAGTTGACGTCCTGCTCGGCACTCAGATGATTGCCAAGGGCCTTGATTTCCCCGGAGTGACGTTGGTGGGTGTCGTAAACGCAGATGTCGGAATACACCTGCCCGACTTTCGGGCCACGGAGCGTACGTTTCAACTGCTGAGCCAGGTCGCCGGTCGAGCCGGAAGGGGAAAACTGGGAGGCGAGGTGCTGATTCAAACAGCACTTCCCGAGCACTATGCGATCCAAGCCGCAATGGCGCATGACTATGTGGCTTTCGCCACTCGGGAGTTGGAGGAGCGCAGGCACCCGGTGTATCCACCCATGGTTCGGCTCGTCAACGTGGTCGTGAGCAGCCCCGTAGCCGAAGACGCCGCGGGCAACGCCGAAGCCGCGGCGCGGTGGCTCCGTACGCACGTGGTCTCCGGAACCCCGGTCGATCTGATCGGCCCCGCCCCCTCACCGATCGAGCGGCTCCATGGGCGTTGGCGTTGGCATTTTCTTCTTCGGAGTGCGTCGGTCAAGGCCCTCGGGGCCGGTGCAAGGCGACTTCAGGCGGAGTTCCGGACGCGCGGTGCGGACGTAAGAATCGCGATCGATCGAGATCCGAGCGCCCTACTGTAGCGGAGCACTGTGGAGCCTCTTCCGCTTTTGGGCGTACAAGAAGGGTTAAGCGACTCCGGGAATTGGCTGGCCGGCTCTTGCGTCCCCGGTTCTAGAGGGGCTCGAGGGCTCCTTGAAAGCATCGTTGCACAGGGAGGGTGTTCGAATAATGGGCTGTCTGGCCCTGAATGCGTCTTTCGAGCCGTTGACCATAATTCCGGCTCGTCGTGCCATTCGTCTGGTGCTCGACCAAAAGGCCGAGATTCTCGAAGTGGACCCCGGGCGGGCCTTCCGCTCTCCGCGGACTGAACTACCGTTCCCGACGGTGATTCGGCTCGTGCGCTTCGTCCATGTGCCGCGTCGCTTCCGCCGCCAGGTCACGAACACCTTCCTGTTCGCCAGAGACGAGTACACCTGCCAGTACTGTGGCCGTCATCGCGGGGAACTCAAGGGCCGGCAGTTCCTGACCCGCGACCATATCATCCCGCTGTGCCGGGGTGGGGACAACTCTTGGCAAAACCTGGTCGCGTCGTGTTCTCCCTGTAACAACCGGAAGGGAGATCGTCTGCCTGTGGAGGCCGGCATGAGGCTCCGGACCGAACCACGAGAGCCGAACTATGTGCGGCTGGTGTGGACCGTGCGAAGGGTCACGCCGACCCAAGGGCGGTACATCAAGATGTTCTACGGAGAAGACGTGTTGTCGACACTGACTGCGGGGCTGGTGAATCTTGAGGCGTGACGCGGCGTGTTACTCGTCGATCCAGGCGTAGGGGCGCTCGTAGAATTGGCCGGAGCCACGAACCGATCCCGATTGGGTAAATTCCTTCCATAAGATGATCCATCCCCGGTTTTCGTCGTGGAGCACCTTGTAAGTGAAGCCGGGCATGTCCCTGCGCTCGGCGAGGAAGCGGGCCAGCGTGGCCGGTAGGTTAGCGACGCCTTCGATCTCGGGATTCTCGAAGTCGTCCATGACCTCATCGCGGATCTGAGCCTCACTCAGCTTCAACGCGAGAATGGCCTGCTCGACGGCGGTGGTGATTTCGGACAGAGCATTGTCGGGGTTCGCTCCGGTCCGACGCCGAATCGCCGCAACGATCTCAAGGGTGCCCGGTGCGATCAGATGCTCACGAATCTCCTTGAGCTGACTCAATACGCGCGTGTGTAAATGAAGCAGCTGGGCATACTCGCGCTTCGCCCCACTCGTATTTATGGTGCCTTCGGTCATGCCCGTTGTTTTGTCGCCGGGGTGGCTGGTGAGCTTCATACGTCCCTATGCCAAGCTAAGCCGGTGGGGTTCCCTGTCCAACAAAGAAAAACACTGATGAGCAGCCGTGAAAGTGTTAGACACCATGGCGAGTTGGGAGGAGTCTCGCCATTTTCCTCGTCCATCAAGCAGGACGAGTGCACCGACCAGAACGAGCGCATGGACCAGGACGAACGCAGGAAGGACATAGCCGGCAAGCCCAAGCCCATCCCGATCCGCGAGGTCGTAGGGGAACCCGGACCGCGCCCGGCCGGAGATTCCGACACACCGGCTGACGTGCCCCCGGCGCATGCCCCGGGTCCCCGTGGTCAGCGTGAGCGCCCAGAGGGCCCTCGCGGGAAGCGCACATCGCGCAAGAGCGAGGGTGGTCGAGGGCGCCGACCTGACCGAAGGAGAGCCGCGTCGGGCCGTGAGGACTTTCGGAGGCCGTCGCTGGTGCGCACCCCCCTTGAGGATCTTCCGTTTCGCAGTTTCGAGCACGACGGGAGTGAGTGGATCGTGCGTCTTTGTGGCCAGGCCTCCACGGGCTCGGCCATGGATCCGGGGGCACCGCTCATGCACCTGGTTTTCTACTCCGGGGCTGACCCGCTCGTGCCCTGCGGGGACGTACTCGAAACCGGGAGATCTCTGGATGAACTGCCGGAGCTCCGATTGCCCGAACTGCTCACTACGGCGAGATCGGCCCCTTCAGCTAACGATTCGGGTAGATGAGGCGTCTGAGGGGTAGGATGCGTGTCAGGGAGGAGACGGGGGTCCGACATGTGAGCAAACAACGACTCTCCGGGTCCTCGGGTGATCCGGGAACCGGGTCTTGGAGACTTCGAGAGGAAGGCGCGCTCAACACGGCGGGCGGTAGCGGTGTCTCATGAATGAAACGGCGAGTGCATCGGACGCGTGTCTGGTCCGGAAGGCGCAGGCCGGCGATAGCGAGGCCTTTGGCGTTCTCGTGGGCCGATACATGCGCGCGGCCTACGCCGTCGGCCTTTCGGTTACGGGCCGCCACGACGATGCCGAGGACGCTGCACAGGAGGCGTTCATGGTCGCCCTCGCGCGACTCGATGATTGCAGGACTCCCGACCGATTCGCTGGTTGGCTTTTGACGATTGTACGGAATCGCGCTCGCAACTTGGTGCGTCGCGAGGTTCTACGGGATACGGATGTCTTACCCGAGACGGCCGCATCACTTGGCAGGACACCCGAAAAGGCGGCGGAGCACACAGAACTTCAGGAACGGCTAGCAAGTGCGCTCCGGCGGCTTCCGGAGGTTCAAAGAGAGATCGTGCTCCTTCACGATCTGGAGGGTTGGAGGCATCGCGAGATTGCGGAGCACCTTGGAATCCCATCGGGGACCGTGCGATCGCATCTCCACTTTGCCAGAAAATCCTTGAGACGGGACTCGGATCTGGCTCAGGTCGCGGCCGAGAGCGGGCCGAACGGCGATGCACAGAGCGTGGTGAACATGAAGTATGGTGAAGAATTCGGACAGCACCGAGCATAGGGAGAACGGTATGACGAGCGACGCGCGAAAGGAGCGCTTCGACCTGCATGGGGGCGATGGCCCTACAGGACAAGGACACGACCTGGCTGTTCTCGACCCGGGACTCGACGATCCTGGATACTGGTCTCGGTTCCTTTCTCTCGTGATGGAGCGGGCGTCCGACGAATTATCGAGGCGCCGTCTCACGGCGGAGGTGGGGGTCGTGGACTTCCTTCAGTCGTGGTCCCTGACGGTTATTCGTGCGGCCCTGATTGCCGCGGCGATCGCGGGTGTGCTTATCCTGCGGGACCGACCGGCCACCACGTTGGGAGTCGAGGAAGCACTCACGATGGGGCTCGAAGACCGAACCCTGCCCGATTTGATGGAACAGTCTGAGGGGGGGGATCCTTTCCTACTGGTGGAGGTGACGTTCTGATGATTGGGCAGAGCGCCTTCAAGGCGAAGATGGTGGCCGTGAGCGCGTTGATTCTCCTGTTCGGGAGCGGCGTCGTGGTCGGGCTCGCCTGGGATGAGACGGCGAATGCGAGTACGCCCGAGGAAGTCCGCGCTGAGGAGCGGTCCGAGAGGGAGGGGAGGCGCCGCCGGATGATCGTGGACGATGTCGGCCTCAGCACGGTCCAGAAAGTCGCGGTCGACTCGCTCGTAGTATTCCACCGGCAGCGCATGTCCAATCTGGACGCGGACTTCCGGCCGCGGTACCGGACCGTGATTGCTGATCTCCGGGAGGAGATCAAGCAGATCCTCACCGACGATCAGCGTGTGAGGTACGACGTGTTGCTGGCGGAGCACGACGCCGAGCGCAACGCTCGGCGTCGAAACAGCGCGAGAAAGTAATCCATATGAAGTTTTTGGCGGGGGCTGAGCTTGAGGCCTTCCTTGGGAGAGATCTGTGAGCGAGTTGATCATTCGGACTCGGGGGCTCCGTAAGGACTATGTCCTCGGGGCGGAGACCGTGCGGGCGCTGCGTGGCGTCGACCTGGAGATTCACCCTGGAGAGTTCGTGGCCGTCATGGGCCCGTCCGGGAGTGGGAAGTCCACGTTCATGAACCTGATCGGGTGCCTGGATACCCCGACAGAAGGAGAATACTGGCTGAACGGTGTGCCCGTCAGCGATCTGAGTGACGACGAGCTCGCGCGTATACGAAACCAGGAGATCGGGTTCGTCTTTCAGACCTTCAACCTCCTTCCCCGGGCTACCGCGCTCCACAATGTGGAGCTCCCGCTCATCTATGCAGGGGTCGGCGCGAAGGAACGGAGGCGGCGGGCCGAAGAAAAGCTAGATCTGGTCGGGCTCGCCGACCGGATGAATCATCGCCCGCCCGAACTCTCCGGAGGGCAGAGGCAGCGCGTGGCCGTGGCCAGGGCCCTGGTCAACAACCCAGCGCTTCTCCTTGCGGACGAGCCTACGGGTAACCTCGACTCGGTGACGGGCGAGGAGATCATGGACGTCTTCGTCGAGTTGAACCGCGAGGGCCAGACCATCGTGCTCGTCACGCACGAGCCGAACATTGCCGCGTACTCCAGGCGCCAGGTTCATCTGCACGACGGCCTGATCGCTAAGGACATCAACAAAGAGCACACGGGGGCGCACGTATGATGCGGATAAGATCGTGGCGTGTAACATTGTTGGTACCCATCGTCGTGGCTTGCGGAATCGGTGAGGGGGACGAGGAGAGGTCGGTCCAGACCGCGACCGTGATACGCGGAGACCTGATGATCACCGCCGAGGCCACGGGCAGCGTGGAGCCCGTCCGTAAGGTCGAGGTCACGTCCAAGGCATCGGGTGAGGTCACTCGGCTTTACGTCGATATCGGCGACGAGGTGGAAGCCGGTGCGCTCCTCGCGGAGGTCGATCCTCGCGATGTAAAGAACGCGTTCGACCAGGCCGAGGCTGACCTGGAGGTCGCGCGAGCGAGGCTGGAGATCTCTCAAGCGCAACTGGATCGTTCCGAAGAGCTGTTACAGTCGGGCGTCATCTCCGCTCAGGAGCACGAGAGCAGGGCCCTCGACTTCGCCAATTCCCGGGCGACGCTGGTCAGAGCCGAGACCAACTACGAATTGAGCCAGCTCCGCTTGAACGACGTGATCATCCGGGCGCCGCTGGCGGGTACCGTGCTCGAGAAGAACGTCGAGGAGGGTCAGGTCATCCAGTCGGCCTCCCAGAACGTTTCGGGGGGAACCACGCTGATGGTCATGGCCGACCTCAAGTCCATGCAGGTGCGGACGCTCGTGGATGAGACCGACATGGGCGATATCCGCCCCGGAATGCGGGCGAACGTGACCGTGGAGGCCTATCCCCAAGAGCGCTTCGTCGGGATCGTGGAGAAGATCGAGCCCCAGGCGCTCGTGCAACAGAACGTCACCATGTTCCCGGTGATCGTGCAGCTCGACAACAGCTCCGGGCTGCTTCGCCCGGGGATGAACGCCGAGGTCGAGATCGAGCTTGCCCAGGCCATTGGGGTGCTCCTGATACCGAACAACGCGGTGGTGACACCGGAGGACGCCCAGCCGGCGGCGATGGTGCTCGGGCTCGACACCGAAGCCATCGACACGCAGAGCCTCTTTGCCGGGTTGGGCGGTGCGGGCGACCGCGGTGTGGGTGCCCGGGGCCAAGGTGGCGGGCCGGGTAGTGGCCCGCCCCGTGCAGGACAGGGGCGGCGGGGTGATGGCGGGGGGGGCACTCTCGGTGGACGTCCCCCGGTTGATCAGGGGGGCGCACAAGCGGATGAGGCCCCGGCGGATGAGGCCCCGGCGGGTGAGGCCCCCCCGGCGGGTGAGGCCTCGGGTGGGCGTGAGGGCGGAGCCGGCAGAGGCGCCGAGAGCAGGCCCGGCGGTGCGGCTTTCGACTCCATAAGGGCGTTGATCGCGAGTGGTGAGATCTCACAGGACTCCGCCCGTGCGCTCCTGTCCGAGTTGGCCACCCTCTTCTCCGGTCGAGGCGGTGGCGCTGGGGGCGGTGGTTTTCCCGGTTCGGGAGGTTTTGGGCAGGGTGGCCAAACGGAGCCGGGCGAAGAGGACGCCGCGAGTCGGCAGAGAGAGACACGCCGTGCTGTGGTGTTTGTCGTGGCCGAGGACGGGACGATCGAACCCCACGGGGTCATGATTGGGCTCAACGACTGGGATTTCACCGAGGTCGTGAGTGGCCTCGAGGAGGGCGATCTGATCGCGATCGTCGGGGCCGCACAGCTGCGAGCCTCGCAGGACGAATTCCTCAACCGAATGCGTTCGAACTCCAACCCGTTCGGCGGCGGCCGCGGATTCCGGTAGGCCATCATGCTAATACGAGAAATCATCTGGGTGGCGTTGGGCGCAATCCGCGCCAACAAACTACGGTCGTTTCTGACCACCCTCGGGATCATCATCGGTGTCTCCGCCGTGATCGCCATGGTGTCGCTCGGGGAGGGCGCGCAGCGCAGCGTGGAGGAGCAAATCTCGCGTATGGGCACGAACGTCCTGACCATACGGGCTGACCAGCGACGCTCCGGCGGGGTCTCGACGGCAGATACGGAGGACCTGAAGGTGTCGGACGCCGAGGCACTCCGAACTGGGTCGGGTGGTCTGCTGACTATCTCGCCTGAAATCAGCTCGAGGGTCCAGCTCTCGTACCTCCGCTGGAACTCCAACAACCAAGTACGAGGCATCTGGCCCGAGTACTTCGGGATGTACAACCTGAACATCGAGTACGGAGAGATCTTCGACCAAGGGCATGTACAGGGACGCCGCCGGGTGGCTGTGCTCGGCTACGCCGTGCCCGAGGCGCTCGGGACGCCCGCCCCCCTCCTCATCGGCAAGACCATCCAGGTCCGGGGCCAGCCGTTCGAGGTCCTCGGTGTACTCGAAGAGAAGGGTGACGCCGGATTCAACCGGCCCGACCAGGACGTGTACGTCCCCACGAGCACCGCACAGTACAGAGTGTTCGGGGGCCGCGCCCGACTTTCGTCGATCTTCGCTCAGGTACCCTCGACAGATGCGATGGACCAGGCGTACGGCGAGATCGATCGCATTCTCCGGCGCGAGCATCGCATCCGGCCCGGCGAGGACGTGGACTTCCGAATCCGAAACGCCGGCGACCTGATTGAGACCTTCAACGCGACCGCTCAGACGTTCACGTTGCTGCTCGCCGGCATCGCGGGCATCAGCCTGCTCGTTGGAGGTATCGGCATCATGAACATCATGCTCGTGAGCGTGACCGAACGTACGCGTGAGATCGGCGTGCGGAAGGCGCTCGGGGCGACGCGCCGGGCGATCCTTTTCCAGTTCCTGATCGAGGCTCTGGTCCTGTGCGTGATGGGAGGCATCCTGGGTGTGCTTGCGGGGGTCGGGGGCGCGGGCCTGCTTACCCGCACCCAGGGTTGGGACACGGCGGTCGCGCCGGGAATCGTTCTCGCGGCGGTGCTGTTCTCAGCCGTAATTGGGCTGACCGCGGGGATCTGGCCGGCGCAGCGCGCTGCGAAGCTGGATCCGATCGACGCGCTTCGGTACGAATAAGCGGAGTGCGCTGCGGGCGGCCGGAGGGTGTCGCGCCCTCTCTCCGCCGACGCTTCGCTCCACCGCTTCGCGGCGGACCGTCTCCGCGAGGGCGCGACACCCTCCGGCACTTGGTTCGACGGTCCGATGGTGCCAGGCGCGCGTCGATAGGACCCAGGGTCGCGGCACTTTGGGTGCGCGAGGGGTGTGGCGTGTAGGTAGGGGCCGACTTGCGGTCGGGTCAGAGCCCGTGGCTTGCGGCCATGCGCTTCAACATCTGAATCTGGCCGGCGTGATAGGTGTCGTGTAGTACGATGCCCGTGATCAGATCCGCATAGGTCGTTTTCGTGTCAATGCCGGCGTACTCGTCCAGCCGGGTCGGATCGAAGTCCTCTAGGGCCTCTACCAGCAGGTCATGTTGCTCCTTTCCCAAGCGTCGGTCCTCGTTCCAAGCAGCCTTGGTGGCTTCGGACGGAACGCTCGGAAAGTTCGAAGGTGCTCGGGGGAAACCTCCCCGGGCCCCGCCCGTGATGCGCCGCCGTACGGCGTAGTTCCAGTATGCAACATGAAGGGCCAGCGCCCAGATGCTGTGTCGGTCCGGGTAGGGTTTCCAGGCTGCCACCTCGGGGGAGAGGCCGCGCAGGGCACCCAGAACGGTGGGGCCACCGTGCCAAGGTTTCGTCCCCGGGGGCGGATGTAGATGCCGGAGGGTTTCCTCGAGTCGTCGGTCGGTCATCGTGTTAGTCGGGCCTGAAGAAGCCCCACGTACCCATCGTGGGGGACGATCTCGCGTGCCCTACCACTCTGTATCCGAAGTGCTCATGGAGGGGCTTCAAGGCGCTGCCGCCAGGTCTAGTGTAGGATGATGGTCGCGACTACTTGGGAGTCAGATCCTAGGATTGAGAGGGCCATATGTCGAGGAATGCGATCCGCGAGACATTGGGCTTCGCAAGGCGTCATCGCGTCCTTGATTTTCGTCGGGCTCGAGATTCACCAAAACACTTTGGCCGCTCGGGCTACCGCGATACAAGAGTCGACGAACGTCGTCCGTCACTGCCATATGCGCTGCGTCGAAGACCGATTTACGCGGCTGGTCGGTGCGGTCAGCGCCTCGCCTGGGTCCGCCACAAAGCCAGCTAACGACCATTTATCCTGTCTTCCGGACTATATCATGACAGGAAGTAAGAGCCCAACTGCGCATCGACTACCGTTTTGGCGCCTCACGCACCACACTCCGAGGCTCCTACACCCTCACGGAGACGATCCGCGGCGAAGCCGTGGAGCGAAGCACTAGCGAGCGTCGGCGGAGTGCGGGTGTAGGAGCCTCGGGGTGGTCCGGCACTATCGAAGCGCCAAAAAGGAGCTTGGGTGACTATAGCGGGATTCAGCGCGACAGGATGGCTGCGACCCGCTCTCCCCGTCGCATCAGCGTGAGCTCAGCCTGTCGCCGTCGCGCGAAGACCCGGTTCAGAGCCGTGCGGAAACCCTCAACATTATCAATCTCCGTGTCACCCACGTGGGTGACCACGTCACCGGGTACCAGACCCGCCTCGTCGCACGGCGTCCCGCTCAGCACCTGAATGACGAGCACGCCGTGGTCGGTACCGAAGTATGTGCCCAGCTGAGGGTTCAGGTCGTTGAACTGGGCGCCGCCCACGAAGTTCCGGCCCACGACGTGGGCCGTGACCGGCCGGACGGGCACCGCCAACCCGCCCCCGAATTCTGCGGCCTGCCTCCTGGTTTCGCGCTCGTTCGATCCGATCTCGACCAATCGGACGGCGAGCCGTCTGAGATCCTCCTGGACCCGCTCATTGTCCGACCTCAGGCGGAGGAGCTGCGCGTCGCTATCGCCCAACTCCCTAACCCTCACCTGCACGATCGCGTTGATCTCCCGCTCCCGGGCCTGTGTGGCCTCGATTACCTGGTTGAGCGCCCCCCGCAGGCCGATGATGGCCGTCTTGACCGAGTCGGCCTCCGGTGACTGCAACATGAGGTACTCGAAGGGGAGTGCAGCATCCGTGTTCCACACCACGGAGTACCGGTTGCTGCTTTGCCGGGACGGAGCTACGAGGTCGGCGGCAGATCCTGGGCGGAAGCCGTAGGTCACGGCATTCTGACGCGTTTGAGCGAGGAACCGCGTGGATGCCTCCTCGACGGAGTCGTACGCCATCAGGAGCCTCACATAGTCCCTGCTAGCCCACACGCCCCTGTTCGACTCGAGCCGGATTCGGAATGACGTCCGCACCGAGTCCAGGTGATCCGTCAGCCCCATGGGCACCGGCGGAAGGCTCGGCCGTAGCGCGGTTGTCAGGCGTACTTCTCGACCACGGCCTGCACGGTCGAGCCCTAGGCGTAAATCGACCCCGGGACGGAGGTTCTGGGTAAAGGTCTGCCACCGCTCTATGGTGAGAAGCTCCCCGTTGATGGTACGGATGACGTCGCCGACAACGACCCCGGCCGCCGCTGCCGGGCCTGCGTCCACCGTGCGCACGACGCGAACTTCGACGTTGGCGGGACCTCGGTCGCGTTCCAGAACGGTCACCTCTATGCCGACGCCCATCCAGCCACGCTCGACCGGAGGGGGTAGGGGCGCGGGAGCGAGGGGCACGGCCCTCACGGGCCGGGTGATCTGGGCGTAGCCGCTGGACGCAGAAAAGGCGAGCAGGGCCACAACAAGGGGGGCGGTCCGGCCCACGGTCCGAAGCCGGCGGCTCATCAGAGGTCCCACACTCGTCATCAGAACCAATCGTCGTCCCTGCTGGTCGAGATTTGGCGCAGCACTTCCTGCCGCTCGGCCAGCACGTTGACCAGGAATCCATTAAAGACCGGATCCGCCGGCGCGAGTCGCACCGCTTCTTGGCTCGCAGCCAACAGCCCCTCTAACGCCGTCAGGAGGCTCAAGGGGTCCGCAACGCGCGATCCGTCACTTCCTCCCGTCAACTGACGGTAACGCGCGAGCGCCTGCATGTAGGCTCGTTCCGCTAGCTCCACCGTTCGCACCGCCTCTTCGGCGGAGGAGATCTGCGACAAAGGAAGAAGCAAGCTCTCGGGAGACAGCCCCTCTGGTGTAGCCCCCTTGGTGAGTGCGAGCCCGAAGCCCGTACCCCCGAGGAAGACCACGATGGCCGCGGCGGCCTGCATCCAGGCGGGGGCTGCCGCGAAGCCGAAGCGCCGGAAGGTCTCCGGCGTGCGGATGAGGCCCTCGCTCACGAGCCGAGCCTCCAACGACGCCCAGTCGCCCGGAGGAGGCCTGAGTGCCGCAAGGCCCCCGAGGGCGTCGGATTGAAGCCTGAATGCCCGGAGCTCCTCGGCACAGCGGCTGCATGCCGTGATGTGCTCCCGCTCGTCGGGACTCGGCCGCTCGTCGACGAGACGAGCGAGCGTGTCGTGTGTCAGATGCTCCATGCTTCCATTTCCTTTTCCTCGTTTCTCAAGACCGAGTTCCCTGATGAATCCAGGTCTTTCAGTAGGATTCTCATTTTTCCGCGCGCCTTGAACAGTTGGGACTTGGACGTTCCCGCCGTGGTCCCCAACAGTTCACCGATTTCGTCGTGCGTGTAACCCTCCACGTCATGGAGGATCAACACCTTTCGCATGCGTTCGGGCAAGTGGTCGAGTGCCCATTCGAGCTTTTGGCTCAGCAGGGCGTCCCGCGCCGGAGGATCCACGGCCAACGACTCAGGCATGGGCGCCTCTCTCCTTTGCCGCGTCTCCGCTGTCCGAACCGCCTGAAGGGCGGAGTTTACGGCGATGCGGTGAAGCCACGTGGAGAACCGGGCCTCTCCCCGAAACGTCGGAAGTGCACGGATCGCACGGATCCACGCTTCCTGCGCGTAATCCTGTGCCAAATCGTCATCCGCTGCTATGCGCCGGACGACCGCGTACACCCGGGGGGAATACCTTTCGTAGAGAGCCCGTACGGCCGGACCGTCTCCCTGGCACGCCTTTCGTAGAATCTGGGCTTCGTTCATTCCCATGAGGGCCGAAGTATAGTTTACCCTTAGACGCTGTGGTGCTCTGGAGGGTTGCCCGGAGTACGTATATCCACATACGGTGCCGGCATGATCGAGTTCCAGAATCTGACGAAGACCTACGGACGGCTCCGTGCGGTGGAGGGTCTTTCCCTTCGTGTCGAGTCCGGGGAGGTGTATGCCCTCCTCGGTCCCAACGGGGCGGGGAAGACGACGGCGCTCCGGTGCCTGGCCACGCTACAGGTACCGACCTCGGGCACCGCTTTGGTGGGCGATGCCGATGTGCGTGAGCAGCCCCTTGTGGTGCGCGCACGAATCGGCTTTCTCGCCGCCTCGATGGGACTCTACGAACGCCTCACTCCGGTGGAGCTTCTCCAGTATTTCGGGCAGCTTCACGGCATGGAGGCGCCCACCCTCGATAGACGAGTCGCCGAGCTCGTCGATGTCTTCGGCATCACGCCATTCGTGAGTCAGCGCTGTGGGACCCTGTCCACCGGGCAGGCGCAACGTGTCTCCGTGGCCCGTGCGCTCGTCCACGATCCGCCCGCGCTGATTCTCGACGAGCCGACTATGGGACTCGACGTGCTCAGCGGCCAGGTGATCTACCAGTTCATCGAAGCGGAGCGCGATCGCGGAAAGGCGATCGTCTTCTCGACACACCAGATGGCGGAGGTGGAGCTGCTGGCCGACCGCGTGGGCGTACTGAGTGGCGGACGTCTTGTGGCGGAGGGGACACCCGCTTCGCTGATCGAGAGGACCGGCGAGCGCAACCTGGCGCGCGCGTTCCTCGCGCTGGTCCAGGGAGACGGCGAGAACGTGGTGGAGGCCGTACCCCCTGAGGAGCCGGCATGAACATAACCTGGGTCGTGTTCCGGAAGGAGCTGCGCGAGACGTTGCGGGACCGTCGCACTCTGGTGGTGATGGTGGCGGTCCCCATCTTGCTCTATCCGGTGCTGCTCGTCGCCACCGAGCAGTTTGCGCTTATGGGCATACGCCGCATCGAGTCCGTGGCGTCCCAGGTAGGTGTCACCGGTCCCGCTTCGGAGGACGTTCTCGCGTTTCTGGCCTCCAACGAGGATCTGGAATTGCTCGACGTGTCCGACCCCGTGGAGGCGGTCCGCTCCGACTACGTGGGGGCGGTCGTGGTCTTCGGCCCGCTACCCGAGGGGGAAGCCACGCAGAACGCTACCGTGCTCTACGACGCGGCTGATGAGCGTTCGCTGAGGGCGCGGTCGGTCCTGGCCGAGGCCCTGCGGAACTGGGACGATACGCTGCTCGCCCGGCGACTCGCGGAACGCGGACTTCCAACCGAGTTCGCCGAGCCGTTGGTCGTCGCCGATTCGTCGGTGGCTCGGGCGGAGGAATTGGGCGGTTACACTCTCGGGCGATTCCTGCCCCTGTTGCTGATCATTATGACGCTGCTCGGTACCTTCTACCCGGCCATCGACATGGCGGCGGGAGAAAAGGAGCGTGGCACGCTGGAGACGCTTCTTACGGCCCCGGTGCCTCCTCGGCAGATCGTCGTGGGAAAGTTTCTGGCCGTAGCCCTCATCGGGGTCGTGGCCGCCGCTCTGAATCTGGCGAGCATGCTGCTCACCTTTCAGACCGGCCTCTTCCAACTCGGCGGAAGTCTCGACATCGAGTTTGCGCTGCCTTGGCATTCGGTGCTGATCATCTTCGCTACGCTGATCCCTCTCGCGGTGTTGTTCGCGTCACTCTTTCTGGGGATTGCGCTTCGGTCCCGCTCCTTCAAGGAGGCACAGACTGCGCTGACACCTGTGTACCTCCTGGTGATGCTGCCGGCCCTGCTGCCGGTGTTTCCGGGGATCGGCTTCACGGTCGCGTTAGCTGCAATTCCGGTCGCGGGACTGGGGCTCTTCTTTCGGGAACTCATGGCCGGGAGTCCCGCGCTGGCTCCCTCTATTGTGGCGGTGGCCACGACTGGGCTCTGGGCCTGGGCCGGGCTCGCCTTCGCCACGGTTTCCTTCGGCCGGGAAGACGTGCTGTTCGGAGGGGACGACGCGCACGTAGAGGCCGGGGGCGGACTCGGGGAGCGTCTGCGTCGGCTTCTTGGCCCCGTGTCCGCTACCCCGAGTGCGGCACAGGCGATCGGATTCATCGCCGCCGTGGCGGTACTCTTCTTCTACCTGGGCTTCCCATTGCAGGCCGGGTTGGGAGAACGGGGGCTGTTCCTGTCCGAGTGGCTGCTCCTCCTCCTCCCGGCGTTCCTCTTCGTGCGGGTGGCCGGTTTCGATGTCCGCGAGACCTTCTCGTTCCGGCGTCCCGAGGGTCCAAAGGTCGCAGGGGCGCTGCTACTGATTGCGGGGGGCATGCCGTTAGGCTGGTTCCTCGTCTGGGCGCAGGGATTCGTGCTTCCGGTTCCGTGGGACATGCTCGAGGGTCTGGAGGGCCTCGTCACCGCCGAGAGCTCCTCACGGTTGTTGTGGCTGCTCGCCCTCCTGGCGCTGACGCCGGCGATCTGCGAAGAGGCTGTCTTCAGGGGGGTGCTCCTTGCGGGGATCCGGGGCCGTACGTCCGCCGTGCGGGTCGCGGTGATCAACGGTTTGCTGTTCGGAGCCTTCCATATTTCCTTCGAGTCGGCGTTCCGATTTCTGCCGACGGCGTGGCTCGGCTTTATACTTGCGTGGGCCGTCCTGTCGACCGGCTCTATATGGGTTGGGATCCTCATGCACTTCGTGAACAACGGGAGCATCGTCCTGATAGCCTCCATACCGGCGCTCCGCGCCTGGCTCGAGGACGCCGGGGAAGCGCCGCCATGGGTACTCCTGGCTCCGGCTTTGCTGGCCGTCGCGGTGGGTGTTCGGCTGCTTTCGGGTCGATCCGACGCTGCGACGGCCGAGTCCGACGATGTAAAGGCCGAGTCCGACGATGCAAAGGCCGAGTCCGACGAGGTGAAGGGTAAGTCCGTTGCTGTGAACATTCTGACCGACGCTGCCGAGTCGAGTTGATGACGTCCTCGCCCGAGCCCCTCCGAGGGGCCAGCCACCTCGAGTGCACATATACGGGGGAAACCGTCGACAGTGAGGCGCTGCACACCTTGTCGTCCGCGGGGAAGCCGTACTTCGCGCGCTACGATCTCGAGGCGATCCGGCCCGGGTTCCAGCCTGCCGATGTCGCTGGACGTAGGGCCGATCTATGGCGTTATGAGGACGTGCTCCCCGTCCGGGATCGAGCCTGCCAGGTCAGCCTCGGCGAGGGGTGGACGCCCCTTCTCGACGCGCCCCGTTTGGCCGCCCGTATGGGGGCCGGACGGGTCTGGATCAAGGACGAGGGGCAGAACCCCACGGGGAGCTTCAAGGACCGTGGGCTGTGCCTTGCCGTTTCCCGCGCGAAGGAGCTGGGCGCGACCGAAATCGCACTCCCGTCTGCGGGTAACGCGGGCGGCGCGGCGGCGGCGTACGGCGCGGCGGCGGGACTGCCGGTCCATGTGTTTGTGCCCACGGATACGCCGGCCCCCATCCTCGCCGAGATCCGGGCGTTGGGTGCTGACCTACAGCTTCTCGAGGGACTGATCACCGATTGCGCGCGTGCGGTGCGGGCGGGCGTGGAGGAAAACGGTTGGTTCGATCTCTCGACGCTCAAGGAACCCTACCGCGTGGAAGGCAAGAAGACGATGGGCTACGAAGTGTTCGAACAGCTCGGTGGCCGGCTTCCCGACGGCATCGTGTACCCGACTGGCGGCGGGACGGGCCTGATCGGGATGTGGAAGGCGTTCGACGAGATGGAGCGTATGGGCTGGATCGGTCCGGAGCGGCCAAAAATGTTCTCCGTTCAGGCGGCCGGATGTGCCCCGATGGTGCGAGCCTGGGAGAGTGGCGCTACGGAGGCCGAGCCGTGGGCGGATGTCGCCACTTACGCGTCCGGGTTGCGCGTGCCTGGTGCGGTCGGCGATTTTCTGATTCTGAGGGCGATCCGCGAGTCCGGCGGGGCTGCGGTTGCGATCCCCGATCAGGACATGTTCGACTGGGTTCAGGCCATCGGAGAGGACACAGGGATCTTCGCCGCGCCAGAGGGCGGCGCCGTGGCGGCTGCAGTCCCCGCGCTCATCGCCATGGGGGCGCTCGACCGTGAGGAGGAGGTCGTCCTCTTCAACACGGGCAGCGGGCTCAAGTACGTAGGGATGTCTCCCGTCTCATGATTCTGGTGCTGTCATGATCAACATGCGGTTTCTTTGGCCGGTGCTCTGGTTCTTGCTCGGTGCGGTGGTGGGGTACGCTTGGATTTCCACGCGACGGAGGATCCGGAAGTCGATCGAGGTCCCGCCCCCCCGAATCGACGAGGATGACATCCGTCGGATCGAGGAGGAGGGTTCCCTTCTCACGGACGATCCGGAGCCCCTGGATCTGGAGCAGATCGGTAGGGAAGAGGACGAGTTCTGGAGGGAGACCTGGGACGAGCCCGAAGAGCTTTAGGGTTCGACGCGGTAATAAAAGCCAGGAAGCGGGACCGGCCGCCGGTTGACGGGCGTATCGTCCTCGGGATCGGCTCGGTCGATCCATAGTCCTTCATTCACGGCGAGACTGCCGCCGAGGTGGTGGATCCCGGTGAAGTTCCAGTCGCCCCCCACCGGAAGCCGGAGAAGCAACACCTTACCCGTCTGTTCTCCGTCCTGTCCGGTCGATCCAGCGATTCCCCATAAACCCACCCCCACGAACGGCCGCAGGTCGCCGAGGCCGAAGTACTGCTTGCCGGTGACGGCCAGGCTCACCTCTCTGAACGAGAATGTCGCCAGGTTCACGTCGATGCTCCGACTCCCCCACAGGAACTCGACGGAGGCACCGATGGACCCGATCCCCCCGGCGGTGACGCCGATCCGGAGTTGCATGTCGTCGGCGGAGGCCTGGGGGGCCAGGGGAGACGCCAGTAGGCCGGCTAGGGAGGAGAATAGGGCGAAAAACAGGGCCACACCCCGCGCGAATCCGTTCGGCCCCCCTCTCGCGTGATACGTCCGAGTCCCTCGCGGTGCGTGCCATCCAAGGTGGCCTGGGCCCATGGGGAAACTGTCGGCGCGTCGGAGTTTCATGGCGCCCGAGTATAGAAGAATCGGGGAACCGGGGCTATCCTGGGAACGGGGGGTATCCTGTTACCTTCGCCGTGAGACGATTCGGCGATGGACCCATGCCTTCCACCGAGGCAAGAGAATGGGGTTCTTGAGGAACCATGTGAGGAACATGCACGAAAAGGCTTCCAGGCATGCGGGGAGGGCGGGCTGTGCCTCGGTAGTGGGTATCTGGGCGACCCTGTTGCTCGCGTGCACACCTCCCGATCGTCCAGCCCGTCTCCCTGAGCCGCTACCCGAGGATCTGCTGGCCTATTTGGAAGCGGACTCGATCAGTGCCCGCTTTCTTCATGACGGGCTCTCCTACCACTTCGTCTGGTCGGAGAAGGGTCCGTGGGCGGTGCACGTCCTCCGCCTGGAGCTGGAGCGATGTGATCTGGGCCTGAGAGTGTTGCCAGCTGGTGAGCTTGGACTCTATGGGGCGGGGCTGGCGACCGTGACGGAACTCGTGGGGGAAGCCGGTGCTGGTGTGCTTGCCGCAGTCAACGGAGACTTCTTTACGCCGGAAGGGCGTCCGTTGGGTTCCGAGGTGGCTGCGGGGCAGATTCTCTGGTCTCGGGAGCGGCCGGCGCTCGAGTGGACCCCGGGGCGCGCCCCTTGGATCGGGACGGTCGTACGAGAAGGAAGCGGGTTGTCCGCGGGCATCTGGGTCTCCCGGAGTGGGCCGGGTCGGACCCAGGTGATCGGAGGGTTCCCGGAGCTCCTGGATGCGGGGCATCCGGTCGTGAACGACGATGCGGACTCGGACCAAGGCTTCACCTCGGTGCGTCACCCTCGCACGGGCGTAGCCTACGACCCAGAGGCCCGACGGCTCTGGGTTATGGTCGTTGACGGGCGTCAGGGGTCGTACTCGTCGGGAATGACCCTGGCGGAAATGACGGCCGCCTTGTCGGCGACCGGTGCGGCCGAGGCGCTCAACCTCGACGGCGGCGGCTCATCTGTTATGGTCGTCCCTGGACGAATGATGAGCCGCCCGTCCGACGAGGACGGCGAGCGGGCCGTTCGGAACGCATTGGCAGTCGTGAGCGACCCGACGTTTTGCCGGGCCGCTCCCTGACCCTTCTTGACCGCGCCGCTGACTCCAGCGCAACCACGATTCGGCCGCGCTGAACCTGCGAGCCCAGAGCTGTGCCGGCCGTTCTGAAGCTTTACTGGAACGTGACGGTCAGCCCCAGGGAAAACGCTCGCCGGGGGCCCGGTTCGTAGTACCGCCCGCCGAACGCGTTCGGCTGATACCCGGATGAGTAGACGGCGTCGAAGACGTTCGTCAGGCTGACGAAGGGCGCCACCTC
>SMVB01217247.1_pt1 | contig 26073 bp, 25 predicted proteins | sample 2456461 | NCBI WGS metagenome assembly SMVB01 (sample SAMN11095934, study PRJNA526329) | marine sediment metagenome | biome: Marine sediment; feature: Surficial sediment; material: Deep marine sediment; isolation source: Hadal surficial sediment | place: Pacific Ocean | collected 2014-05 | depth...
CATTGTCACCGCGTGATCTTCCCGTGTGGTCGCGCGGTGCAGCCATTTTGCTCGTGCTGATCGCCGCGTGGTATGCACCGCGTTCGGATGCGCTGGTCACCCTCGCGGGTCATTCGTCGCTGGCCCTCGGCGCCGGCGTGGTGGCCACTTCCCTGCTGCTGGGCATGCGGCTGCCCCTCGATTTGTGGCCGCAACAACCTGAGCGAGAGCGATTCTCGCTGCCATTCGCCTTGCTGCTTGCGGTTGTGATGGGTGGACTGATCGTGATGTCGCGATCGAGCGGCATCCCGGGTTACCTCGCCGAGTTCGATCGTGGGCTCTTGGTAGCGATCGTAGTTGGCGGTACCGCATGGGCCCTCGGATGGGGTAAGATTCGGCAGCGAGCCTTTCTGGGATGGTACGGCGTTGCTGCGGCCATTGGATTGGTGCCCCTGATCGCGAAGATCATTACGGTGGCTCTGGAGCAAGAGGGCCTGCCACCACTGGAGTTGGGAACGTTCTTCCAGGTCGGTGCTTTCTCACTGGTCGCCGGCGCCGCTGGAGCGCTCGTGACGCAGGAACTTGCCTTTCGCCGTGTGATGATCGGGCAGGCGGGAGATGCAGGATTGGCCCTCGTGCTGATCTCAGCATTGGCGTTCGGCGTATGGCTTGCGGTGGCGCCTGATCCACCGGGTGGTGCACTTCAGGCCGCGACCTGGGGCACCCTGCAGGGAGTGGTGCTCGGCTCGCTCTACACGTTGTCCCGCTCGCTGCTGGTTCCGGCCCTGTATCACGGAGTCTCCACCGCCGGGTTGCGGGCGTTCGATCTCGCATCCGTGCCGGTGGATGGGACGACGCCCGCCGACGGTCACGTGATGGCAGGGATGGTGGCGACTGGGATCGGGGCCGCCATGTTAGCGTATCGAGTGAGCCGGCGGTCGGGGTTCATCGGTCTACTCAAACGACGAAACGCGACAGATGCTGCTGGCGATTGACATCGGAAACTCCGAGATCACCCTAGGGTTGTTTTCCGCTGACCAAGCTGTGACCCAGTGGCGGATGACAACCGTCACGCTGCGCACGCCCGACGAATGGATGAGCACGCTGACGGCGTACTTGGTGCAAGCCGGACATTCTCCCAACGAAGTGCGTGCTGTCATCTGTGCTTCGGTGGCTCCGGCGGTGACACAGGCGCTCATGGAAGGGGTGGAGAAGGCGGTGGGGATCGCACCGGTGTTGGTCGGCCCCGAATCCGAACTCCCCATCGAGCTGGACGTGGAAGAGCCCATGACGGTGGGCGCGGATCGGGTGGTCAATACGCTGGCGGCCTCTCAATTGTATCACCGGGACACGATCGTTGTGGATTTTGGGACAGCGACCACATTCGACTGTATCACCGCCGACGGCCGGTTCATCGGAGGGGTCATCGCTCCGGGCATCCAAACCGCCGCCGATGATCTCGCCCGCAAGACCGCCAAGTTGCCTGCCACCGAACTCACCCCTCCGCCCAGAGTCATCGGGCGGCGGACCGAAGACTGCGTTCGTGCGGGAGTGCTGTTCGGCGGCGCAGATGCCACCGACGGACTGGTGAGGCGTATCAAGGCCGAGTGGCCGAACGAGTCGGTGCCCCTCGTCGTCGCGACCGGGGGTTTGGCCTCTCGCATGGCCGAGCTGTCGGAGGAGATCGACAAGATCGAGCCGGGCCTCACCTTGATCGGGTTGCGGATCGCGGCGGGTTACCTGGGACTGAAGTGGTAACGCCGGGCCGTTGAATTGAAGGCCGGCCGGCGCTAACTTGCGGCGGCTCGGAGCGACTGGAGACATCAGAGATGACATCTATGGGAGAATCAACGGCGGTTGCAGACTCGGACTGGAGTACGATTGTTCGCGCCGGGGTGCAGCTTGGGGTCGTAACCGGGGTAGGCGTCGCGGTTTTTGCGCTCTTGTCTCGCGGGATGGTCGGCACTACAGAGATCATTGTGCAATCGGTGTTGATCTTGGTAGGCGGGGCCGTCTTTGCCTACTTCCCGTCGATGTTGCTTCGTCCACGGGATACGGACGGCATCGCTTGGGCTGCGATGATAGGGCTGGTCGGTGCGTTGGTGTTCACGGTCATTGACACCGTGCTCTTGCGTCCCATGAACCTGTACCATTGGACTTGGGACGCCATTGGCGGCGGCAGTGGTTTTTGGTACATCCCGGTGTGGTGGATGGGAGCAGTGTTCTTGGCGTGGCTCGGCGCGTGGGTGGTAGCGGCGAGTTCGCGCCACACGGAACCCGGCATCCTGGCCATCGCGGGGCAGAGCATGGGGATTGGGGTGGTGCTGGGTGGGATCTTGATGGCGACCGGTGTAGTGCCCTTCCATAGCGCCGGATTCGCGCTCGCGTTCGCAGTCGGGTTGGTGTTGCATGTTCCGCTCGCCGGAGTGATGCACAAGGGGTGATCTTTGTAACCCTGCGAATCATCAGGTCGTTGGGTTGGCTGCTCACGCCGTTCGCTGCGGGGGCAGTTTCTTTTTTGGGGGCCTGGGCCGGCGCGCGCTTGGGGCGCGTGGTGGAGTCTCCACGATGGGCCTTGGCCTTGCTCATCATTGGCGCCACCGTGGGGGCCTTCGTCGGCGCCGGCGCCTGGGTGTGGGGATTGCGACGGGCTTGGCATAGCTCCCTGCGGCTCAAGCGAGAGCGGTTGATGCGTGAGAGGGCCGAGAGGAGAGAAAGCGAGGGGATGGGGGAGTAGAGTAAGTTTGGCTTCATGTCATCCTTCACATTCGAGAAAAATGCCATGTGCCCACTCAGATTCGTGGTCGCGACGCTGGTGGTGGTCACGCCGGGGCTCGTCGCGCAGAACGCGCAGTTCGAAACCACCAAGATAGCGGACGGCGTCTACCAATTTCGCTGGGAGTCGCACAACAGTCTCTTCGTTGTCACTTCCGATGGGGTTGTGGTGATCGACCCTATCTCGACCGATGCGGCTCGCCGGCTGGCGTCTGAGATTCGCAGCACGGCGCCGGGTGCCACGCTCCGGGCCATCGTGTACAGCCACGACCACGCCGACCACGCCACCGGCGCCAGGGTGCTGCGAGAGGAATTCGGTGGGTCCATACCGGTGTTCGCTCACGAGAACGCGCGCCCGAAGATCGAGGCCGCCGAGAGCGCCGAGCTACCACCGCCGGACGTCACTTTTTCGCAGCAGCTCACCTTGCATTTTGGTGGACGGAGGCTGGAGTTGCATTACCTGGGCAAGAGCCACAGCGACAACATGGTGGTGGCGTTGCTCCCAGACGCCCGGGTCGTGTTCGCGGTCGATTTCGTATCGAACGATCGCGTTGGATTTCGCTCTCTTCCGGACTACCACTTCCCCGAGTTCTTCCAAACGCTAGACCGGTTGCGGTCACTCGACTTTGACACCGTCGTGTTCGGTCACGGACCACCGGGAGATCGTGCATCGATCGATCGTCAGATACGCTATTACACTGATCTTCGACGGGCTGTGACAGAGGCCGTGGGCCAAGGCCTCTCGGAGGATGACGCGGCGGCTCGCGTCCGGTTGCCGATGTATCGTGATTGGGGTGCCTATGGCGACTGGTTCGAGCTGAACGTGCGCGCGATCTACCGTTGGCTGGTGTCCTCGGAATGATGCTCGGACGCCTTCCTCTGATGCCCGTTGGTGTGACGCTGGCCGCTGTGATGATGTGGTCCGGCGGAACGTCGGCTCAAACGCCGACGCGCGACGCAGCGACACCACCGAAAGCCGTGGCAGCCAGGACGATGGATCCGCCGGTGATCGACGGCGTCCCGGATGAGGAGGTATGGCAAGCGGCAGCGGTGATTGCGGGTTTTGTGCAGCACGAACCGTTCGAGGGTCGTGCGGCGACCGAGCGGACGGAAGTGCGGATTTTGTACGACGACGATGCCGTGTACGTGGCCGCGTGGATGTTCGACGCCGATCCGTCTGCGATTGTGCTCGGCGAGACGCGACGTGACGCCGACCTCTCGGATACCGATGCGTTGCTGATCGTGCTGGATACCTATCTCGATCGTCAGAACGGATTTGTATTCGGCACGACACCGGCAGGCATCGAGTACGACGGCCAGGTCATCAAGGAGGGGCAGGGAGGGTTTGGCGGCGGCTTTGGTTCCGGCGGTCCTCGCCAGCAGCGCGGCTCGGGTGGTGGCTTCAACCTCAACTGGGACGGGAGTTGGGATGTAGCGACCTCCCGCGACGGCAGCGGCTGGTACGCAGAGTTCCGTATTCCTTTCTCAACACTGCGCTACGGGCGGGGGGGCGCCCAGACTTGGGGGCTGAACATCTCCCGCAACATCCGCCGGCGAAACGAGCAGGCCTTTTGGGCGCCCATCCCTAGGCAGTTCGACCTCTACCGGTTGTCACAGGCAGGTACGTTGGAGGGAATCGAAGCGCCGGCCCGCCGGACTGCCGATGTCACGCCGTACGTTCTCGGATCCTCGGAATGGGACTACACCACCGGTGCCGGCGGTCCCGAGGTGAATCGCGTCGGTGACATCGGGGGTGACATCAAGATCGGTGTCACACCGAGCCTCACGTTCGATGCCACGTACAACACGGACTTCGCTCAAGTCGAGGTGGACGACGAGCAGATCAACCTCACACGGTTCAGTCTGTTTTTTCCCGAGAAGCGCCCGTTCTTCTTGGAAAACGCCGGAACCTTCTCCGTGGGCACGTCCCGGTCGGTAGAGCTGTTCTTCAGTCGACGAATCGGGATCGCGGACGGGTTGGCTGTTCCCATCCTGGGCGGCGGACGTCTAACCGGAAAGGTCGGGGGCGTAACAGTGGGCGCACTCAACATTCAAACGCGCCGGTTACAACGACTGGATTCCGCAACCGAAATTGCCCCTCCCAACAACTTCTCGGTCGCTCGGGTGTTGCGAGAGCTGCCCAACCGCTCTCGCATCGGCGCCATGTTCATCAGCCGACTCAACACCGACGACACCGACGATTACAACCTCACCTACTCGGTGGACGGGCGGCTCGGTATTGGCGATGCGGTATCGATCGATGGTTACGTGGCGCTTACCCAAACGCCTGGCCTGGTTGATGGCGAGCACGCGTTCAACATCAGCGGTAGCTACACCACCCGTAACTGGGAAGCAGGGCTGGCTTTCCGCGAGCTGGGCGCGGACTTCAACCCGGAGGTGGGTTTTCTCGGGCGCACGGCGTATCGGTTCAGGAGCGCGAGGCTCTTGCGTCATGTTCGTTTTCCGTCGATCCCGTGGTTTCGGGAACTCAGGCCCCACATCAGCTACCGGGAATTCCTCGACCTAGACGGGTTCAGCGAAACCCGGCTGATCCATATCGACAACCATTTGGAGTTCGCGAACGGTGCGTTCTTCCAGTTTCCCTCGGTGAATTTTACCCGGGAGGGAATCAAAGAGCCGTTCGGCATCGCCGACGGTGTGGAGGTACAGCCAGGGACCTACAACAACCTCGATATAGGATGGCGTTTCAACACGAACGAGAGTGCAACGCTTTCGCTGGCCGGAAGCACCAACATCGGCGGGTTCTACTCGGGTCACCGAAAGGGCGGGGACATCACGCTGAGCGGCCGTTTCGGATACGCTTTCGTGATGGGGTTGCGCCTCGGCTATTTCGACGTCGACCTCGCCGAGGGGAGTTTCGAGACCGTGTTGATCGGTCTGCGTACGGCGTATTCTTTCACGCCCCGGATCTATCTGCAGTCGTTGATCCAGTACAGCGATCAAACCGACAACGTCTCGGTGAATGTGCGCTTCGGATGGCTGAACACCGCAGGCACCGGCTTGTTTGTCGTGTACAACGACATCGAGCGGGTCGAGTCGGGATCCCGTTGGGAAGCCGTCAACCGAGGCTTGATCGTGAAATTCACGCAGTTGTTCCACGTGGCCCGATAGCCTCACGGGTCGCAAGGCCGATGCCCGAGACTCCCCCATCCGAGCGGGAATATGCCCGGTCGCTCGACGCCGCAGACCCACTGGCCCGGTACCGCGATGGCTTTGCGTTTCCCCGGCAAGACGACGGCTCATCAGCCGTCTACCTGTTAGGTAATTCACTAGGGCTCATGCCGGAATCGGTCAGCGCAGCAGTTGCGGAAGAGTTGCGGCTATGGGGCGCACTCGCCATCGAAGGATACTTCCAGGGGTCCCAGCCCTGGTACACGTATCAAGATTCGTTCCGAGAGACGGCGGCTCGGGTGGTGGGCGCTCGCCCGCACGAGGTCGTCATGATGAACAGTCTGACGATGAACCTTCACGTCATGATGGTCTCGTTTTATCGGCCGGCGGGAAAACGAACCAAGATACTCATGGAGGAGAACGCCTTCCCCTCCGACCGGTACGCGGTGGCGTCGCAAGTGCGAATGCATGGGCTCGATCCGTCGAGCACGGTGATTGTCGCGCAACCTCGCAAGGGGGAGTCGATGATTAGGACAGCAGACATCGAGGCGCTTCTCGAAGAACGAGGGGAAGAAATCGCCTTGGTGATGCTCGGGGGGATCAACTACCTCTCGGGGCAACTGTTCGACATGGAACGAATCGCCGCCGCGGCTCGGGCCCAAGGATGCGTCGTAGGATTCGATCTCGCCCACTCAGTGGGCAACGTGCCGCATTCGCTGCACGATTGGGACGTCGATTTTGCGGTGTGGTGTACGTACAAATATCTGAACAGCGGGCCGGGCTCTGTGGCTGGGTGTTTCGTCCACGAACGACACGCTTCGAATCATGATCTCCCCAGGCTCGCCGGTTGGTGGGGAAACGATCCCGCCATCCGGTTCGAGATGCGGGAGTCCTTCGAGCCGCACGAGGGTGCGGACGGGTGGCAGGTGAGCAATCCGTCGATTCTTGCCATGGCGCCGGTCAAGGCCTCCCTCGCGCTGTTCGAGGAGGTGGGGATGGAGGCGTTGCGGCGCAAATCGGTGGCGCTCACAGGATACCTGGAAACCCTGCTGCACGGCCTGGCGTCGGACAGGTTCGCAATCATCACTCCGGAAGACCGTGAAGCCCGCGGTTGCCAGTTATCGCTCCGCTTCCGGAACGGCGCGCAGCAGGTGTTCACTGAGCTTACTGAACGCGGTGTCGTGGTAGACTTTCGCGAACCCGACGTAATCCGGGCGGCCCCGGTTCCTCTGTACAACACCTTTGACGATGTGTGGGTGTTCGTGGATGAATTGAACAGGGCGCTGATTGGGTAACACCATGCGCAAGATCCTCTACGACATCTCTCCGTTGATAACGCCTGACCTGAAAGTCTGGCCCGGCGACACTCCGCCGAGTCGTGAGGTGCTCCTGGACATGAGGAAAGGTGACAGCCTCAACCTCTCCACACTCCATGCCACGGTCCACTTGGGAGCCCACGTGGATGCACTGAGTCATTGCGGCATCGACGCCCCGTCCATTGAGTGCTGGCCGCCCGAGCGGTTCGTGGGTCCGTGCGAAGTGGTGCGTATCTCCGTGGACCGAGCGTGCAGCGTCGGTCTTGAAGCGCTGACCGAACCGGTTCGTGCGGAACGCATCCTGTTGGTCACGAACACCTTTCCCGACCCGACACGGTTCAATGAAGATTTTGCGGCATTGGCGCCGGATCTCATCGAGCACCTCGCGGAGCTGGGAGTAAAGCTCGTTGGCATCGACACGCCCAGCGTCGACCTCTTTGCTTCGTCTAGCCTCGAGACACACATTGCATGCTTGCGGTGCGACATGGCAATCCTGGAAGGACTCGTGCTGAAACACGTCCCCCCGGGATCCTACGAGCTCATTGCGCTGCCGTTGAGACTGGTGGGGTTCGACGCCAGTCCTGTGAGGGCCGTGTTGAGGGAGTTATAGGCTCTTGGGTTTGGGTTGTGTGGCCGTTCCCAAGATGCCTGGCGATCCTTTCTTCCGCCAATAGCGGGCGAGTCCGTACCACGAGAGGTCCGGCGGCGCACCAAGCTCATACGCTGCCACCTGTTCCTCGCTCAACACCTCCCTGAGATGCGCCAGCACCCACTCGCCGAACCGGGCGGCCCGGGCCGCGTCGTCACCCTCTTCGAGCAGTGATTCCCGCACGCGAGCACTCCAGGCGATCAATCGTTCCTCGAGCAGTGCTGCGTGGTGCTTCACGCGGGTGGCAGGCCCGAAGTGCGTCACGAACAGCCGCTCGGGTCGCCACTCTAGGATGCGATTGACGCTTTCGAGCATGACGTCGGTGTCGATGTCCGGCGGCGGCGTGGCCGGAAGTACCACCTGGCCGTCCCGAATCCGGCCGCCGGCCGCGTCACCCACGAACGCTATTCCGGAACTCGAGTCGAAGTAACTGACATGGTGCGAGGCGTGTCCGGGTGTATACGCGATGTCGAGCGAGCGGCCCCCTTCCCTAAACCGGTCGCCGTCTTGAACGATTCTCAAGTTTTCTTCGGGAACGGCGAGCACTGTACCCCACAGTTGCGCCATTCGATCACCGAAAAGGCGGGCGGCGCTGGCCACCAGACGAGACGGATCCACCAGGTGTGGCGCGCCGCGCTGGTGCACAAACACGTTGATCTTGGGGTTGGCACGGATCAGCGTACCGCATGCGCCGGAGTGGTCGAGGTGAATGTGCGTGACGAGCACGGCGCGAATGTCCAGCAGGCCGATGCCGGCCTCGTGTAATCGGGAGCGCAGGACTGGGACGGTCGACGCGGGTCCGGGGTCGATGATGACCACGCCAGAATCCAACTCCAGGACCGCCGCCCCAATGACCGACTCCTGCCCGCAGTGGTGGAGGTCTATGAGATGGGTCTTGTCGCCGATTTGTTCCAAGGATCACCCCGTCAAGACGTAGTGACACCGTTCGGTATCAGGTTCCCGGACGAACCGGACAATCCTGTAGCCGCGAGCGAAGTAGGATTGAAACGCCTCGCGCGTCTTACGGCGCCACTCCCGGGCCACATCCGGCGCTATGGCTTTCAAACTCTGAATGTCGGCGGGAATCTCCAGACGGACGAGGGGTTGATCTCCCAGCCCTTCCGTCCTTCCGTCTTTCCGTCCTTCCGTCCGTAACAGCCATCTCACGACGAGACGATCGCTCCCGATCACGCTATCGGTTGTGCTGCCCTCGTCGTCACCATACATGTCGGGCACGTATTCCACGACATCGACACCGAGCTTCTGTAGATTGAGGTAGGCGTTCCGTGCCACGAGCGGGTCGTAGGTCCAATACATCACAAAGATACCTCGGGACAGCAACGCCCTTCGTTGAAAGGCTTTCAAATCTTGCCCTATCCCGCGACCGCGGTATTCCGGCTTTACGGCCAGCATGTGAGACCAGTGGCACGGTTCACCGTCCTTCCACCCCATGAGTCCGTATACGAATCCCAACAGGACCCCTTTGGCATCAAACGCGCCGGCCGCCACACCGTCCATCTTCTGCGAGATCATGAGAATGGCCGGGGGCACACAGTCGCGGAATTCGGCGCCCCACGTTTCCCGCTGGAGTGCGACGCAGGCCCGGTAGTCGTCCATGGTTTCAAAGAGGCGGATCGTCGTTTCCACGGTTGTGATTCTGGTGGAGTGGGGAAGATAAAGTAAAACATATGCAAGCTGTTATGAAGCAGACAGCTGACGTAGACAGTCGGCCCTGAAATCGCGAATCCCCTGGGTGTGCGCTTCGTCACCACTTCCTTGGTTCAATCGTTGTACCCTCTCAGGCATCCGTGCTCGCTTCTCATTCTTAAAGGGGGTTCCCTATGAGATCGGCACTGTCTTGGATCCCGATGGTCGTGATCGGACTCGCCGTGCCAGGCGCAGTTCGGGCTCAGCTATCCGTCGAGGAATCCGCCATCGCGCTCGATGTCATCGATCGCATGCCTGTAGGGTCCGACTCCAGCTTCGTGGCGAGCGTAGGGCTCGTCTATTGTTGGACGCGCGTCGCAGGAGCAGAAGGGGAGGCGGCAATCCACCATGTGTGGTTCCACGGCGATCAGGAGATGGCCGATATCGAGCTTCGCATCGGCGGGTCTCCGTGGCGCACTTGGAGCAGCAAAGCCATTGTGTTGGAGTGGACCGGTGCTTGGCGAGTTGAGGTTCGGGACTCGGAGGGGAACGTGATTGAGACGATTCGGTTCACCATCCAATGAGCCGGGAGCTGTGGGCAGGGAGCAGGCCGCCCCACTGAAACGCCGATGTTGGGTGGGGTAGGCCGGCCCCTGGCACTTCCCCTTCTGGTCCGCACAGAGTAGCCATCGGCGGGCCTGTAAAGATACGGTGTGCCGTCGGTTACGTTACTTCAGCACCGCTTGACCCTCGTAGGGTCCTTAGGTAGTTTTTTGCCCAATACGTGAAAATTTTCACGAGCTAACGGGGCAATGATTCAAGAATACATCCCGATTCTGCTCTTTCTCGGGTTCGTAACTGCCAATGCCATCGGCATGTTGGTGTTTTCCCATATCTTGTCGCCCCGCCGCCCCACGAAAATCAAGGCCTCACCATACGAATCCGGCATACCGCCGTTGGGAAGCACCCGGGAGAGGTTTAGCGTCAAGTTCTACCTCATCGCGATGCTGTTTATCGTGTTTGACATCGAGGTGGTGTTTCTGATCCCGTGGGGCGTTCAGTTCAGGAAACTCGATGACCCCCTGACCGGGTTCGTGGCCATGGCTATCTTTATCCTCGTTCTCGAGGTCGGCCACGCATACGCGTGGAAGAGAGGGGCCCTCGAATGGGATTAGACCAACCGAAGCGGACCGGCACCGAATCCGTCGTATCATCGATTTCGCCTAATTGGGTTACGACCCGGCTCGACTTTCTGATCAACTGGGGCCGGTCGAACAGCTTGTGGCCGATGCCGTTCGGGACGGCCTGCTGCGCCATCGAGTTCATGGCGACGGCTGCGAGCCGGTACGACTTGGCGCGCTTCGGCATGGAACGGATGAGTTTTTCGCCGCGGCAGGCCGACGTCTTGCTTTGCGCCGGACGCCTGCCTTTCAAGCTGGCGTCGGTAATTCGCCGGATCTACGACCAGATGCCGCAACCCAAGTGGGTGATTTCGATGGGGGCGTGCGCTTCCACCGGTGGCATCTTCGATAACTACGCCATGGTGCAGGGCATCGACACGGTGATCCCGGTGGATGTGTACGTACCAGGCTGCCCTCCACGTCCTGAAGGGCTCCTATATGGCATTCTGATGCTGCAGAAGAAGGTCCGTGGGGAAACGCTCGCCGACAGTTCCTTGCGGGACGAGGACGAGTTGAATAGGCAGGGATTGCGGCTCCCACCGAGTTTGGTGGACGAACTCTCGGAGCCCTTTGGTAACTCCATCCATCAAACCCGTTCAGGGTAACCCAATTGAATCCCACAGTTCAGGCGCTCCGGAACAAATTCCAGGGTGCGATCGGCCGCGGTGCCGTGTCCTGTGGCGACACCATCGTCTACGTGAAGGCTGCCAGCCTCTCTGAGGTGATGGCGTTTCTCAAAGAGTGGCCCGACCAGGAATACAACTACCTCGTCGACATCACCGCTGTGGAATATCGGGATCCTGAGCGGCCGCTGGAGATGGTGTACGAACTTTTCTCGTTGGGGCGTAGGGCGCAACTGCGCGTCAAAGTGGAACTTGATAAGTCCGAGGAACTAGTCGTCGATTCGCTGGTGCCGTTGTGGAACGGGGCGAATTGGTTGGAGAGGGAGGTCTTCGACATGTTCGGGGTGCGGTTCGCCGGTCATCCCGATCTGCGGCGTATATTGATGTGGGAGACCTATGCTGAGGGCCATCCGTTACGCAAGGATTTCCCGCTGCGGGGACGCTTTTCCCGCGCCGAGCAGGTGCGTCAGGCGTTGAACGCAAACCCCGAAGCCCACTATTCCATGGAAGAGATTTCCATCGCCGAGGCATATCACGAGATTCCGGCGGAGATGCGAGAGCGGCTGGCGCGAGGTGAGCGGGGAAAGCTCGCCGAGCCGGAGAACTCCTGACGATGGGCACGAAACGCACGATCGAACTTGAGGTCGCCACGTCCGGCGTCGACGCGCAGGGGAAAGCCACCCGGGTTCCCCTGGGGGTTGCAGACCAGACCGGCGTGGGGATCTTGACCGATCGGGAAGAGCCCGCACTCGGTGGCGACCACATGCTGGTGAATATCGGCCCCCAGCACCCCGCAACCCACGGTGTTTTGCGTTTGGTGGTGGAACTCGACGGGGAAGTCGTGGTACGAGTCATTCCGCATATCGGCTACTTGCACAGTGGGTTCGAAAAACTCGGCGAGTACCGCTACTACAATCAGATCGTGCCGCTCACCGACCGGATGGACTATCTGGCGCCGATGTCCAACAACGTGTGTTTGGCCCTGGCGGTCGAAAAGCTGATGGGCATCGAGATTACGGAGCGCTGCAAGGTGCTTCGGGTCATCGCCTGCGAGCTGAGCCGGATCATCTCGCACCTCGTGTGGTTGGGTACGACCTCGATCGACCTCGGGGCCTTCACACCGTTCCTCTGGTGTTTTCAAGAGCGAGAGCGGGTTTACAATCTCCAGGAGATGTGGACGGGCGCCCGGCTCACGACGAGCCTGACTCGGGTTGGCGGACTGATGGCCGATATCCCCGACGGGTTCACCGAGGGAGTGCGCGAGTTCTGCGCCACCTTACCGAAGACGATGGACGAGACAGATCGCCTGCTCACGCGCAGCGGCATCTGGTGCGCTAGAATGCAAGACATCGGCATCTTGACCGCCGAGGAAGCGATCAACTACTCGCTGTCGGGTCCCATGTTGCGGGCAAGTGGTGTGCCGTACGACGTGCGGAAAGACCGGCCGTACCTCGACTATGAGACTTACGATTTCGAGGTCCCCATCGGTGAGAAGGGCGATGTGTACGACCGGTATTTGTGCCGATTCGAAGAGATGCGCCAGTCGGTACGGATCCTCGAGCAGGCGCTCGATCGTCTCCCGGACGGTCCTATCAACGTGGATGATTCCCGTGTGTCGCTGCCGCCGAAATCAGAGGCGATGAACGACATGGAGGCGATGATCTTCCACTTCAAGCAGGTAATGGAAGGGATCGAGACGCCGGTGGGCGAGGCGTATATGCCTATAGAAGGCCCGAAGGGCGAGCTTGGCTACTACTTCGTATCAGATGGAACCGCCAAGCCGGTACGATTCCGGGTCCGACCTCCGGCGTTTATCAATCTCGCTGCGCTGCCCAAGATGGCCGAGGGGCACTTGCTGTCTGATCTGATCGCAATCAACGCAAGCGTGGACATCGTAATGGGAGAAGTGGATCGATGACTGCACATCTGTTGAGAATGATGTAATGGAGCAGACTACCCCATACTCGCAGGTTTTTGTCGGCGACAATCGCAAGCGCCTGGATGAGGTCCTGACACGTTACCCGGCCAAGCGAGCTGGGCTGCTTGCGGCGTTGTGGATGGTCCAGGAGCAACACGGTTGGGTTTCCGACGAAGCCATGGCCGAGACTGCCAGCGTGTTGGGACTGACGCCTTCCTATATCAAGGGGGTGGTCACTTTTTACACGATGTACCACCAGCATCCGGTGGGTAAAACCTTCGTGCAGGTTTGTACGACCACACCATGCAACATTTGTGGCGCCGAAGAGGTGGTGGAGGCCTTTCTCGAGCATACAGGTTGTGACGATCTTGGCGCGACATCGCCGGACGGAAAGTTCACTGTGATAGAGGTGGAATGTCTCGGCGCGTGCGGATTCGCGACGCCGGTGATGATGAATGAAGACGTTATCGAGAACGTGACGCCCGAAAAAGTGCCCGACCTCGTGAAGCAGTACTCCTGACTATGGGATACCCGCACAAGCCACACGACAAAGAGACGGTCATCCTCAGCGAATACTTCGGCGACGCCGAAGCACGTTCGTATGATGGCTGGGTGAAGCGCGGTGGCTACAAGGCCTTGAAGGCCTCGTTGGAGATGCAGCCGGCTGAAGTTATAGAGATTGTCAAGAGTTCCGGGCTGCGCGGTCGCGGTGGAGCCGGATTCCCGACCGGCGTGAAGTGGTCGTTCATGCCGAAAGAGAAATCCAAGCCTCATTACCTCTGCTGTAATGCCGACGAAGCAGAGCCTGGCACCTTCAAAGACCGGGAGATCATGCGGTGGACACCCCACGCCTTGATCGAAGGGTGCGCCATAGCCCAATACGCGATCCAGGCCGAGATCACGTACATCTATATAAGGGGCGAGTTCACGGAGCCCCTACGCATCATGCAGGCCGCATTGGACGATGCGTACGGGAACGGTGTGCTGGGTGACGATGCCATGGGCAGCGGGCGGCGGCTGGATATGTACATCCACCGAGGGGCCGGAGCGTACATCTGCGGCGAGGAAACCGCGCTCATGAATTCCATCGAGGGCCAGCGTGGCAACCCACGCATCAGGCCGCCGTTCCCGGCGGCATCAGGCGTGTTTGGAATGCCCACGACGATCAATAACGTCGAGACGTTGGCCGCCGTACCCCACATCATCAACCGCGGCCCCGAATGGTACAAGGGTCTCTCGCTGAACAACGAGAAGAGTTCCGGCACCAAGTTGTTCAGCGTCGCAGGACACATACAGCGACCCGGCAACTACGAAGTCACGATGGGTTTTCCGCTGGGTGAACTCATCAACGATCTCTGCGGTGGTATGCGGCAGGGACGGACGCTCAAGGCCTGCATACCCGGTGGCTCATCGGTGCCCATCCTCAATCGAGAGGAGACCGAGAGTTGCTTGCTTGACTACGAAGGCTGTGTGGAAATGGGCACGATGCTGGGGTCCGGTGGCGTGATTGTGTTTGACGACAGCGCAGACATGGTGTATCAGACGATGCGGCTGGCCCGCTTCTATGCACACGAGTCGTGCGCTCAGTGCACCCAATGTCGTGAGGGAACCGGGTGGACCGTTCGCATCCTCGAACGGATTTTGGCCGGTCAAGGGGAGCAAAAGGACCTGGATCTGCTATTGGACCTCGCGGATCAAATGACGGGCAAGACGATTTGCGTGCTGTCTGATTCATGCGCAGCTGTAGTCATCAGCACGATCAAGAGATTCCGCAACGAGTTCGAAGCCTACATCGCCGGCACACGCGAGCCCGCGGTGGTCGCGGTGGGGGTGGGGTGATATCCATGGCCGATCAGAAACTGGTCACACTATCTATCGAGGGGGTCGAGGTCAGTGTTCCCAAGGGAACGATGATCTTGGAGGCTGCCAAACAAGCGGGGGTGTTGATACCGCATTATTGCTATCACCCAGGCCTCCCGATCGCCGGCGTGTGCCGTATGTGCCTCATCGAGATCGAGGGGACGCCGAAGCTGCAGATCGGCTGTGCGACGGAGGTAGCGCAGGGACAAGTCGTCAAGGTGTTCGGCGATGAGGCGCTCAAGGCCAGAGAGTCAGTGCTGGAGTTCTTGCTCATCCATCATCCTCTCGATTGTCCCATTTGCGACCAGGCCGGGGAATGCGAGCTGCAAAACTACGTGTTCCAGGAAGGCCGATCCAACACCAGGTATGCCGAGTACGCCAAGCGGTTCAGTCCGGTGGAGGATTTCGGGGCGGACGTACTTTACGTCCCCAATCGCTGCATTCTGTGCACGCGTTGCGTGCGGTTCATGGAGCATGTCGCTGACGAACCGGTGCTCAACGTCAGCGAGCGAGGTGACCGTGCCTTCATCGGCATCCACCCGGATGCGACGCTAGACCACGAGTGGGCCGGAAACGTGGTAGACCTCTGTCCGGTCGGCTCTCTGATTTCCAAGGATTTTCTTCACAAGGCCAGGGCCTGGGAACTCGACAGAACGCCGAGCGTGTGCACCGGCTGCTCCCAGGGCTGCAACATCAATCTCGATACGCGAAGCGATATCGTGGTTCGTATCAGGCCGAGGCCCAACCCTGAAGTAAATCGGCATTTCATCTGCGATACCGGTCGCATGCATTATCGCTGGATGAATCGGGGAGACCGCATCGAGGCCCCGTTGATATTGCGGGGCGAAGAGCTGCAGGCGACGGATTGGGATCACGCGCTGAGCGAGGTGGCGCGACTAGTGAGTGGCTCGAGTGGACGGGCGGTAGTGTTGATTTCTCCGAACGCGTCTAACGAGGCGATGTTCCTTGCCAAGAGGCTCGTCGCCCAGTTCACAGCGACTCTGGCTTTCCGGGTGGAACGGGTGGACGGGGAGATTCCGCTCAGTGGCGTGCCTGGTTTGGCACTTCGAGCCGAACGTGCGGCCAACGTAGCCGGGGCGACGGCGTTGGGCTACCGAGACGATTTCGCAGCTGCGGTGCGGGCCATCGAAGGGGCCTCCCTCGTTATTGTGGTGGCCGATGATCTCGAGGGTGTGAGCCGCGAGGCGCTGCAGAAGGCGGTCAACACCGTGTACCTCGGCACGGTTCTGCCGGATACGGCGCGGGGAGCGACCCTGGTCCTGCCCGTGGCAAACACTGCAGAAGAAGATGGCACGTTGGTGAATCGCGACGGGCGCGTGCAGCGATACCTGCAAGCCAAATCTGCGCCCGGCATGGCGCGACCGGCCTGGTGGATCTTAGGGGAAGTGCTCAAAGAGCTAGGTCGGGGCGAGTCGCTGTTCAGCGCCGACGAAGCGTTTGCGCTGATGGCGGAAGCGGAAGGTCAGTTCCGAGGTCTCAGTTATGCGAACCTCGGCATGCATGGAAGCACTATGTCTGAAGCGAGAGTGTAGGTGTGACGCCGGAACTCAAGGGTTTCATTCTCCTTTCGTTGATCAAGATCGTCGTCGTGTTCTCGGTGATGATGGTGGGCGTGATGATGGTCATCTGGATGGAGCGACGGGTCAGCGCTTGGAAGCAGGACCGCTTGGGTCCCAACCGGGTCGGGCCCCAAGGGTTGCTTCAGTCGGTGGCGGACGGCATCAAGAATTTCGCGAAGGAAGATGTGATACCGGAACAGGCCAACAAGCTGCTCTTCGTGGTGGCACCGGCCTTGTCGTTCATCCCCGCCATGCTCACGTTCGCGGTCATCCCGGTTGCGGCTCCACTGCCCGTAGACTTCGACTTCACGGTGCCGATCCTCGGGCAGTTCGTTCATTCCGGCCCAATGCCCATGATGATCGCTGACTTGCCGATCGGCATGTTGTTCATCGTGGCCGTTGGCAGCCTTTCCGTATATGGAATCGTGTTGGCTGGTTGGTCGTCCGCCAACAAGTATTCGCTGCTGGGAGGCCTGCGGGCGAGCGCCCAGATGGTGAGTTATGAGGTGGCCCTCGGCTTCAGCTTCGTCGGCGTGCTCATGCTGGCGGGCAACGTCACCCTCCCGGCGATAGTGGCCCATCAGCAAGACTCTGTGTGGTTTGTGTTCGCGCTCACTCTAGGATTTATCCTCTTCTTCGTAAGCAACCTGGCCGAAACCAATCGGCTGCCGTTCGACTTGCCCGAGACCGAGTCGGAACTCGTAACAGGATTCCACACCGAATACAGCTCGATGAAGTTTGCCATGTTCTTCATGGCGGAATACACCCATATCATCACAGGGTCGGCTCTCGTGGCCACGCTCTTCCTCGGCGGGTGGGACATTCCATTTACGTCATGGGATTCGGGTGATCCGACGGTGTTGAAGTCGCTCCTGACCCTGGCGTTCTTCGCGATGAAGACGCTGTTCTTCATCTATGTCGTCATCTGGATTCGTTGGACGCTGCCGCGATTTCGCTTCGATCAGCTCATGCAACTCGGTTGGAAGTTCATGCTCCCGGTGCTTCTGGCCTATATCCTGATTCTCGGTGCTACACTTCTGGTGCTCGACAGCATCGGTTGGTCGAGCGGACTCCCCTACGGCGCTGCTCTGTTCGTCATGAATGCCGTTCTGGTATACATCGTGTTCTATATTCTCGACAACAACCGCCTGCTGTTGGGGCGCACGCACCGGAAGGTGGGAACCTAATGGCCATCACCGTCGTGACGGTACGGCGACCGGAGGACGACGTCAGCTATCTCAGGGCTACGCTGAAGGGCATGGCGTTGACGTTCGGCCATCTCTTCCGCAAGAAAGTCACCATGCAGTACCCCGAACAGAAATCGGACGATACCTGGGAAATTTCGACTCGCTGGCGCGGTACCCATCGCATGCTCACGGACGAACAAGGTCGGGCGAAGTGCGTGGCCTGCGGTCTGTGTCCGCAGGTGTGTCCCGCCAACTGCATCAAGCTGGTTCCTGGAGAAGACGAGGAGGGCAACCGCTACCCCCTCATTTACGAGATCGACGAATTCCGGTGCGTGTTTTGCGGTTACTGTCAGGAAGTCTGTCCCGAAGAAGCCATTCACGTCGGCGTGCATTACGAAAATGCCGAATACGAGCGGGAACGCTTCGTGTACGATCTGGAGCGCCTGTGTGCGCAGACACATCCAGTGTCCACCCTGTGGGATCCCTCAGACCCCAAGGGCGAATAAAGGAATGCTGGAAGCTGTTTTCTGGGCCAACGCTGGGATCGCCATCGTATCCGCGCTGCTCTGCATAACGCGGCGGAGTCCGGTGGCGAGCGCATTGTGGCTCATCATGACGTTGTTCGCGACGGCAGTAATGTTTGTGTTGCTGGACGCACACTTCATTGCCGTGCTGCAGGTGATGGTATACTCCGGCGCGATCATGGTGCTGTTCTTGTTCGTGATCATGCTGCTGAACCTGGGCGACCAGTCGGCGACGGACATGAAGGGATGGTTCGGCCGCGTGGTTGGGTTGGCTTTGGGCGTGTTCGTGATGGTGGAGCTGTGGGTGATCACGAAGGTGGTGCCTGTCGACCAAATTCGCCTACCTGCCGGTGAGTTGAACCGGATGACGGTCGACGAGGGCGCGATCGCTCCGGTCGCACAGGTGCTGTACACCACCTACCTGCTGCCCTTTCTGCTCACTGCTATTCTTTTGCTCGCGGCGATAGCTGGAGCCGTGGTCTTGGCGAAGCGAGAAGTCTGAATGCTGCTCGGTCCTGCCCTCGGCGTTTCGGCGATTCTGTTTTCGATAGGCGTGTTTGGCGTGCTGATCAGACGCAACGCGATCATCATCTTCATGTGCGTGGAATTGATGCTCAACGCCGTGAATCTGTCGTTCGTGGCGTTGGCACAGCAGCTCGGTATCGACGGTCAAGTGTTTGTCTTCTTCGTCATGACCGTGGCTGCAGCGGAAGCGGCCGTGGGCTTTGCCATCATCATAGCGATCTATCGTCATAAGGAAACGCTCGACTTGCAGAACTTGAATCTGCTCCGCGGATAATGCCCAGCTCGGTATCGCTGATCTGGCTCGCGGTGCTCCTCCCGTTCCTGGGCTTTCTGGTGAACGGTTGGTTGAGCTTTTTCCGGCCGGACGCGAAACGCGCCGTGAGCGTAATAGGCGTCGGTGTTCTGGTCGCGTCCTTCATCTCCGCTCTTGCCGGAGTGGTGGGACTCGCGGGGGCCGTACATGATGCGCCCTACATCGTGCACATGTGGTCGTGGATGCCGGTTGGTGAGCTGCAGGTAGATCTGGCGTTCCAGGTTGACGAGTTGTCGGCCGTCATGCTCATGGTGGTGACCGGAGTCGGTGCCCTGATCCACGTGTTCAGCGTGGGATACATGCGTGAGGACAGATCGTACCCACGGTATTTTGCCTACCTGAACCTGTTCGTGTTCTTCATGTTGGTGCTGATCCTCGGCGCCAACTTTCCCGTCCTGTTCATCGGATGGGAAGGCGTGGGTCTCTGCAGCTACCTCCTCATCGGGTTCTGGTTCGACGACGAGGCCAAGGCCACTGCCGGTAAAAAAGCGTTCATCATGAACCGGATCGGCGACTTCGGGTTGCTGTTGGCCATGTTCATGATCTTTCGGGCGGTTGGGTCGTTGGATTTTCTGAAGGTCTTCGAGGCCGCGCCGGCTGCGTTTGTCACCAACGGACCTGAGATCACGCTCATCACACTCTTTCTCTTTCTCGGCTGCATCGGTAAGTCTGCGCAGATCCCACTCTACACCTGGCTCCCGGACGCCATGGCAGGTCCCACACCGGTGTCCGCACTGATCCACGCGGCAACGATGGTGACGGCTGGCGTGTACCTGATAGCCCGCACCAACATTCTGTTTGCGATGGCCCCGGTCTCCGGCGCAGTGGTCGCCCTGGTGGGTGCCGTCACCGCCCTATTCGCCGCGACGATCGCCCTCAAGCAGTGGGATATCAAGAAGGTGCTGGCGTATTCCACGGTGTCCCAATTGGGCTTCATGTTCGTCGCTGTGGGTGTGGGCGCCTACGCTGCCGGAATCTTTCATCTCGTTACGCACGCGTTCTTCAAGGCGCTCTTGTTTCTTGGCGCGGGGAGCGTGATTCACGTCATGCATCACGCGTACCACCACACGCACAGCAGTGAAGACGCTCAAGATATGCGGAACATGGGCGGCCTCCGGAAGTTCATGCCGTGGACCGCGGCGGTCATGTGGGTCGCGACACTTGCGATTGCCGGGGTGCCGGGACTCTCGGGATTCTTCTCGAAGGACCAGATACTGGCAGAAGTCTTTGCGCGCGGCCAGGACGCGGTCTTGTTCTACGTGATTTGGGCTCTCGGAGCCGTAGCGGCACTGCTCACGGCGTTCTACATGACCCGCCTCATGCTCTACACCTTCCACGGGCCCAATCGCACTGGTGAGGCGGAAGCGAAACAGCTGCACGAAGCACCCTGGGTGATGACGGGCCCGCTGGTGGTGCTCGCCGCGGGAAGTGTGCTCGGGGGTTTCCTCAACTTGCCGCACGTGTTGCCGGGGGCGGGTTGGCTGGAGCATTGGCTCGAGCCGGTTACTGAAGGGTCTGTGCCGTACCTGTCGGAAGCGCATCTGTCCGCGGGATTGGAGTGGGGCCTCATGGGGCTCGCTACGTTGATCGCAGCGGCGGGTATGATCGCTGCCTGGTACTTCCTGAAGCCGGATCGCCTAGGGGCGGCGAAAACCGCGCCGGCGGAGACCGGTGTCCAGCGCGTCTTGCTGAACAAGTATTATGTCGACGAACTGTACAACACACTGATCGTACGGCCCACCGACTGGGTGTCACGCAAAGTGCTTTGGCGGATCATCGATATGGGTGCCATCGACGGCGCCGTTGTTCACGGTGCGGCCAAGGTGAGCCGGCTGCTTGGGTGGATCGGCACCCGGTTCCAAACCGGGAATCTCGGTACTTACGTGGTGCTGTTCGTCATAGGAGTGCTCTTCGTCCTGAGGGCGGTGGCGGGGTGAGGGCGAGATGAGCGGATTTCTCGCGAGTATCGGGTACGGGCAGTGGGTGCTCGAAGCCATCATGATCGTGCCGCTGCTCGGTGCTTTCATTGTCATGATGGGGCCGAGCGGACAAGCGAAGAAGATCGCGCTTGGGGTCGCGCTCGTCGAGTTCGTCTTGTCGCTGGGGCTGTGGTGGGCGTTCGACCAGGGCACGGCGTCGATGCAGTTCGTGGTCCACCACGAGTGGATCCCGGCGTGGGGGATCGCATATCACCTGGGCATTGACGGCATCTCCTTGTTCATGGTGTTGCTCACCACCTTCATGATGCCTCTCACGATCCTCGGTAGCTGGAACTACATCAAGGAGCGGGAAGGCCCGTTCTATGCCCTCATGCTGGTGCTCACCACCGGCATGTTGGGTGTATTCGTTGCCCTCGACATGTTCCTGTTTTACGTATTCTGGGAGATCATGCTGATCCCGATGTATTTCATCATCGGGGTGTGGGGTGGCGCAAGACGTATCTATGCCACAATAAAGTTCTTTGTGTTTACATTTTTCGGGTCGCTGCTTATGCTGGTGGCGATCCTCGTTATGTATTCCGTGGTTGGGCGCGAGACGGACGTATACTCCTTCAGTTACAGTCATCTGCTGCATAACACACAGTATCTGGGACAGTGGGCCTTCTGGTTGTTCGGCGCCTTCTTCCTGGCGTTCGCCATCAAGGTCCCCATGTTCCCGTTTCACACCTGGCTGCCCGACGCGCACGTTGAGGCGCCTACCCCCGGATCGGTCATCCTGGCGGGAATCCTCTTGAAGATGGGTGCGTACGGATTCTTGCGGTTTGCCGTACCCTTCTTTCCTCGCGTTGCACTCGACCCCACGGTTGCTACGATCGTCGTCACGCTTGCCGTGGTGGGAATCATTTACGGTGCGCTGGTGGCGCTGGTGCAGCCGGACTTCAAGAAACTCATCGCGTATTCGTCTGTGAGCCACCTGGGGTTCGTGATGCTCGGGATCTGGGCCCTGACGCTGCAAAGCATTCAGGGCGCCATCGTCATCATGATCAGCCATGGCATCTCGACTGGCGCACTCTTTTTCATGGCGGGCATGATGTATGAGCGACGTCACACTCGGGAGATTGCCGACTTCGGCGGGATCGCGAGAGTGGTGCCTGCCTTCGCGGCCGTCCTCACGCTCGTGGCCCTGTCTTCGATCGGCTTGCCGGGCACGAACGGCTTTGTGGGTGAATTCCTGGTGCTGATCGGGTCGTTCAGTCAGTATCCGGTGGCCACGGCGATCGCCACGACCGGGGTCATCTTCGCGGCCATGTATATCTTGCTCGCGCTGCAGCGGATTCTCTTTGGGAAGTTGGATAACCCCGCCAACAAGAAGATGCAGGATCTCTCGATCCGCGAGCTGTTAGTGTTGGGCCCGCTGGTAGTATGCATCGTGTGGATTGGGTTATATCCCGCGCCGATCTTGCGCCGAGTCGAGGTGTCCGCGCAAGCATTGGTGACACAGGTACGCGACCAGGTACGCGACCAGTTGCCCGTGCAGGCCGAAGGGATTCCCGGGGAACAGCAGCCGCTAGGCAAGTTTGGGGACGACAAGTAATGGGAATGGTGGTGAATCTCGCGACGCCTGCAGGCCTGTTTTGGGGCATGCTCCCGGAGATCGTGCTCACCGGGTGGGCCTTGGCGTTGATGCTGGTTGCGGGGTGGCGTCACGGTGGGGAAGAGGACCAGCGGTTCGCCGGCCAGCTCGCGTTGGCAGCCCTCGTGAGCACACTGTTTGCCCTGTGGTGGCTCTGGGCCAAGGATGCGCGTCCCGACGGCATCGCGCTGATGATTGCGTTGGATGGCTTCCGATACGCGTCGTCCACCATCTTCCTCCTGGGCGCCATCATGACGGTGATGCTGTCGCTCGGTTACGTTAGGCGCGAACGCATTCACACTCCCGAGTATTATCTCCTCATCCTCTTTGCGACGATCGGTATGATGGTCATGTCGGCGGCGGCCGATCTGATCGTGCTGTTCCTGGGGCTGGAGATCATGTCCATCTGTGTGTATGTACTGACGGGTATCAACCGTAGGAGCGTGTTCGGCGCCGAGGCGGCGCTGAAATATTTCCTGTTGGGGGCATTCGCATCGGGGTTCGTGATTTACGGCATTGCGCTCATCTACGGCGCCACCGGCACGACCAACCTCACACGCATCGCCATGAGGATCACCGACCTGGGGCTGCAATCCAACGGCATGCTAATGGCCGGCATCGCATTGCTGATCATCGGATTCGCGTTCAAGGTGGGAGCCGTGCCGTTCCACATGTGGACCCCCGATGTGTACGAGGGGGCGCCGACGCCCATCACGGCATTCATGGCGGCTGCGGTCAAAGCAGCAGCGTTTGCGGCGTTGATGCGCATCATGGTCCACTCACTCGGCGAGTCGATCGACACGTGGCAGAACGCCGTGTGGTGGCTGGCCGTTGTCACCATGCTCGGCGGCAACCTCATGGCCTTGGCGCAGCGGCGTCTGAAACGGATGCTGGCGTACAGCTCGATCGCCCACGCGGGATACCTGCTCACAGCGGTCGTCAGTGGGACGGAGACGGGAGCGGCGGCCTACCTGTTTTATGCCTTCGCCTACACCCTCGTCACCCTCGGCGCGTTTGGCGTGCTGGCGGTCGTGGGCCGCAACGGCGAGCGCGACGTGCGTATCGACGACCTGGCGGGCCTGGCGGCGAAGCGACCCTGGCTGGCATTCGCCATGGCGGTGTTCATGTTGTCGCTGTTGGGTTTCCCCGGCACCGCCGGCTTCATGGCCAAGTGGTACGTTCTCATGTCTGCCATCGGAGCGGATCAGTGGACGCTCAGCATAATGCTCGTCTTGGCCAGTGTGGTATCCGCGGGCTACTACCTACCCGTGATCATGGAGATGTACATGAACCCCCCCATCACGGAAGAGGCACACCAGGAGAGCGTGGCGGTCGGCGCGGGGCGGTGGGTCATCGGAGCGACTGCGGCTCTGCTGCTGCTGTTTGGTTTTTTCCCTGGACGGTTGATGGAGCTGTCGCAGGCCAGCAGCGAGAGCATAAAACCCTCAGCGGTATTCACGCTCAGCGCTCCGGGGACCGACGACGTCGGTTCGAGATAGCCACGGAATCCACGGAACGCACGGACCGTTCGATTCTGTTGACAGAAAATCTATTCTTCCGTGTTTTCTGTGCTTTCCGTGGCTAAGTCGTTTGACGATTCTCACGACTGCGATGTGATATGAAAATCCCCCCATCCATCTTCCGCCAATACGACATCAGAGGCGTTGTAGGCGAGCACCTCGACCCACAGGTGGCGCATGCGATCGGCCGGGCCGTAGCCACAGACGCACGGCAGCGTACGGGTAAGGCCGCACGCCTCGCCGTTGGTCGAGACAACCGGCCCAGCGGTGACGTGCTGGCGCACGCGCTGGGAGACGGTATGGCGGCGGCTGGTGCGACGGCGATCGACATCGGCATGTTGCCGACTCCGGCGCTCTACCTGGCGCTGCATGAACTCGGCGTGGATGGCGGTGTGCAGGTCACCGGCTCCCATAATCCACCACAGTTCAACGGCTTCAAAATGGTGGTGGGAGGCAAAACGCTATACGGTGAGGACATTCAGGAATTGCGTCGGTTGATTGAGGATGACGCGACCGACGACGGCGCCGGGAGCCTCGAGGTTGAAACCACCGTACTCGAGAGGTATTCGGCCGCAATCCTGGAACGCAACGGTCCGCTGGCTAGACCCATTCGCGTCGTCGTGGACTGCGGCAACGGCGTGACGAGTCTCGTTGCGGAAAGGGTCTTGTCCCGACTTGGCGCTGATGTCACGCCGCTGTTCTGCGAATCGGACGGCACCTTTCCCAATCACCATCCCGATCCCTCGGTACTGGAAAATCTCATCGATCTGCAAGAGGCCGTGCGGCGTGTGAAAGCGGAGCTCGGCATCGCGTTCGACGGCGATGGAGACCGCATCGCAGTTGTGGATGAGCGCGGGGAGGTCGTTTACGGCGACAAGTTGCTCGCTCTCTTTGGTAGAGATCTGGTGCAGCGGTTGGGCGATGGGCACTCGGTCATCTTCGACGTCAAGTGCTCCGACGTTCTTGCCGGTGATCTGGAGAAATCCGGTCTCAAGCCGGTGATGTGGAAGACGGGGCATTCGCTCATCAAGGCCAAGATGAAGGAGCTGGGCTCGCCGTTGGCGGGTGAGATGAGCGGCCACATGTTTTTTGGCGGGGACTACTACGGCTTCGACGATGCACTGTTCGCGGCAGCGCGACTGTTGGATTATCTGGCCAAGACAAACGAGCCGATCTCCGTCATGTTGTCCAGCCTGCCGCAACGCTACTCCACGCCCGAGTTGCGGGTGGACTGCGATGACGACAGGAAGTTCGACATCGTAGCCCGGGCCGTCGAGCACTTTTCATCCAAGTACGAGACATTGAATATCGATGGTGTGCGGATCTCGTTTGCCGACGGCTGGGGTCTCATCCGAGCATCGAACACGCAGCCGGTGCTGGTGATGCGGTTCGAGGCGGGGAGTGAAGATGCCCTGCAGTCGTATCGTGGTGAGGTTGAGGAATGGCTGGCAAGTGAGATGTAAGAGGCGAGACGGGCACTCCGCCATGCTGTAATCTTCTTCCCCTTCCGTCCTTCCGTCTTCTGCCCTACCTGTTCACTGGCAAATCCAACGCCCCCCGATCGACGATCCGTCCCGCCTTGATCACCAGTTCGATTTTCTGCGCATTGCTGATATCATCGAGTGGATTGCCCTGCAACAAGACCATGTCGGCCAGTTTTCCCTCCTCGATCGAACCCATGTCCCGTTCCTTCCCGAGGAAGATGGCGGCGTTCAGGGTGCCGATACGTATGGCTTCCAACTCGGGTATGCCGCCCGCGACCATCAATTCC
>SMVB01441229.1_pt1 | contig 26053 bp, 24 predicted proteins | sample 2456461 | NCBI WGS metagenome assembly SMVB01 (sample SAMN11095934, study PRJNA526329) | marine sediment metagenome | biome: Marine sediment; feature: Surficial sediment; material: Deep marine sediment; isolation source: Hadal surficial sediment | place: Pacific Ocean | collected 2014-05 | depth...
CATGTACCTGCTCACCAACCGGCTCTATCCGGGGCCGGGCCTCGACGTGCCGCAGACGACGCAGCAGGGCGGGCGGGTCGCGGTCGCACCGGGTTTCGAGGAGGCGTTCGCCATCCAGACCCGCAACGTCGGGGGCCGGATGCAGAAGTTCGTCGTCAAGGCCGGACAGCGCGACCGCCTGTACCGCAACGACGGCGACGGGACGTTCACCGACGTCTCGCTCGCGGCGGGGATCTCCGGCAATCACCCCGGGCTTTCGGCCTCATGGTGGGACTTCAACACCGACAGCCTGCCCGACCTGTACGTCTGCAACGACTTCTGGGACCCCGACCGGCTCTACCGCAACAACGGCGACGGGACGTTCACCGACGTCCTGGAGAAGACCGTGCCGCACACGCCGTGGTTCTCGATGGGATCGGACATCGCGGACGTCAACAACGACGGCCTCATGGACCTGCTCGTCGCCGACATGTCGGCCACGAGCCACTTCATGAGCAAGATCATGATGGGTGACATGTCTGAATCGCGGTGGTTCCTCGAGACCGCCCGGCCCCGGCAGTACATGCGCAACGCGTTGTACCTCAATACCGGCACCGGCCGGTTCATGGAGGTCGCCCACCTGGCGAACCTGGCGAGCACCGACTGGACCTGGTCGGTCAAGTTCGGCGACTTCGACAACGACGGCCGGGTGGACCTGTTCGTCACCAACGGGACCGCCAACCATTCGTTCGACCCCGACCTGACTCGCCGGTTGCGCGCCGCGGCCAGGCAGCACGAGCGGGACGGCGTGCGCGATCCCGCGGCACGCCGGGACGCGCAATGGCAGTTGTACCGCGAGGTCCCGCCGCGCCGCGAGAACAACCTGGCGTTTCGCAACGCCGGCGACCTGCGCTTCGAACGGACCGAGGCGGCGTGGGGCCTCGACCACGCCGGCATCAGTTTCGGCGCCGTGTGCGTGGACCTCGACCGCGACGGCGACCTGGACCTGGTCGTCAACAACGTGGACGACCCGGTCGGCATCTACCGCAACCAGGGCGTCACAGGCCACCGCGTGCTCGTCGGTCTCAACGGCGTCGCGAGCAACCGCAACGGCCTGGGCGCGACGGTGACGCTCGTTACGGCGGCGGGGTCCCAGGTCCGTTACGTCTCCCCGACACGCGGCTACATGTCCGCCAACGAACCGATCGTTCACTTCGGGCTTGGTGCTGAGCACGAGATCCTGAGCCTTGACGTGCGCTGGCCGAGCGGACACCGCCAGCGGTTCGAGAACCTCGACGCGGATCGGTTCTACACGATCACCGAGCCGGCCGGGGCCGCCCGGCGCGTGCCGGAGCCGGCGGCGCCGGAGACCGCGTTCGAGGAGGTCGCATTGTCGTACGGACTCGATACCGGCGCGCGACCCGAACGGCCCTACAACGACTATCGCCGCCAGCCGCTGCTTCCGGCGAAGCTGTCGCAGCTCGGTCCGGGGCTGGCCTGGGGCGATGCCGACGGCGACGGTGACGACGACCTGTTCGTCGGCGGTTCGGCCGGCCGCGCCGGCCGCCTGTTCGTCAACGGCGGCGATGGATCGTTCGCCGAGGCCCAGGGCGGCCCGTGGGATGCGGACAGACAGTCCGAGGACATGGCGCCCCTGTGGCTGGACGTTGACAGTGACGGCGACCTCGATCTCTATGTCGCCAGCGGCAGTGTCGAGTGCGCGCCGGGCGACCCGATACTCGCCGACCGGCTGTATCTCAACGATGGAACCGGGCGTTTCACCAAGGCACCGCCCGATGCGCTGCCGGCGACCCGGGACAGTTCGAGCGTCGTGACGGCGGCCGACTTCGACGGTGACGGCGACCTGGACCTCTTCGTCGGCGCCCGCGTGATTCCCGGCGCATACCCGTTGACGCCGGCGAGCCGACTGCTTCGCAACGATGGCGGTTCTTTCGTCGACGTCACCGACGAACTCGCGCCGGGCCTCGGCGGCGTCGGTCTCGTGACGGGCGCGTTATGGTCTGACGTCGACGGCGACGCGCGGCCGGACCTGCTGGTGACGACCGAGTGGGGTCCCGTGTCCTACTGGCACAACGCCGGCGGCCGCCTCGAAGACCGCACCGGTCCCAGCGGTCTCGCCGACAGGCTCGGCTGGTGGAACAGCATCACGGGCGCGGACCTCGACGGCGACGGCGACATCGACTATGTCGTGATGAACGCCGGACTCAACACCAAGTACCACGCCACGCCCGAGGCGCCCGCGTACCTTTACTACGGCGACTTCGAGGGCAACGGCACGATGCGACTGCTGGAGGCCAAGCCGGGCCCGCAGGGCCACCTGCCCGTGCGCGGCCTGAGTTGCCTGTCCACCGCGATGCCGTTCGTCTGGCAGCGGACGCCCTCGTACCACGAGTTTGCTGCGGCCACGGTGCCCGACATTTTCCCGGCCCGGAGCATGGCCGCGGCGACGGTGTTCACGGTCACGAACCTCGCCAGCGGTGTGCTCATGAACGACGCCGGGCGTTTTACGTGGCAACCGCTGCCGCGGCTGGCCCAGGCGTCGCCGGGCTTCGGCGTCGCGGCGACGGATTTCGACGCCGACGGAGACACCGACGTGTACGTGGTGCAGAACTTCTTCTGGCGCGAGCCCGAGACGGGCCGTTGGGACGGCGGCCTGAGCCAGATGATGCACGGCGACGGCCGCGGCGCGCTCGTACCGGTGTCCCCGGCCGACACCGGGCTGATCGTGACCGGCGACGCCACCGCGATGGCGGTCTGCGACGTTGACGGCGACGGCCGCCCCGACGTGTCGGTCGCCCGGAACAACGACCGGATGCTGGTCTTCCGCAACCGCCAGGCCGGCGACTGGCTGGCCGTGCGACTCGCGGGCCCGCCCGGCAACCCGCACGCCGTCGGGGCCAGGGTGACGGTCGTGTACGACGGTGCCCGGCAGCAGACCGCCGAGGTCTACGCGGGTTCAGGCTACCTCTCGCAGTCGGTGCCGACGCTCTTTTTTGGGCGCGGCGACGCGCTGCAGATCCGCGTCCGCTGGCCGGGAGGCGACGTGACCGTCCACCCGATCGAGCCCGGGAACACCCAGGTCACGCTGAATCGGTGACACGATGGGCCGGTATCATGTCATTCATGTCATTCATGCGGCAGGCCGTCATCGCAGCATCGATCGCGATTTCATCGGCCGCGGTGACCGCGCGCGGGCAGACGCTTTCGGACCCCTTCCTGGCGACGGACCTCGTGACGCAGGGCCTCAACGTCGCGCCGGAGTCGCTGGTGACGGCCATCGTCTTCATCGACGCCGGGACCGCGCTGCTGGCGGACCGCGAGAGCGGCCGGGTCCACCGGCTCACGCTGGACGCCGCAACCATGATCGGGCCGGGGCCGGTCGTGCTCGATCTCGACGTCGTGAGCAGTGGGTACGCGAACCAGTCGGAGTACGGCGTCCAGGCCATGGAACTGCACCCGCAGTTCGCCGCCAACGGCCAGGTCTACATCCGGTACGACAAGTCACCCGTGCCGGGTTCCGACACGCCGCAGGCCGACGTGGTGCTGGGCGGCAACTTCAGTGCGAGCATCCCGACGCTCAACGTCATCGAGCGGTTCGTCTGGGACCCGGCGGGCAACGGCGGGGTGGGCGAGCTGATCTTCGACGCGCTCATCCACACGGCCATGGTCGACACCCGCTATCACCACGGGGGGCCGATCGAGTTCCTGCCCGACGGGACGATGTGCGTCGTCTACGGCGATCTCCGCCGGGTTTCCAATTTCGGCTGGATGGCCCAGACGGCCGGGGCGCTGCTGTCGGTGAACAACCCCGACGGCGTCGTCGAAGATCACGGCACGATCATTCGCCTCAACGACGACGGTTCGGTCCCGGCTGACAACCCGTTTGTCGGCGCGATCTCGATCCACTACACGCCGCGGTGGCTGGCGTACGGAATCCGCAACAGCTTCGGCATGGCCGTCGATCCGGCCAGCGGCACCCTCTGGTTCGCGGACAACGGGCCCTCGGTCTTCGACGAGATCAATCGTGTCTCGCCGGGCGACAACGGCGGCTGGAAAGTCATTCTCGGGCCCGCCGCTCCCGGATCGACCGACGCGCTGGTGATGCTGCCGGGCGCATCCTACGGCGACCCGGCGTTCAGCTGGCTCGACGCGATCGGCGTGACCGGTATGCACTTCCTGCACGGGTCGGCGTTGGGACCCGCCTACGACGACCTGCTGCTGGTCGGGTGCGTGAACGACGGGCACCTGTGGGGCTTCCGGCTCGACGCGGATCGCGAGTGCTTCGTCTTCGAGTCGCCGGCGTTGCAGGACCTGGTCGACGACCGCGCAAACCCGCTCGAAGACCCGCCGGGGCCCGACGGCGCCGAGATCGTTTTCGGGTTGGGTTTCGGCGCCGGGCCGTCGATGGGCGTGCTGGCCATCGAGCGGGGCGCGGACGGCCTGCCGTACCTGCTGACGGCCGGCGGAAAGCTCTATCGAATCCGCCCGTGGGACGTTCTGGATATGATCGGAACCCCGGGCGTGCGGAGGCTTCTCGTGCTCCTTGGCGGCTGGTAGACTGGCCGGCCGCCCGATCGACCGGAGAAGGAAATGAAAGCCAAGGTTCCCACGTGCGTTGTCGTTCTGGCGGGCGCGATGTTGACCACGAGCGCCGCGCCGGGTGGCCCCGGCATCGTGATCACGACGCTCGTGATGGAGGGTGACGTCGTCGCCGGGGTCGGCCTGGTCACGACGATCAACAACATCGCGGTCAACGACGCCGGCAGTTGGCTTGTCGAGGCCGACACGAACAACCCGGACACCGACGCCGACTCGGTGCTGTTGCGCGACGGCGTGCTGGACTGGCGCGAGGGCGATGTCGTCGCGGCGCCGCCGGGTGCGACCCTCGATTCGTTCGACTCGATCACGCTCAATGACTCGGGACAGAGCGGATACAACTTCTTCCTGGACAACACCGCCGGTATCTTCGACGACTCCGGCGTCTACGGCTTCCTGTCGCCGTTGTCGGGTCCGTTCGCGGGCACGGTCCTGGTCGTCCAGGAAAGCGAGGCGGCGCCGGGCCTGTCGCCGGGGACGCCGTTCATCGGGTTCTTTGACGTCAAGATCAACAACGCTGCGGACCTGATGGTGGTGGCCAGCATCGACGATCCGAACATCCCGACGTCCGTGGACCGCGCCCTGTACATACTCGAGTCGGACGACACGCTCGGCGGTATCACCGGCTTCGATGTTGTTGTCGTCGAGGCCGAGGTCATCCCAGGCCAGGCAGAAGCCGTGCAGGAGATCGGTACCGGTCCACACCAGTCAGCCTTCACCGACAGCGGCCACGTGATGTTCTTCGTCGATCTCGAGGGCAGCACGACCAGGGACGGCGCGATCTACCACTACGACGGGCTCGATCGGCTGCTGCTGGCACAGGAAGCCAACCCGTCGCCCGTCGCCGGCCGCAAATGGCTGTCGCTCAGCAGCCCGGAACTCGACATGAGCAACACCGGTCACCACGTCTACAGCGGCCGGCTCGACGGCGACACCGCCTCCGACACGCTCATCGTCGTCAACGGCGCCAAGTACAGGCAGGAAGGCGACCCGGTGCCCGGCGCTTCGCCCGGCGGTTTCGCGTTGACGAGCTTCGGGTCCGGCCCGCTCGAGATCAACGACTTCGGCGAAGTGCTGTGGTACGGCGACTGGGACGACCCCGACACCGACGTAGACACCGGGTTGTTCCTCGGCGACACGATGCTCGTGCAGGAGGGCGTGACGGTGATCGAGGGCTCGGTCGTGGACACGATCCGCGGCGTCGAGGACGGCTACCACATGAGCAACAACGGGAAGAACATCATCTTCGAGGCCGTGTTGCTGGATGGGCGAGAGGGCGCGTTCCTGATCACGTTCCCCGATGCGCCGTGTCCGTGGGACTGTGACGGGCCCGACGGCATGGTCGGCATCAATGACCTGCTCGCGCTGCTGGCACAATGGGGTGGGCCGGGCGCCTGCGACTCGGACGGCAGCGGTACCGTTGGAATCACCGATTTTCTTGACCTGCTCGCTAATTGGGGAGCGTGCTGATGACGCATCACTTGACAGCCGGGTTGATTGCCACCGTCCTGGTCGTCGCCTCGCCCACGTCGTACGCCCACGATGCCGACACGCTGCGTCGCGCCATCGAGTTCAAGAATCTCGTACGAGACGCGCGTCCGGTTCCCGGCCCTCCGCAGGGTGAGGCCGCCCGGACCGGCAACGCCATCGACGCCGGCCGCGGGCCGATCGCGGTTCACGTGCCGGCGTCGTACGACGGCTCGACGCCGACGCCGGTGGTCATCCTGCTGCACGGGTTCACGAACACCGGCCAGGAGGTGGAGGACTGGATGCAGTTCGCAAGCCTCGTGGATGAGTACGAGTTCCTCTACCTGTACCCGACGGGGACGTCCGGTCTCTTCGGGCCGTTCTGGAACGCGACCGACGCCTGCTGTGACCTGTTCAACAGCGGCGTCAACGACGCCAGGTACCTGCGCGACGTGATCACCGAGATGCAGGCCAACTACAACGTCGATCCCGACAGCATCCACTTCGCGGGGCACTCCAACGGCGGCTTCATGTCCTACCGCATGGCGTGCGACTACGCCGACGTCGTGGCGTCGATCGCCAGCCTCGCCGGCGCGACGTGGCTCGACCCCGCCGACTGCACGCCGGCCGAGCCCGTGTACACACTGCAGATCCACGGGACCGCCGACACCGTCATCCCCTACGGCAGCGGGTGCGTACCACTGGGCGGTTGTCACCCGGGCGCCGTGCAGACCACCGAGACATGGGCAACCTACGACGGCTGCTCGCTTGTGGGCCAGGCCGACCCGACACCGATCGACATCGACGCGGCGATCCCCGGTGACGAAACCGACATCGTCCGGTACGACACCGCCTGCCTGCCGGGCGGCTCTGCCGAACTGTGGACCATCGACGGCGGCCCGCACTCGCCGACCTTGTCCGCGGACTACAACAATCTGGTCATCGAGTGGCTGCTCGCGCACACCAAACCGGGCCCGGCCTGCCCCGCCGACATCGACGGCAGCGGCGACGTCGGCATCAACGACTTCCTCGACCTGCTCGCAGCCTGGGGCCCCAACCCCGGCCACCCGGCCGACCTCGACGGCGACGACGTCGTCGGCATCAACGACTTCCTGCAACTCCTGGCCGACTGGGGCCCATGCCCGTAAACGACAAGTCCGCCGTCATGCTCGGCTTCGTTCCTGCACTTGCCGGCGAAGAGCCAGTTCGCATCACTCGTGCGTGTCCGGGAGACAGTCTCGGAGCGCATCGATTAGACCGGGCAGATCTTGTTCGACCGTGTCCCAGACGAGATCGTGATCCACGTCATAGTAAGCGTGGATCAGCCTGTGTCTCATTCCAATAATGTCCGGCCAGGGGAGCCTCGGAAGGCCGGCTTGCGTCTCGGAGGAAACTCACGACGCTGCCTCGCCAACGATCTCAATGCACTTCAAAAGAGACAGAAGGAGCATCCGGTCGGTATCAAGGTCGGCTCGCTGACGACCAGCAGCAAAGCGGATCGCATCGTTGCCAGCATCGAGCATGTGCCGTAGTCGGGTGAGGTCATCCTCAGGCAGCATACTGCTCGATGGCCTCCCTCATCACCTTGGCACGGAAGTATCGGCTGAGATCGCCCGGTGTTCTGAGATCAACCTGCCGGCCGATCAGCTCGGAGAGCTCCCGCTGCAGTGCGGCAATGCCGATGAGTCCGATACGAATCTCGGGGAAGAACTCCACCAACACATCCACATCGCTGTCCGATCGAAAGTCGCTACGAAGTGCCGACCCGAACAGTGACAGGCGCTGGATACCGTGGCGCTTGCAGAACTCGGCGATCGGCCGAGAAGGCAGATTGATCGGTGTCTGGGCCATCAGGTGGCATTCTATCACAACCGCGGACGGCGACGTCGTTCAGTCAGGGGCCCCGCACCGCAATATTGCATCAAACGACGATGACCTGCTGCGGTTCCGCAGCGTCGCCGCGAAACCGCGCGGTGTCGCTGGTTCGGGCGCGACGGCGCGAGCGACGACTCAAGTGCCTGTCCGAGTGTCTACGAGTGTCTACGCATGCCCGGTGAGGTGGGCTGCCCGGCCGTGTGACCGTAAGACGGGTGCTATGCTTCCGCACGGACGGGAGAAGTATGCGTTCACTCCTGAGGCATGAGTCAGGTCCGGCCAAGACCGATCCGGCCGACCTCGACGGCGACGACGTTGTCGGCATCAGCGACTTCCTGCAACTGCTCGCCGATTGGGGCCCGTGCTCGTAAACGACAAATCCGCTGTCATGCTCGGCCTTGTCCTTGCATTGCCGTTGCTGGTCGTCATGCAGGTCGTCGTGTCGCGAACCCGCAGTCACTCGACGACATACGCGATTGTCGAGTTCGCGGACGGCAGCGTCGCCGTGGGCAGGAAGATGCCGACGAAGCCGGGGGTTGCCGTGACGGGCGCAGGAACCGTTCGCCTTCGATTCGACCAGCAGCGCAGAGGCTGGCCCGTTGCCACCACCATTCGCCATGATCCGGTCTCGATTCAGACCAGCATGTTGACCGGAAGCGGATCGATCGGCGGACCGGTGACGAACGCCCAACGACTGGCGATTGCCGCGGCGACTCGACACACACGCGACGGCGTCATCCTGCAAGCCGTTGAAGGCGGCATGCCGTTCGTCGAATGGCGGTGGTGGGGCTGGGTCGCCAACCTGTTGTGGTACTGGGTCCTCGCCGGTGTCGGGTTGCTGACGATCGTCTACATCCGCGAGACACGCGACAACCTGCGGCCGTGGGAGGGCCAGTGCCCGTCGTGCGGCTATGACCTCAGTGGTGTCGCCCAGGGCAGTCAGTGTTCCGAGTGCGGAACGGTGCTCCCGGAACGAGCGAAGTACTGGGCCGCTCTCAAAGGTCGCGCCCGCCCGTGATCCAGACGGGGCCAAAGGCAATGGGCGCTACTGGACTCGAACCAGTGACCCCCGCCGTGTAAAAGCGAACAGCGGGCTCTGAGGTAGCGCCACGGCCGCGTTTCTGAGCCGTGAGAGCGGTTGTACGACTCATGTACGAACCGTCCACCACCGAGCACCCACCGAACATCCGGTCATTCTTGTCCCGCATCTTGTCCCGCGAGGACAAGTAGCTTGCGTCAGTTATCCTCAACTCCCGTGAAGCGAGCAGAGAAGAGAATCGATTTCAGTCTCCCCCACGCTAAGATGGCAATGGAGGACAAGGGCATCGACCGCGAACTCGTGGCCCGTGCCGTGCGTAAGCCCTCCAGGACGCGAAGAATGAAAATCCCACGTCGTTTACGATTCGAGCAAGACCTCTCGTCCGGTCGATTATTGGTTGTGATAGTCGAGGAGTCGAAGGAGAGCCTGCTCATCATCACGGCTTGGATCAAGAAGTGAAATGACCATTGATGTTCACATCACAGGCAAAGAGGGCCCCGGTGGTCATCAACTGGAATTGGCCTACATCCGCTTCTCGAAGGCAAAGGTTGCCCGTACAGAGGAACTAGACGAGGACCGACTGCTAGCCCACTTCGACAGGGACGGCAACTTGGTTAGCGTCGAAGTCCTCGCACCCTTCAAGATGCTCCAGCTCAAGGGCATCCTCACGCGACAGCAGTTCGCGGAGATGGACCGCATGCTGCCGCCGGTTCTTCGCGCCGCGTAGGCTCCGATCCATAATTCAGAAACGCGACTGTCTGATGGGCCCCCCCGTCGGAAATCGCTCAGGGCGCGACTCTTGTCAGCCGCACGTTGAACCTCGCGCAGAATATCAACGGGGGGGGTTGCCATCACCAGTGGTTTTGTATACAGTGTACCGCCTACACCACTGGAGAGCCCGACCATGCCCGATGTCATCGAACGACCGACCCTAGCCCGTAAGCGTAAAGCGGACCCGATGGCCGTCGTCAGCTTCCGCCCCCCGGATGCAGCGTTCGGCGACTGGCTGGAGAAATGGGCCTCAGAGATCGGCATCAGCCGCGGCGAGGCGTGTCGGCGGCTGACGATGTTCGCGGCGACCGGCGTCGACATGCGGTGCTACAAGGAAATCGAAACGCTCGCCGAGCTGCTGGAGCTGCGATCGGACGACTGGTACGTGCTGCTGCTGGAGCTGCGGGCGCTGTTCCGCGATATCGACGACGGCCTGCGCAAGTACGAGCTGGATCTGTCTCCGCTGGCACAGCGGGGAATCGTGGCCTCGTACATCACCGCCGCGCGTGAGGGGCGCGAGGTCAAGATCGACGTTCGAGCGATCGCCAAGGCAATCGCTGGCCGCGTAGACCGGAAGGCGAAAAAGGCGGGGCTTCGATGACCCTCCACGCCGTACCACTGACCAGTGAGCAGCAGGCCAACATGGCCCAGCACGCCGCGCAGATCATCCGGTTGCTTCGCGGGCGGGCCGAGGACTGCCGCACGATCGGCCACAGAAGCCGACACCGGCCGACCGTGAAGCTCGGCGAGTTGATGGGTGACGTCGCCCACGAAGCCCAGCGGCTACTCGACGACGGCCAGCCTGCCGAGGTCGCCGGGTTCCATGCCACGCAGTTTGCCCTGCTGACCGCGCTCGACGTGCAGGCGCTCTACGAGCGGGTCACCAGCCTGCCGAGCCAGTGGATGGACGACCCGCCAATCTAACTTCCAGGGGCATGGATGCCGCGAGCTGGTCAGGGTTACGACCAATGGGCGACGACACGACAACGCGACCGACGCACCCCGGCTTGAACCCGGACGGCTGGACGCGCGTTCCCAACAGCGTGCTGCTGGACGCCCGCACGGCCGAGCTGACGAGCACTGAGCTGGTGGTCCTGGTGTACTTGCTCGCACACCGAAACCAGCAGACGGGGTTGGCGTGGCCGTCTCAAGACACGATTGCGGAGGAATCCGGCCTGGGGTTGAGCACGGTTCGCATCGCGGTCGTGAGGCTCCGCGAGGTCGGGTTGCTCGGTGCGTCGAGGCGTCGGCACGACGGCCGAACGCGGCTGGTCTGCACGTTCCCGACCATCGACCAATGCGCAGCAGGCTGCGCAACACCAATGCGCAGGGAGCTGCGCAACACCAATGCGCAGCGGGCTGCGCGCGCATAAGGAAGAACAGACGATTGAACAGACGAAGAACAGCAGCAGCAGCGAAGACGCTGCCGCCGTGGCTGCTGCTGCGTGCCTGGATTTCATCCGGGGGGGATTCGGAAAGTCAGCCGCCGAGCGATGCCGACCCGACCTCGACGGTTGGACGGTTGCCGAGTTGAAGCTGCTGGCCGGTCGGGCCGAGCGGGAGGCACGGAACCCGGCCGCGTGGTTCATCGCGGCGGTCCGCGACGGGTTCGAGACGCCGAAGCCGCGCCCCAGCCTGACGGATGGCGTCGATCGGTACGCCGAACGGCAGACGGACGACCAGCGGTCGGAGAACATCCGCGTCCGCGTGAGCAACAACTACGGGATGGCCGCCGCCGAGGCGACACCCGATCAGGCCGCTGCGATCGAGGCTCAGCACGGTGACCTGGCTGCAATCATCGCGGCCGACCCGCTCAGGTTCGCGGACGATCGGACGGCCCATATGCCGGACTGGACGATCAGTCGGCTGTTGGCCTACCAGCAGAACGGGGCGGTGGCGTGATGACCACGTACACGTCGCCACTACTGACCGCCGAGGAAGCCTCGGCCTACTTGAGATTCGACGAAGACGGCCGGGACATGGACAAGGCCGTCCGATCGCTGACACGACTCGTTGAGCAACGGCAGATCAAACCGTGTTCGGTGGGTGGACGCAACCGCTTCGCCGTGTGGGAGCTGGACAGGTTCATCCGTGAACGGACGGAGGAATCGGCATGAAGCGACGCTGGCGACCAGCACCACGACCGACCGAGGGGATCGTCTACGCCGAGGCGCGGCGTGTGGTCCGTCCCGTAGCTGAGATCGAGGCTGGCAACGCCACGACGACACCCGCCCCCTATCCAGCTCGCGTGAACCCACGACTTTTGTCAGCCGCACGTACCCGTCCGTTTCTTTCTCACGGAATAACCCCCCCGCCCATCGGCGTTGCGGGATCGCGCGTTGCCGCCAGCCGCATGTCTCCCTCGAAAACCAAATGCGGCGGTTGCGACCATGAGGTATTGCCCGGCCGGAAAACCGGGTCCCCCTCCGAACTCGACCTCCCGGAGCCGGTGGATCCAACGCCCTGGCCGCCGTCGATTGATCCGCCGGAACCTGACGACGAACCAGCAGACGACACCACGACCGGAGTCCTGACGGACGCCGGACGCTTTCGAGAGAAGTGAACAGGGGCATCCCGCGCCGGTCCCCTTGGGTCCGGCGGCAGGGAAACCAACGCATCGGCAGTGAGGCCCCTTGGGTTTCACCGGGTGCAGGCCAGGTCCGGCAACGTGCCGGACGGGCGATACGTGCAACTGCGGGGGCAGCAATTGGGCTCCCCCGCCAAGGATTGAACGATGAAACTGAACGAACTCCGCGAGCAGCGGGCGAAAAAGATCGAGGCAGCCGAAGCGATTCTCAAGAAGGCCGACGATGAGAAACGCGGCCTGACAGACGAGCAGCGGGACCAGTCCACGACCCTACTGGACGAAGCCGACGTGTTGAAGGTGCGGATTGACGACGACTCACTCCGCACGCGGTCACGAACCGACTTCGGCGACCTGTCGAAGACGGGTCAACGCCGGACGACCGCGCCTGAGATCCGCGACATGCCGGGGAACTCGGGGCGCAGCTTTGCCACACCCGGCGAACTGCCGCCGCACGAGTGGCGGGACCAGGCGACCGGCAAGCTGGTTCGAATGCTCGGGCGCGAGCATCGGATGGTTGACCTGGTGGCAAGCGAGTACCCCGACGAGCCGGTGCACGAGCTGCGGATCGGCCGGGTGCTGGCGAGCATCCTGAACCCCGACGTCGAAGTCACCGAGGCCGAGGAACCGTACAAGCGTGCGATGTCCACCAACATCAACACGGCTGGCGGCGCATTAGTCGCTGACCAACTCAGCGCGCGCATCGTCGATCTGGCACGCAACAAGTCGGTGATCCTGCGGGCCGGGGCTCAGATCATCCCGATGGTTTCGGACAGGATGATACTGGCGCGGGTCGCTGGTGACGCCACGTTCGAGTTCAAGGGCGAGAATCAGACCTTCACCGGGAGCCAGATCACGCTCGACACGCTCGGCTTCACCGCGCACCTGCTCGGCACGGTCGTTGACATGAGCCGTGAACTCTCCGAAGACGCAACGAACGTCGTTGATGTTGTCGAAGAAGCGCTGGCCATGGCGCTGGCTGTGACGTTCGACCTTGAGATTCTCACGGGCAGCGGCGACGGCATTCTCGGCATCAAGAACTACGGCGGCAGCATCAACACGATCGCCGTCGGCGGAAGCCTCGACTACGACAACCTGCTCGACGCGATTGCCGCAATCGAGGACGACAACCACACGCCGAATGCGTACGTGGTGTCGCCGAACAACAAGAACGTGCTGTCGAAGCTGAAAGTCAACGCCGAGGCGAACCACTACGCGACAGCGCCGCCGGACGTGGCGGACCTGATGCGGCTGGTGACGAAACAGCCGGGCGATGCGACGGTCATCGTCGGCGACTTCACGCAAGTCCTGATCGGGATGCGGCAGGCAGTACGTGTCGAGGTGACGACCGAGGGCGCCAACAGGTTCGACAAGCACCAGCTCGGCATCAAGATCACCATGCGGGCCGATGCCAACCTGGCACACGCCCAGGCGTTCAACGTGCTCACCGGCATCTCCTGATGGATCTCCACGGAGTGAAATCCGTAAACGCACCTGCCCGGCGCTGTCCTGTGCCGGGTGGGTTTTCGATTCTCTTGAGCGAGAGGTGTTGACGTGGCGACGATCGGAAAGATCTCGGTAGCGCTCGTAGCCAGCACCAAGCCGTTCGAGCGCGGCATGAAACGGGCGCAGAAGACGACTAAGCGGTTTTCCGCCAGTGTTGCTGGCATGGCCGGGCGTCTCGCCAAAGTTGGCCTCGTTGCCGGGGCCGCCGCGCTCGGCGGCATCGCGCTGCTGGTCCGTCACCAGCTCAAGCTGATCGACGCCACCGCGAAGATGTCTAGAGCACTGGGGATCAGCGTGGCCAGCCTGCAGGCGCTGCGGCTCGCTGCATCGCTCGGCGGCGTGGGCGCGGACCAGCTCGACAAGGGCCTGAAGCGCATGATCAAGACGGTGGGCGACGCCGCTCGCGGCCTGTCCACCGCGAAGGACGCGCTGGGGACGTTCGGGCTCGACGCCGAGCAGTTGTCCGGCCAGCGCCCCGATGAGATTTTCAAGATGATCGCGGACCGCGTGAAGGCGGCTGGCAACAACGTGACGACGTTGACCGCTCTTATGGACATCTTCGGGACGCGCGTCGGACCCGAAATGATCAGCATGCTCGCCCAGGGCCGCGCGGGGATCGAGGCCATCGAGCGCGAGACGCAGGCGCTCGGACTGGCCATGAGCGGCGTCGATACCGCGAAGGTCGAGGCGGCGAACGATGCGTGGACCCGGCTCAAGGCGATCTTCACCGGCATCGCACAGAAGATCACGGTCGAGCTGGCGCCGTTCATCACCGCGCTGGTGACCAAGCTGGTCGAGGTCGGGTCCGCCGGCAGCACGATGGGCGGGTTCGTCACCAACGCGGTCGAGATGATTGCAAAGGGCATCGCGTTGACGGCCAACGTCCTGCAGAAGTTCGTGCTGGGCTGGCAGATCCTGGGCGACGTCGGCATCGACGTGGTGCAGCTGCAGATCAAGGGCATCCGCAAGATCGCCGAGGCGCTCGAATGGGTGCTCGACAAGCTCGGCATCGTCGACGCCGGATGGACCAGCGCCTTCGACAGCATCGAGGCCAAGGTGCAGGAGGTCGAGGACTCGCTGAAGCGCGGGATTGCGGACAACCTGGAGTCGATCGCCAACGGTGGCTGGGGCAAGACGATCACGGACGGGTTCGACAGCATCCGGCGAGCGGCGCAGGAGGCGGCCGAGAGTGTCGCGGGGAACACTGACGAGTTCAACCGGATGGCCGAGGGACTCGCGGAAGCTGCAACGGCGATGAAGAAACTTCAGAGCGCCGCCGAGCGTGTGTTCGACGCGACCCGTACGCCGATGGAGCGGTTCGCCAAGGAGATGGAGAAGCTCAAGGAGTTGTTCGGAAAACAGCTCATCAACGAGGACACGTTTAAGCGCGCTGCCCAACAAGCCCAAGACGCGCTCGACGCGGCCACGAAGTCGCCGGTTGCAAAGATCGCCAAGGCGAAGACGCCGCGGGAGACGATGTTCCAGCAGGTTCGCAGCCTGCGGTCGGTCGTCGTTGGCGGCGCCAGTCGGAACGTGAAGTCGCCGACCGCGCAACTGCAATTGGAAGCCAACAACAAACTGGACCGGATCCGCCGCCAGTTGGAGCGTAACGAGCGTGCGCCCGTACTGATCAAGTGGGACTGATGTTTGATTCCGACGCCGAACTCGTCGCCGTCAAGGCCCGTGCCATCCTGCGGGACTGCGCCCGGTTCGCAAGCGTCGTGCCGTTGGACGATTTCCCGCAGGCCGGTCAACAACTCGCCTACAGCCTGACCGGCATGATGCGTACGGCGGCCCAGGACGTGCTGGAGGGGTTGGCCGAGGGTGAGCCGCCCGACGAACTTGACGAGATGCTGGACACCGTGCTGGCCGCTGTGGAAGCCGCCAATGAGTCGCTGCGGCAGTCCATCGACGAGGCCTTGACAGGCGGGGCGGGGTAGGTAGGCTCATGGCGTCGGACCACATTGCAACCCTGACAACAATCCAAAGAGCTGGGCAATCGTTGAACGGCGTTCTACTTGCAATGTGGTCCCGCCGGGATGCGGGTGCCCTGCGCGAAAGGACCACATTGCTATGACCACCAACACCGAAACCGCGCCCGAACAGGATCGAGCAACCGACGAAGCCGACGAGACCGAACTGCTGCAGCGGATTGTGGTCGATCTGCAACTCCAGATCGTGCAGCGAGAACTCGACATCAAGGCCCTGCGAGAACTGACTGGTCCTGCGGGCTCGCCCAAGGAAGACGGGCGAACCGTGCTCGGCTTCGTCGTGCGCCACCACGACGGCGAGTTCATGACCAACCCACTGATCGAATCGCTTGAGCCTCTTGTTCACGACGAGGCCAAGCGATACACGCTGGAGATGTTCATGGACCACGACCTGGCGATCGCAGCGCGGATGGAGCGCGGATGGAGCGGCGAATCCGACATCTTGCCGGTGACGATCGAGGTGCCGGGGGGTGTCGCGGCTGCGACGCCTATTTCTACAGCGTCCGCAACGGACCCGGTCGCGCGACTCGTCGAGATGCGGCACGCGACCTGCAAGCTCGGCTCCGAGCTGCGAGAAACGAAACCCGACGTCGCGAACATGGACTCGTACGCGAAGGAGCGTTGGGCCGAGGCGATCGACGGACTCGGAGCCGCCGACGACGGCCTGTTGTCTCTCGAAGAGGCGATCGTCGAGGGGGATGCGTGATGGTAATTAATGTGTGGGACAACGACCTGGCGGAGCAGTTGGACAACTTCGCTGACCAGATCTTCGACGAGATGGCTGACGACAATTCCGTGCTCGAACCGGCCCGTAAATTCGTCCGCGCGGAAGTCAAGCGGCAGCTGGTGTGCCTGGGCTTGCGGGTGGTCCTGGGGCTGGACTGTGAGACGGCCCGCGTCGCGCTGAAGGCCTCGGAGAATTGGGAGGCGGTCATACAGCGCGATGCCGAGGAGGCACTCACGAAAATCTGCCGGCAGGAAGATCCGGACCACCCGGAGGTGCACCTGCCGGAGACGGCACCGTGCGAGGCGTGACAGCGTGAACGGCAGGACATGGGGGCTCCCCTGGGGAGCCCCTTCACGAAAGGCGGTGACGACATGCGAGCGAAGCTCAACCTCAAGGCACTTCAGAAGCAGTGGGAGGAGGAACGCCGCGAGGAGCGGGAGATGGCACAGCTTGCAAAGAAGATCGTGACGGCTGGTTATCGCGCCCTCTCGGCCGTTGTGCATCCCGACAAGCCGGGAGGATCGGCCGAGGCAATGGCGAAACTCACAGCCGCTCGAAAGTGGCTGGAAGAACAGATCAGAAGGCACTCGGCGACGCCGACGACCTCGAGGAGGTGACAGCATGACCAAAGTGAACCTGATCGAAGCCCGCAAGCCCACGAAGGCCGACCCGGCCCGCACCTGCTACGTCCTGCGGTGGTGGACCGCCGCCGACAAGTACCGCGCCGTGACGCTCGGCGTTGTCGGCACGATGACCAAGCGGCAGGCGGTCCTGCGACAGCGCCGCAAACAGGGCGAGTTCGACAACGACCTGGCACCGACCGATCGGCCGGGCGTGCAGCCGTTGAAAGCATTCTTCGAGGCCGACCGGGAAGCGGTGGCCGTCACCGTCGCGCCCAAGACGCTCGAGGATCTGCGGATCGCGGCCGACCATGCGGTACGGGCACTGGGCGAGGACTTCGACTTGCACAAGATGGGCCATGCCCACATCGGCCGGATCGCGACGGCGATGGACAAGCGGGGGCTGGCCAGGGCGACGTGGGTCAAGGTGCTGTCGAAGCTCCAGGCGGCGTGCTCCCGCGGCGTCAAGCGGGGCGACCTGAAGGCGAACCCGTTCGTCGGATACCGCTACCCGAAGGTGCCACGTCGGAAGGTGGACACGTTCTCGGCCGTCGAGGTCGCGGCGATGATCGGGGCCGCGCCGTCGCTGTGGTGGCGGGTGCTGATCCGGCTGGCGTACACGACCGGGCTGCGGCGTGGCGAGATGCTGAACCTCCAGTGGGACGACATCGACTTCGCCGGCGGCGTCGTCAAGGTGCAGGCGAAGCGGGCGGGGGTGACCACTATTTGTGGTCGCCTACTGCCGACGACCCTTGCGTGGGAATCCAAGAGTCACAACAACCGCCAGGTGCCGGTGCCGGCGGCGACGCTCGAGGCGCTCGCGGATCTGCGCGACTACTCGGCCATGACCGACCACGACGGCCAGAGACCGCCGCAGACGGCCTACGTGTTCATCTCGCTACGACGGATGGCAACTATCGGCCGTTACATGGAAGCCCACAGCGGGCGTCTCTCGCCGTCCTACGTGCTGGTGACGAACATGCGGCGGGAGTTCACGAAGATCCAATTGTCCATACGTATGGACAATCTCTCGCGTGTTACCCGTTCCCTCCACGATCTGCGGCGCAGCTACGGGACCGCCCAGGCTGCGGCCGGTGTCCCGATGCCCGAGCTGTGCAAGCTGATGGGGCATTCGTCGTGGACGACCACGAAGGACTACTACGTCGGCAGCGTGCCGGGCGTGGCCGAGATGGCGCGGGAAGCCGTGGCGTTGCCGGGGTGAATCAGCACCGACGGTGCTAATTAGCCATGTCGTGGCTGGTTAGTCAGTCCCCGTCTAACTTCGAACCGGCCTGTTCACGTGGGTCGGTTTTTCGTTGGGCGACGGGCAGGGTGAGGTAAGCACCCAGGGTGCTAAGCTCGGCAATGACGAAGACTTTCTTGTCCCGCGTTTGTCCCGCAAGCCCCTCAGATCGACGGGCGTCCATGTCTCGACGGACGAAACCCTATGGAAATAGGGGTTTTTGAATGGGCGCTACTGGACTCGAACCAGTGACCCCCGCCGTGTAAAAGCGGTGCTCTAGCCAACTGAGCTAAGCGCCCGTGCTCCGTGCCATGTTCGCAGTGTTGCGGTCGGTCTTGCCGCCGATGGGGTCGCGGCCGACGGAGTAGTAGGTGAAGCCGGCCCGCTGCATGGTCGGGACGCGGTAGATGTTGCGGCCGTCGAAGATGACCGGCGTTCGCATGGCCCCGGCCATCCGCGCGAAGTCCGGCTGGCGGAACTCGCTCCACTCCGTGCAGATGACAAGCGCGTCGCAACCGTCGAGCACTTCGTACATGTCGTCGATGGTCGTGATCTCGGGGTGCTCTCGCTTGAGATTCTCGGCGGCCACCGGATCGAACGCGCGGACGGATGCGCCCGCGGCCAGGGCATTCTGCATCAGCGTCAGCGACGGGGCCTCGCGGATGTCGTCGGTCTCGGGTTTGAACGCGATGCCCCAGAAGCCGAGCGTGCGGCCGTTGAGATCCTGCCCGAAGTGCTCGGTGATCTTGCGCCAGAAGTGGCCGCGCTGGTCCTCGTTGACCGTGTGCACGGCGCTGGCGAGTTTCATGTCGAAACCGACCGTCCTGCCCATGTCGATGATGGCCCGGATGTCCTTCGGGAAGCACGAGCCGCCATAGCCCAGGCCCGGATGGAGGAATTGCCGGCCGATGCGGTGGTCGGCGCAGATGCCCTGGCGGACGGCGGCGATGTCGGCGCCGTAATACTCGCACAGGTTGGCGATCTCGTTGATGAAGCTGATCTTTGTCGCGAGCATCGCGTTGCCGGCGTACTTGACCATCTCGGACGAGCGAATGTCCATCTGGATGATCGGGTTGCCCTGGCGCACGAACGGGTGGTAGAGGTCGCGGAGAACCTCCATAGTGGCATCGCTCTCGGTGCCGCAGATGACGCGGTCCGGCCGCATGAAGTCGCTGACGGCGGCGCCTTCCTTGAGGAACTCCGGGTTGTTCGCGATGTAGAACGGCACCTTCGTGATCGACTTGATCAGGTCGCGCACCCGCTCGCTGGTACCGACCGGGACGGTCGACTTGACCACGACCAGCCGCGGCGTCGGCAGTTGCGGCGCCCGGTCGATCGCCTCGGCGATGTCCCTGGCGGCCTGCATGACAAAGCTCAGGTCGGGGGAGCCGTCGGGCCCGGCCTGCGTGCCCACGCAGATGAAGATGATCTCGGCCTGGGCGTACGCCGCGTCCGGGTCAGTCGTGAAGACCAGGCGGCCGCTGTTGCGTCGCATGAGTTCGGCCAGGCCGGGCTCGAAGATCGGGCACTTGCCGTCGTTGAGCAGCGCGATCTTCCGCTGGTCAACGTCGAGACAGTAGACGTCGTTGCCGGTATTTGAGAAACAGGCCCCGGACACGAGCCCGACGTATCCGGTGCCGACCATTGTGAGCTTCATTACTTCCTTGACCTCTCCAGTTCGAGCAGCGACCGCTTGGTGGCCAGCTCCCTTCCGGCCGGGTCGACGCTGCCGTTGTATCCATAGAGTCGGCCGGTTGCGGCGATTATACGGTGGCACGGCACGATGACGGGCAGGGGATTGCGGCGCATGGCCTGGCCGACGGCCCGCGACGCCCCCGGCCCGGAGCCGGCCATGGCGGCCAGCTCTGAGTAGGATCGGGTCTCGCCACGGGGGACCTTGCGGCAGACCTCCCAGCATCGGCGGTGAAAAGTCGGCCCGGCGGGCGTCGGGACGTCGTCGAAGTTCTCGGGCTCGCCCCGGAAGTACCGCTGGAGTTGCGCGGCGAGTCGGGGCTGCAGTTCCGGATCGTGCTGCGACCCGTTGAGCCCGGTGCCGTCGTCCCAGCGCGCCGACACCGTGCCGTCGGCGCCGCAGATCAGGAAAAAGCGGCCGGCAGGCGTGTCGAGAATCCGGTGTCGGGTATCGGGGATATCCATCATCCGGGGATTCTAGCGACCCGGCGGGCCGGACTGCTTCCAGCCCAGGTCCACCACGACCGGCTGGTGGTCGCTCGCCTCGACCGTGTCGCCGGCGCGGAGGCGGTGGTGCCGCAGCCAGCGGGGGCCGAGGCGTCGCGAGTCGAACACGAACGAACCGAGGACTGCCGGCGCCGTGTCGGACCGCAGCATGAAGTCCAGACGCCCGGGCAGGAACGGCTGGCGAACGTCTGACCACGTCGTATTGGACCGTCCGCCGAACTGCAGCGTTTCGACCACCCGCAGGTTCTCGGCCAGGACGTCCAGCGGCCACCGCGAGCCGACCAGGTTCAGGTCGCCACCGACGATCACGCCCTCGAAGCGGCCCGACGCCACCGCGTCGTCGATCGCCCGGCGGATCGCGTGGGCCTCGACGGCGCGCGTACGGTCCTCGAAACTGCCGGCGAACCCGCAGCACCGCAGATGCACCGACACCACCAGCAGTCGGTGGCCGGACAGCGTCAATTCGCCTCCGGTGACCCGGATCGACCGGTCGGGGCGATCGGGCATGAGCAGGGGGTCCAGCGCGGTGTACGAGTTAAGTTCATGGCGTGACGCCACCGCGCAGCGAAGCCGGCCTCCGCCCGCCCCGCGCAGCACGGTCCATCGCTGGCCCGCCGGCAGGGGGACCCATCGCGCGAGGGACGCCTCGATCTGTCGCGGGTGGTCGGCCTCGGTCAGCTCCTGGAAGAGAATCACGTCCGGATCGATCGCGCGCAGGATGCGTTTGAAATTCGCGGGCTGTGTCCGCAACCCGTCGATGCCGGTGTTCCACGCCATGACACGCAGGTCCGTGCCCGCGGGCCGGGCGAGCGGGTCGGGCCCCCGGTCCGGCGGCGCCGGCCCGATCGGTGTCAGGTCGTACGTAAAGACCGTCGTGTCGTCCAGGACGGTGTCGTTGCGATCCAGAAGGACCAGCCGGCCCCGGATCGAGGCTGCCGAGAACAGCGACTTCGCACCGGGAAAAACGACGCCTCGCTCCATCCGCAACTCGATCACGTCGCCGGCATATGTCGGCGCCGACACGAGGCCGATCATGTAAGGGCTCAGCCGGTTGCGGTCGCCCTCGTCGGTCGGGAACGAGACGGCCGCGCCGCGGCCGGCGCGGTCGGGCCCTTCACGCGGGCTGAACTCGACGATGAGTTCCACGCCCCGCATGCCCAGGACCGTCCGGCCGGTCTTCACGTCGGCGTCCACGTCCAGGAGAATGTCGAAGCGGCCCCTGAGCCGCTGTACGTTGACGGTCCGGCCCAGCTCGATGAGCAGGTACACGAAGCGGTCGTCGTGGGTCACGCGCACCTCGCCGAAGTCCACCGGGGCCCCGGGGGCGTCGGCGGGGTCGTCGAGGGCGACGGCGACGTTTCGCCAGTCGTCGAACTGCCCGTCGATGACGATCGGGGGCGCCGCGGCCGCGACCGATGCGAACAATGCGAACAGGAGAGGTGTCGTCATCGAACCCGGTATGGTAACGCGGGGAGGTCGCCTGCATGACGGTTCCCGAAGCGACAATGCCCGAATGCCCCCGCTGCGGCTACGACCTGCGCGGCGCGATCGCAACGTGGCGCGAAGCGTGCCCGCTGCGGGGAACCTGCACCGAGTGCGGGCTTGCGTTCCAGTGGGCCGAGGTCCTGGTCCCCGGGAAGTTCGAGCCGCCGTGGTGCGTCGAGTACGTGAAGCCGCTGCGGAGGTTCGGGTGGGCGTGGGTGCAGACCGTCGCACGATCCGGGCGGCCGTTCCTGTTCTGGTCCACGTTGAAGATGTCGATGTCTACGCGTCCGAAGCGGCTCGCGGCGTATGCCGCGATGTTGTTGCTGCCCATCCTGTTCGCGGGTATCTCGATCCAGACGGTGGTCGCGATACGGGTGCGTCATCTGGTTCTGCAGCAGATGCAGTCTCAGCAAGCACAGGTCCTGGCGTATCGATCCATGCTTCAGGGATCGTTGAACGATGACACCCTCTCCGAGGGGCGTCGACTCGCGATCCAGCAGGCGCTCGCCGCGGTGCCGCCAGCTCCCACCTGGTCGATCAATCACTCCTACGGCGCCGCGGTTGCCGAGGCCGTGCTTCTTCCGTGGTGGTCAAGTTCCTGGGGCACCATGACGTGGTCGGGCATCACGACGGGCTACGTGGCCCCGCGGGATCTCTACGCCACCCTGTCGAGCCAGACTGTCGGAGGTCGTCCAGCGTGGCGCTGGGAGAACACCAAACTCACGCTGGGCTGCTTCGCGGTCGGGATGTGGATCGCGATCACCATGCCGCTGGCGTTCGTGCTGCTGCCGATTTCCCGGCGTCGGTCAAAGGTGCGGTGGGGTCACCTGGCGCGTGTCACCTGCTACGGCATGGTCGTCCCGGCTGCGATCGTTACGTCGATGCTCGGCGGCGTCGTGGTTGGCTACGCGGTCAACACCGCCCAACCGGGGTTGTCCTGGGTCGGGCACATCCTGGGCCGGTACGGCATGGTGCTCGGCATCCTCCTCTGGTGGGTGGCCGCGATCCGGCGCTATCTGCACATTCCGCACGGCTGGGCGATCGCCCCGGTCTTCGCGGTTCTCGTATTCGTTGTCCTCGTGGGTGCGCTGTATGTCACCGGTGTCACCGCCAGCCTCCTGCAGTGACCGCCGTGCGGGCCTACACTGTCGGCCATGACACCCGAGAGCCCGATCGCGTCACCGGCCCTGGACACGATGTCCGCGCAACTGCTCGACCTGCTTCGAGGGCGCGACCCCGACGTGGCCCGGATCCTGGCCGCCGAAGCCGACCGGCAGGCGACGACGATCGAGCTGATCGCCAGCGAGAACCATGTCAGCGCGGCGGTCATGCACGCGATGGGCAACTGGATGACCAACAAGTACGCCGAGGGCTATCCCGGCGCCCGGTACTACGGTGGCTGCGGGCATTACGACGAGGTGGAGAACCTCGCGCGCGACCGCGCCAAGCAGTTGTTCAACTGCGGGTTCGCCAACGTGCAGCCGCACTCGGGGGCGAACGCGAACGTCGCGGCGTTCATGGCGGTGTGCAACCCCGGTGACACGATCCTGTCGTTGCCGATTAAGAGCGGCGGGCATCTCAGCCACGGCCTGAAGGTGAATTTCTCGGGCACGTTCTACACGATCGTCGACTACGACCTCGACCCCGACACAGAACTGCTCGATTACGACGCCATCGAAAAGATCGCCGTCGATTGCAAGCCGGCCATGATCGTCTGCGGCTACTCCGCCTACCCGCGTGTGATCGATTTCGTCCGGTTCCGGCAGATCGCCGACCGCGTCGGTGCCGTGCTCATGGCGGACATCGCCCACATTGCGGGACTGGTCGCGACCGGCGTGCACCCTTCGCCGTTCCCGCACGCCCACGTCGTCACGACCACCACGCACAAGACGCTGCGGGGCCCCCGTGGCGGGCTGGTGCTCACCGACGACGAGGCGATCGCGAAGAAGATCGACCGCAAGGTGTTCCCGGGCAGCCAGGGCGGGCCGCTCATGCACATGATCGCCGCCAAGGCGGTCGCGTTCGCCGAGGCGTTGCGTCCCGACTTCACCGACTACTGCCGGCAGATCGTGGCCAACGCCGGCGAACTGGCTGCCCGGCTCGCCGGGCACGGCTACCGGCTCTGTTCGGGCGGCACCGACAACCACCTCATGCTCGTGGACCTGCGACCGCGCGACGAGAACCTGACGGGCTCCGATGCCGAAGGCTGGCTCGAGGCCGCCGGGATCATCACCAACAAGAACGGTATCCCGAACGACCCGAGGCCGCCCCGCGTTACCAGCGGCCTGCGGCTGGGCACGCCGGCGTTGACGACGCGCGGTTTCAAGGAACCCCAGATGAAAGAGGTCGCGTCGCTGATCGACCGCGTGCTCGCCAGTAACGGCGACGAAGCGGTGACGCGGCAGGTGCGCGAGGATGTGCGAAACCTCTGTGCGAGGCATCCGCTCTATTGACGGGGTGGGTGGCACGGTTGAGCGAAGCTCGGCCGTGGTTCCACGTCGCTTCACGGCCGACGTCGCTTCGCGACGTCAACCGTGCCACCCGATCAAGAGGCCAGTTGCCGTAGACCTTCATACACCGCCGCGCACACGACCGTTGACAGGTTCAGGCTGCGGGCGTTGTTGGCCATCGGCAACGTGATGCGGTGGTCGGCGCCCTGTGTCCGGCCGACCCATTGGTAGACGTCGTCGGGGACGCCCTTGGTCTCGGCGCCGAACAGCATGTAATCGCCGGCGGCGAAGTCGGCGTGCCAGTGGGGGCGGTCGGACTTGGTCGTGTATAGCCACAGCCGATGCGGTTGCTCCCGATCGAGGAACGACGCCCAGCTGTCGTGCTCGCGGCAATCGACGAGGTCCCAGTAATCGAGGCCCGCGCGACGGCGGGCCTTCTCCGACATGTCGAAGCCCAGCGGGTGGATCACGTGCAGCCTGCAGCCGGTCGCCATCGCCGTCCGCCCGATGTTTCCCGTGTTGTTGGGAATCAGGGGGTTCAGCAGGACGACGTGGAACCGTGGCTCGGTCATGGGCCTTGAAGTGTACGGTCCGATCCGTCCCCGCCCGCCCAGAGGCCCGTCGATGCGATATCATCCATACCCCGTAAGTTCCAGGAGACCTAAGACCGATGCCCAAGTACAGCACCGACGCGATTCGTAACCTTGCCCTCCTGGGTGCCGGTGGGAGCGGCAAGACGACGATCGTCGAGGCGATGCTGCACTCCGCTGGCGAGATCGGCCGGGCCGGGCGTGTCGAAGACGGCAACACGGTCTGCGATTTCGAGGATCTGGAGCGTGAAATGCACCACAGCCTCGACAGCGCCCTGGTGCACCTGGACTACGAGGGCGCGCACTTCAACATCCTGGACACACCGGGCGTGTCCGACTTCCTCGGCCGTGCGTTCAGCGTCTTGCCGGCCGTCGAGACCTGCGTCATCGTCATCGATGCTTCGGCCGGCATCGAGACCGTGACACGCCGGGTCATGCGCGCCGCCGCGGAAGCGAACCGGCCGCGGATGATCCTCGTCAACAAGATCGACAACGCGTCGGGTCTCGGCGAATTGCTGGGCGCGATCCAGGAGACGTTCGGCAGCGAGTGCCAACCGATCAATCTTCCGGCCGACGGCGGCAAGGCGGTCATCGACTGCTTCCAGGGGAAGGACGGGGCGAGCGACCTCGGTGACGTCGCGGAATTCCACACGGGCATCGTCGACCAGGTCGTCGAGACCGACGACGCGTTGATGGAGCAGTATCTCGAACAAGGCGAGGTGTCGCCGGACCAGCTTCGCGGCCCGTTCAAGAACGCGATGGGCAACGGCCATCTCATTCCGGTCTGTTTCGCATCTGCACGCGAGAACGTCGGGATCAAGGACTTCATGCAGATCATCGCGATCCTTTGCCCCAACCCCTCGGAGGCCGAACCGCCGGTGCTCGAGCACGGGCCTGCCGGCGAGCGAAC
>SMVB01080159.1_pt1 | contig 26046 bp, 23 predicted proteins | sample 2456461 | NCBI WGS metagenome assembly SMVB01 (sample SAMN11095934, study PRJNA526329) | marine sediment metagenome | biome: Marine sediment; feature: Surficial sediment; material: Deep marine sediment; isolation source: Hadal surficial sediment | place: Pacific Ocean | collected 2014-05 | depth...
CCTAAAAACGGCAGTTGGATCACGAAAGTCTGCACAATCCCTTGACGCACCTAGGAAATTGAAAAATTGACTCATCACCCAAAAGGTGACCACGCAATTTTTCAATTCCCTATGCACATCAATGGCTTGCACAGCTTTTTCGCGCCCAATTACCGTCTTGAGGATTATGCCCTATTTTGAGTTTGAGGCCCCATGTGCCACGTGAGTTGTCTCTCGCCGATATTTTCCAGATAGGCTATTACTGGGAAACCAAAATTCTGCTCACCGCTGTTCAGCTTGATCTGTTCTCCGTGCTCAAGGGAGATTCGTTGACGGTCAATCAGATAGCCGAGGTGCGCGGTTTGAGCCCACGAACGTTGGAGCTGGTGATGAATGCTCTGGTGGCTATGCGTGTGGTAGCTAAAGAAGATAAAATGTACACCAACACAGCTGTAGCGGAACGATATCTGGTGCAATCCAGCCCCGAGTATGTGGGACATTTGCTGACGTTGCATGATGCTGAATGGAATCATTGGGGTCAGTTAGAGCAAGCGGTCAAGACGGGAGAATCTCCCGTGAAACAACATGTGTTTGAGACCAATCCGGAGTTAGGGGCGCAAGTGTTGACGGTGTTGGATCGAATCGGGCGTGGGAGTGGTCCTGCCTTGGCTCAACGGTTGAATCTCAATGGAGCCAAGCGGATGTTGGATGTCGGAGGTGGAGCGGGCACCAATGCCATTGCGTTTTGTCGAGAATATCCAGAACTCACCGCAACGGTATTTGATCTTCCGGCAACCTTGACGGTGACTCAACGATGTGTAGAAGAGGCGGGGTTACTCTCCCGGATTCAACTTCAGCCTGGGAATTTTCATGAAGATGCGTTTCAAGGTTTCTATGATATCGCGTTGATGTCCGATGTTTTGCATTACCAGGATGGGAAGACGAATGCGGCATTAGTCGAGAAAATTTATGGCTGTTTGAATGAGGGGGGACGATTGATTATTAAAGATCGGTTTTTAGACCCTTCTCGAACGAGCCCGGCATGGACCACAGCCTTTGCGGTCCATATTTTGGTGAATACCGAAAAAGGCGAATGTTTTACGATTGAGGAATCAGATCGTTGGATGGAGCAAGCCGGATTTTCTTGTATCGAAGAATTGGAGCCTAGTGCGATGATTCAAGGCACGAAATAACGAAGGGATACGGACAAGGTTATGTATGAATTAGCGGAATGGCTGCGGGCGCCTGGGTTTGTTGGCACGTATGCGACGATGGGCGCGGATATCAGTCAGTTGATGGCCGCCGTATTTACCACATTGTTTATTGTGGGATGGGTTCAGGCGAAAAAACATAAGACAGATCATCATCACTGGCTGATGTTTGGCGGCATGGTGGCGATGTTGGCATTTTTTATCAGCTATTATCTTTTTCGGAATCTCGGGGTCTTGGCATTTGAGGGGAAGGAAGGGTTCGGTGGATCACAGGCTTTGTATGAGAATGTGTTTATCCCTTTGTTGACCGTCCATATCATCTTGGTCATGATTGGTTTGGTCATGGCCATTTATATGCTCGTACTGGGGTTTCGTTCTCAGACATTTGTGGAAGGTCGACGAGTCTTGAAAGATGCGCTCTTGCAAACTTCCGGGCGTCGGATTGCGACCATCTTGGGAGGCATTACGACGTTGGTTGTGTTGTTTTTTCTCTCTCGCGTGATGACGTCAGGATTTTCTTTGGGGAAGCTGAGTGTCTACGGCGCCTTGGCTCTTATTATCGCGATGGTGTTCGGGATTGAAATCTTGATTCAACGGATATGGCCGAACGGGGAACGGCGTCATCGTGTGTTGGGAAAATTTACGATGGTGATCTATTGCGTGTTATTTGTGACAGGAACGGCGACCTATACGATGTTGTATATTCTTTATCCTGGAAAAATAGGGTAGCGGTATTGTGCAGTGTGAATGCCAACAGTTTTTTCATGTGGAAGAGGTTGAAGAATTAGAATCCGATGAGGTGCTTGCACGGTTTCAATGTGATGGCTGTGGATGGGCTGTAGGTGCGGAAGGCCGACTCAAGGACATTGATTCTCTAGTTCCTTTTATCATATGGAGTGATGAGGCTCACTACTTTCTTTCGCGGTTGCCGCCATACTTGGCGTCGTTGGTTCGTGATGAAGTTGAGGCCGTTGCCGATGATCGCCACTATCGCATTGTGACCTATTCTCGTATGGTCACTGCCCGAAACAAGGGACAGGTGGAATGGAGCTCTGACGCTGAGCGTCGATTGGCCAATGTGCCTTCAGGCATTCGCACCATGGCCAAGACTGAATTGGAACGTACGGCCCTTGATCGTGGCATGCCTGAAGTGACGGTTGCACTGATGGAAGAAGTGAAAACCAGATATTTTGGAATGGCGACCGGGCGGTCATAAGCGATGGACGCCAATAGCTTCCGTTTCCTGCCAATCAACGATATTTTGTCAAACCTGTAAGCTAATGTTGCATCGATTATCTTTACGAGTCCTTCCGCAATTACACCTCCTTGTGACGGATCAATCCGTGCGAAAGCGCAAGCGGTTGGTGATGCTGGCTCCCGGGCTTGTTGCGTTTGGGATTTATCGTCTGCTCAAAGATGTTGTACCGTTATCTGAACCGTTGGTCTTGTTAGCTTTGAGTGGATGCGTGTCAGCGCTTGCGGCGATCTGGGCATATCGACAAGGGCGGGGGATTTCGCTTCAAGAATCTTTTCAGCAGGATGGGGTACGGCAGTGGGCCTGGATCGTGGGTTGGATAGGGGTCGTCTATGGCATGCAGCTTTCGCTTTTAGTCTTGGCCATTTTACAAGTGTTTGTGGGCTATGATTTCCTGCTTCATCCTGAAGGTCCTGCCATGATGGCGATGATCATTCCCTGTACTTCGGTCACTCGAGATGCCTTTGAAATTGGGCTGGTTCAACGTCTGTCTCATGAAGGAACGGTTGTGCCGACATTTCCGAATGGAGACGCCTTGCGAGCATGGATTCCGCAACAGTGGCCTGAGGTGATGAAATGGGGAGGGTTGGCGATTGTTGGCAGTCTCCTCAGTTCGTGGATGGTATTTGGTTTGGGCCTTGATGTTTGGCAGCCAATTCTGCAATCGATACTGGTCCCGGTGATTGTGGCGTCGATCAGTTTGCTGGCGTTTTTTTCTGGAGAAGCCTTATTTGAACAAGACAAGGCGAAGCGCAGACCCCATACGTGGTTATCATGCCTGTGGTTTTGGATGTGGCCGAGTGTGACGTTTGCACTCACCTATTTTCTTGTCCTGATTGGCATCGCCTCCTATGTGTTTCGTATTGAGCAGCTCTCGCAATTCGGGTTTATTGCCATTGCCGTGAGTACAGGGTTGGTGATGACGGTCTATTCCTTATTTCTGGGTTGGCGTAAATCGTATGAAGAGCGTCTTGTCACGATTCCTGAAAATATTCAACGCTGTCCGTTTGTGATGGGGATTCTCCAACAATCCAAAAAACCTGAATCGATTCCTCCTTTGGTGCCGCATGGCGATTTGGTGAAGTAAATGCGTCGAATACTCGTAGTGCTTGTGAGTCTTCTTCTCTTTTCTGCTGGTTGTGTGTGGGCTGTAGAGCCTGATCATCCTATCGCCGGGGCAGAAGGGATGGATATTTTTTACCAGACACCCGGGACAATCGAAGGCCCGGCCGTAGCCGACAGTTCTCGAAGTTACTCGATCATCCCCTTCGTCAATAATCGCGTAGTTGTCTGGTTTGTGACTCAGCAGCATACCTACTTCGGTGGTTTTGTGTTAGCCCTCCCGATCTTTAGCCTCCTCTTGGAGTTTTTAGGGGTTACCCGGAAGCGGGAGATGGCCCGGCAGCAGTTCGATGGGTTGGCTCATGATATTCTGCGGGTGGCGTTAGTGGCTCTGTCGATTACGGCTGTGTTGGGTTCTGTGATGCTTGGCGTATTGATCACTCTCTATCCAGGGTTCATGAATTATATGGGCTCCACGTTTAAACCGCTGATGCCGGTGTATGCGGCGGTGTTTGTGGGAGAGGCGTTCTTGCTTGCTCTGTATTATTACACATGGGAGCGATTGAATACTCGTTCGACGAAATGGGTGCATATGTCTATCGGCATGTTAGCGAATGTCACGGGTGTGATTCTCCTCGTTTCCGCGAATGCCTGGGCTTCGTTTATGATGGCGCCATCAGGTGTGGATGCTGAAGGTCATTTCCTAGGAAATATCTGGAATCTGTTGCATTCGCCCTTATGGAATCCCCTCAATGCGCATAGATTTCTAGCAGATATTATGTCGGGTGGAGCGGTCGTGGTTGCGTATGCGGTGTATCGTTTTTTTATGTCGAAGACCAATGAAGATCGTGCATATTATGACTGGGTCGGCTATGTGTTTATGATCGTGATGGTCTGTGCTCTGCTCCCCATGCCCCTTGCAGGATATTGGTTAATGCGAGCGGTCTTTGAGTTTAGACAGCAAATGGGTGTGACGATGATGGGGGGGATGTTGTCGTGGTTGTTTGTCCTTCAGGCCATCATGGTCGGTGTGTTGTTTTTAGGGATCAATTATTATATTTGGCAATCCTTAGCCCGCCTCAAGGCCGGTGACCGTTTTCATTCCTATTTTAAAGCCATTATCTTTGGTCTCATGGTCTGTTTTCTCGTGTGGTTTACACCTCATACGTTAGCAACAAGTGCGAGTGAAGTGAAGGCGATGGGTGGGGCACAGCATCCGGTCATTGGGCAATTCGGTGTGATGTCAGCCAAAAACGGGGCTATCAATGTCATGATTTCTTTGACGGCTTTGAGTTTTATCCTGTATCGCCGGGCCAATAGAGCGGTGATGGTATCATGGGCATCATGGGGAAATATTCTTTTGGGTTTGTTGTTTGTTGTGGGAATGGGGAACATTGTGTGGTTGGCCATTTACGGGTTTTATATTCCGGCAAATGTGCGAGTCGGTCTGTCTGCTCCTCAAGGGATGACAACTGCCACAGTGGTGATTGGTGGCCTCTTCCTGAATTGGCTCTTGCTGCGAGGTTCACGCGTGCTCGGTCCTGTTCAATGGGGACATATTACTCCGCGTGGAATGGTCTCATTACTGATCGTCGCGGCAGCCTTTTCCTGGGTGATGGGACTGATGGGCTATATTCGATCAGCGGGGCGATTAGAATGGCATGTCAATGAATTGATGCAGGATCAGTCTCCATGGGCTTTCACTCCTTCCTTGGGGTTTGCCGCGCAGATGGTGACTATCAATATGATTATGTTTTGGTCAGCGGTGTTTTTCGTCTTTTGGCTCAGTCGTTGGGATCTTAGAGTGAGTGAGAAGCGAACGGCTCAGGCAGTTCGTCCCACTCCCGTTGTTCAAGTTCTTTCACAAGAGGAATCAGCATGATCGTTGCTTTTCAGAAACAGGTCGTTAGGGGAATTCGTTTAGGGTGTTGTCTGATAGCTTTTTCCCTATGGTGTGTCGTGGTCATGAGTGTGAATGGAGGTGGTCTGGTCCGGGCGGAAGAATCTGTTCGGCAGGAGGCTTCAGGGAATTCGATCCTCATCGAAGATTTTCAGCATCCTGATGAAAGAGGGTTTCCGCAAGGATGGGGAGCGCAGCGCAGTGTCGTGACGGCCCATGAAACCTACATGATTCATGAGGAAGCCGGTGTGTCATTTCTCAGGGCAAAGCATTCGACTCAACGGGTCTATACGAAGCAGATGACATGGGATCCAAGGCTGCATCCTGTGTTGGTCTGGCGTTGGAGGCTACAGGCAGTTCCTGATGGAGAGGAATTTATTGCGGCAATTTACCCGTCGTTAGATACAGATTTGCTGTTTATTCCGGTGAATACGAAATATGTATGGAGTACAACGTTGCCGGTGGGAACGATCAAGGAAGGTGGAATGTTTAGTTCTACTGAAATCGTGATACGAAGTGGCAAGGAACCTATTGGTGAGTGGATGGAAGAACGCGTCAATGTCTACGAAGATTTCTTAAAAATCCATAATCATGAGCCTGCTGCCCTGGCTTGGGGAATCTCGTTATTAGGAGGTTCCGCTGTCGAGATTGATTTTGGGTCAATTCGGGTTGAAATGGAGTAAGGTCGAAGTCTGCATGAATTAAGTCGAGAATCCGATGTCTGCGTCAAAAATATTTGATATTGTTTTAGGAGCCATGGTCCTAGGGACTGTTGGAGTGCTTATTGGTGTATCGATGGGGGATGGGTTTATCCCGGCAGCTCTTCTCTTGGGAATCTTGCTTGGTGCAGGTGTCGGGTATTTGGGTGGGCGGCGGTTCTTTTTGAGTATATTTGTGGGAACAATATCAGGTGGTTTGTTGGCATGGCGTTTAGGTGGTGTTGATGCGATGACCGTTGGCGCGTCGTCAGGTGCGGCAATGGGTGGGTTTTTGGGAGTCTGGGTTTCGATGTTAGTAGATCTGTTTCAGCAACGAAAGCAATCGGCAGCAATTACGACGGTGGAGCAACCGGAGAATCATCAATCATGATGATGTCTATGTCCTACGAATCAATTGTGGGATCAAGTAAGAGGATAGGATAAGACGATGGAGAATCGACGTGTTCTCATAGGTTCGATAATTTTTGTGTTCGGGTCTTTTATTATGATGATCGTGTTGTTTGTATGGGAGACCTATAAGAATAAACGGGATTTGGACGCGATGATGGCTGGTCGACCAGCCAAGGTGCGTGTTCTGCAGTCCATACCGACCCAAGATTTTTCGATGTATAAAACGTTGATGGGAGATGATAATCGAAAGATGATAGAAATTCCTGAAGGGCCGTTTACCATGGGGATTGGTGATGGTGATCCGGACGAGGGTCCGGCTCATCCCGTGTATCTTCAGACTTTTTATATAGACGTCAACGAAGTGACCCAAGCCGATTATGCGAAATTTGCAAAAATGACGAAACGGGAAGAGCCCAAAGTGCCGGTGTTTGAGGAGAAGGCTGAAAAGCTTATCAGCCCCGATTATCCTGTGGTAGGGGTGACGTGGAATGATGCTTTTGGGTATTGCCGATGGGCAAGTAAACGGCTTCCGACCGAAGCCGAATGGGAGAAGGCCGCACGTGGGGAAGGCAATCGACGTTATCCATGGGGGACGAAGTTTGAGCATCCATTCGCCAATGTGGATGGACAGGAGGATGGATTTCAATACTTGGCGCCGGTCGGATCGTTTGAAGTGGGGCGAAGTCCATTCGGACTGTATGATGCCACGGGCAATGCCGCTGAATGGGTGATGGATGATTATACCGCAAGCTATTATCAGGAAGCGCCGTATCGTGATCCACCGGGTCCTACAACCGATGATGTGTTTAAAGTGATTCGTGGCGGATCGTGGCGTGAGTCCCGGTTAGGCGCACGTGTCACCAAGAGATTTTCGGCCAAGATGTGGCGAACCGATGCGACGATAGGGTTTCGATGCGCAAAAGATCCGCCAAGCTACAAGTAAAGAGTGAGAAGGTGAAAAGGTGGAAGTGAGATGAGAGAAGTGAAAAGTGAGGAATGAAGAGTTGAGGAAGAAGAAGTGGCTGGCCTTTTCTTTTGCTTGGCTTCTCCCTTCTCCCTTTTTACTTCTCCCTTCTTTTTAAGGATTGCATGGATACTCGCTTTAAGCTTGTTTTTCTCATCGCGGTTCTCGTGATGTGCAGCTTGCCCATCATGGGAATTTTGAAAGGACCGCCACTCCCGGTTGACGATCCTGAGCCACCTTCTCGTCAAGTCCCTCACTCACCGGTACCGTCAAAAAAAACAATGTATTCTTCTGAGGACACAATGGTTGAAATTCCAGCGGGTAAATTTATTCTTGGTAGTAACCAAGGGGGCTACAATGAAAAGCCTCAGCATGTCTCAATGTTAGATGTCTTTTGGATTGATCGGTTTGAAGTCACCTATCACCAATATATGGAGTTTGTCGAAGTGACAGGGCATCGTCTACCTGGGCCACCCTCCCGTTATGCCAGGAAGCTGGAAGCCCTCCGTGGACTCAATCAACCGGTGACCTATGTATCCTGGAATGATTCCGTGGCCTATTGCAAATGGAAAGGTAAGCGGCTCCCCACCGAACGAGAATGGGAAAAAGCTATTCGAGGCACGGATGGACGAACTTGGCCATGGGGTGAAGGTCAGGAAGGGTTTTCTGCGAATTTTCATGGAGAGGCTGATGGCTTTGAAGTGACCGCGCCTGTTGGAACGTTTTCGAAGGATCAAAGTATATATGGAGTCTATGACGGGGCAGGAAACGTGATGGAATGGGTAGATGATTGGTATGTCGAGGATACGTATAGGAGAGAGGTCAATCCTGACGTGGTGCGCCCCAAGCCGAATTTAACGTATAAAACTATGCGTGGGGGAGGGTATATGAGTCAAGGCATTGACCTGCGTATTACTAACCGAAGCTTTATCGTTCCGACCTTCCGGGATGAAGCCATTGGGTTTCGATGTGCAGTGTCGAAACATGACAGAAATCCTACTGGCGTGTCTTCAATAGAAACAACAAAAATCAAAGAAAATCAAAATAATAGAGTATAAGGAAAACTGCAAGAAGAATATTGACAACCATACCGGCCAACACTACAATATCGAACACTTTTGCATTATTACGCATGATTTTCCTCTCTTTCAGTAAAAATAATGAATGTTGGAATACCATGATAATTTGGAATATGTCAATAAATGATTTTAGGTGTATCTATCTAAATAAAAATATGTACCAACTAAGAGGTGATGGAAAATGGCTGAATTTGGACCAGTAAGAGAGGCAACGGCAACAGAAACGAAAATTGGCAAGGCAATCTTTTACGTAACTTGTGCTGTAAGTATCTGGTTTTTTTATTGGTTTGGTGGCATTCAATGTCCCTGCTAATTATTTGCTATTCCATTAAAGGCACTATCATTAAATTTTCTATAAGTGAAGGAGGGGTGCAATGACTGCTGTCTATGTGGCCGTTTCATTGGTTATCTGTTTTGTGTATTTTCAATTTTTGGATTGGTTTTTAATGGATTCCCAGGGCTTAGACTATTTTTATATGTTCCGGTAAGCGGTGTCGGCAGGAGGTGTAGGGCTTCTGTCTGTACATAAATAAAAGCAAAGAATCTGAGAATGAAGAATTTTTAAGAATGATTGGTTATTAAAACAACACGTTTTCAAAGGAGGTAGGTCCATGGGTCGCATGTTCAATCCAATGGCCCGAGGTAGGAAGAAGTTTTTGGCCGTCACTGCGTTGCTGGTGGCAGGGGTGTTTTTGACGCTCCCGATTATTTTGTCTGTCACTGTTCTTGCTAGCGGAAGTGGCGGTTCGGCCGGGGGACCTCCTGCGGAAGTTTTAGCTGAAAGGGCGGCAGCTGCAGCAGAAGGTGGAGGGGAAGTTGAGGGGGAGGTTGAGGCCATCGAAATGGGCCGTGATATTTATTACAAAATAGAAGGCCCGGTAGTCGGAATGCCAGCTCCAGTTACGGAGGATAATGAAACATTTTATCCCCGATATAATTTTGAGAGTCGCGTACTTCTCTGGGTAGCCAACCAACAGCATCTTTACTATGGGAGTTTTGTTCTGGCTGTCCCGATTTTCTGTATGTGTATCGAATTTGCCGGAATGATTAGTAAGGATAAGACCATGGCCAAGAAGTATGATCAGCTGGCTTATGATTTTATCAGGATTAGTTTGACGGCCTACTCCTTGACTGCCATTCTTGGTGCGATTTTGATCTTTTCCTTTCTGACTCTCTATCCGTCATTCTTTGGGTATTTGTCGAGTATTTTCCGCCCTGTCATGCACATTTATGCCTTGACGTTCGTCGCGGAAAGCGCAACGCTTTATGTCTATTATTATGGCTGGGATAAAATGAGAGAGGGTGTGCTGAAGTGGGTTCACCTCAGCATGTCAGTCGTGTTGAACGTCATTGGTACAACCTTGATGATGTTAGCAAATTCATGGATTGCCTTCATGATGTCACCGGCTGGCGTTGATGAACAAGGTCGTTATCTGGGGAACATTTGGCATGTGATCCATACAGCCCTTTGGAATCCTTTGAATATACATAGAATTCTTGGGAATATGGCATTTGGTGGTGGTGTGGTGGCAGCCTATGCAGCCTATCGCTTTCTCTCTTCTGAGACAGATGAGGAGCGGGCCCATTATGATTGGATGGGTTACATTGCCATGAGCTTGGGCGTGGCCTTTCTTATCCCACTTCCATTTGCTGGATATTGGTTGATGCGTGAAGTGTATGCATATCGTCAACAAATGGGCATCACTCTCATGGGTGGTCTATTAGCCTGGTTATTTATTATTCAAGCCACCATGATTGGAATTCTTTTTCTCACCACAAATTACTACTTGTGGCAGGCCCTTGGAAGGATGACGGGTGGGGAGAGGTTCCAGAAGTATATCAAATATCTGGTGTTTATCTTAGTGGTGGGACTTCTCGTCTTTATTACTCCCCATACAATTGTGATGTCACCGGCAGAGTTGAAGGCCATGGGAGGTCAACAGCACCCGGTATTGGGGAATTACGGTGTGATGTCGGCCAAAAATGGTGGAATTAACGCCATCATTATGACCACGATTCTAAGTTTCATCTGGTATCAGCGTGGGAATAAGGTTCCCACGGTTAGCTGGTCTAAATTTGGCAATATTTTTATGGGATGTTTTTTCGTTGTTGCCCAATTAAATAATATATGGCTTGCTTGTTATGGTTATTTTATTCCAGCAAACGTGCGAATCGGGTTGTCTGTTCCTCAGGTCGCTGGAACCTTGTCGTGCTTGTTTCTCATGACCCCGCTCAATCTGGCCATGTTGAAAGGTGGAAGAGAATTAGGACCAATTAGATGGGGCAAAATTGCTCCCCGTTCTCAATATGCCATCATCATGTTGGCTACTGCCTTCACATGGATGATGGGATTGATGGGATATATCCGTTCATCCGTGAGGTTGTTCTGGCACGTGAACGAAGTAATGCGGGATAATTCTCCATGGGCCTATACCCATACCATTGGTTTCGCGGCCAATGTCATTTCGTTTAACGTGCTATTTTTCTGGACCACTATCATGTTTGTTTTCTGGATGGGGTCACTAGGTACTAAGAAGGCACCGGTGAAAGATAAAGTTCCCGCGCCTATTCCAGGTGTGGTATCTCCTCAACCTGCAACGGGTCGTTAGATTGTCATTATGAAATAGGGGAAACATAAAAATTGGGCCTATTTGAGCCCCAGCAAGCTGGAGGAGTGAACTGTGGTTGATTTAATAGGAAGAGGTCTAGATGTGGGATGGCCGGTTCTGATGATGCTAATCGGTCTCCTAATCTACTTTCAAGCGACCATTAAAGAACCTGAACGAAAAAAACAGGCCACATTCCAAACAATGATTGGAATTGTGTGCATGTTTTTGATCATTATCGCTTTATCAAACTATACGTATAATTTTGCATTTAACGATGGAATGCTCCCGGTATCGTTATTGATGATTACAATTATGGCTTTTATCGGGGGGCTATATTTCAAGAATATCAGTGCTCTCATGAGAATTGGGGGTTTTATGTTTTTAGTGGCGGCCATCTTGTCTGGTTATGGGAATTGGCTGCCACAAGTAGAAGGTGGCTTCCCCCCTCCGGTTGTGAAGCTTGACTTTGCCAGCATGTCCTCTCAGCAATTAAGTGATGAGGGGGAGAAAATTATTTTCGGAGGTATCGGCCAAAGCAGAACACAGGGGGCTATTGGAAAAGGTCAATGTCCTTTGTGCCACGGCTTTCAAAAGGGGTTTTTAAGCGAACGGGCTCCGAATCTTTTTGGCATTGCTGATCGAGCCACGGAACGGTTGAAGGACCCAAGGTATCATTTGAATGATGCTGCTGCTCGTACTACTGAGCAAAAGGAGGCATTTGAAGGATCAGGAACAGCAACAACTGGCCAGGAATACATCGCTGAATCGCATGCATGTCCAAGTTGTTTTGTTGTGAAAGGTTTTGGTGTTAAAGGTTCGAATGATACAGTGAGCCCCATGCCGAGAATTCATAAACCTCCAATATCCCTTCAGCTTGGGGAGTTGGCGGCAGTGGATACATGGATGTATATCAGAGAAGGTGTGGTTTCTCCAGGGTATGACAAGATTATTGCTTCTTACGAGAAATTTATCCCTGAAGCTGATCGTCCGGTTGCTAGTGATGATGAGGAAGGTGGTGCAGGTGGTAATATTTTAGTTGATGGGAGTGAATCTCACGATGATCTTTTCATGGGCGCCGGTTGCCCTGCATGTCATACAATCCCTGGTATTAAGGATGCTGTTGGGAAAGTTGGACCCGTTCTCTGGGAAGGAACCAATGCTCCGAAGAGGATAAAAGATTCTTCATATGCCGGTAAAGCGAAGACAACGAAAGAGTATATTACAGAATCAATCTTAAATCCGAATCTCTACGTGGTGGCTGACTTTGCCCCGGACCAAATGCCAAAAGATTTTGGGGTGAGATTAACGGGTGGAGCACTTAATAAAATTGTGGATTATCTGGCCCAATTAAAAGAAGGCCAACCGTTGCCTGCAAAAGAATAAAAAAATATACTGAAATGTTAATCGCGTAAAGAGGAGTAAAGAAGCATGACGTGGCTTAAATTAGTTGAGGGCTACATGCCGATGCAGATGATTTCAGAGTTAGTCATCTGCATCCTGTTCTTTTCTATCTGTAACTACCTGCTTAAACGGGCTGGAATAGGTTTACCAACATTCTGGTCAGGTATTTTTATTTGGTGCTTTGTCAACATTTTTTACTTGAAGTATCGCATTTATCCACCAATTCCTTTTAGTGTTCGTGCAATCTATGGAACGGTTTCCGCTTGCGGGGTCTTTATGTGGGTATCAGGTTCACAGGACCAATGGGATGAATTCAAAAAACCCATTCTGAACGTACTAGATGCGAATTCTGGCTTTACTAAAGTTATCCGTACTGTGCTTTTGGTCCTTCTTCCAATTGGTTTAGGTGGTTTTGCCTACTCCTCACTTCTCCCAAGTTTTGATGAACCTATTGAACTTCGAACGGTACATCCAGCCCCGCCTGCGACTACGAAAGTCCATGGCAAAACATTCGTCCTGCAAACGGCTCAACAGCCATACCGTGTTGATGCTGGTGGAGAATATGATCCAGAATATGCCAATGCTCATATTGTCGATCAATCTATGGGTCGGCTTATGAAAGATGTGAATAGTTCAGAAGACAACCCATGGGACCCCAATGCAAAGGGATATATCAAGCATGTTCGAGAAGGCGGGGAGATATTTTTCCAGAACTGTCATTTCTGCCATGGTGATAACCTGAACGGTCGTGGCCTTTGGGCATTTGCCTTTAACCCTATTCCCGCAAACTTTACAGATGCGGGGACTATTGCCCAGTTACAAGAAACATTCGTCTTCTGGCGTGTAGCAAAAGGGGGAATTGGCTTACCTACAGAAGGATTCCCATGGGCTTCGGTTATGCCACCATGGGAACAGCATTTGACGGTGGATGAAATCTGGAAAGTTGTCATGTTTGAATATTGGCATACCGGGTATTACCCGCGGACCTGGGATTGAGGAGGGCTGCAACGGATGTCATTACTTAACCAGAATATGAACCAAGCACAATAAGTAAGAGGGAACTCATGAAGGTACCTTCAATGGAAATAAAAAACAAGCGGACTGTGGCCACACTGATAGGCAGTATTGCATTTATGGTCGGCACATTAGGATTAACTCTTCCGGCATTTGGGCAACAGGCTGAGGGCTTTTCTCCTATCAAGCTCCCTGCTCCATTTCCTGCAGAACAGGTGGAAGCGGGTAAACGTGTCTATTTTACCAAATGTGTGTGGTGTCATGGTGTTAACGGATCAGGGGATGGGCCAGCTGCGGATCGCTTGTGGCCACGACCACGGAATTTTAATTCGGGTACCTTTAAAATTCGCATGACAGCTAGTGGGGAACTTCCCCTACTTGATTCAGATCTTCTCCAAACAGTCACGCATGGCTTGCCAGGTTCAGCCATGCCCTCTTGGGAAGGTATTCTTTCTGAGGAACAACGAAAGAATGTCATAGCTTTTGTCACAACTGAATTGGTTCAAGATCGATCATGGCAGGACGAAGAATTTGAGGAATTAAACGTTTTACAATTGGAGACAATGGAGCCGATTCCTCTTACACCGGAATCTGTTCTCACGGGATCTCAATTGGTGATAGACAACAAATGTATTGAATGCCATGGTCTGGAAGGTCGTGGCGATGGCAATGCGTTTAACCTCAAGGATGACTGGGGATTTTCAATTCAACCGGCCGACTGGCATAAATGCTGGAATTTTCGTGGTAGCCGTCAAAATGCCTATGATGTAAAAAATATTTTTAGAACATTTTCTACAGGCATCAATGGTACCCCGATGCCTTCATTTGCAGACAACACTACCGTCGAGGAGCGTTGGCATATTGCCAACTATGTCCAGTCTCTTTGTGAGAGAGATAGGGAAATAGATGTTGCTGGCGGAAATGTCACCGAAGAAATCGCCACGGCTCTCGCCACAGCTCAACCTCGCGGGATTGATCCACTCACCGATAAACCAAAAGTCAATTTTGTCATCCCATCCAAGTTTGTCAAGGGTGAGTTGCCCACGGATGAATTTGATGAACGATGGTATGATGAACGGTGGAAAAAAGAAGGAAGACGCATTGTGGCTATGGGTGGGCAGATCACCCATAAACCGCGTAACTTTGTGAATCGAATCGATGACATTTGGGTTCAATCTGTTTACAACGATACCCATATCACCCTCATGTTTCGCTGGGATGACAGATCTAAGAGTGTACTGGAGGATGAGGTTGACTGGGATCCGTATGAAGTCAACCTTGAGGATTATGGTATTGAAGAGCAAGCTCCAGGTGGATCTCAATTTGATGACGATCCTTTTCATGAGGATTCTATTGCAGCCAAACAAGTGACCTACCAGGTGTTTAACGATGCGCTGGCATTTCAAATGCCCATTAAGTACCAGGAATTGCCGTCCCCGCGTAAACCACGGTATTTCTGGGGGGATGAAGGATTCCCTGTAGATATCATTAAATGGTCTGCGGATGGCAGCTTGCTAGCCTATGAGGGAACAGGTTGGGATCAAGATCTTGAAGACCGTGACGATTTTACCGAGCAAATCAAGCTGGTAAAATCAGAATGGAAAGATGGACGTTGGACCGTCATTATTTCTAGGCCTATAAAAGCGGATTATGAAGCCGATACTTACATTGAGTTGGGTAAATATATTCCCATTAACTTTTTTGTCTGGGATGGCCACAATGGAGATGTAGGGAGGAAGATGGCTGTATCCGCCTTCTACTACCTCGTTCTCGAACCACCAACACCACCGGAGGCCAAATGGTATGGGCTTCTAGCAGGAGTGGGTTTGGTCCTTCTTGAAGGGTGGATCTTGACAAGACGATCCAACCGTCGCAAAGAGCTTGGTAAAAACTAATTGAGTCCTATTTGACTGGGTGTCATAAACAGTCGGAGAAGGGGGTGGGAAGTCCCACCCCCTTTTTTTATGCAAACAAAATTACAATTCTCAAAAATTACAGGTATTGTTTTGGGTGGCGGCCAAAGTCGGCGAATGGGATGTGATAAGCGGAGGCTCCAATGGGAAGGTGAACCATTTTTAGATCGTGTGAGTCGAGTGATGAACTCCCTATTTGATGAAGTTCTCGTTGTGACTGCCCGAGAAGATTATGATTGTTCACACCTTCCTGTTCGGTTAGTTACGGATAAGGTGCCTCAGAAAGGTTCCTTAGGTGGTCTGTACACCGGTCTGATTGAGGCTGAAAACACGGTCGTCTTTGTTGTTGCCTGTGATATGCCTTTTTTACAAAAAGAATGTATGTCCCGGATCTGTTTGTTTCCCGAAAATGATGTCCTTGTCGTTAAACTTTCTTCTGGCATACAGCCACTCCATGCGCGTTATTCCAGGAAATGCGTTCCAATCATTAAAGACATGCTTCAAAAAGAAGATCTGAAAATTCAACATTTAATCACGCACCCTTCTTTAGCAGTGACAATTACTGAAGAATCAATTTTTGATGATACTGATTCCTACCGACGGTCATTTATAAACATTAATACTCCCGCCGATTTGGAATTTGCCCGGAAGACCTCTTCCCATTTTTCCTGCAATCAATGAACGGGTTTTCATCGAATTTATGTATATTCCATCCTGGAGCATTGGGAGATGGGGTCCTGTCATTGAAAGCTGTTCGTACTTTAAAAGGACAATTTCCCGATCATGAAGTGATTTGGTTTGGACATAAGCAATTGGGTGAAGTCTTTGTGGCCTGTCAAGAAGTTTCTCAAGCGTATTCTTTTGACGCTATTCCTTTCCTACCCTTTATAAAGCATGGTTCTGCAAAAGAGGGGAAGTTTATAGACCTGTTCTCTCGTTGTGAACGAGCCGTAGGATGGATAGATGATGCAGATGGGGCATGGGAAACTTCTTTTCATAAGGCTGGAATTATAACAGCTCTTGTTCGTTCGCCCCATGATTCAACATTGGATGCTTACCATATGACTGATCGATATCTTGAAACATTGAATCCATGGCTTAGAGGGGGAAATAGGAAAACTGAATTTGTGGAAGATGTTCATCTCACTTTTCCCAATGCCGGAAACGGTGCTAACTTTCACTCACCTCAAGGGAAATTGATCATTCTTCATCCGGGAAGTGGCAGTCCTGATAAATGTGTACCTCCGGAGCTACTTGTCTCCCTTGTCCGTGGTCTGATGGGGTATCATTGTCGAAGACTGTGTTTGGTTGGTGGACCTGCTGACGGTGATGCCCTTCACCGGGTAAAAGCTTTGCTGGCCTCTGATGAGGTCACGGTTCTTCAGGAGATGGATTTAGTTGACCTGAGCCGGTATTTGCTCCAGGCGCATTTGTTTATTGGACATGATTCTGGCCTATCCCATTTTGCTGGTTGTTTGGGTATTCCTTCATTGTTGTTTTTCGGCCCAACCGACCCTTCTAGATGGGCGCCTCGAGGGAAACATGTGGTGGTTATGCGAAATGCTTGTCATTGCCAAGGAGAGGCGGCTGTCCGGCAATGTAGAGATAAGCCCTGTTTTTTCTTTTCACTTGATGATGCTCTGATGAAAGTGGAGAACCTCCTTTCTGGCCGACAGACTTCGGCTTCCCTGTTTTCTCGGGATATTCATAAGGGGTTTCATTGAAATCCTTGCCTTGTCAAAAATCCTGTGGTACATTCGCCGCGGCCATAAAACCCCTTATTTTTTGCGTAGATATGAAATTTTGACATGAAGGTTTTACTTCAAAATCAGGTTGTTGATGCCATTGCGGTCACCTTAGAAAATGTGAACGATTCTGGACAATTGGCTATTGGCACGATTCCCGCTCCAATAGTGGAATCTCCCAAACGACCTGAGTGGGGAGACTTTTCTTGCAATGTGGCGATGACGTTGGCTGCAACGGTTCGGCAATCTCCTTTGAAGGTGGCGGATGTGTTAGCTGTAAGCCTTCGTGCCCAATTTTCCGGGTTATTCGAACGCATTGAGGTGGCTCCCCCTGGATTTTTAAATCTCACCCTTCATCCTATGCGTTGGATAGAAGTGCTACGAACGATTCAGGAGGAAGGTTCATCCTATGGGACCAGTCAGATTGGAAAAGGGAAGCGCATTGTTTTGGAATTTGTGAGTGCGAATCCAACCGGGCCCTTGCATGTCGGACATGGACGAGGAGCTGCGTTGGGTCAGGCGATAGCCTCGCTCATGACTTCTGCCGGTTTCACCGTTTCGCGTGAATTTTATATTAACGATGCCGGCCGACAGTTACAGTTATTGGGCCGGTCTGTCTATGCACGTTACCGGGAATTTTTCGGGAAAACTTCATCCTTTCCTGAAGATGGGTACCATGGCGCCTATATTCACACTCTGGCTGAATCTATTGCCCGCACCCATGGACAGACCTTATTGGAGAGTTCGCCCAACGAGGCAGAAACTGTGTGTGCGCAAATAGCCAGTCAGATCCTGTTAGATCACATTAAGGAGGATTTGGCGGCTTTCGGGGTGAGTTTTGAGACCTGGTTTTCAGAGGAAACACTTCATGCTAAAGGACTTGTTCAGTTGACGTTGGATGAATTACGGGACCGAGGGCTGGTCAAGGAGGAGGATGGCGCATGGTGGTTTTGTGCTTCGGCATTCGGTGACGAAAAAGATCGAGTGGTCAAAAAACAGGATGGGACCTATACATACTTAGCTGCGGATATGGCCTATCATCGTGATAAATTTGCGCGGGGTTTCGATACCCTTATTAATATTTGGGGTGCCGACCATCATGGCTATATCCCACGAATGGAAGCGACGGTACAGGCCTTTGGCCATTCGAAAGAGTCGCTGAGGATTGTGTTAGTGCAAATGGTGAGTTTGCTGCGAGGGACACAAAAGATTGAGATGTCTAAACGTGCCGGGGAGTTCGTGACCCTTCGTGAGGTGGTGGAAGAAGTCGGAGCCGATGCCGCCAAATTTTTCTTTCTCATGCGGCGTGCCGATACCCATTTAGATTTTGATTTGGAATTGGCGAAACAACAGTCTTCAGACAACCCTGTGTATTATGTGCAGTATGCTCATGCTCGATTAGCCAGCCTGTTCAGAGTTGCTCACGAACGCGGTGTGTCTCTTCCGAATATTCAGGATGTGGATCAGACCTTACTGCTTTGTGAGGAGGAGTTGAGGCTGATAAAAACCTTGGCGCAATATCCCCTTATTATTGAAAGCAGCGCCCTCGCGTTCGAGCCTCATCGGGTCACATTTTACTTGCAAGAGCTTGCGGCGCAATTACATGCGTATTACAACAAGCATCGAGTGCTCCCTCCGGTAAGCAGTACGGAGAAATCCAAATACGGCGCTCCAGGTGGTTCAGCGGAGACGAATGGGAGGGTGAGAGGGTTGGAGCCTGCATCCGTTCCTGATTCGCTGACTCCTGCTTTGACAGCGGCGCGTTTGGCTCTGCTGTGCCAAGTACAGACTGTTCTTCGCAATGGTCTCACTGTGCTTGGAGTTTCTTCACCTGAGAAAATGTAACGAATTGTTAGATCAATCCAGAATGACGCTTTCTGAACGTCCCTCCACCACTTCTCCAAGCCTGAATAGTTTTGGAGTTCACCATACGTCCGCATCTGCCGCTCGGGTAGGGCTGTTGTCTACGTCCCATGGAGATATTGAAACCCCGGCCTTTATGCCGGTGGGGTCACAAGGAACGGTCAAAGGCTTGCATCCTGACGAAGTCCGTGATTGTGGCTTTCAGATGATTTTGTCCAATGCCTACCATTTATTTCTTCGACCCGGTCACGAGCTGATTGAATCTCTTGGAGGCTTGCATGCTTTCATGCAATGGCCTGGAGCCATTTTGACGGATAGTGGTGGCTATCAAATGGTGAGCTTGGCGGATCTCTGTACGATTACAGAAGAGGGTGTGGAATTTCGTTCCCATATTGACGGAGCCTGGCATTTGCTTTCGCCTGAAAAAAGTATGGCCATTCAAGTCGCTCTTGGTTCCGACATTATGATGGTCTTGGATCATTGCCCCACATTCCCATGTACGCACTCGCAAGCTCAGGAAGCCGTCAAGCGCACAACTCGCTGGGCCAAGCGTTGCGTCAACGTTCCAAAGAAGGACCACCAATGGTTGTTTGGGATTGTTCAGGGGGGGGTGTTTTCAGCGTTGAGGCAGGAATCGACTCAGGAGTTGGTTGCGTTGGATATGGATGGATATGCCCTTGGCGGGTTATCGTTAGGTGAAGAAAAGCCGGCCATGTTTGAGATGATTGAAACGGTGGTGGATTCGCTTCCACCCGACCGTCCGCGGTATCTCATGGGAGTTGGACTTCCTGAAGACATCGTGGAAGGTGTGGCTCGAGGATTGGATTTATTCGATTGTGTCATTCCTACGCGGCATGGACGAACCGGTTGGCTGTTTACCTCGACGGGTCGAGTGCTCATCAAGCAAGCGCGCTATACCAAAGATCCTAATCCTATCGATGCCGATTGTGAGTGCCCGGTGTGCCAACGTTTTTCCAGAGCCTATTTGCGGCATGTCTTTAAATCGAGTGAAATGTTAGGCGTTCGACTGAATACGATGCACAATCTTTGGTATTACGGAAGGCTCATGGCCGGATTGCGCCAAGCCATCAGGCAGAATCGATTCGAAGAATACCGGAAAGACTTTTATCGGCGGCGTGAATCTGATGTGCGTATTCAGGACATAGCGAACTGATTGAATAGTCATCAGTTTTCAGCCTACATACCTGAGTAGTATTCAACAATAAGTCTTTAATCTGAGGTTGTTATGAATTTTGTTTCACAAGCATGGGCTCAAGCTGAAGAGGCTGCGTCCGATACATCAGCCGGGTTGTTGTCTCTCATCCCCTTTGTCTTAATTTTTATTGTCTTTTATTTCTTGCTCATTCTGCCGCAACAACGCAGGCAAAAAAAACAACGAGAATTATTGGGAGCGATCAAAAAAGGCGATAAGGTGATCACGTCCTCGGGAATTTGGGGGACTGTAACCAATTTGGATAAAGACACGGTGACACTTCAAGTTTCCGATAATACAAAAATACGAATGCAGCGCGATCATATTGGCAGCATTCGAACATCGAGTGGAGAGGGAGGTTCATGAAAAAGCTTCGTGGGAGATTTCTTCTCCTTCTCATGGTCACCGTGGTGTCCTGTATTCTGGCTGTGCCGTCCTTCCCGGGTCTGTATCAAGCCTTACCCCAGGTTGTGAAAAATGTCCTGAGTCATCGGGGATTGGTCCTGGGCTTGGATTTGCAAGGTGGGATTCATTTGGTGTTAGAAGTCGAAGAGGAACGAGCTGTGGAGATTGCCGTCGACCGTATGAAAAAGGCGCTCGAAGACCTCTTGGCTGAACAAACGATTGCCGTGGACGATGTGAGCCGTGAGGGGTTGAGCCTCATTACGATCGATTTGCAAAATGAATCGGATATGGATGATGCTCAGACGTTGTTGGATGAGGCTTTTCCCAGCTTCGAGTCGGAGAGGAGTTCGGGGACCAGGCTGGAATATGTTTTGCGCTCTGATGAGGCTGAACGCATCAAAACCTCAGCCATTGATCAAGCGCTCGAGACAATCCGGAATCGCATTGACGAATTTGGCGTGACTGAACCGCTGATTCAGCGTTTGGGACGCAATCAAATTGCGATTCAATTACCTGGAGTTCAAGATCCACAACGGGCTAAAGATCTCATCCAGAAAACAGCCCTGCTGGAATTTAAAATGCTGTATGAATCATCAGTGGCGTTAGATTTACCGACGCAGGTGGAACGAGGGCAGGAAGAACAGGTTCGCCGCGATTTCGAAGGCAAACTTCCGGAAGAAGCGGAAATATTATTTGAGAGGGTGACAGAAGCGCTCGATGGCTCAACGTATAGCATTCCCTATCTGGTGACAAAAGAAGCGGTCTTAATCGGTGATCTCCTTCAAGATGCGCGAGTGACGATTGGGGACTTCAATGAACCGGCGGTGAGTGTGACCTTCGATAGCAAAGGCGCAAGAGAATTTGATCAGGTCACGGCGGCCAATGTCGGAAAACGCATGGCGATTGTGTTGGATGGAAAGGTCTATTCCGCTCCCACGATCAATGAACGCATCAGTGGCGGGCGTGCCGTGATCAGCGGGACGTTTACGACAAATGAAGCCAATGATTTAGCCGTTGTCCTTCGGGCTGGGGCTTTGCCGGCTCCGCTCAAAACCATTCAGGATTTAACCGTAGGACCTTCTCTCGGGAAAGATTCTATTGAAAAAGGGTTACGCACGACGGTGATTGCGGGATCACTGGTTTTGATTTTTATGATCGTGTATTACCGTCTTTCCGGGCTCATTGCCAATATGGCTTTGGCGTTGAATTTGATCGGATTATTAGGGGCCCTGTCAGGATTAAATGCGACCCTCACTCTGCCTGGAATTGCCGGAATTATTTTAACGATGGGGATGGGTGTCGATTCCAATGTGTTAATTTTTGAACGTATCCGTGAGGAATTGAGGCAAGGCCGTTCAGTCCGTTTTGCGGTTGATGTGGGATTTGAAAAGGCATTCTTGACGATTGTTGATGCGCATGTGACGACTCTCATCACGGGACTGGCCTTATTTGTATTTGGCACGGGTCCCATTAAAGGGTTTGCGGTCACCTTATGCCTGGGTATTGGTATTAATTTATTTACGGCGTTTGTCGGGACAAAGGTGGTCTTTGACTTTATGAATCGTCGAAAATTGGAAACGCTGAGTATTTAGGTGAGACATTTTTGAATATCGTATAGGAGCCTGATTCGGTCATGATGGAAATTATTGGACAAACCTCTATCGATTTTATGGGGAAGCGGAATATCGCATTTGCGGTCTCGGGTGTTCTGGTTTTTCTGGGTGTGATCGCTGTGATCGGTATTCTGGCCGGTTGGGCCAATTTGGGGATTGATTTCTCCGGCGGCACAGCGGTCCAATTGAAATTCGATCAAGCTCTGGGAATTGAGGAAGCGAGGAAGGCATTGCAGGCTCATGGCTTAGGTGAAGCGGAGTTGCAAGAATTTCCTCAAGACCATAAGTTGCTGATCCGGGTGAAAACCGACACGACGATTGAAGATGAAATTGGCAAACAGATCATTGAGGTGTTTCAAACGGAGTTCCCGAATCATGGATTCGTGGTTGATTCCAGTACATCGATTGGTCCGACTATTGGAGCAAAACTTCAAGAAGATGCCTTGCTCGCGATCGTGCTGTCCCTTGCGGGGATTATTACCTACATCGCGGTTCGCTTCGAGTTTCGTTTCGGGCTGGCTGCGGCCATTGCGACATTTCATGATGTGTTGGCGGTGTTGGGGATTTTTTTTCTCTTGGATAAGGAGATTACGCTGTTGGTTGTGACGGCGTTACTCACGCTGGCTGGATATTCCTTGACTGACACGGTGGTTGTCTTCGACAGGATTCGGGAAAATCTTCGGCGTCGACGCCGTGAGACGGTCTCCGATATTATTAACAACGGGATCAATCAAGTTTTAAGCCGGACATTAGTCACGACGTTGACCGTCGTCTTGGTACTGGTGCCACTGACCGTGTGGGGTGGTGAGGTTCTTCATGATTTTTCCCTGGCGCTCCTCTTAGGCGTGATGGTTGGCACCTATTCGTCCATCTTTGTGGCGAGTCCATTGCTTCTCCTGTGGCCTGGCGCTGAAGGGAAATTATTAAGCCGTGGTAAATAATCCCCTTGTGTTGTTTCTTGAGAGTCTGGAAAAAGGATGGCCAACATGTAAATTATGATAGGACGCCTGCTATGTGTATGGTTCTTGTGATGTGACCAAAGTGACAGGCTTTGGGTTCCCCCTCCAGTTAAAGGGAAAGACCATTCTGGCTATGGTGCTGGTTGGGCTTCTTCCCCTCGTTCTTTCTCTCCTTCTGACCTATTTCGAAGAAAAGCGGGCACTTCGTGAAGCTGCAGGGATCACCCTGAAAGGGATTGCGGTTGAAGTGGCTCGCAAGGTCGAGACTCAAATTGTTCGTGGTATCAATGAAGCGCAACAATTGGCGACCATTCCATTTATTCGCAATGCAGTCACGAACTCCAATCGGAGCTATGTTGACAAAAATACGGACGAAATTCAGGGGCTCATTCAGGAATGGCAAGACCGGTGGCGGGCTCAATCCAGTCAGGACCAATTCCCAGTGTTTATCAATACATACGCCACTGATTATCTCACTCAATGGCATGCGATTCGAAAGTCTGATTATCTCGCGATTGTCGTTGTGGATAATCAAGGCGCGTTAGTGTTGAGTTCCTTCCCACAGGTAGGGTTTTTCCATGGAAAGAGTCTTTGGTGGCAGGAGGTGATGCAACAGCGGGAGATGGAAGCGTTTGTGAGTGACTTGTCCTTTGCCCCGGCGTTTGGTACGCATGTGCTTAATGTCGCCGTTCCTCTTTGGGACGATGATCGTCACAATGTGGTTGGCGCGATTAGTATTCTTTTGCGGCGAGACTCCTTGTTCCGGTCCATTTCGGAGGTGGCGGCGGGGGAAACGGGTCATGCCATGCTTGTGACGACTGATGGGGAGCCAATTCTTTGTCCGACCTTTTCCCTGGAAGAACATAATGTTCCTGCGAGTATCGTGGCGGCGTTTCAGCAGAGGGTGGCCGGGTGGTTAGTGGCTGACCCCGATTCACATGGCGCGCACAATGCGATTGTGGGGTATTCGCCTTTGCATGTGGGTGTGGCGCTTTCCCCTCAAAGCTTTGCTGGAAAATCGTGGCATATGTTAGTGAGTCAAGATCCAGCAGAAACCTATGCCCCATTGGATCAATTATTGATAAAGGTTTTGTCCTATGGCGTGGTGGTGTTTGTCATCTTGTGGGGAGCTGGAATCGTGGTAGCTGGTCGTATCGTAAGGCCGATTCAAGCCTTATCAGAGGGGGCCGAGCAATTCAGTAGAGGAAAACTGGCTGAACATATCGATATTCGTACCGGCGATGAAATCGAACGATTAGCCGAAACCTTTAATGCCATGGCGGGCAATCTCCAACGTTCATTTTCACAATTGAACCAAAAGGTCGAAGAGATTGGGCGATTGGAGGAGAAATACCGGGATTTGATTGAGAATGCTCCTGAAATGATTCATCAATTAGATCCTTCTGGACGGTTCGTGCATGTGAATAGTACCGAATTACAGAAACTCGGGTATTCACGATCCGATATGCTTGAGATGTCGTTATGGGATATTGTTCCAGTAGAACAGCAAGATGCGGTAAGAGCCTATGTCAAGGGTTTAGCCTTGGATGGCACTCGAACGATTGAAACGGTTTTTTGTACTCAATCGCAAGAATTGATCGATGTGGAAATTCATTCCACCACATTGGTGGATCCTCACACGCATTCCGTGGTGTATTCCAGAGGTTTTGTTCGAGACATTACCGATCGAAAAGCGTTACAAGGTGAAGTGGAACGCTATACCAATCACCTTGAAGATCTGGTGAGGGAGCGAACGCAACAGCTGTCAGATTCGGAGGCGGGGTATAAAGCGTTATTTGATTTGGCTGCGGATTCTATTGTGGTGGTGGATCTTGATGGACGGGTTGTCGATGTCAATGCCCGGGCTCGTGAAATCCTTGGTTATGCCACTTCTGATTTAGCGGGTGACTCGTTTGTGAATCTTGTTTCTACGGTTTTTCAGGAGACCAGCCAGAAATTGTTACACCGTGTGAGCCAAGGCGAATCCACCGTCCCGACCACAGAAATTGAAATTTCAGATCGATCGGGTGTGCGCAGATCTATGGAGATGGATCTTGTTCGAATTGATATGGGACCTCGATCATCCATCATGGTGCAGTTGCGAGATATTACCGAGCACAAAAAACTGGAAGTCACCCTTCAGCGGTATAATGAGGTCTTGGAAGAAAAGGTGGTGGAGCGAACGCGAGAGATCGAGCAAGCGAAGGTCTACATCGAGAGTTTGTTAGAAAACGCCAATGACGTCATTTATACGTTGGATGTGGATTTGCGGTTTACTTATCTGAACAGTAAAGTCGAAGCATGGGGGTATCGAAAAGAAGATTTAATTGGTAAGCCCTATTTGTCGCTTCTCTCGAAACGGTTTCGGAGCCGGTATTTGCAGGAAACGTTAGATATGGGTACGAAGCAAGACTATGAAGCGGAAATTGTGAGCCGGAATGGAGAATTACGATCTGTGCTTGTGAGTGTGGCGCCACTTCTCAATGATGCAGGGGAGCAAGAGGGGGTCTTGGGTATCGCACGGGATATTACGGAACGCAAACAGTTGGAACAGCAGGTGCAGAATGCTGAACGGCTGGCTGCAGTTGGCAAATTGGCCGCCGGGGTGGCCCATGAGATTAATAATCCCTTAGGTGGAATTTTGAATTGCCTGTACAATATCCGAAAGGGCACCTTGACTCCCGAGCGGTCCCAAGAATATTTGCATTTCATGGAAGATGGCGTGCAACGCGTGCAACGCATTGTGCGGCAG
>SMVB01079115.1_pt1 | contig 26042 bp, 21 predicted proteins | sample 2456461 | NCBI WGS metagenome assembly SMVB01 (sample SAMN11095934, study PRJNA526329) | marine sediment metagenome | biome: Marine sediment; feature: Surficial sediment; material: Deep marine sediment; isolation source: Hadal surficial sediment | place: Pacific Ocean | collected 2014-05 | depth...
CGATCATCTATCGGGACAAGGTCATCCTGCAAGTCGACATCCATGACGGTGGCTACCTTGCCGCGTGGGACCTGAAGACCGGCAAGCCGCTGTGGAAAACAGAGCGGCCGGATGTGGCTCCTTCGTGGTCGACACCGGCGATCTGGTCGACCCCGAACGGAGACGAACTGGTCGTCAACGCCTCGGTCATCCGCGGCTACGACCCCGAGACCGGGCGCTCGCTGTGGAGCCTGGGCCCAACATCGATCCAGGTGGTCGCCTCGCCGATCCTGGGGTCAAAGAATCTGTTCGTGTCTTCGGGTTATCCTCCGGCGCGCCCGATCTACGCCGTCAAGCCGGGTATCCGCGGCGACCACACGATCAAATCCGACGAAGACGCCGGACCCGTGGCGTGGTACCGGACCCGTGGCGGGGCGTACATGCCGACGCCCCTGCTGTACCGCGGTCTGCTTTACATAGTTCATCACAACGGTCGCATCGTGGCGCACGATGCGCGCTCCGGTGACCGCGTCTACCAGGCGCGCTTCAGCCAGGGTGGGACCTGCACCGCCTCCCCCATCGCCGCCAACGGCAAGATCTACCAGGGAACGGAAGAAGGAACCCTCTACGTCCTGGCGGCCGGGCCGGAGTATAAAGAACTCTCGGTCCATGACTTCGGTGAGCCGCTGATGGCGACGCCCGCGATTTCCGAGGGGCTGTTACTCGTCCGCACACCGTCGAAGCTGATTGCACTCGGCAAGCTCGAAACACCCGCGAACTAGCCCGAACGTCTTGGCTTCGTCTCTTGCCGCCCGAGATCGAAGATCAGGAACTCGGCGCGCATCCCGGACGTGATCGTCGGCTTGGCCATCGACGGCCGCGCGTTGAAGGCCTGCACGAAGTCTTCGTTGGCCATGATCACTGCCGCCCGCCAGCCATCGAAACGCTTCAGCGTGCGGCCCAGGTCGCGGTAGAGCGGCAGCACACCACCCTCCCCCGCTTGCATCCGTTCGCCGTAGGGTGGGTTGATCGCGAACAGGCCTCGTTCGTTCGGCGCGCCGGGCAAGATCTCGGCGATGAGCGCCGGTGTCAGCGTCTTGACGTCCATCGAACGCACGACGATCGATGCTTCGGCGGCACGTCCGGTCAGCCCGGCCGCACGTAGGTTCCCGATCATCCAAGCGACACATTGTTCGTCGATGTCCGAGGTGAGGATGAACGGTTGTGTGTCGGGGTAAAGCGGTGGAGCGTTCTCGGGGAAGCCTGCAAACGCGGGCAGGCGCAGGGACGGAAGGTCTCCGGGTTTGCGAACCGCGAATCCGCGCGCGAGCAGCGCGGCCTCGACGGCGATCGTGCCGCTCCCGGCCATCGGATCGACGAGCGGTTCGGCGTGCGGCATCCAACGGGCGAGCTGGATCAGTTGCGCGGCGAGCGTCTCACGGAGCGGTGCGGGACCCTGCGCAACGCGCTGTCCACGCAGATGCCGCGGACCGCCGCCCAGATCGAGCACAAGCAGGGTCCGGCGTTCGTCGTCGCGGCCGACGCGGCGCACGAGGAACTTGAACTCCGGAGCTCCCGTATCGACCACCCCGTCGCCGCCGCGCTTCCGGAGCGCCTCCTCGATCGCACTCTTGGCAGCGCCTCGCACCTGCAACGGCCCGGCCTCGAAATCTGCGACCTCCCGCACCTCGACGCTGAACCGAATCGAGCGTCCGCGCGGCAGCCGGTCGTCGGCCGCGAGCAACGGAACAAAATCGGCGACGAGCGGCTCGAGCCGGACCGCCGGCGAGGAGGCGAACTCCCAGCCGATCTGCGACGCGCTGCGGTGGTAACAGGCGGCGACCCAGGCCACCGCAGGATCGAACGGGTAGCGCAAGACCGCCGATCCCTGGCGGGAGGGCTTGGGTACGCGAACATCGAAGGCGGAGCGCTTCACCAGTCGAAGCAACTCAGCCTCCATGACCTTGTTCGCGCCGACCGTCCCCGACAGTCGGAGCGCCGATTCGGTACGCGCCTGGGCTGAAGGATTCATTCGGATCTTGTCGATTGGAGGAGACCCCGGGTCAGGAGTCCGGCCTGACGGCGCAGTAGCCGGTGAGTTTGTTGTGGTTGATCACGTTGGCTGGGTAGCCCGAGCCGCGGGTGCGATCTGTCGTGCAGGTAGGGTGCGTGCATGGTCACGACACCCACTTGGCTGGTGTACAATTCATCGGGTGCGGACGATCCCTTTCGAGGAATATCAAATTGGACGTTAGCGTAATCCTGAGCACCTACAATAATCCCGATTGGCTCGAAAAGTCAGTCTGGGGTTATGCGGTGCAAGCATTTCGCAATTTCGAGTTGATCATCGCAGACGACGGGTCAGGTGATGAAACGCGTGCCCGAATTGACGCTCTCAGGTCAAGCACGGGGATAAGTATTGTTCACGTTTGGCACGAGGACCGGGGGTTCCGAAAGACCACGATCCTGAACAAGGCCATTGCTCGATCCACTGGAGACTACCTGGTGTTCTCCGACGGTGATTGCATACCACGCAACGATTTCCTGACGATTCACGTACATACTGCGCGCCACAAACATTTTCTGTCAGGCGGATACGTCAAGCTTCCGATGCAAGCCAGTCGCGCCATAACGGTGGATGACATACGCAGCGGCCGGATGTTCAAGCTGTCCTGGTTGAAGGCCAATGGCCTGTCCAGAGTCATGAAAGCGAAAAAACTCTGGATGCCTTCATTTTTTAACAGAATCAATCTCATGAGAATTCGCTGGTACGGCAACAACTCGTCGGCGTGGCGCGAAGACATCTTGGCAGTCAACGGATTTAACCAGGACATGGCGTACAAGTACGAGGATCTGGAATTCGGGCAGCGATTGAAGAACGCTGGTGTAAGGCCCAGGCAGATACGCTACGCCGCCGTTTGCTGCCATCTGGATCACCCACAACCCTACCGCGACCCCAAAGCTTTTCCGGTGCATTTTGCCATGCTGAAGAGAGCACGGGCCGAGAGAACCACCTGGATCTCCAACGGCATCTACGCAACAGAAAACGCCCACGTTCCTATCGATTCGACGGTGGGCGTCGGCGGTGTCACGCAATAACATCGACTGCACATGCAAGGTCGGCAAAAGGGCCCGAAGAACCAGTGAGCAGAGCAAAGACACTGCGCCATATGCATTTTCCGACCTGGTTGACGAGTAGCCCAATCTTCAGGAAGGCGTTCCTGTTGCGGAAACTGTACCTGTCCAAGTACCAGGGTCGACAAATTGACCTGTTGTCGGTGGACGCCGAAGCGCACGATTTCGAAGTCATTGAATCGTTGGACTTCAACCGCTATTCGCCGCGGCTCATTGCGGTAGAAACGCATTTGCGCCTGCTGCCCGACGTGATGCGCCGCACAACCGCTTTGAGTGCCGGTCGACGACTCTAGTAGTCGGCGAAGTCGGAGACCTCGATGAAGCGTATTTCCGGCGGTCTGGCGACCCCTCCGTCCCGCATCCGTTCCTTGAGTTCGTTCGAGTCGATGAAGGCGCGCAGGGTGTTGAGGCTGTCGGCCTGATGGTAAATGGTCACGCTGTTCGGCTCATCGAAAGCTTGATTGACGGCGTGACCGACGATGCCGCTCTCCTTGCGGTAGAGGTCGAAGTCGTCATAGACCCTGCGCCACGCGTCGTAGTCCTCGACGACGTGGGAGACGAGGACGCCGGCGAGCTTCTTGTCGGGGATGAAATCGGCGGACATCGGCCGCATGACCTTGACGGTCGGCGCACCTTCGACGCCGGCGTTCTTCATGACATCTTGGAGGTCGGAGCTATCGAGGAACGCGCGGACCTTATCGACGTCGGTCGCCGGGCAGTAGATGTAAACCATGTTGGGGTCGTCGGCGCCGCGGTTGATGTGGTGTCCGAGGCAGCTCGCTTCCTTGCGAGCGGGAAGGTGGTCGTCGAACACCTTCTTCCACGCGTCGTAGTCGGCAACGCGGTGGGCGACAAGAGTGGCGACGGGCGGGATATCTGGACTCATGGCGTTGCTCCTAGTGGCGTCTTGTCAATCGCGAAAGGCTGCACCCGTGATCGCGGCCTGGTCCCAGAAGCCATTAGCGCATGGAACCGACTCAACGGGCAAGGAATTTGATCTCCGCCCCGGCTACGGGCAGGGATTCTCGTTCGGCCGCAACACGCCGAAACTGTCGGTGCCGAGGTCGATCTCGGAAATTCCGGAGAAACCGGTCGTCAGGAAGAACACGGATTGCCCCGGGGATAATGCGACCAGGGCGTCGGCCTGGGGGTCTCGTAACCTACAAATTTGTGTAGCCAGGGGAACGAGCGCGGGATCCTGCGTGTAGGGTCCGCCGGCCTTCAACACGTCAAGATCGCCCCGGTATGAGTTCCACCTGGTGAGATCCACCTCCTCGTGCCACTCCACGAGGGCCGGATTGTTAAAGAAGGTGAAGATCAGACCGTCGTCGAGATCGCAGCGGTCGCCTTCGGAATCGGCATCCAGATCCGTCTGACTCGGGTTGAAGTCGACGGCACAGTTGTCGCACACGTCACCGTGCCCATCAGCGTCCACATCGGCCTGGCTGCTATTGGAGTCCAGCGGGCAGTTGTCGACGTCACCGCAGACACCGTCGCCGTCGATGTCGTTGTCGGGATCGTCGGGGCAGACGTCACACGCGTCGCCTTCGGCATCCCCATCGGCGTTTTCCTGCCCCGGGTTCGCTACCGCAGGACAGTTGTCCCCAACGTCGCAGACTCCATCGCCGTCGGCGTCGTTGCCCGGTCCGTTCGGACAGGCGTCGCACGCATCGCCCAGACCGTCGGCATCGCCGTCAGCTTGACCGGGGTTCGCGACGGTCGGGCAGTTGTCGATATCGCCGCAGACCCCATCAACGTCGACATCATTGTCTGGATCGTTCGGACAAGCGTCGCACACATCGCCCAGACCGTCGGCATCGCCGTCGCCTTGACCGGCGTTGGCGACGCTCGGGCAGTTGTCGACGTCGCCGCAGACCCCATCAACGTCGACATCATTGTCTGGATCGTTCGGACACGCGTCGCACACATCACCAAGACCGTCGGCATCGCCGTCGCTCTGACCCGCGTTGGCGACGCTCGGACAGTTGTCGATGTCACCGCAGACTCCATCGACGTCGACGTCGTTGGCCGGGTCGTTCGGACACGCGTCGCAAGCATCACCCAGACCGTCGTCGTCGCCGTCAGCTTGACCGGGGTTCGCGACGTTCGGGCAGTTGTCGATGTCGCCGCAGACCCCATCAACGTCGACATCATTGTCTGGATCGTTCGGACAAGCGTCGCACACATCGCCCAGGCCGTCGGCATCGGCATCGCTCTGACCTGCGTTGGCGACGCTCGGGCAACTGTCGACGTCACCACAGACTCCATCGCCGTCAAGGTCGTTGTCCGGATCGTCCGGACAGGCGTCGCACACGTCGCCCAGACCGTCGGCATCACCATCGCTTTGACCCGCGTTCGCGACACTCGGGCAGTTGTCGATGTCGCCACAGACACCGTCACTATCGACGTCGTTGGCCGGATCGTTCGGACAGGCGTCACAAGCATCGCCCAGGCCGTCGGCATCGCCGTCGCTTTGACCGGGGTTGGCAACACCCGGGCAGTTGTCGATGTCGCCGCACACACCATCGACGTCGATATCGTTGTCCGGATCGTTTGGACACGCGTCGCACACATCGCCCAGACCGTCGGCATCAACATCGCTCTGACCCGTGTTGGCGACGCCTGGGCAGTTGTCGACGTCACCGCAGACTCCATCGCCGTCGATATCGTTGTCGGGATCGTTTGGACAGGCGTCGCAAGCGTCGCCCAGACCGTCGGCATCACCATCGCTTTGACCCGCGTTCGCGACACTCGGGCAGTTGTCAATGTCGCCACATACACCATCGACGTCAACGTCGTTGGCCGGATCGTTCGGACACGCGTCACAAGCATCGCCCAGGCCGTCGGCATCGCCGTCGCTCTGACCCGCGTTGGCGACGCTCGGACAGTTGTCGACGTCGCCGCAAACTCCATCGACGTCGATGTCGTTGTCCGGATCGTTCGGACACGCGTCGCACACATCGCCCAGACCATCGGCATCGCCGTCGCTTTGACTCGCGTTGGCGACGTTCGGGCAGTTGTCGACGTCACCGCAAACTCCATCGACGTCGATATCGTCATCGGGATCGTTCGGACAGGCGTCGCAAGCATCGCCCAGACCGTCGGCATCCGCGTCCAGTTGAGGATCGTTGGGGACGAAGGGACAGTTGTCGCAGGCGTCACCGGGCATGTCGCCGTCCGCGTTCTCCTGCCCGGGATCGGGCGTGTTGGGACAAATGTCGACCGCGTCCGGTACGCCGTCTCCGTCCGCATCGGCCCCTCCTGGCGGGACGATCCGGAGATCGTAGGAACCGTACGGTGTGAAGTCGTTGGGCTGAGTGACCTCCACGAAGAACGTGTCGTCCGAAGGTGCGGTCCACTCGATGTACGAAGACGGATCACCCGCGGCGCGGTCATCGTTCGAAGCCAACGAGTTCCCGTTTCCGTTGGTGACCTTGATGCTGGTGTCGGCGGCCGACCATAGATTCAGCGTCTCGATCTGGTAGGCGATCCCCTGCAGGGCCGGGAAAGAAAACCAGTCATCGTCGCGAATCCCCTCACCGGATCCATCGCCACCCGGATCGTTGAAGAAGGTCGCGTGCACGGATGCTCCGTCAGGCAGGATCGGCGCCGCGGTTCCCAGGCTGTCGTTGGACTCGAAGACGTCTTCGAAGTATTCGATCCCGACACCGTCGCCGAAGATCGAGATCATCTCGGACAGATGACCGTTGAGTATGGGCGCTTCGAACCAAGCGTCCCAGTAGTCTTCGGTGCTGATGCGCATACGGCCAGGGAGGCTGTCGGTCATCACCTCCCAGTGCTCCGTGTCGGCGAGGTCCAGCAGATCCACCGCCGTGTCGTCCACCCCAGGCGTGAAATCCTGTTCGCCGGGGCCGTCGAACACGTCCCACAACGCCGTGAACACGGAGACCTCACCGGTGCTCCCGTCACATTCGTATTCGGTCTCCGTCTCCAGGTCGGCGTAGAGCGCGACATGGCCCGGCCCCGGCAGGCCCGTGGTGCGAACGTAGATGTTGGGCAACGGCAAGCCGAAGTGCTTCCGCGCGGAACAGCCGAAGAACGTGGCGTGCCCTTCGTCCCAGGACAACTCGGGATCCTGGTCGCACTCGGCGAACCCGTGCGCGCCGCCGGGGCTGTCCGAGTCGGAAAAGTTGAACACCGCGAAGTGGGCGTACTCGTGAAGGATCACGGTATCGTCGTAGGCTCCGGTGTCCCGCACATCGATGCGAGACGACGAAGCGGTCGAAGCGAGTTGCCCTCTGGCAGACTCCCAGACAATGCGCAACGAGTCCTGTGAGCCGGGACGGCTGCCCTGGAGAAAGGCGATGTAATCGGTGCCCAGCAGGCCGGCATCCCAGCAGTTGAAAGCCTCTCCGCCCTGGCCGATCTCGGCCACGAGGGTTCCGAAGTCAAGGTCGGCGGCCGGCGCGTGCGCGCTCGAGACCGGACTGACGATCGCGTAGGGCGCGTTTGCCGCGGTCGTCACCTCGAGGTTGAGATCCTCCGTCTCATCGCCACGGGTCAGGATGCGTACCTGCACGTCGCGGGTCTGACCATCCGAAACCATGATCGAGAAGGCGCCCTGATCGTCCGTTGTGCCCGAGGCGAGCACGGTCATGGCGCCGGCGTCGAGGATCTCGACATCGGCAGAACGTATCGGAAGCAGCGACTCCACACCGGAAAAACCGGTCGGGTCGAACTCGCGGTCGCGGTATTCCGCAACACCGGTCGCGACCCAGTCGGCGCGCACCGGGAGAGCCGCAACCAGGAGGAGCGGAATCAGGAGCGCCAGCGTTTGTCCCCGGTTGAGCTGCAACCCGCGTTACCTCTCTTCCGTAGGGGGAAGAACGGCCGCGGGGAACTCCACCGCGCCGAGACGGAACACGCCGGCGGATCCCGACTCGCGCACGGCAAGGCCAGCGGCGTTTCGGATTCTCCGGCCCGTCTTGTCGCTTCCTTCGACGATGAACTCCAGCGTGCCGTTGCCGCCAGGCGACAGGATCAATTCGAAGTCGAGGGTCGATAGCGCCGCCGGGTTGAGACGCGGCAGGTCCGTGCGGATCGCGTGTCGATCCTGGCCGGCCGTTACATCTCGGAAGTCCGTCTCCATGGAGGACGTCAGGGGGCGGAGAGCAAAGTCGATCGGCGTGGTGACGGTCAGCGTGACCGCATCGAGAGGCACGTAGGACCGGATCCCGAGACGAACGACCAGCGGACCCTCATCCGCGTTCGCCTGGACCCATTCCATCTGCAATTGGACGTGTCCGTCCGGTTCCGTCGCGGAGACGAGTGACGCGATCGTGATCGAAACGAGCAGCACAAAAAACCGTACCTGCGGCACACTCCACCCCCGGCGATTCGATCGGAACACCGCAGCCCCCCCCCTGTCAGGTAGCTCCTCGCTATTAATACGGTGGCTGACAGACCCCCACAAGGGAGAAAGTCCCGACGTGGAGGGTAATCCCCTCTCGCGTGGGCTGCAATTTCAGCTCCAGATTCTAGCTGCCCCGGGGGAGAACGACGTGATACTTCTGTGTTTGACGACCCCGGTCGCTGGAACTCACGCGATCTGCGACTTTCCCGACTGGCAGGAGCAGACGGCTGCCGTCGCGGTGTCGCCAAATTCGACCGATCCGGACTACTTGTTGGCTTTGGCCAGGGCGGCCTTCATTTTCTTCTTCTCTTGCTCGGTCGCCAATGCCTCGCAGCTAAGCAGGTCTTCACCCTCATCCTCCGAGTTGAAGAACTTGACTTCGTAGGTCCCCGCAGCCGTCTTGAACAGTCCACGGCCATGGGATTTCACGTCCCTGACCTCGAACCATGAGTAGCCGGTCACGAGGCAGAGCGAAGCGGCCTTGACGTTGAGCTTGCGCAGAACCTTGCCTTGCCCACCGTAGCCGCTCAACTTCTTCAGCGTGATCATGAATCGGTTTTCCGAGAACTTTTGCACCCGGGTGAGCGCGGAAATCTCTCCCACGTTATCGGTTGCCAACCGGTTGTCCGGAGTCTATGCCTTTCGAACGGTGGGAGTCAAAGACGACTCCCCGGTCAGATCTTGCGACAACGTTAGTGACCGCAATAGCTGGAATACGAGGGGTGCTGTACAGTCCAAGGGTATGGACGCCCGGATGGACATCTTGATCAAGACAGAGATTCTCGGAGTCCTGCTGACCGTATTCCTCGCGGGAAGTAGCGCCACGGCCGAAACCGAGCCGGTGCCCGGTCCCGCCCCGTGGGTCGCGATTCCAAATGTAGCCCAACCTGTTCCAGGTGTTCTCACGGGCGGCCAACCGACTCGGGACCAACTCGAAGAGGCAGCCGCTGCGGGTTACAAGACGGTGGTCAACCTTCGGACTCTCTCCGAAGACGGCGCGTGGGACGAAACCGAATTCGTGACACAACTCGGGATGGAATTTGTCCATTTGCCGATTTCAGGAACTCAAGACATCAACCGGGAAAACGCGGCAGCGTTGCGCAAGATTCTGCGAGACCCCGAGGTACAACCTGTCATGGTTCACTGCGCAAGTGGGAATCGAGTCGGCGCGCTGTTTGCCGTGGGGGCTTCGTTGTTCGATGGTGCGTCTCTGGATGGGGCGCTCGAACTGGGTCGAAGCGCCGGACTCACTCGACTCGAGACGATGACGCGGGAGTACCTCTCGACGGAACCGAACTAGCCATGGCTAGCGCCGCCGACAAGTACGAGTTCGATTCCGATGCATTGATCGTCAGACTCGATTTGACGCTGGCAGCGGATACCGACGCCATAAACCCTGTCGTCGAGCAGATCCTGTCCATCGTGGGCAAGATGGGCTGCGGCGCCGGCAAGGAGTTCGAGATCGAGACGGCGCTGCGTGAAGCGCTGGCGAATGCGATCGTCCACGGTTCCAAGGAAGATCGGACCAAGACGGTCAACGTCTCGGTCAGCTGTGACGACTCCCGTGGAATGATCATCGTCGTCCGCGACAGCGGCGAGGGATTCGACCCGGCCGATCTCCCCAGCCCCGTGATGGGCGAGCAGCTCTACGAGGACCACGGCCGCGGCATCTTCCTGATCAACCGGCTGATGGACGAGGTGCGCTTCCGGGCCGGTGGCACCGAGATCTGGATGCGCAAGGACACCTCGGACAACGGGTGACCCAGGGCTACCGCTCGGCTTCCGTCAGAACTCGACGACGGTGGAGACCGGTGCGGTTCGACATGCGATCGATGCCCACGAGCACGGCCGCGGCGGCGCAGCACAGATTCGCCCCGGCCAGCCACCCCGCGCGGGTATACGGAGCCCAACCTCCCAGGGCGTATTGAAACGGCAACGTGGTCACGGATAGCGCGACGAGCGCGAGTGCGGGGCCGGCCCAGGACCACGCCCGATCGGAGCGTTCGCGCCAACCGTGGATTGCGATCGCGCACAACAAGGGTGGAAGGTACGCGAAGTAGTGCGGCCAGGACGTGGGCACCCATAGTCCGATGGCCGGCATGGCGACACCTAACGCGAGGAACGGATCGCGGTGGAAGCGCCTTGCCGCCACGCACCCGGCGGCGACCAGTGTCGCGGCCGCGGCGCGAGCGGACCAGACCCACTCGACCGGCACCTGCGTGCCTTTAGCCAGGTCGACCCAGCGTGCGACGACATGCGGCAGATACTGGGACTTGGGATTCTCGACGAGTTGAGGAACCGTCCGTTCTCGGATCCACTCGAGAGACCGATAAAAGTCCAGGGTGTTGTCCCAGCCCATCGCCAGCGCCGGAATCCCGAACAGCAGCAACAACAAACCCAGGCCGAACACGCAGGCCCACACGCCACGGTCCCGCCGCCAAGCGAACAGGGGTGCGAGGACGATCGGGTAGATCTTCAACGCTCCGGCAAGGGCCATGGCCAGTGCCGCTCCCACCGGTCGGGACGTGAACGCGAGGAACACCAGCGCCGTGACGAGCACGCTGATTTGACCCCACGAAATGTTGTGCAGGACCGGAACGGACCACAACGTCACGACAATCAACGCGGCGCGCTCGAAGGGTCGCGTGAACCTCGTCATCCCGGCGGCCGCAACCACAAGCAACGCCACGCTGGCCGCCTGAAAGATGCCCCACATCCACAACGCCCATGCATCGCCAAGCAGGGCCAGCGGCACCAACCCGAGTGCAAGTACGGGTGAGTAGAAATAGCCCATCACCGGTCGATCGGTGCCGGGCATTTGCTTTGCCATGGGCAGGTAGTGGTCGGTGAAGTCCGTGAAGAGCGACTCGCTCTCGTCCATGGTCAGGGGGAACTCCGAGGGCCCGCTCCACAGAAGGACGGCCACCAAGACCGAGCCGAGGACGACCGACCACAAGAGCGGGTGCCCCCATCCCTTGCACCACGACACGGTCGGTGTCTTACCCAACTCTTGCTCTCAAACTCTTTCGCGAAGTCGAGTTCGTAGCAAGAAGTTCCTGGGCGTCGCAGTCCTGGGCCATCGACCAAGTCTACGTCAACGGGTGGTCTAGTCGACCTCGGCCACCGGCTGAGCGTCGGTCTCATCGATGACCTCAGCGCCGTCGACCCGTCCCAGCACCTTGCCGCCGTCGCGGAGGATCAGGCGGACCTTGACCCGGTCCCGCCGCACCACCACGTCACCCTCGATGATCGATCCGCCGGCCACTTCGATCTCGAGCGGCTGGCTACGCCCCGTGCTGACAAACCTGCCTTCGATCACCACGTCGCCCTTGACGACGGAGTTGTCCAGCAGTCGGATGTCCCCGTGCACCGTTCGCACGTCACGTTGGACCACGGTTCGCTCCAGCCTGATCGAACCATTCACCGTGGCCACCTTGCCGGAAACCTCGGATCCGGTTCCAAGATCGACCGTTCCGTTGACCGATTCGACGTTCCCGTCGACGATCACGCCTTTGCCGACTCGAATCGAGCCGTTGACGGTGCTCAGATCCTCGACCCTGGATCGATCGCCGACTCTTACGTAACCGTTCACCGATCTGCTGGTGCCTCCGATCGTGCAGTCCTTGCCGATCGAGACGTCGCCGTTGACGGACGTCATGGCACCTGATCGGGATTCGCCGTCCTGAACGACAATGGACGAGTTGATGCTGGTGTTGCACCCGGCCAGCGCCAGCACTCCCACCAGCAGCAGCCCCAGACTTTTCGCGGAATTCATGGTTGACCTCCTGTGTCTAAAGTGAAACGACCAGCGTGCGGGATTGGTTTCATTCAACCGACCGAAATTTTAGGACGAAACGAGTACGAGCGGCGATTTATTGACACGAGTCGGTCAGTACAGTGAGCGTCCGGGAGCGCTAGCCAGGGCTCCCGATCAGACGCCGACGGCCAGGCCCAGCTGCTCGGCGTGACGGCGCAGGAACTCGCCGTAACCGTACGCATGGTCGACCACGCCGTCCTCCGTGATCTCGATCACCCGGTCGGCCAGCGATTCGATCAACTCGACGTCATGGGAGCCGAAGATCAACGTCCCGTCACGTTTGATCAGTGCGTTGTTCAAGGACGTGATCGATTCCAGGTCGAGGTGATTCGTCGGCCCGTCCAGGATCATGCACTGCGGATCTTCCAGCATCAGGCGCGCGATCATGCAGCGCACCTTCTCACCACCCGACAACACGTTGACGGGCTTCTTCGACTCGTCACCCGTGAACAACATGCGGCCCAGGAACTGGCGGATGAAACCCTCGTCCCGGTTCTCGCTGTACTGCCGCAGCCAATCGATCACGCTGAGGTCGACGTCGAACAGGTGATTGTAGTCCTTGGGCAGGAACGCGCGTTGCACCGACGCACCCCAGGTCACACTACCCGCGTCGGGCTGTGTGGTCCCTGCGATGATCTCCAGCAAAGTCGAGGTGGCGACCGAGTTCCTCGAGACCACCACGACGCGCTCATCCTTGGTGATCGTGAGGTCGAGGCCTGTGAACATGGGCTGGCCGGCGACGGATTTGGAGACTCCCTCCAGGCGGAGCATCTCCTTGCCGCGCACTTTCTCGGGGTCGAACACGATGTGAGGGTATTTCCGGGACGAGGCGGGGATCGCCGAGAGGTTGAGCTGTCCCAGCATCTTCTTACGCGCCGTGGCCTGACGTGACTTGGAGGCGTTGGCGCTGAACCGGGCGATGAACTCCTTCAGTTCCTTGGCCCGCGTTTCGTCCTTGTCTTTCTTGGCCCGCCGGTGCCGCAACGCGATCTCGCTGGCCTCACGCCAGAAGTCGTAGTTGCCCGTGAACAACTGCACCTTGTGGAAATCGATATCCGCGGTATGCGTGCAAACCTTGTTCAGGAAGTGCCGGTCGTGCGACACGACGATCACGGTATGTTTGAACTCCAGCAAGAACTCTTCGAGCCACAGGATCGAGTCCACGTCGAGGTGGTTGGTCGGCTCGTCCAGCAGCAGGATGTCGGGTTCGCCGAAGACCGCCTGGGCCAGCAACACGCGGACCTTGTCCCCGTCGTCCAGGTCCCGCACCAGGACACCGTGGCGGGAGACCGGGATACCGAGCCCGCTCAACAACTCGCCGGCCTGGGCCTCGGCCTCCCAACCGTTGAGTTCGCCGAACTCGCCCTCCAGTTCCGCGGCGCGCATCCCGTCGGCCTCGTCGAAGTCGGGTTTGGCGTACAGGGCGTCCTTCTCCTGCATGACCGCATACAAGCGTTCGTGTCCGATCAACACGGTGGTCAACGCGTCGAAGTCGTTGTAGGCGAAGTGATCCTGCTTCAGGACCGCCAATCGCAGACCCGCGGGGACGCCCACCGAACCCGAGCTGGGTTCGATTTCGCCGGCGAGGATCTTGAGGAACGTCGATTTGCCGGCGCCGTTGGGCCCGATCAGGCCGTAGCAGTTGCCCGGGGTGAACTTGAGCGTGACGTCGTCGAATAGGACGCGCTTGCCGTACTGGAGGGATAGATCTTGTGTCGTGATCACGATTCGGTGCCCGATTGTCCAAGTGGGAGGGATGGCCGGGGCGTCCGGCAAGGTGCCAATGTAGCAGCCGCCGCCGGAGGACGCACCGTAGACCGCGTTATGGTTACAGAGTGTCGACGACTTCCCAGCCCACGGTCCACGTAGCCATCCCCGTGCAGGACGAGGTCGAGCACCTGGCCGCTTGCATCGAGGCGCTGGCGCGACAAGACGGCGTGAGCTTCGTCACGTGGTTCTGCGTCAACCAACCGGAAGCCTGGCGGCACGATCCCGAGCGACGCGCCGTTTGCGAGGCGAACCAGACCTGCCTGCGCCTTCTCGGCGAGATCACCGAGCTCGATGTCCGCATCCTCGACCGCGCCTCCAACGGCCGGGGCTGGCTTCCGAAACGGGACGGGGTCGGCCGTGCGCGCAAGGAACTGATGGATGCGATCTGTGACGTGGCCGATCCGGACGACCTCATCGTCAGCCTCGACGCCGACACCGTGGTACCTCCCGGCTACCTGCACTCACTCGTGTCCGCGTTCGCCCGGCACCCGACCGCCTGCGCCCTCGCCGCACGCTACTACCACCCGGTCACGGAAGACGACAACGTCACCCGCGCGATGTTGGGGTACGAGATCTACATGCGCTTCTACGCGCTCAACCTGTGGCGTATCAAGTCGCCCTATGCGTTCACCGCCCTCGGTTCCGCGATCGCCCTGCCGGTTCGTGTCTACCGACGACTCGGAGGTCTGACGCCGCGGTCCAGCCGCGAGGACTTCTACTTTCTCCAGAAACTGGTCAAACACGGCCGGGTACTTCACTGGTCCGACGGTGCGGTGGCCCCCGCCACGCGCAAGTCCCGGCGCGTTCCCGTCGGCACCGGTCAGGCCATCGTCGCTGCGTGTGAGGGCAGGGACGCCGATCGCTACCCGCTCTACCCCGCGGAGTTCTTCGATCGGGTCGGCCGTACGACCGAGGCCTTCCCCGAATTGTTCGTCAACTCGGTCGACACTCCGTTGGACGGTTTTCTACGCGAGAAAACCAGGACCGACGATCCGTGGCAACCGCTACGCGAGAACCATAAGACGTTGGAGCGGTTCGTGAGCGCCTGCCACGAGCGACTCGACGGGCTGCGCATCCTGCAGTACCTCAAGGCCGAGTATCGTCGGGCCCCGAGCGACGACCGCGCGACACTGGCCGACTGGCTGGACCGGCACGGGAGCGCCCTGCCCGGAACCAAAGCCGAGGCGTCGCGCTGGCGGTCGGTCCTGGAGCAACGACGCCTGGCGGAGTTGAGCACCCGGGACCTCGACGCGATCCGCCGCATGCTCTCCCGCATGGAAGACGGCTATCGAAGAGAGGACGATCTCCGTGCCTGAATCCCCCCTCCCGCTGATCTGCATCCTGGGGCCTACGGCCGCCGGAAAGACCCGCCTTGCCGCCCACGTGGCCGCGATCGCGAACGGAGAAGTGATCAGCGCCGACTCCCGCCAGGTTTATCGGCACATGGACGTGGGCACCGGGAAGGACCTGTCGGACTACGTGGTCGACGACCACACCGTCCGATCCCATCTCATCGACATCGTCGATCCCGGCTACGAATACAACCTCTACGAGTTCAAGCGGGACTGCGTCGCCGCCATCCGCGAGATCCACTTGCGTGACCGCCTCCCGGTGCTGTGCGGTGGCACGGGGCTCTACCTCAGCGCGATCCTGCAGGACTACCAGTTGCTGTCCGCCCCACCGGATCCCACGCGCCGAACCGCACTGAAGTCGAAGTCGACCGAACAACTGATCGCCGAACTTCGATCGCACGGCCCGCTCCACAACACGAGCGACGTGCAGGATCGCGAACGTCTGATTCGTGCGATCGAGATCGCGGAGGCCGATCCCTCGTCACGCGCTCCATCGGTCGCGCTCGACGCGCGCGTTTTCGGGCTTCGCTGGGAGCGCCGCGACTTGCGAGAACGCATCACGCAGCGGTTGGCGCAGCGGCTCGAACACGGACTGCTCGACGAAGTCCGCGCGTTGCTGGATCGCGGGCTGACCCACGACCGACTCATCTTCTACGGGCTGGAGTACCGCTACGTGACCGAACACCTACGTGGCGACCTCACGCACGGCCAGATGGTCGACGCACTCAACGTGGCGATCCACCAGTTCGCCAAACGGCAGGACACGTGGTTTCGCCGCATGGAGCGCCAGGGCGTCGACATCCGCTGGCTGGACGGCCGTGAGACGGCCGAAATCAATGCGAAACGCATTGTGACCGACTTTGGAAGCTCGAACCGTGCCGACTGAAACGGACGCGTGGTGGGGAAATCTACCGACCGGGTAACGTAGTCGCGCCCCCTCCCGATCGCGCCAGACCAGCTTCCGGTTCGCTGGTGGGCCCAGCCGATGATAGGCCAACACACCGTTGCTCGACACCGAGAACGCCGGCGATCCGAACCGCTACGCTCGCTAGAACTGCGCGGCGAGGACCTCAATGTCGTCAACATCCTCGTGTCGAAGTGGGGAGAGCTCATCACCAACGCCGAGCACTTCATCGGTGCCCCGAGCCCGTTGTCGGACGCGGATCACATCGTGTATGTCAACGAGGAGACGCGGCACCACGTTCTCGGTCACGCAGTTCTGCTCAACTTGAAGGAACTCGTTTATCCGCTTTCCTGGGGAGGGCCGGACGAAGGCGTGCACGGAGGTTACGACTATCCACCGATGGCGCATCAGGCGGACAAGACCCATCAGCAGGGGGATTCGTAAGCTGGGCTCACTTTCCCTGGCCGGTCGGGGAGGTCGCGGTTGATATCGCCCTAGGCAAGATCGACGCGATCGACATCATGACCTGGGGAAACGCCTTCCGCGACGGCGAACGAGCGCCGGCGCGAACGTGGTATCGCTTCCTCAGCGCGGGCTTCGATCTTCCCGCGACGGCAGGTACCGACAAGATGTTCAACTCGCAGGTCGTGGGGTCGGTACGGACCTATGTCAATGTCGAGGGTGAGTTCGGCTACGAGGGCTGGCTCGACGGGATTCGAGCCGGCCGGACATTCGTGACGACGGGGCCGATGCTGACTTTCACTGCGAATGAACACGGATTGGGTGAGACGATCAAGGCAACGGTGAATGATTCGATCGCGGTACGGGCCCGGGTTCGCTCACGGATCCCGGTCGAACGGATCGAGGTCCTTCAAGGAGGGAACGTAATCGCCACACTGGAGAACGAAGCGGGCCGTCGGGATCTAGTCCTCGAGACCGAAGTCACCGTGCTGTCGAGCACGTGGCTTGCCGCGAGGGCCTATTCATCCGAGCGGTTGCCCTATAACAACGTTCCGCTCATGGCGCACACGAGCCCTATCTATGTAGAGGTCGATGGCAAGCCACGACAGTCCCGGGAGGACGCGGCATTTCTGGCAGGGTTGACTGACCAGGTCATTGAATGGTCCCGCACGGAGGCGAGGTTTCAGGACGAGGCTCAACGCGGCGAGATGATCGCTCTGTTTGAACGGGCCAAGGCCGTGTACTTAGAGCAGATGGAAGACTAGCCCTCGCCCTGGTTTCGCTCGCGAACTGAAGCCAGTTCGTCGTTGGTGCCGGAGCCGGGAGTCGAACCCGGATGAGCGTTGTCTCGGAGGATTTTAAGTTGGGCGCCGCGGCCACGGTCAATCAGTCTCCGTTGTCCTGACTCGCCAATCGTTCCCGCACGTTCTCATCCGCCGACCGCCATATTTCCGCAAGTTCACGAAGAATTTCCGCGGAGGCTTTCGTGTCGTTCGAGGCCCGTGCGGATCGAACGAGTCCGAGCAGCGTCGCCACACGCCGCGGTGTGCGCGCGAGTTGGTCCGTATACGCGGCCATCGCCTCGTCCGGGCGACCGAGTTCGAGCAAAACGTCAGCAAGGAGTTCGGCGGCCGGTTTGACGACGGATGGAGGACCGAAGGTCGGTGGCATAGCGCCCTCGCGCGCGGCGGCCTCGCGCAGCAGCGCAACGGCCTTCGTGTGATCACCAGCCGCCAGGGCGAACTTGGCTTCGAGCTCGAGACGCAACACGCTTGCGACGCTTTCCTTCATGATGATTCCTGGATTGCCTGCACCGCCCGCCTGCACCAAGAGGGCGCGCTCCCGCGCCGCGTCAAGATCTCCTCTGTTGATTGCTTCGAGAGCCCACGCGAAGTGGTAGTTAGAACTTGGAATGTCTACTTCCTCAGGCGCCGCCCATCTTTCGGCGGAGTCCCAGGCATCACTCTCCACCAGGTGCTGGGCGTACAGCGTGCCGTAGTAGCCACGCTCGCGCGCTGGCGTGTCTTTGTTGAGCCGTCTTAGAGCCGTCTCCAAGAGGTCCTGGGCCTGCTGATAGCGCCCCTGCTGCAGGTACCCGTAGTGGAGCCAATGCACGTAGTGCGACGCCTCACGAGACCATTCGTTCGTACCCTTGACCTCGATTTCAAAGGCGGTCTCGTTGGCAGTAACCACATCACTCCACATGCCCAACGCGAGGAAGATGTGCGACGTCATGTGCTGCGCGTGCGCGGCCGCCGGCGCAATCTTCGAATACGCGAGCGCCATCGGCAAGCCGAGCGGTGCATGGGCAGTATCATCGAACGAATGGATGAGGTAGTGCACCGCTCCTGGATGGAGTCGGTTCACGTCCCAAACCTCCATCGCGATCGCAGCCGCGCGCATGTAGGTTGCGAAGTTGCGGCTCGTTTTCCCGGCGCCTAGGATCGAGAGGGCGTAGAAGCTCGCAGCCTCGTGGTCTTCCGGATACGCCTCATGAAGCCGCCGCATCGCTTCCCGGTACAGGAATTCGCGTTCAAGCCTCGTCTTTCCCTTGGACTCCTCGACCGTGCCAAATAGAATCTCGACCGCCCCCAGGTATGCCTTTTCCCTTGGTGTGGGAGCCATTGCAGCGCGCGCCTCGGGCGTGGGGCTCAACCGTCGGAGCACGACCTGGCCTTCGTCCTGTTCTTGCTTCTCCCAGATTGATTGGTGGTGGGTCATCGTCTCGCCCCAGTACGCTAGTGCGAAGTCCGGATCGGCCTCCTGGGCACGCCTGAACGCCTCCGCCGCCTGTTCGTATTCGAAGTTGTGCAGGTACAGCACACCTTCAATGAACGCAGGCTGGGCCTCTGCCGATCCCGAGTTCGGAAAGTCGATCTTCCCAAGCAGTTTCGAAGAGGTTTCACCAGCATCGGCCATCCCACAAATGGCGAGAATCGCAAGCATGGTGCCTGTGCGTAAGAAACCGAAGATGCGTGAAGTCGATCTTATTTCACAGCTCCGATTCTTGAACGGTAACTGGTCGCAGTGTTTGGATGGATTCATGAGAAGCCGCTTCATTTCGCCCTCCGTACCGGTACAATACCGCGGATGAGCGTTGGCTCGTAGCATCCGCATCGGCGCACGGGTTTAGTCTGGATGACTTTGATTCAGCGGGGACTAAACCATTTGCCCGAACTCTCAGTCTATTAGAGTCGAGCGGCCCGGGCTTGTTCTCCGGCCGCGCTGCGTTGGGTTTGTCATCTGAAACACCAGCCCGGGCTAGATAGCCGCTGGCGGAGGAATACGATGATGGTACGGAATTCGATGGTTCTCGCCTTCACGCTGGTCGCGTTGACCACTCTTTCCGGTTGCGACGAGGCCAACCCAATCACGGTTCCGAGCACCGATCTGTCATCCGAGATGGCCGGCTTAGTACTTGAAGCCGATCAAATGACCGAGGAGATCGTAGCTACGGAATTGAACGCGATGGGGGTTGCCGTGACGGCTGTGACTGAGCAGCGGACCTTCAGCGGCACACGTTCTTGTCCAGGGGGTGGCGAGATCATGGTCGAGGGCAGCATCGTCCGTACGTCGGACCCGGCAACGGGTGTCGTGGAGGCTGAGATCTCGGGCACCCGCATGCGGATCGACTGCGTCTTCATTCGTGGAGACGTGACGATCACCGTCAACGGTTCGGCGGCGTGGGAGAAATTCCGGCGACGGATCGACGGCATACCCGACGGCCTCCAGACCAGTCACTACTTCGGCTCGTGGACCGCCGTGCGTAGCGACGGGGAAGAGCGTAGTTGCGCGTTCGATTACACCGTGGTGCGCGACCCGGATACACAAACCCGGACGGTCGAGGGAACGTTCTGCTCGCGTGGGATGCGTCGAGTGACGGGCTGGAACCCAAACTAAATGACGGCGCGCCTCCAGTACGACCGTGCCATCGCGCAATGCGGGCTTCCGCCAAGGGACTGGTCTCCAATCTGGCGGTCCGACTTTTACCGATCTCCATTCGGGAACCTGATTGTAATCTTCTAAGGCTCTGCATAGTGCTGGCCGGTCTCAGGTGGGACGCGTGGTTTCAGGTCTGTGACTGTCGACTGGAGGTGCACCATTCTCCAACCACTGGCCCCTCGCCTCCAGACCTTGGTCACCACCTCGATCCGGTCTGAGCCGGGGAAGGTCATGACCTTGACGACGTATCCGCCATCCGCCGAGATCATGTGAATCTGAGTGGTCTCCTCTCCCGTCTTCGAGAAGGGCCTCGGCATGCGGGCACACAGTTGTCCGACGCCGTCCCTGGTTAGTTTGCGGCCGTTGGCATAGAACGAGATGTCTTCTGACAAGAGTTCCATGAGGCCATCGCAGTCGCCGGAGATGAATCTCTCTTGCTCGAGTCGATTCAACTCGACGAGTTCCTGGTGCGCGGCCTCGAGCGTCGGATCCTGCGCAGCCAAAGGCGTATGCATCGCATATACAGCCGCCATTAGAACAATCGCTCGCCTCATCACTTCCCCCTTTGGCTAGATAAAACGTTCTGAGACATGAGTCTCTCACACGGATGCTCTCGAGGTTTGGCACCGCGCAGTCCGGGCGCGGCTGGTTGGTGCCGGAGACAGGAATCGAACCTGTACGGGGTTGCCCTTTTCCCTTTACAGAAGAGTACGAGGAATGCTCTACAGTCCGAGGACTATGGGCACCCAGGTGGACACCTGTTTCGGAACGGCCGCTGGTTCAACAACCGACGGCTGCGGATTCAACGTGAGGGTCACTCGTCGTTGAACCCCCTGTTGGAGGCGGGATGAAAAGGTCGGGGCCGGGATGCGTAAGTCATCTGGGCGCCGCGTCGCGCTTGCGCGGTCGATCGATCGCATTCTGGTACGATCGTCACCGATCGGAGCGAGCGTGACACTTTCACCGGGTACCCGCCTCGGGCCGTATGAAATCGAGGCTCCACTGGGCGCGGGAGGCATGGGCGAGGTCTACCGGGCGAAGGACACCCGTCTCGACCGCACCGTAGCCGTCAAGATCTTGCCCGCGCTCATCTCCGAGGAGCCCCGTCTGCAGAAGCGATTCGAGCGCGAGGCGCGCGCACTGGCGGGGCTCTCCCACCCGCGTATCTGCACGCTCCACGACGTCGGACACGAGCGAGGCGTCCGGTTCCTCGTGATGGAGCTGCTCGAGGGCGAGACCCTGGCGGCGCGCCTGGACCGTGGCGCGCTTCCCCTCGACCAGGTCATCGACACGGGGATCGAGATTGCGGACGCCCTGGACGCGGCGCATCGCCGAGGCGTCGTGCATCGAGACGTCAAGCCGGCCAACGTCATGTTGACGAAGAACGGCGTCAAGTTGCTCGACTTCGGCCTGGCCCGGGACACACCTCCCCTTGCTGCGCAAGCGCCAACGGAGACCTCCGATACAACCACCCGGCACACGGCGATCACCGCCGAAGGGGCCATCGTCGGCACGCTGACCTACATGGCACCGGAGCAGTTGGAAGGACAGGAGGCGGACGCGCGAAGCGACCTATTCTCCCTCGGCTCCATGCTCTACGAGATGACGACCGGCACCCCGCCCTTTCAAGGGAACAGCCAAGCCGGCCTGGTCGCGGCGATTCTCACCGGCAAGCCCGCGCCGATGGCCGAGCTTCGACCCACGACACCCGCTTCGCTGTCGCGGGCCGTGAATCGATGCCTCGCCAAGGACCCGGAAGCACGCTGGCAGTCGGCTCGCGATCTGATGCTCGAGCTGAAGTGGATCGCCGAGGGCGGTTCGCTCGACGACAGGCCGGGACCCGCAACGGCGCGTGGCCGCTGGCGCGAGCGAATCGCGTGGGGCCTGTCGCTCGTTCTGCTTACGGCCGTTGTGACGTTGCTTGCGTATCGCACGGAACGTGTCCCGATCCAGCCGCACGTCACGCGACTATCGGTCGCACTTCCTGACGGCGCTTCGAGTGCCTTGGCCCGCGTCTCCCCGGACGGGCGCACGTTGGCGCTCAGCCTGTTTTCCCAGGGCCAACGACAAATTTGGCTGCGTCCACTCGATTCCCTTTCGAGTCGGCCGGTACCGGGAACCGAGGGCGGCCGCTCCCCGTTCTGGTCACCCAACGGTCGCTACGTTGGATTCTTCGCGGACGGGAAGTTGAAGAAGGTCGACGTCCGTGGCGGACCTCCGCAAGTCCTCTGCGACACGCCGGGTGCCTTCTCGTTTGGCACCTGGAGCGGCGACGGCACGATCGTGTTCAACATTCTCGAGGCCCCCGGTGATCAGGGCGTCTACCGCGTTTCCGACGCGGGAGGAACGCCGACGAGATTGACGATTCTAGACGAGTCGGACCGGGAGTTGTTCGGTGCGTGGCCCTCGTTCCTTCCCGACGACCGACACTTCCTGCTTACCTGCAGCTCGACCGAGGACGGGGATTCAGGCGATCGGGGTCTCTGCGTGGTCTCCCTGGACACGGGCCGCGCTTCCTTTTTGCTGAACCTGCGTTCGGAGCGCGGATCCCGTGCAGAGTACGCGGCGCCCGGGTACCTGGTGTACACCCGGGATGGGGCGCTAGTGGCCCAGGTGTTCGACCCGAGCGAGCGTGTCCTTTCCGGCGAGCCGGTCACGATTGCCGAGCAGATTGAAGCCCTGGGACCCATGGGTCTGGACAACTTTTCCGTGTCGGGCAATGTCCTGGCTTACCAGACGGAGAGTGTCCGCTCGGAGCTGATCTGGAAGGACCGGAACGGTCGCACCGTGGGACGTGTAGGGTCGCCGGGCGCCTACACCGACGTAACCCTCGGACCCGAAGGGCGCCAGCTGGCGGTGGCGTTGGCCGATCCGCAGTCCGGCCGGGGCGACATCTGGATCATCGAGCTCGACCGCGACGTGCCCACGCGCTTCACCACGGGAATCGGGGACGACATGGTCGCGCTGTGGTCGCCGGATGGCCGCCGAATCGCGTTCAGTTCGGCCCGCAACGCACCGCCGTTCATGCACGTCAAGGACGTGACCGGCGGCGACGAGAAGGTCCTGCTGCCGTCGCGCGGCACGCTGCAAGCGCCGAACGACTGGTCGCCGGACGGTCGGAACATCATCTACAGCGACCGGGACCCGAGCACGGGCTGGGACCTCTGGATCCTGCCGCTCGACGGTGAGCGAGATCCCGTCCCTTTCCTGCGGACCCCGTTCGACGAGTTGACCGCCTCCTTCTCTCCGGACGGAAACTTGGTGGCCTACGCCTCGGACGAGTCGGGCCGGCTGGAGATCTACGTGACGGCGTTTCCGGGCGCGGGCGAGAAACACCGGGTCTCGACCGGCGGAGGGTATCTTCCGTACTGGAGGGATGACGGCAACGAGCTATTCTACCTCTCCCTCGACAATCGGCTGATGGCCGTGCCCGTACGTTCGGCGCCGAGCTTCGAACCGGAAGCGCCGATCACCCTGTTCTCCATCGAGCCCGGCAAGAACGCGTTCCTTCCCTACGACGTCACTCCCGACGGAGAACGTTTCATCTTCATCTCGGCGCTTCCGGGAGAGGCGATCACGCCGACGGTCGTGACCGGTTGGTCGGCGCAGCTGCCGAGGTAGATCCGTGGCGAGCACGTAGCAACTCGACCTCGGGAAGCGCTCCCACCAAAGCGTTTCACAGCCGGGAACAGACTTAGCCGGCCGGCAGTTCGGCGGCTTGATCGACGCTGGGGATTCCCTGTGGTGTCGGAGGCAGGACTCGAACCGCGTTGTCCACCATCCGCGAGGGTTGCGCGGTAGCAACGAGTCTCGAATGTGACGATTGACTGCACCCGTCAGCCTGTTACCTTCAGCCCCGATGTCCGATGACCAACTCATTCCAACCGAAGTTATCGAACGGCGGCTCTACCTGATCCGCGGACAGAGAGTCATGCTCGGACCGTAATCATGAAGTTAGTTGCCGCATCCCATCTCGTCATGATTCTCGCCGTCACCGCTTCCGTCGCGCCCGGCCAGGAGCTGCCGCCCGCACTACGTGCGCTGCCGCCCGAGCACACCTTGGTCGGCCGGCTGTTGCTGCCGAGTGGATCCGGCAGCCGCGGTGTCGAGGTGATCGTCGAGACCGCCGCACGCGGAAGCGAACCTCGCAAGGTCTGGCTGCTGTTCGATGAGCAAGGCAACTTCTCCCACACCTTCGAGGGGAACCTGACCCGGCTCGTAGTCACAGCGGGCATCGGGCGCGAGGTCTATCGGATCGACGCCGACGAGGTACCCGAGGCCGACGAAGCGGACCGGATCGACGTGGGTGTGATCGACCTGCGCGAGCAACTCGTCAAGCACCGCCTACTGCTGCGCGCGGCCGAAGGCAAACCGGAGGGCGTGGTGAGGATCGGCATGTTCTTCGGCCCGCCGCCGCGCGGACCGTACGGCGAGTCCGTCTCGCTCGGATCCAGGCAGTTTCCACCGGTTACCCTCGCCAGCGAGCTGGAGTGGCTGCTGCCGCATGACGCGGAGTCGATCTACTTCCTGGTCGAGCGGCCCGAGGGCTCGGGTCGCGGCATCCACTGGCGCAGCGGGTCCCAGCGCCTCTTCGGTCCCTTCACCTCGGCGGATTTTCCGTCCAAGCTGGCGATGGACTGACCCGTTGGAAGGACGAATCACGAGCCGGTTCGTGGGTACCTATAGAATGTGAGCTGGAAACGCATCATCCTGTTCGGGCTCGACGCTTTTCTCGTTTCGGAAGGCGTCACGTGGGCCGTTGGAATTCCGCGCGTCCTCGGCTTGCAGACCCTCCTGTACACCGCCGCGCGGCTACCAGAACGAGGTGACCGTTTGGTGCCGGAGACCGGACTCGAACCTGTACTCCCTTGCGGGAAGAGGATTTTAAGTACTCTCGAGAAGGGTGGCGGATCAACGTTAATTTGATTCGTTGCCCTTTTCCCTTTGCGAGGGTTACGAGGAGTGCTCTACAGTCCGAGGAGTATGGACACCCAGATGGACACCTGTTTGGAACTATTGTTGCCTTACAGACGACGAGCAGTCAGTAGAGAAGAGCACGGGCTGCACGCGTCGCGGTATCGGAGGTCCAGAGCGTCGCTCGGCGTGCACCTGAGATGGTGAGGCTCTCGCCTACGATCTGGCCGCGGTCGTTGATGTCCCGGGCGATGCTTTCTGGTCCACCCAGGGTTCCGAGATCCTCCATCCCCCGCTCTGCCGTCCAAAGGAAGGCGTGGCGCTCGCCCCCGGAAGCTTGGCTGTAACCGACGATCCGTCCTCTGTTGTTGATGCCGAGCGCGGAGTTCATCCCGCCGCCCAGGATTCCAAGGTCAAGCATCCCGCGTTCAGTCGTCCAAACAAAGGCGTGAAGCTCGCCAGCATCCGTCGTGCTCTCCCCCACGACAACTCTCTCATCATTGATTGCTAAGGCCCGACTCACCGGACCTCCGAGCGTCCCGAGGTCCCGCATTCCGTCCTCCTCGGTCCACAAGAAGGCATGGGTGCCACCGGACCCCGTTTCACTCTCGCCCACCACGTGCCCGTATGAGTTGACGGCCCATGCCTTGCTGGACCCGGCGCGCTTCGCGCCCGGTAAATCGGCATCGTTCAACGGCAAGCCGAGCGCGAAGGCTCCGAGCACCCCCAGAGCTACCACGTCCTCGGTGGCCGTCCAGGTTGCTGCGTGGAGTTCGTGCGAATCCAGATGAATCTCTCCCACGATCTTGGCGGATGCGTTGATGCCCGTAGCAGCGTTGCGCCAACCACTCATCGTTGCAAGTTCCACCATCCCTTCTTCGTGCGCCCACACGA
>SMVB01365826.1_pt1 | contig 26029 bp, 23 predicted proteins | sample 2456461 | NCBI WGS metagenome assembly SMVB01 (sample SAMN11095934, study PRJNA526329) | marine sediment metagenome | biome: Marine sediment; feature: Surficial sediment; material: Deep marine sediment; isolation source: Hadal surficial sediment | place: Pacific Ocean | collected 2014-05 | depth...
ACTCGCCAGAACCCTCACCATCAACCCCAACCAACGACGCCAACCCCTCCACAACCGACCAGGAAGACCAACCCCATGACCACCACCACCTGTCAGGGAAGACCCGCGACACCTGTACGGGATGTCCCGCGCCACTACAGGGCGATATATCTACCTGGGAGCCCTGGGTTGGCAGCGAGACGCTACGCGTCGTTAATGAAGGGGTTCGTGGCTCGCTCCCTGCCGATGGTGGTCTCGGGTCCATGACCTGGAAGCACCCGAGTGGCGTCGTCGAGGGTGAGCACCTCGTCGCGCATCGAGGCCATCAACGCGTCGAAGTCGCCCCGCGGTAGATCAGTCCGGCCGACCGAACCGGCAAACAGCTGGTCCCCGGAAAAGAGCAGTCCCTCGTTCTCGACGACGAAAACGCAGTGCCCCGGGGTGTGCCCCGGGGTATGTCGCACCTCAAACGTCATCCCCGCCAGCGGGAGACGGTCGCCGTGGGCGAGGTCCAAGTATCGCTCCGGTGGGGCAAACTCGTCGGTTCCAGCCGGAATGAACCCGAAGATGCCCTCGAGCTGCGACGCCGGGTCCGTTGCCAGCCACTCATCCTCGGGGTGGAGATATGCGGTCACCCCGGTGCGTTTGGTGACGCTGCCAGCGCCGCCGGCATGATCCACGTGTCCATGGGTGACCAAAAGCGCAACCGGTATCAAATCGTGGCGCTTCAACAGGAGCGAGATGCCCTCGATATCCGGCGGAGCGTCGACGATGACCGCCTGAGCACCGGCTTCGGGTGCGATCACGTAGCAGTTGGTCATGGCGGCCCATAGCTCGGCCGACTCGACGATCACCGACCGGCTCCAGGAACCAATCGGTATGCGTCGTACACGCCGTCAACCGCACGCACCTCCGACAGCGCCCGCTCCAGCTGATTCGCCTCGGACAGCTCCAACTCGTAGCGGAGGAAGGCGATGCGATCCCTGCCGGAGACCGAGGACGATGAGTGGATGTTCGTCCCGAGGTCGGAGAGCGCCGAGGTGACATCTCTCAACAGCCGCGCCCTGTCAAGCGCCTCCACCTGGATCCAGACAAAGAACGACTCTGACTGTTCCGGAGCCCAACTCACCTCGATCATTCGCTCCGGGTGCTCCTCGAGCGAGCCGATGTTGGCGCAGTCAGAGCGGTGAACAGACACCCCGCGCCCCACCGTGACGAATCCGATGATGTCGTCACCTGGCACCGAAGAGCAACACTTGGCGATGCGAACCAGCATGTCGTCGAGTCCCTCGACGATGATGCCGCGGGCCGGCCGCTCTCGCCGCGCCGGCGGGGCGACCAGCCGGTCGAGGAGGTCCTCCGTCGCCTCGGGCGCCGGGGACATCCGTCGCTGTAACCGTCCCACCACCGTCTTGGCGCTCACCCGGCCGTCGCCGACCGACCGATACAGCTGATCGACCTCCGAGAACCCGAGCTCCTCGCTCACTTCGGCGAAGACCTCATCCCTGCTCGAAACGGAGAGCGAAGCCCGGCGCAACTCCTTGGTGACCGCCTCACGACCCTCGGCGAGGGCGTGCTGTTTTCGTTCTTTGGAGAACCATTGCCGGATCTTGGCCGCCGCCCGCGACGAGGTAACGAAGTCGAGCCAATCTCGGGACGGATGGGCGTCCTCGGATTTCGAGGTCATGATCTCGACGATGTCGCCGGACTCGAGCTTGGTCGCCAACGGAACCAGCCTGCCATTGACCTTGGCCCCCACGCACCGGTGACCGACATCGGTGTGCACTCGATAGGCGAAGTCCACCGGCGTAGCACCCTTGGATAGCGTCAACACCTCACCGCGTGGCGTGAGCGCGAACACCTCGTCCTGATACAGATCGAGCTTCAGCGCATCGAAGAACTCGGCAGGGTCGGTAGTCGTCTCCTGCAAAAAGAGGATGTCGGCAACCAAGGGCAGGTCCTCGTCGGTCCCACCTTCCTTGTAGCGCCAGTGAGCGGCGATGCCGACCTCGGCCTGCTCATCCATCTCAGGCGTCCTGATCTGCACCTCCAGCGGCTTGCCATCGGGTCCTACAACGGTGGTGTGCAGCGACTTGTACAGGTTGAACTTGGGCATCGCGATGTAGTCCTTGAACCTGCCCTGGATCGGGGCCCACATCGTGTGAATGAGACCGAGCACGGCGTAACAATCGCGTACCTGCGGCACGATGATCCTGATGCCGATCAGATCGTGGATCTCGTTGAACTCGAGCCCAGAGTCCACCATCTTGCGGTAGATCGAATACAGGTGCTTCGGCCGCCCCGTCACTTCGCCCTCGATCTCGGCTTGCTCGAGCACGGCACTCACCTCGGCCATCACCTTGGCGAGGTAGTCCTCGCGTTCGGGTGCCAGCCGCCGTACCTGTTGTTCGAGCTGGGCGCGTCTCTTGGGGTGCAACTCGGCAAAACTGCGCTCTTCAAGCTCGTGCTTGATCTCCTGAACGCCAAGACGATGCGCCAGCGGCGCGTAGACATCGAGCGTCTCCCTTGCGACGCGGCGACGCTTCTCCTCAGGCAGCGGGGCCACGGTGCGCATGTTGTGGGTACGGTCGGCCAGCTTGATCAGCAGCACCCTGATGTCTTTCGCCATGGCTACGGCCATCTTGCGGATCGTCCCCGCCTGGCGCTCCTCCCAGGTGGAGGTCTTGATCCGGTCGAGTTTGGTCACTCCATCGATGAGCATCGCGATCTCGGAACCGAAGTCGGCCTCGAGGTCCTCGAGCGTCACCGAAGTGTCCTCGACAACGTCGTGCATCAGGGCGGCAGCGATCGTCTGTGGATCGAGCCCATAGTCGGCCAGGATCTGGGCAACCGCGATGGGATGCGAGATGTACGGGTCGCCTGTCTGGCGAAACTGGCCGGCATGCGCCTGTTTCGCTACGGCATAGGCGCGCCGAATCGTCTCCTCATCGGCCTCGGGGTGCCGGGTGTGGAGCGAGGCCACCAGCTGCTCGAAAAGGGCATCCGGATCCTCAATCGGTTCCTCAGAAACGGCCTTCGCCATCGACGGAGCTTACCGCCGCTTCTTCCGTTTCTTCGGTGCCCTCGGGGTGGCTCCGCTGGTTTTCTGCCCGGTTTCCTGAGCGTCTATGGACGGCTCCTCCACACCCGGTTCGGTGGCGCCGAGCTGGCCGGCGGTAACCGTCGCCACCGCCGTCGCGTCGTCGCCAGAGCCGCGCCGCTCCGCCCGCCGCCTGGCGCGAGTCCAGTCCTCTTCGCGCTCCTTCCATATCGCCAGCACCGGTGCAGCGACAAAGAGCGACGAGTAGGTACCGAGCGCAATCCCGATGAACAGAGCGAGAGCGAACTCGCGAAGCGTGGCGGCACCGAAGGCAAAGGACCCGATCAGCAGCAGTGAGCCGACCGGCAGCAGCGAGGTGAGCGAGGTGTTGATCGAGCGCATCAGGACCTGATTCATCGAGATGTTGACGATCTCCGTGTACGTAGAGCGGTCCTGCATGATTTCGACGTTCTCGTCGACCTTGTCGAACACAACAACCGTGTCGTAGAGCGAGTAGCCCATGATGGTGAGGATCGCAATCACCGTGGCCGGAGACACCGTGAACCCGAGTAAGGCGAAAATGCCGCCGGTGATAACGAGATCGTGGAACAAGGCGACGAGCGCGGCGCCTGCCATCTTCCATTCGAATCGCCAGGCGATGAAGGCCGAAACGACAATGAGAAAGACGCCGAGCGCCTGAACGGCGCGCCTGGTGACTTCGGCGCCGAACGTGGGGCCGACGGCCGAAACCGTGACTTCGTTGACGTTCACCCCTGCTACGACAGCGACGCTCACGATGAGTTCGTCCTGAGAGTCGGGCGGGAGCGCCACGGTCTGCACCCGGATGAACCCTTCTCCGGTGAGCTGTACCCGAGCCCCGCTCAACCCGATTTCCCCCATCGCCCCGCGAATCTCCTCGATGGAAGCATCGGCCTGGTTCTCGACGATGATCACCGTCCCGCCGCTGAAGTCGATGCTGAGGTTGAGCGGTCGGACCACGAGCAACAGCAATGACAGCGCGACGAGGACGGCCGAGACAACGAGTGCCCGTCGCGCCGACCCGACGAAATCGAAGTTGGTCTGGCCGCGGTAGATGCGGGTGAACACGTTCATGCAGTCACCTCGACCAGGTCATCGACGCTGGGCTCGCCGTCGGTCTTGCCCATGGCACCTCTGATGGAGAACCAGCCGCCTTCGAGCAGCCTGGAGTGGCCGAGCAACCACATGGCAGGACGCGTGTAGAAATAAGCGACGACCACGTCGATGACCGTGGCCAGCCCGAGGATGAGGGCAAATCCCTTGACCGGCCCAATGGCCAGCAGCCACAGCAGAACGGCGGCAAGAAGGGTCACGGTGTCCCCCTTCAGATTGGTGGAGAACGCGCCGGGGAAGGCGTGGTCGATCGAGGGACGCAACGGGCCTCCGCCGTGAACCGCTTCCTTGATCCGTTCGAAATAGACGATCGACGAATCGAGGGTGATGCCGATCGAGACGACGATTCCGGTGACACCCGCCAGGGTGAGGGTGGTTCCCTGTAGTTCTCCCAGCAGAATGATCGAAGCGACCAGGATCGCACCGAACACCGACAGGCCAACGATGGCGATAATGCCAAGCACCCGGTAGTAGAGGATCATGTACACCGCGACAAGCAGCAAGCCGATCAAACCGGCGATCAGCCCGGCTCGAAGCGAATCCTCGCCGAGCGAGGCCGATACGGATTCAACGCGCTCGCGCTCGAAGGTGGTTGGTAACGCTCCGTAGTTGAGGATGGCGGCTAGTTCTTCGGCTTCCTGCTGTGGGCTGTCACTCCCCCCGACGGTGATCACGACCTGATTCGGATCAAGGCCCTGGTCAGGATCCACGCCCTCAGCAACGAATGGGGAGGACTGAACAACGCCATCAACGACGATGGCGAGCTGGCGTTGCGGCGAGTTGACCGGGAACGTTGCCAGCACACCGGTTGCTTCGCGAAACTTCTCTCCTCCTTCATTGGTGAATTCGGGGACCACGACCCAGGCTCCCGCCCCCAGCTGGCCGCCTTGGCCTGATCGGCCGCTGAACTGCGCTTGGCCACCCTTCATGTCGACTCCGGTGAGGAAAGCGGGGCCGACCACATAGATCCCGAGACTTTCTGTCGCCAGCAGGTATCCGATCTCGTCGACATCGTCAGGATCAGAGAGACCGGTTTCTGGATTGATATTCGGCGGATGTTCCCCATCGGGGTTCGAAAAATACGGACTCTCCGCCACCACGTCGATAACGGCGCGGAAGGACATCTCGCCGGTCGTCCCCACGGCTCGTAGGGCGCGCTCTCGATCCTCTACCCCGGGGAGCTGTACGACGATCGACCGATCGCCCTGCACCGAGATCTCGGGTTCCTGGACGCTGCCCAGACCCTCGATCCTGCGTCTCATCACCTCGACGGCGGTTTCCAGAGTGCCCGCGGGCGTGCCCTCCGGCGCCACCAGGACGACGGCAAACCCACCCTGCAGGTCGAGGCCGAGTTTGGCCTCCCACCCCGCCGCCAGCATGGCGGCAAGCGATCCCCATGCAATAGCGAGGGTCAGCACCAGGGTGATGAGCATCCGGCGGCGGCTCACTCCTGGTCTTCCTCGATCCGCTCTGCTACCGCTCGCTTGGCGATCCGCATCGTGTTACCACCACCGATATCGATCGTGTAGCTGTCGTCGTCCTGGGAACGCACACGCCCGTAGATGCCACCGATGGTGCGGATATCGTCACCCACGGTGATGGCGGAAAGCAACTCCTTTGCCTTCTTCGCCTGCCGACGACGGGGCAGCATGACCATGACGTAGAACAGCACGCCGAGGATGGCCAGCGGGAGCAGGAACGTGAACGCGCTGCTCCCTCCACCGGCCTGAGCAAAGATTGGTCCGAGCACGGCCAGATGAGGCATACGAATCTCCAATCGTGCGTCAGCGGCAGCCACCGATGAAGCGGCTGGAACCTTACCCCAGAGCCAAACCAAGTCGCGAGTCGCAACTCCCAAGTCGTCAGTTCCCAGTTCCCAGTTGCCAGCCAGAGACTTGTCACTTGGCTGTTCCCAGTTTCCCTGGGCGAGTGCGCACGGATGTTCCCTGATGGTCGCCCTGGACGTGCCGTTCTATGCCGAAGGGCTTCAGGTTCCCGTTGAGCGAAGAAGACATCGACGGCCTGGTTGCCTTCCTCCTCACGCAGTAGTGCTTGAGGCGACAGACCCAAGCTCGGTCGCCACAAGCTGGGGTTCAGTGAGGGCTAGGGACGCAAAGGTGTGCGATGTCGCGAACTCGGCCGTCACCAATCCAGCACGGCACATGCACCCCGGGAGTTACCGCACGCGCACATAACACCCACCGCGCAGACGGCATCCCCTGCCCCGGACATAGCCGGCATTACGAGCGGTTCGGATTTCGCGGCCTGGGGTCACATGCCGATGGCCGACCCTTGTCTTAGTTGGCGTTTGCTACCTGGTTTTTGCTCTGGCGGCTAGCACCCTTGCCCGGTACTCGCCGAACGTTCCATCGGTGATCGCTTCTCGCGCCCCTCGAATCAGATCAAACGTGTAGGTGAGGTTGTGCAGCGTCAGTAACCGGTCGGCAAGCGGCTCCTTCGTCGTATGCAGGTGACGGAGGTAGCCGCGCGAATACCGGCGGCAGGTCAGGCAGGCGCATTCGGGGTCGAGCGGACGATCGTCGCTGCGCCATTCCTTGCGCTGGATCGAAACGTCACCCCGCCTGGTGAGAGCCTTGCCATGTCTGGCGAGTCGCGTCGGGATCACACAATCGAACAGGTCGGCGCCACGGGCGATCGCGGCGAGAAGGCCCTCGGTGTCGCCAAGGCCCATTACATAGCGAACACCGTTATCAGGCAGGTGCGGGATCGTGGCCTGCAGCGCCCGGTCTCGCTCGGCGGGCTCTTCGCCCACCGCCAGGCCTCCGATCCCGAAACCGGGAAACCCGAGCCGTGCGATCTCCTTGGCCGCCTGTTCCCTGAGGTCGGTATCGATGCCGCCCTGGATGATGCCGAACAGGGCGCGATCGTGCCGCTGCCGGGCGGCGAGCGACCGCTCCGCCCATCGCAACGTACGTGCCACGGCTTCCTCGACCACCGGTCGTGGCGACGGGATGGGGACGGGGACATCGAGCACCATCGTGATGTCGGCCCCCAGCGCCTCCTGGACGGCTACCGCCCGTTCCGGGGTGAGATCGACCGGCGACCCGTCGTAGCTGCTGCGAAACGTCAGACCGTGCTCGGTGATCTCGGGGTCGAGCGATAGCACCTGAAACCCACCACTGTCGGTCAGGATCGGACCATCCCACCCCATGAACCCATGCAGCTCGCCGAGGTCGGCGACCACGCGCTCGCCGGGCCGCAGCATGAGGTGATAGGTGTTCGCCAGCAGAATCTGGGCACCTACCGACCGGAGATCCTCGACATCGACGGTTTTCACCGTGCCCCGGGTGCCGACCGGCATGAAGCCCGGAGTGTCCACCTTGCCGTGGGGAGTCGAAATCACACCGCTGCGGGCGGACCCATCGGTCGCAGCAAGATGCCAGGTCACTGCGCTCATCTGGGCACCTCGATGAACATCGCATCCCCGAACGACAGGAACCGGTACTCCGAGGCCAGCGCATGGTCGTAAACGGCCCGCCACCGCTCACCGAGGACCGCAGCGATCAACACCAGCAAGGTGGTTCGCGGGGCATGGAAGTTGGTCACCGCAGCGTCGATGGCGCGGAAGGCATAGCCGGGTTTGATGAACAGGCCAGACTCGCCAGAACCAGGGTGGACCTTTCCCTCCTCGCTTGCCGCCGTCTCCAGGGTCCTGACAACGGTGGTGCCGATCGCAACCACGCGATTGCCTCGATGGCGGGCATTGGCGATGGTCGTCGCCGTCGCCTCGGAAACCCGATATCGCTCTCGATGCATCCGATGCCCCTCGATCGGGCCATCGTCCATGGGGCGGAAGGTGTCGAGTCCAACCTCGAGGTCGACGCGGACAATCTGAACTCCCCGATCGGCGAGGGCAGCGACGACCCTTGCCGTGAAGTGCAGCCCCGCGGTGGGGGCCGCCGCCGAACCCATGGTCTTGGAAAACATCGTTTGGTAGCGTTCGTCGTCGTCGAGCCGGCCATGGAAATAGGGAGGAAGCGGAACTTCCCCAATCGTCGGCAAGAGATCGTCGGCGTCACCGTCCCCGGTGATCCCCACTACCACCACCCCGCGATCGGGGTCGGTGAGCACGGTGATCGACAGCGGGCCCGCCGCCATCGTCTGGCCCACCCGGATCCTTCTCGCCGGCCTGACCAGGGCGTCCCAGGTCGCTTCGTCGCGGCGTTTTGTGAGCAGAACCTCCACCACGCCACCTGTCGGCTTGGTGGCACGCAACCGGGCGGCCCGGACGCGGGTCTCGTTGACGACGATCACGTCACCAGGATCGAGCAGGGACGGCAGGTCGGTAAACGTCAGGTCATCGAGGGTGGATGCGACCAGGAGGCGGGCCGCGTCCCGCGGTTCGATGGCCTGCTGCGCGATTGCCGCTTTGGGCAGGTCGTAGTCGAAGTCAGAGGCGAGCAGAGTCATCAGTCGTCAGCCCTCAGCCTTCAATCTCCAGAAGACGGTTCGAACCGATTCTGGCTGATGACTGAAGACTGTGGACTGAGGACTCAGTCCAGCAGCTTTCCCTGCGCCGAACCATCACGATCAACTCCGAGATGGACGTACGCCCTTTCGGTCGCCACCCGCCCACGCGGGGTGCGCTGGAGATAGCCTTCCTGGAGTAGGTAGGGCTCATAGGCGTCTTCCACCGTCTCCGGATCCTCCCCTACGGCGATGGCGAGCGTCGACAGGCCGACCGGTCCGCCTCCGAACTTGGTTACAACGGCCTCGAGAATTGCTCGATCGACCTTGTCCAAACCAACCGTATCGACCTCGAACACTTCCAGCGCCTGGTCGGCAACGACCTCGTCGACCCGCCCGTCTGCGCGAACAGCGGCGTAATCACGCACCCGGCGCAGCAGTCGGTTGGCGACCCGCGGCGTGCCACGGCTGCGACCGGCGATGGTTTCCGCACCGGCGGTGGTGATGTCGACTTCGAGGATGGCTGCCGACCGGTTCACGATGGCGCCGAGGTCTTCGGCGCCGTAGTAGTCGATCCTGGCCAGATAGCCGAACCGGTCGCGAAGCGGCGGGGCAACCCTCCCCACCCGGGTTGTTGCCCCGATGAGGGTGAACGGCGGCAAGTCGATCTTGATCGATCGCGCAGCCGGGCCCTTGCCAACGACGATGTCGAGCTGGAAGTCCTCCATCGCCGGGTACAGCACCTCCTCGACCTGGCGGGGCAACCGATGGATCTCGTCGATGAACAGCACGTCTCCTGCCTCGAGATTGGTGATCACGGCGGCCAGGTCACCGGGTCGCTCGAGTGCCGGTCCCGACGTTCCACGGAACTGGGCACCCATCGCGGCGGCGAGGATGGCACCGAGCGAGGTCTTGCCAAGTCCAGGCGGCCCCGAGAACAGCACGTGGTCGACGGCCTCACCTCTCCCCCTTGCAGCTTCGATCAGGATCGCCAGCCGTTCCTTGAGGGCGGCCTGGCCGATGAAGTCCTCCATGCGTCGGGGCCGAAGACCGGCCTCGATCGCCTCATCCTCCGGATTAGCGGCTGGGGTGAGCAGCCCTTCGTCTCTCACGAGTCAGCACCCTTTCCCAGAGTCTGGAGCGACCGGCGCAGCAGGTCCTCCACCGGAAGATCTGGGGGCAGGTCGCGAAGCGCGCCCCCGATTTCGTCTGCCTGGTAGCCAAGCCCCTCCAGGGCGGCTCTGACCTGCGCCCGCGCTCCGGACGGATCGATCTCGGCGTCCGGGAGCTCCAGCTTCGGGCGCAGCTCCAGCAGCAGCTTCTGCGCCGACCGCTTCCCGATGCCGGGTACGGCGGTGAGGGCAGCTACGTCGTCCGAGGCGACCACGCCCCTCAGCTCGTTGGCATCCATCGTGGACAGGATGGCGATGGCAACCTTCGGCCCAATGCCTGAGATGCCGAGGAGCAACCGGAATAGGTCGCGATCGTCCGTGGAGGCGAAACCAAAAAGGGCCAGCTGGTCTTCCCTGACATGGAGATGGGTGTGCATGACGGCATCCTCGCCGACCCCTGGCAGGTCGACCAGAGTCCTGACCGGCACCGCGACCTCGTAGCCGACCCCCCCCACGTCGATAACCACCGACTCGCCGTCGAGCCGAACCAGCGTTCCTCGGAGGCGGCCGATCACGACGCCTCACCCGCTACCGCCCCATGCTGGACGTGACAGAGCGCAACCGCCAAAGCGTCGGCGGCATCCGCGGGGGTGGGAGGCGTGCGCAACCCGAGGCGCATGGCGATCACGCGCTGCATCTGTGTCTTGTCCGCGGTGCCCGAGCCGGTCAGCGCCATCTTGACGGCAGTTGGGGAGTACTCCCCCACTTCGATGCCCGCTTCGGCGAGCACGAGCAGGGCGACTCCGGAGGCCCGGGCCACAGCCATCGCGGTCTGTCGGTTCTTGTTGACGAACACCTGCTCGATGGCGGCCGCCGTCGGCTCGTGCTCGGCGACCACCTGGCGTAAATCACGCGCGAGCTCGGCAAGCCGTCGAGTCACCGGCTGCGAAGGCTCGGTGCGGATCACGCCTGCGGCAACGGCGCGTTCTGACGACCCTGACGATGCGATGATCCCATACCCGGTGGTGGTCAGGCCGGGGTCGATTCCTAACACGAACATATGTTCTATAGGGTAGCGCGTGGTTGTGACGAGCCAAGGACTGCGAGTCGCGAGTCAAGAGTCATGAGTCAACAGTCATGGGTCGCAAAAGCGACGAGGGTCTGGTTTCTCAGGACTCAAGACTCACGACTCAAGACTCACCAGTACATCATCCGGGATGTCGAAGTTGGCGTAAACCGCTTGTACGTCGTCGAGGTCCTCGAGAGCGTCGACGAGGCGAAGCACTTTGGGTGCGGTTTCCTCGTTGACCGCCACCGAGGTGGTGGGCATTTGGGTCACCTCAGCGTGGTCGATGTGCACCCCGGCGTCCTCGAGGGCGGCGCGCACCGTACCGAGCTCGGACGGCGGGCTGATGATCTCCCATTGATCGCCGGATGACGTGACATCGTCGGCACCACCATCGATAGCGCAGAGCATCACGGTTTCCTCTTCGCCCGAGACGAGCAGGTAGCCCTTCTGCTCGAACAGGTAGCCAACCGAACCCGGCTCGCCAAGGCTTCCGTTGTGCCTGGTGAACGCGGAGCGCACGTCCGCCGCCGCCCGGTTCCGATTGTCGGTGAGCACCTGAACGAAGAGAGCGACGCCGCCCGGCGCGTACCCCTCGTACCACGCCTCCTCGTATGAGACTCCCTCGGCCTCGCCCGTGCCTCGTGCGATGGCACGCTCGATGTTGTCCTTCGGCACCGAGGCGTCCTTCGCCTTCTGGATCGCCGTAGCCAGAGCGGGGCTGGCGGCCGGGTCGCCGCCCCCGGCGCGGGCGGCGGCTTCGATGCCCTTGATCAGCTTGGCGAAGACCTTGCCCCGCTTGGCGTCCTGTCGACCTTTGCGGTGTTTGATGTTTGCCCATTTGGAGTGGCCTGACATCAGTCGTCTCCGAGAAACAGCTCGTGCAGGCGGCCGTCGGAAGTCAACTCTGGGTGGAACGATGTAGCGACGATGTTGTCTTGACGAACCACGACCGGTCGGTCGCGTCCGGTCTCGGGATCGGCGACGGTCGCCAGCACCTCCACCGATCCGCCAACTTTGTCGATCCATGGGGCGCGGATGAACACGGCATGGATCGGACCGTCGAGCCCGGTGACGTCAAGAGCCATCTCGAACGAGTCAACCTGGCGACCAAAGGCATTTCGCTCGACGACGGCGTCGAGCACGCCGAGCTGAGGCTGGTCGGGACCGGTCGTCGACGTCGCAAGGAAAATCATTCCCGCACAAGTCCCCAACACCGGCATTCCCTCCTCGATTCGCCGGCGCACCGGTTCGATCAGCCCGTAGATTGTGGCGAGCCGCCCGATCGTGGTCGATTCGCCACCCGGGATGATCAGCGCATCGACGTCGTCGAGCTCTTCCGGAGTGCGTACCTCAACGCCGATGTGTCCAAGGCCTTCGATGATCGCCAGATGCTCTCGGAAGTCACCCTGGAGTGCGAGGGCCCCGACCCGCACCTCAGTCGCCCCGATCCTGCATCCGCTCCTCGGCCGGCATGGTGTCGATGTTGATACCGACCATCGCTTCGCCGAGATTCTTCGAGACCTTGGCGATCTTCTCCGGGTCCTGGTAGAAGGTGGTCGCCTCGACGATGGCGCGTGCTCGCACATCGGGGTCGCCCGACTTGAAGATCCCGGAGCCGACAAAAACGCCGTCGCACCCGAGATGCATCATCAGCGCAGCATCCGACGGGGTGGCGATCCCTCCGGCTGCAAAGTTGACGACGGGCAGCACGCCGGTTTCGGCGACCTCGGCCACGAGGTGGTACGGCGCTCGTAGTTCCTTGGCAGCGTTCATTAGCTCGTCGGCGTCGAGCGTGGTCAGCGAGCGGATCTGCGCCGTCATCACCCGCATGTGCTTGACGGCTTCGACCACGTTCCCCGTGCCCGGTTCACCCTTGGTCCTGATCATTGCCGCCCCCTCGCCAATACGGCGAAGCGCTTCACCGAGGTCCTTGGCCCCGTTCACAAACGGAACGGTGAACGCCCGCTTGTCGATATGGGTGTCGGCGACCGGAGTGAGGACCTCCGACTCGTCGATGTAGTCGACGCCGAGCGATTGCAGCACCTGAGCCTCGACGGTGTGGCCGATGCGAGCCTTTGCCATCACCGGAATCGACACCATTGCGATGATCTGTTCCACCTTGGCCGGATCGGCCATGCGGGCCACGCCTCCATGGGCTCGGATATCAGCCGGTACGCGTTCGAGGGCCATGACGGCGACGGCCCCTGCTTCCTCGGCGATCTTGGCCTGGTCGGCACTGACGACATCCATGATGACGCCGCCCTTGAGTTGCTGCGCCAGACCGCGCTTGACCCGGTCGGTACCGTGCTCAGCTGTGGGTTCCATGGGATCGATTGTACCGATGGGGGTGGATGTAGCGAGAGGAGGTAGTTGACGATTCGCGATTCGTACTCGGTACCGGCTACGAGTCACCGGGGTGTCCTCGCAAGGCGAGGACGTCCTCATATGCCTCGATGTACCGCGCCGCCACCCCGGCGCCGTCGAAGTCCATGGAGCGCTTCCGCGCCGCCTCCCCCATCGATCTTGCTCTGGCCGGGTCCTGGAGAAGCTCGACAACGGCTGAGGCGAGCTCCATCGGATCACCCGGGGTGACCATCGTCGCTACGCCGCCGGCTACGTACTCGAAGGCGGGGATCGCTGAGGCGACGACAGCAGAACCGGCGGCCATCGCCTCCAGAACGACGACACCGAAGCTCTCGGCACCGGGGTTGGGTGCGACGTGGATCTCCGATGCCGCCAATTCATGGCGTTTCTCGTTCTCGGCAACCCGGTCCAGAAATGTCACGCCGTTCATCTCGGCCCGATCGGCGCCGATCACATGGAGTTCCGCCTCCGGCACCGCGGCCCGGATCCGTGGCCACGCTTCAAGTATCACCGAGAGGCCTTTGCGGGGATCGTCACGGCCGAGAAAGGTCACCCGGTGCCGAACCGTTGGGCCGGTGGCATAGTCGTCGACATCGACGCCGTTCGGGATGATGCGATACTCGACCATCCCGTCGATCGCCGAGCCGGCGACTGGGCTCACCGCAGTAAAGACGTGGACCCCATGGAGCGCCTGGCGTATTGCAGGGCGCCCGTATCGGTATAGGCGACGGACCCAAACAGGTGGGTCGGCGTGAAAGGTCGCCACCTTGGCAGGACCGGACACGGTGAGCGCCCCAACCGAGACCATCGGCACCAACGGCTCGTGCACATGCACGACGTCGAAGCCACCCAGCGCCCGCCGCACGGAGCCCACCACACGTGGATCGAGCCGCACCGGTGCTGTCGAACGATTGATTGCGAGCTTCGTCGTCTGACCGGGTAACGCCTCACCTCCAGGCCCTTCCACTCCCGGGCCGATGAGCCTGGCTTCGATGCCCGCTTTCTCGAGCCATCGGACGAGGCGGATTGTCTGATCCTGGACACCACCAGGGATATCCAGGTCATAGGGGCAGACCACCGCCACCCTCATCGTCGCTCCTCCACCCAGGCGCGATCGGAGGGCCAGTTGGGTTGGAACAGATGCCACTGTGTCGGCGCCTCACCGATGATGCGCTCGAAGGCGTAGGCAAGGGCCTGGGTGCGGAGAGCAACGCGCTCCGCTCGATTTTCATGGTCCACCGGCTCGATCTCCGGATAGGCGACGACGCGGTACCGGTCGCCATCGAAATAGGTCCCGATCGGAAACAGCGCGGCGCCTGTCAGCTCGGCGAGGGCGACCGGACCCATCGGCATCGTCGTTCGCTCACCGAAGAAATCGACCTCGACCCCCGTTCCGGTCACGTCCCGATCAGACACGAGAGCGGCGACCTTCCCTTCCTTGAGCCCCCTGGCCAGCGAAGTCAACGGTGATCCGCGGCCGGCGATGAAGATCTCGATCCCATATTCGGCTCTGGTCTGGACGAACCATTCCGTGATGCGGCGATTGGGCAGCTCCTCGGCCACAGACATGATGGGGAGACCGAGCGAGTTGGAGAACGGTGCCGCCACCTCCCAGTTCCCCAGGTGGGCCACCGCAAAGATGATCCCGCGACCGGCATCCCTGGCGGCGAACACCGGAACCTCTCCTTCGACGTCCACGTGCTCCACGATCCAATCGGTTCTCGATGCCCGAAACCAGAAGACCTCGGCCCAATACCGCCCATACGACCCGAACATCTCCCGAGCCGCCTCGGTAATCTCGCCCTCCGACGGCTCCGAGCCGAGCACCCTCCGCATATGCCGCCGCGCCAGCGCCAGTCGCTCGGTTGCGGCATAGGACAAGAGGCGCCCGATCCAGCGTCCACCACGGCTCACCAGCGCCGGAGGAAGACGGCCGAGGACGCCGGCCAGGAAACGGTAGAGAAGGTAGCCGAAGAGGCCTCTCACCCGGAGAGCTGCTGCCAGGTGCGCCGGATCCTCTGGGCTACGGTGAGCCCGGTGAGGATGACCATGATCCACAGCATCGGTAACAACACCTGGTCCCAGAAGCCTGCGAAAAAGACGCCGGTCAGGGCCAGGATCATACGTTCGGCGCGACCCATCCACCCACCACGGCCCTCTGCTCCCCAAGACTCGGCCTTGGCCCTCACATAGGGGGTGAGGAGGGAGAAGGCCAGCGCCAGGATGCACAGGATCAGCCCCACCGGATCCTCTCTGAGATAGACGGCGAGACCTACCCAGATGGCGATCTCGCCGATGCGATCCGACATCGCGTCGAGAAACGCCCCCTTGAGGGTGGCTGTGCCTTGAATCCGAGCGAGCGGGCCGTCCAGGGCATCGAGAATGACGCCGATCGTCGCCACCAGGGCGCCTTGCCACAAGAAGCCGGTTGCGATCAACACCGAACCTGCGATGGTCAACAGCAGACCGACGATGGTCACCATGGCCGGCGTGACGCCGACCTTGTTCAGACCCCTCGCCATCGGTTGCAGGATGGGCGCGATCTTCTTCCGCGCCTTGAGCTCGATCATCCGCCACCCGCGAAAATTTGGGGGATATTTCCGTTTCGCACCAGTCTCATCGTGCGCGAAGGTACCACACCCCATCCATCGGCAGCGATGCCGGTACAATAGACGTGTCTGGCTCCCCTTGGCCCCATGGTTTGGAAGGATGTGGTAACACATGACCGATCGCACCGCCGAGCTCACCATCGGGGACCAGCAGCTCGAGCTCCCGATCATCGAGCCCACGATCGGAAACGATGGCCTGGGGATCTCGAGCCTGCGCAACATCACAGGCGACGTCACGTTCGACCCGGGATTCGCTAACACCGCGGGTACCCGCTCATCCATCACCTACATCAACGGGGCGGAGGGGATTCTCCGTCACCGTGGGTATTCCATCGAAGACCTCGCCCTCAACGCCGAGTTCCTCGAAGTCGCCTATCTCCTTCTTTTCGGCGAGTTGCCGAATCAACAGCAACTCGCCGAATGGACTAGCGGCATCGCCGGCCACGCCCTGGTCAAGGAGGAGATGAAGCGGTTCTTCGACGCATTTCCCAACAATGCCCACCCGATGGCGATCATGGCATCTGCGACGAATGCGATTTCCACCTTCTATGAGGAGTACCACGATCCATCCGATGAAGAGGCCGTGATCGAGAGCGCCATCCGCCTCATCGCCAAGATGCCAACGATCGCAGCCTGGTCGTACAAGAAGTCGATGGGCATGCCCTACAACTACCCGCGCAGCGAGCTCGACTACGTGGAGAACTTCTTGCACATGATGTTTCACCTCCCCACTGAGGAGACCAAGGTCGATCCGGTGATCGCTCGAGCTCTCAATGTCCTGTTCATCCTGCATGCCGACCACGAACAGAACTGCTCGACTGCCATGGTCAGGGGGGTCGGGTCGAGCCGAGCCAACCTGTTCACTTCGGTGGCGGCAGGCATCAGTGCGCTATGGGGACCGCTGCATGGTGGCGCCAACCAGCAGGTGATCGAGATGCTCAAGACCATCGTGGAGGACCCGGAAGAGGACGCTCAGAGCATGATCGCTCGGGCTAAGGATCCGGACGATCCCTTCAAGCTCATGGGCTTCGGCCACCGCGTCTACAAGAACCACGACCCGCGGGCGATCGTGCTACGAACCTACGCCGACGATGTACTGGCCACGGTCGGCGTCTCCGACCCTCTGCTCGAGGTCGCCAAGGAACTCGAACAGGCGGCGCTGCAGGATGACTACTTCATCGAGCGGAAGCTGTTCCCCAACGTCGACTTCTACTCGGGCATCATCTTCAGGGCTCTCGGATTCCCTTCGCGCATGTTCACGGTGCTGTTCTCGATCGGGCGAGTACCCGGCTGGATCGCGCAGTGGAAGGAGATGACCGAGGATCCGGAAACCCGGATCATGCGGCCGCGCCAGATTTACGTCGGCGAGGTCGAGCGCGACTTCGTGCGGCTTGCGGATCGGTAGATCAGTAGATCAGTAGATCAGTAGATCAGTAGATCAGTAGATCAGTGTTTGCCTGCGCTACTTGGCTACTTGGCTACTGCGCTACCTCCTACGCCTCGGGTATCTCTTCGACGTATGAGTCCACAACGCTTCCATCGATGCCGTCGATGCGGACCAACCCTCGCTCCGAGGGTGGTTCGTCTGCGCTGAACACAAGGACGTTCCACACCGGCCGGGCCCGCCAGCCGGTGAACCCGAGCGAGGCAGAGGCATGCCCGACGGGAAAGGCAACGGCCCGGTTGGCGACTTCCAGCGCCCGGTCCTCACGAATGGTCAGGCTCCAGCCCGCAATGAAGTGATAGACACCCACGGCGACGAGCACAGCAGTCGCCGTCCACCACATCGGTTGCAGCAGGAATCCTCCAGCGATCAGTAGCCCGACCCCAACGGCGGCGACGAGATACACCGCCCCCGCCCGGCGCCGCCGATTGGTGTCCGGAACCCCGTATTCGACGTCGTCGACATCGGAGTCCAGATCGTCAGGGACCGCGGCGGCCTCGGCAACGTCGTCAGGGATGTAAATCGCCCGTCGGTCGGCCTTCTCGTCCTCTTTCATCGCTCAGTCGAACTCCATCTGCATCGCTGCCTCCTCCGCTTCGCTGTCCACCGGCTCCTCGCCGCGGCTGCGATGCCAGCGATCCCAAATGACCAGATAGCTCGGCAGGATCAGCACCGCTGCCAGCAACGCCAGCAAGATTGTGTACGCGGTCACGAACCCGAACTGACGGAACGGGATCGTCGTGGAAGTCACCAGGATCCCAAACCCGGCGATGGTGGTGATCGCCGAACCCGCAAGGGCTCCACCCGTGTGCACCAGTGTGTGCTCGATCGCATCGTTCTCCGATGCGCTTTTGCCGCGATCCTCCTCGTAACGGTGAGTGATGTGGATCATGTATGGGATCCCGATCCCGATGGCCAGCGCCGAGATCGTGGCCGTGACCGGCCCGAACGGAATACCAAACAAGGTCATCAACGCAAACGACAACAAGACGACGAGCACAACCGGCACGGTGGTGATGACCCCGAGCATCGGCCGCCGGGCGGTGACCCAGAAGTTGATCGTCAACAGGATGAGCGCCGCGGCCAGCGTCAGCAACAGCGACGACACCTGAGAATCCCGCAGCGACGTGATGATGACGTCTGAGATGATCTCGTCCGAGGTCACCACGACGGCGAGCCCGGTCTCCGGAACCGGGCTAAACGCCTCGTCGATGTCATCCTGGAGCTGGGCCGCACCCTGCTCTCCTCCCTGGGTCTGGATGGTGAACAGCGCGGCGATGTATCCGTCACCCTCGATGGCCAACACTCTGGCGGCATCGGCGGGGGCGGCTGTGAACATGGCGTCATACAGGGCACCGACGTCAGCGTCTGGAGACACGTTTGCGCTCTCCCCGACGATCCCGGCAGCTTGGGCAGCTTCGTCAACGGCAACATCGAACTGCTCAGAGTCCGGCGTCGTCAATGAGACGAGCAGCACAACCGGCGACTCGGCGGCAGCGAAATCTCCGAACTTGACGACGTCGTCGATCTCGGTGAACGACCCCGTGGCCTCGACCATGCTGTTCCACACCTCGGGCGTGGCAATGTCGCCGACCACGTTGCACTCACCGAGCCTCTCGCCCTCGGCGCACACCAATACCTGAGTGGACTCGCCGAACCCTCCACCGTACTCGTCGAGCAGCGTGGCAAAGGTGTTGCGCAGCGGCGACGTCGTCGGGATGAAGTCGAGGAAACTGAAGTCGGCGGAGAGGTTCAACGTCCCCCACACCCCGAATCCCCCGAGGATGACAGAGACGACCAGCGTGGGCATCGCGGCGTTTTTCGGCAACCACGAGGCTCTCCCGATCAGCCTGGGCAGCCTGCGGGACTCGCCGCCTCGGAGCGACTCACGGTCCAGAGTCTCACGCCTTTCGCCCCGGCGATCGAGCAGCTCGCGTACGGCGGGAACGAAGGTGAGCATGAGCAGGAACGAGACAACGATTCCGAATGCGGCGAGCTCACCGAATTCGCGCAGCGCCCCAAGATCGTTGAAGATGTTGGTGAGGAACCCGACGGCTGTCGTCACCGTGGCCAGAACGAGTGCCACGCCGACGGTGCGAATCGAGGTAGCGATCCCGCGGTCGACCGTAGACCCGCTGTACACCTCCTCCCGGTAGCGCGAGCTCATGTGGATCGAGTAGTCGACACCGAGGCCGATCAACAGGATGGGAAGGATCTGCACCAACCCGCTGGCGTCCCCGAACCGGAGGTAGCCGTAGCCGTTCATCCACGTGATCGCCAGCACGATGGCAAGAATGGTGACGAGCGTGTCCGCGGACGTTCGCCGCAACCCTCGCGAGCTAAACGTCCACACCAAAAAGACGAACGCGTACGTAGCGGCGGCGGCGATCAACACCGGAGCGACTTCCAGATCGCGGATCGACTGTGGGAAGGCGTCGGGAAACAGCGTCGCCAGGCTCGGAATAACGAGCACGGCGACGGCAAAGAACATGGCAATGACGCCGATGATCGCCAACCAGCGGTCCCGCCCCGTCTTGGGGCGCACCAGGAAGATGATGGACAGCACCAGCAGGATGATGAATCCTGCGGTGGCGAATAGCCGTGAGATTTCTGCCTCGAACTCTGAGTTGTCGGCGAAGAGGAGCTCGAAGGAGAACGGCTCGGCGGTCATCCCCTCGGGGAGGTCGGTGGCGGCGATTTCCGCGGCGGCGTCACTGGTAGCCGCGATGAACGCGTCATACTCGTCGCCCGCCGACGAGGCCGCCCCGACGGAGAAGGTGAGCATCAAACCGGACGGAGACGTCACGCTTTCCTGATCTGCCGATCCGGGGAGCAAACCTGCAGCCAGGCCGACGAGGTCCGGTGGGGTTTCGGGATCGGAAAGAACCGTCGAATACAGCGCCTTGACCTCGGCGTCGGTAGTCGGCTGAGGCGCATCGTTGCCGACGCCGAACTCGACCGGCGACAGGTAGTGGACGACCGGGCCCATGCCAGGCTGCTCGATCAGATAGGGGGCGAGAGAACCGCCGAGCACAGTCGCCCTGACCGCGTCCACCGCGTCAAGCCCGTCGAGCGTGATCACGTCGCCGGTATCCGACGAGATGATCACCTGCCCAACGCTCTGCGAGGAATCCTCCCCAAAGAGGTCGCCGATCGTATTGATGGCCTCGAGCTCGGGGGCATCGGGTGCAAACGACTCGTTGTCGTTGTCGGCCGGCTGGAACTGTCCGGCAAACCCACCCATGACGAGCGAGATCACTACAACGGCGACGATGACCACCCACGGGAAGCGGCGAACGAGCGTGGCCAGTGTGTTGATGAGTGCTTTCACAGAGTTACCTCTCGAGTTCAGCCAGTAGGACGCATCAGCGTGGCGGGGCGCAGGCTGCGGTCAGCTCCGCAACCGCGTCGGCGAGCGGAACCCCCCTGTGTTCGGCTGCATCCTCGCGCATCCGCAGACCAACCGTGCCGTCCCGCTGGTCGTCGTCGCCCACCACGAGGATTGCAGGGTGTTTGTGCGTGATCGCCCTCCGCAGCTTCTCGCCGACGGTCTCGTCGGCGGCGTCGGTCTCGACCCGCAACCCCGCGCTCTCGAGAGCGGCGGCGACCTCTGTCGCGTAGTCGTGGTGGCGGTCGGCGACAGGGATCACCGTCGCTTGCACCGGAGCCAGCCAGCAGGGAAACGCCCCTGCGTAGTGCTCGACGAGCACACCAACGAACCGCTCGATCGAACCGAGCAGGGCGCGGTGGATCATTACCGGACGCTCTTTGACGTTGTCCGCCGTGGCGAATGAGAGGTCGAAGTTCTCCGGTTGAGCGAAATCGAGCTGCAATGTGGAGATCTGCCAGCGGCGCCCGATGGCATCACGAACATGGATATCGATCTTGGGGCCGTAGAAGGCGGCCTCGCCCTCGGCGACCTCGTATGGCAGCTCAGCCTTCTCCAGCGCCGAGGCCAACGCCGTCTCTGCGATGTCCCACAAGTCCGGGTCGCCGATCGAGTGCTCCGGATCCCGAGTCGAGAGGTCGGCTTCGAATTCCTCGAAGCCGAAGTCGCGCAGCACCATGAGCACGAAGTCGAGGAGCCGCTCCAGCTCGACGGCCACCCCTCCCGCGCTGACGAAGATGTGAGCGTCGTCCTGGGTGAAGCCACGAGCCCGGAGCAACCCATGCACCACCCCCGACCGCTCGTAGCGGTAGACGGTCCCAAGCTCGAAGAACCGCAGCGGAAGTTCGCGGTAGCTGCGGCTTCTCGACTTGTAGATCAGGATGTGGAAGGGGCAATTCATCGGCTTCAGGATGTAGCTCTGGCCCCCGTCGAGCTCCATCGCCGGGAACAGGCTATCGGCGAAGTAGTCGAGGTGCCCGCTCGTCTTCCACAGGTCCGCCTTTGCCACATGTGGCGAGAACACGTAGCTATAGCCGGAGGCGGCATGTGTCCGGCGCGAGTAGTCCTCGATCACAGAGCGGAGCACGGCTCCCTTCGGATGCCAAAGCGCCAGGCCGCTCCCCAGGACGGGAGGGAACGAGTACAGATCGAGCTCGGCCCCGAGGCGCCGGTGGTCCCGCTGTTCGGCTTGTTCGAGCCGATCCAGGTAGGCGGTCAACTCTTTCTGGTTTTCCCAGGCGGTTCCGTAGATCCGCTGCAGCTGAGGGTTGTTCTCATCGCCGCGCCAATAGGCGCCGGAGGATCGCATCAGCTTGAAGGCACCGAGCCTCCCTGTGGAAGGGACGTGCGGCCCCCGGCACAAGTCGACGAATCCGTTGTTTCGGTACACGCTCACCGCGTCGGGCGCCGCTCCCTCCGTCTCATCTACGCCCTTGATGATCTCGGTCTTGAATGGCTGATCGGAGAACAGGTCGAGCGCTTCCTCAACGGACAACTCATCGCGCTCGAAGGGCTGATCGGCATCCACGATCTCGTGCATCCGAGCCTCGATCCGCTCCAGGTCCTCGGGAGTGAACGGGCGGTCAACGTCGAAGTCGTAGTAGAACCCATCGGCGATCGATGGGCCGATGGCGAAAGTTGCTCCCGGGAACAGGTCGAGTACTGCCTGCGCCATGACGTGAGCCGTCGAGTGGCGAAGAACGACGCGGCCTTCGTCCGTGTCGTCCGTGATCACGGAGAAGGCACCATCGATCGAGATCGGCAGGCCGGCATCGAATTCCTCGCCGTCGATGGTGACGGCGACTGCGGCACGCGCCAGGCCGGCACCGATGGCGGCGGCGACCTCGAGCCCGGTTGTACCGTCGGAGTACTCCCGAACCGAGCCGTCTGGAAGGGTGAGGTGGATCGCCATGTGAAGCCGGTAAGGGTACCTGCTCTCGCCGGTTGCCCGGGCCACGTGCGACAATTGCCGCTGCGGGAATGGAGGGATTGATGGACAGCGTCGCTCTCGCCAAACAGATCGCCGATGGTGACCGTTTTCAGGACTTGACGCGACCCACCAAGGCTCTCGCTCAGGACCGGCTGTTTCGAATTTGGCGGAAGCCGGACCCCGTTCTGCTCAAGGTGTACGGGACGCCGGGTCGAGCCCGCAGAGAAACCCATGCACTGGAGGCCCTGGCCGGCACCGAAGGGGTTGTGGTGCGGCTGGGTGGGGACATCAACGCCGAGGTCGCCTGGAGCCTGTTTGCAGATCCTGGCGAATGGAGCCTGGCCCAGTTACCGGAGAACTCCCGACTTGGGCTGTCGGCAGGAAGGATCCTCCGTGCGGTGCACGATTCGGATCCCGGCGCCCTTTCCAACCTGTCGCGTGGCATCGACGGCGATTGGGTAGCGCTCGACGTTGTGTCCACCATGCGGCGGCTCAACCGGTATCGGGGAAGAATCGGCCTCGACGCCGACCTGTATGAGGCAGCACGAGCGGTGCCGGCTCCATACGCGACGGAGCCGAGAGGATCGCACACCAACCCATCACCCGAGAACTTCGCAGTCAACGAGTACGGCGACGTGACTCTGACCACCTGGCAGTGGGCAACGCTTGCGCCCCCGGAGTGGGATCTCTCCAAGGCGGTGTGGCTCGCATCGATTCACGCCGGGCCGGTGGTGGCTGAAGCACTCCAGGAGGGATACGGCGTGTTCGTAGGCGACGAACAGCTCGCCCGCTGGACGGTGTATCACTGTGCAATGCGGCTCGTCCACGAGGCTGAGCAACGCATGTTCGACGGTTCGGACTCGTTCGAAGACACCGTCGACCAACTGCAGCGGGCGGTGGAGAGGGCGAGCTGACGCAAGTTCCCAGTTCCCAGTTCCCAGTTCCCAATTGAACGGTGTCAGAAAAGTGAACCGGCCGGGCGAGTTGTCTTGCTGAAGGCTGACGACTGAAGACTCAGGACCCTCTTGCCTTGCTGAATACTGTGGGCTGTTGTCTTGCTGAAGGCTGACGACTGAAGACTCAGGACCCTCTTGCCTTGCTGAATACTGTGGGCTGTTGTCTTGCTGAAGGCTGACGACTGACGACTCCTCGCCAAATACCCAAGCTTTTCGCGACCTGGGCATAGGCTCACCTCAAGCCAGTTGGGAAAGCGCATGCTCGAGATCGGTCTGTTGGTGGCACTCTTCGCCGGAGTAACGCTCGTGGTACGGAAGCTGCGCTCCCCAGGGATCGAACACGCTGACTTCGACGGGGAGTTCGTCGACCTGCCATGCCCATGGTGCGAGGCGCCGACAAGAGAGACAGACAGCGCCTGCCCGTCCTGTGATCAAGCCTTCGGTATACGTATTACGTAATACGTGCGATCTACGTAGCTCGTTCCTTCGCCATCTCCACATTGGCGTGGGTCGGCTCCAACCCGAGTCGGCGGTAAAGCGCGATCGCCGACTCGTTGTCTCCATCGACCCAAAGCATCGCTTGGCGCGCCCCTCTCCTGCGTAGCGAGCCGAATCCGGATACGGCCAGCAGCTCCCCAAGACCACTTCCTCTATGATCGGGGTCGACGGCAAGGAGATAGACCTCGCCCGTCCCGTCGGCGTGCAGCTTCGTCCAGCAGAATCCGGCTAGGTGTCCATCGATCTCCGCCGTGATCACACCGTCTGAGTCGTACCACGGCATCGAGCGCAGCTCGGCGAGCCGGGCCCTCGTCATCCCCGACGCTTCCCGATGCCCTGCGAACGCCCTGTTGTGCACCGTGATCATCGCCTCGTCATCGGTGCCGGCGACCGTTCCCAGCGTCACGTCGAGCACGGCCGCCGGTTCCGGGGGCAACGCGCCATCCATACGCAGAACACGGCGACGCTCGCTGTATCCAAGAGCTTCGGCTGCCTCCTGCTGGCTGGCGCGCTGGACCCAAAGCGAGGTCTGCGCACCAGCTGGGACTGTCGATTCGGCTGCGGATAACGCTTCCCGCTCGGCCGACGGCTGGCGGCGGTCGCCGGCGGTAGCCACCTCCAAGGCCCAATGTGGCTCGTCCCCTTCGTGAAGCGCCGCTACCGACACCACGACGAGACGACCTTGCTCGACCCACGCCGCGGTTCGCGCATCCACCGCACCACCGAGCCGAAGCATCTTGTGCTCGCTCAACGGCGGTACTCCGTCGGTTGCTGCCATCCCGGACAGAAACCGCCCGACCACAGCCTCGTCCCAGGTGATCTGCTCCAGTTTCATGCAATCACTCGAGTGTCGAACCCGTCACCGTATCCTCCGCGGTCGTGAGCACGGTAGGTCTGGTTCTCGGCGGGGGCGGCGTGGCCGGCGGGGCATACCACTTCGGAACCCTGATGGCGCTCGAGATGGCGACCGGCTGGGACCCGGACAACGCCAAGGTCATCATCGGCACATCCTCCGGGGCGTTCGTAGCTGCCATGGTGCGCGGCAAGGCGATGGACTTCCAATCGATGGCAGATGCCTCCCTCGCTGGAATGGACCTGGCAGAGTGGCTGCATACCCGCCTGTACAGGCGCATCCGGCCCAGGGGCCTGGTCCGCTGGGTGACCAAAGGACTCGTGCCCGGCATCACCAAGCCCGGTGTGGGAATCGCTCTCGGCACTCCTGCTGTGTATTCGACGGAGGCGCTCGTTGAGTGGCTCGAGGGCTCGGTTGGAGCGCTCGCAGACGGTTGGCCCTCGAAGCCAACCGTCGTCGTCTCCTACGATCTCGAAGCCCGCGCCAGGGTTCCGTTTGGGACCGATGCCGCCCCCGAGGTCCCGCTCAAGACTGCGGTTGCTGCGTCGAGTGCGGTGCCCTTCGTCTATGAGCCGGTTTCGATCGACGGTCGTTGGTACGTGGACGGCGGGGTGGCATCGGGAACGAGCGTCGACCTCGTCCTGTGCAACCCGGAACCGCTCGACCTCGTCATCGTCATCGCCCCGATGGCCCCCACAACGGCCCACCCCGGCGGGCGCTTCTACGAAGACATCATGGACCGCGCCGGCCGGGGCGCGCTCGCCATCGAGCTCGATCTCGTCCGCAGGACATGGCCGGATACCGATGTGCTCGTGCTTCGCCCGGACGATCGGGTCCTCGCCGTTTCGCGGCCGAATCTGATGGCGGCCGATGGCGCTATCCCGGCGTTTCTGGCAACACTCCGGTCGATGCGCGACGAACTGGCCCACCCGTCTGTGTGGAGCGTGCTCGAAAAGCACATCGCCTGAGCAGGCTCACCGCGTGTATCGCTCTCTAATTTGCGGAGGCAGCCACCTTTCCCGCTCCTGCCGCTACACGGCGGGCCGCTCAGGCCACGGCTCCGCAACTGCGGAGCCTGCCACCTTTCCCGCTCCTGCCGCTACACGGCGGGCCGCTCAGGCCACGGCTCCGCAACTGCGGAGCCTGCCACCTTTCCCGCTCCTGCCGCTACACGGCGGGCCGCTCAGGCCACGGCTCCGCAACTGCG
>SMVB01434598.1_pt1 | contig 26003 bp, 21 predicted proteins | sample 2456461 | NCBI WGS metagenome assembly SMVB01 (sample SAMN11095934, study PRJNA526329) | marine sediment metagenome | biome: Marine sediment; feature: Surficial sediment; material: Deep marine sediment; isolation source: Hadal surficial sediment | place: Pacific Ocean | collected 2014-05 | depth...
CGAGTGTCGACCTCATGTCGCGCGCACCTTGCCGAGCGTTGAACGGCACCTCGTCGCGGTTCATCACTTCCCGCGTGTCGACACCGACGACGAACACTTTCCAGGCGGCGAGCCGATCTTCAATGTCAAGGGGTGGCTCTGATGCCTGTTGGAGGTTGCCGAATTCCGACAGTTCCCTTCCAGCGAGAACGGCGCGCACGGCCTGATCCCAGGCCGTTTCGTAGTCGCCGAGCTGCTGGGCGGCCAGCGACGAGAGCAGGTGCCCGTGAGCAAAACCCGGCTGCAGCACGGTCGACCGCAGAAGCGATTCCTTCGCCTCTTCCATGCGCCCCATCTGCGCCAGGGCGCGCCCTCGCTGGTAGTGCACCATCCCGTAGGTTTCGTCCGCCTCGATCGCCCGATCGAAAGCCTCGAGAGCCTCTTCGAACTTCTGGTCGGCGACCAACTCGACGCCTCTTTGGGTGAGCGTTATCACCTCCGCTGGCGACCCCTGTTGGTGGCCTCGGCGCTCCACGCGCTCCGCGGCGACCGCCTGCAGCACCCCCGCGCCGAACAGAGCAAGAACGATTGAGCCGACCATCAGCATCGCATGCCGCTGCCGCATGTACTCGAAGGAACGTCCCTTGACTATGTAGCGAACTCTTGCGGGCATGCGCCTGCCTCCTTTTGAAGATACTAGAATCGACATAAGGTAACCCAAGCCGACCTGTCGCCACCGGGACGGGCTGGCGCCAGTGGTGGGGGGGCATCCCCCACTACCCTGGCGCCCTACTTCGGCTCTTGGGTCGACGGCGTACCGAGCGCCGTTCGAGTTGCGGGATCTCCTCGCCGAACCTACTCGAGCGCCGCGAAGCTCGCGACCAGCGACTCGATGCCCTGGTCGATCTGATCGGTGGTGATGTTGAGCGGCGGCCCCATCCTCATGACATTGCCGTAGAGACCGCCCTTGCCGACCAACAGGCCGCGCGCCTTCGTTTCTTCCATGAGCTGTAGGGCGGCGTCGGGCGCCGGTTCCTTGGTGTCGCGGTCCTTGACCAGCTCGATAGCCTGCATCAGACCCATGCCGCGCACATCGCCGATCACCTCGAAGCGCTCCTTCATCTCCTCGAGCCGCTGACGCAGGTGGGCGCCGGCCACGGCGGCGTTTTCGAGCAGGCCCTCCTCTTCGATCACCGAGATCGATGCCACCGCGGCCGCCGACGACAGGGGGCTGCCGCCGAACGTCGAGATGCTCAGCCCGGGACCAAACTCGTCGGCCAGCTCATCGCGGGTAACCGTGGCGCCGATGGGTGCGCCGTTTCCGATGCCCTTCGCCATGGTGATGATGTCGGGCTCGACGCCGCTGTGCTCGATGCCGAACCAGGCACCGCCGGTGCGCCCGAAGCCGGTCTGCACCTCGTCGGCGATAAACAAGCCGCCGTGGCGGCGAATGATGTCGACCGCAATCGGGAAGTACTCCGGCGGCGGCACGATGAAGCCACCGGCGCCGAGGATGGTTTCGGCGAGGAACCCGGCGATGACCCCCGGCGTCGACGTGGCAATGAGCTCCTCGAGGTCCTGCGCACAGGCGACGTCGCACTCGGGATAGGTGAGCTTGAACGGACAGCGATAGCAATACGGCGCCGGCGCGTGGACGATCGAGGCGATCTGGTTGGGCTGCATCTTCCACGGGGCTTGCCCCGACAGCGAGCGCGCCACCGACGAGCGTCCGCTGTACCCGTGGCGCAGCGCGACGATGGTCTGCGCCCCGGTAGCGAGTTGGGCCAGCAATACCGCGGTTTCGTTCGCTTCGGTGCCGCTCGTCGTGAAGAAGGTCTGGTTCAGGTCACCCGGGGTGATCTCGGCGAGCTTCTCGGCGAGCTCGACGATCGGCGCCGTCGGGTACAGGGTCGACACGTGAGTCAGGGTCGCGGCCTGCTCCTGGATCGCTGCCGTGACTTTCGGATGGCAATGGCCGACGTTCACCGTGACGATACCGGCGAAAAAGTCGAGGTATTCGCGCCCCTCGAAGTCGTAGAGATGTACGCCGCGCCCACGCTGCAAGGGGAGCGGCGTCTCGTAGTAGTTGAACACCGCGTCGAAGATATGGCGCTCGTGCTTCTCGTTGATGCGCTCGGCTTGGCTCTTCTCGATGGTCTCGCTCATCCCACCATCCTATATCGGCTCGTGGATCATGGTTCAGGTATACACGAAGCCCTCGAGACCGTACATCGGGTCGGCCCGCAGGGCGGCATGGTCGTAGTCGCGCGTGCCGCGCCAGGCGCCCACCGCCGCGAGAACCGCGTCGAGCGCGTCGCCCTCCTCATCGTCGATGACGCGATTCCTCGGAACGCGTGACATCGGCCTCACCAGGCCGTCGTCGACCAGGCGGCGTAACAATCCTTGTCGAGCTTCGGCCGCCGGCCCGCCTCCGCCCTTGTAGCCGCGGGTCGGGTAGTCGAGCCTGGCCAACACCGATGCCGGGCAAACCTCCAGGAGGTAGATATGCGGCACGGCCCCCGAAGCGGCGCGGTTGAAGGGCAGCCGCTCGTCGGCCTGCAGCCCTGCCGCCTGCACCCCGGCCGGCGCCGCGGCCGGCGGAATCGCGTCGAACGGCAAGGCGACGACCCCGGGTCGGGAGCGCAACGGCCGCACGACCTCGGTGAGGCCGTGAAAGGTCTGCTTGTAGATGCGCAGGTTGTACGGAGAAAACGGCGTCGACGCCTCGTCGTCAGTGCGCCGGCGGAGCTCCACGGCCGGCGATGCACCGATGCACCGCTCGCGGAAGTTGTCCGCCTGCCCCAAGCCGGCCACGACGTCGAGCTGGTCGCCGTAGCGGGACATGCCGGGAGCTAGGGTGTGGAGAATCGCTTGGGGGAGGCCGAAGGAAAAATCGAATCCCCAGGCCGAACGCGGTGACTCGGCGACCTTCTGCACCAGGGCCCGCAGGGCGCCTTCTCGATCGACGGCCCCTCCGGGAAGCTCGCTGAGCGGATCGATGCTGTCGACGCGAATGCCGTCGCTTCCCGGGTGGGCACGGCAGATCCAGATATGGTTCCCGGCGTCACGAGCGGCGCTGAAGTCGACACCGAACACCCGCCTCGGGCCTACCGGGACCGGGTTCATGCAACGTGTCAGGCGTCGCGGGTGAAAACCGGTTCGGAATAGCCGAGGTGCGCCTGCGCTGCGGGGTTTCCTTCGCCCAGAAGCCGGCCGATCCCGGCGCTACCAGTGTTCAAGTCGAATTCCACCGGGAGTACCGCAGCGATCAACTCGCGGAGCTCCGCCTCCGCGGATTTCAGGCGCGCCGCGCCCCGCAGGCCCCGATAGATAACGATGAAGTCGACGCGCTCGAGCCGCGGCTCCTTCACCAGCGCGGCGCCGTACAGGTAGAGGCCGTCGAGCCAGCGCAACGCCGCGATCTGGGGACGGATCAGGCCGAGCCGGGCACGTATTTCCTTGAAGGGCAGGCCGGGCTCCTGCGGCCCCGCATCTCTGCGGCGAGCGAACTTCCTCTTGACGGCCTTTTTCTTGGCTATCTTTTTGCCGGCGGCCTTCTTGGGGCCGGACGGCTTCGCTACCTTCGCTGCGGTGGCGGCAACCTGCTTCGAGGCGCCTTTCTTCATCGCCTGCTTTTTCGTGGGCTTGTTCGCGGCCGCCTTCTTCTTGACTGATTTCTTGGTAACTGATTTCTTGCGACTCGGGGCGCTTTTCCCCGGTGTCTTCGTCTTGTTCACCGTGCCGCGCGATGCCCTAGTTGTTCGTGTTTTTTTTGTCTTTTTTCGTATAGACGTGCTCGTCTTTGCTTTCTTGCCGGACGATATAGCGGCCTTTTTTCGCGTCGCCTTGCGCTTTGCCATCAAGATTTGCCACCCTTCCGGGGAAACTGGACCATTCCGCAACTTCTTATCGCGCCCACAGCGCCACAAGTCAATAGCCCCATGGCTCACGACGGCCCCTCACCGCTGCCCAGGATAGGCTATCCCGACCATGAGTATCCGCGAGCGAATCGCTTTCCTCGGCCAGATGCGCCGCAATTTCGAGCAAACGGGGGCCATACAGCCGTCGTCCCGGCACTTGGCGGAGGCGATGGCGGCGCCGTTGCGACGATTCCGAGCCGCCGACACGACCACGGCCACCCGAATTCTCGAAATCGGCCCCGGCACCGGAGCCGTCACCCGCTCCATCGCCGCCTGCATGGGGCCGCACGACGAGCTCGATTGTTACGAGATCAACGAGGAGTTCGTCCGCTATCTCGGCGACGCAATCCGCCACGACGACACCCTGGCGCCGCGCGCCGATCAGATCCGCATCCACCACGCCGCCGCCCAGGATCTGACGGCAACGGACCGCTTCGATTTCGCCATCTGCAGCGCACCGTTGAATAATTTCGATGCCGCGACCATCGACGCGGTCCTCGAGCCGATGCTCCGTGCGCTTACCGCCCACGGCACGGCGACGCTCTTCGAGTACGTCTTCTTTCCGGCATTTCGACGCACGATCAGCCCGCCTGCACCGCAGAGACGGTTACGGGCGGCGCACGCAGCGAAATCGAAGTGGCTGGCGCGCTACGGCCGTGATGCGTCGCTCGTCCTCAGGAACGTGCCGCCGGCCCGCGTCCACGAGCTCGGCCCGCTGATCCGACGTTAGCTCGTGACACAAGGCACACAGATATGCGAGCTAGCCTCTCGCCACGTCCCCGGGTGCCCCCGGTCTCACGGCGCCGAGAGCTGCTCGAGCAAGCGATCGATATCGTCGGCGGAGTTCCACACGCCGGGGGATACACGGAGGCCGCTCTCCCGCATGCTCACCGAGACCCTCGCCTCCAGGCATCGCTGGTAGGCGGCGTGGGTACGTTCCGGGTCGTCGCCGACGAGACGGAAGATCGAAGACCGGTGTGCTTCGACCAGCGAGCTTTCGGCGCGAAAGCCCGCCGGCAACCCGTCCACGAGGCGATCGATCAAGAATCGAGTGTGGGCGTAGACACGCTCGATGCCAATCGCTCCGAGGAACTCGAGCGCGGCGGCCATCGGCATGCAGTTGAGGAACGACGCGGTCTCCGGCGCGTCCCAGCGTGCCGCACCCGGCCGAAAGTCGACGCCGAGCTCCGTCAGGTTGTTGAAATCATCGGCCCCAGCGACCGTCGTCCAGTTGACGACCGGTGGCCGAAGCCGGTCGACCCATTCCGGATTGACGTAGAGGAGCCCAGTTCCGTAAGGCGACAACATCCACTTGTAGCCCGCACTGGCGACCACGGCGGCGTCGGCGCTGCGCACGTCGAGCGGCACCGCGCCCACCGCCTGGGAGGCGTCGATGAGGAATGCGATGTCGCGATCACGACAGAGCCGACCGATGGCCTCGACGTCGACCCGATACCCGGTGGCGAAGTTCACCTGCGCGACCGCAACCACGCGCGTCGTCGGGCGCAACGAGTCGGCGATACGCTCGGGTGTCAGCCCGCCGTCGGTCGGCACCATGGTGACCTCCACGCCGGCCGAGCGCAGAGCAATCCAGGGCAGGTAGAGAGCGGGAAACTCACCCGCCGGGATCACGACGTGGTCGCCCGGCTTCCAGTCAAGACCACCGGCCAGCAGCCCCGTCCCGGCGGAGGCGCCGGTGGTCACCGCCAGGTCGCCGGGATCACAGCCGAAGAAGGGTGCGGCCGCTCGACGGACCCGGTCGGGCAGGGTGAAGTAGATGCTGTCGTCGACCAACGAAGGATCGCGCTTCCACCCGAGCGCCTCGATCACGGCGTCGATGGCGACCCGTGGCAGCGGACCGTGGTTGGCGCCGTTGAGGTAGGTGGTGTCGCCGAGATCGAAGTCGTTCTTCCAGCTCACCACGGTACCGCGCTCAACCCAATTCCTCCGGGTAATAGTCGCGGATCGCCTGCCAAGCGTCCTCGGCCGTCTCGACGCGGCTGACGATATCGAGGTCGGCGGCGGAGATCGTCCCGTGCTCGACCATGTAGTCGAGGTTCAGGACGTTGCTCCAGTAGTCGCGGCCGACGAGGACGATCGGCATCAGCTCCATCTTGCGCGTCTGGATGAGGGTCAACGCGTCGAAGAGCTCGTCGAGCGTGCCGAAACCACCCGGGAAGACTACGAGCGCCTTGGCGCGCAACAGGAAGTGCATCTTGCGGAGCGCGAAGTAGTGGAATGAAAAGCACAGCTCCGGCGTGATGTAGGGGTTGGGAACCTGTTCGTGCGGGATCTCGATGTTCAACCCGATCGACTTCGCGCCGACGTCGTCGGCGCCCCGGTTGGCTGCCTCCATGATCCCCGGCCCACCCCCCGTCGTGATGACGAACTTACGAATGCCGCGCGCCTGACAGTGCTCCGACACGATCGCCGCGAACCGACGAGCCTCCTCGTAATAGTGCGAACCTTCGCCCTCGCGGGGCGTGCGGGCGCTCCCGAAAACAACGATCGTCGACACGATGCCCTGCTCCTGCTGCAGCAGCTCGGGCTTGAGGTGCTCGAGCTGCAGGCGTACCGCCCGCAGGTCCTCGCGGCGCAAGAAATCCACATCCTCGAAGGCGATGCGATGCGACGGTAGCTCGCTGAGCCACTTGGCCTGTTCTTCCGGGGTTCGTTTCATGCTCTTTCCTTTCAGCGTCGATCCTTTGATGCTAGCCCGGATACCTCAACGGGTCGCAAAGAGAGCGGGCGCGCGGCCGTGACCCGTTGAGGTAACCGGGCTACGCGCCGCGGCCGCCGACGGCCAAGCTTGGGCGCCTCCAGCCAACCTTGGGCGCCGGCGCTCGCTGCGTTATGCTGCGTCGCGCCGCCTAGCCCTGCTGGCATCTGCTGCCGCGCTGCCGGTGCCGGCGCCTACGGGAACTCTTCAACACCCTGCGTTCAGGAGCAGCGAAGCCAGCAGTGAAACATACGATCGTCGACAAGGCTCGGATGCTGCGCGGCGTGCCGCTGCTATCCGAGGTATCAACAGAGGTCTTGGCCGAGCTCGCCGCCCTCAGCACCATCGAAGACCATCCGACCAGCAAAGTGCTCTTCGTCGAGGGTGACCCGGCGGACGCTTTCTATGTGCTCATCGACGGGGCGGTGATCGGCGGGCACCGCGGCGTCGAAGTGTTTCAAGCCTCGCCCGGAGAGGAATTCGGCGCCCTCGCCGTACTCGACGAGCGCCCGCGGGCCTTCACCGTGACCACCACGATGCCGTCCAAGGTCATGCGCATCGGCGCCGAGGACTTCCTCTACCTGCTGGAACAACACCCGCGCCTGGCGCGCGGCGTCATCCGCCATCTGGCGCGCGGCGTCCGATCGAGCATTGCCGGGAAGGGCCGCTACTCGGCCGCCGACGTGGAATAGCCCGATGGTGAGGTGGTCGATCATGCCCGGCGAACGGCGCCTCACCGCCAGCCTGGCTGGCTATTTCTTTCTGCTGGTCGCGGCGCTCTATCTGATGAAGCCGGCCCGCAACGCTCTCTTCATCAGCGAGCTGGGCACCGAAAATCTGCCCTTCGCGTACGTCGCCACGGCGCTCGTCACCTGGGGGGTCGTCGTCGCCTACATCCGGTTCACCCGGGTGGTGCGCCTGCAGACGGTCTTGTCGGCGACCCTCGCCGTAACGCTGATCTGCCTCGCCGGCTTCTGGTATTGGCTGGACTCGGCGGCAAGTGGTGCGATGGCGTTCTACGTGTGGGTGAAGGTCTACGCCGTTCTGCTTCCGTCGCAGTTCTGGCTGTTCGCCGAGGAGGTTCTCGACCCGCGCCAGGCACGGCGCCTGTTTGCCCCCATCGGGGCAGGCGGCATCTTCGGCGGCATCGTCGGAAGCGCTGCGGCGACCGTATTGGGGAGCACCGGGCTCGGAGCCCGCCTCCTGCTGGTCATCGCCGCGGTGGCGATCGGCGCCGCGCTCGTGCTGTTCCAACGGCTGCTCGCCGACGTACCCGCGCGGCAAGTACGCGGCGCCGTGTCGCGTGACTCGGAAACGCTCACCGGCTACGAGCCGTCGGGCGACCGGCCATCCGACGTCGGCGGCGAGGACTCAGCCGGGCCCACCCATGGACGAAAGCTCGTCTTCACGATCACGGCGATACTCGTCATCGCGACGATGGCGCACACGATCGTCGACTGGCAATTCAACCGTGCGGCAGAGGTGCAGTTCTTGTCCGAACAGTCGCTGACCACTTTCTTCGCCGCCTTCAACACCGGTCTGAACATCGTCACGTTGGTCGTGCAGATGCTCGCCACCAGCTTCTTGCTGCGCCGCTTCGGTATCGGCGTCGCGATGGGAGTGCTGCCGGCGGCGATCGCTTCGGGCGCCGTCGGCATCCTGCTGTTTCCGGGGATCTGGACCGCCAGCTTGGCGCGGGGAGCCGACGACACGCTGCGGCTTTCCGTCGACCAATCGGCCCGCGAACTGCTCTTCTTGCCGTTTTCCTCCGACGATCGGCGACGGCTGAAGCCGCGCATCGACCTCATCGCCAGCCGCGCGGCGAGCGGTGTTGCCGGCCTCGTCATCATCGCGGCCCTCTGGTTGCTCGACGACCCACTGCGCTACCTGAGCATCGTTTCGCTCCTTCTGGTCGCCGCCTGGGCGGTGCTCGTGTACGACGCCCGGCGTCAGTATGCCCACACGCTGCAGCATCTCTTGCGGGTACGCGATCTCGACATCGCCGGCCTGGCGCAAGCGCGTCTCGACGCCAACGCCTGCGATGCCATCCGCGAAGGGCTCGCCAGCACCGACGACGTCACCGTGCACACGGCACTATCGCTCGCCGCGCACACCGACCCCAGCGCCTTCGTTGAGGAGTTACGGACCGTGTTGCGAACGTCGAAGGCCCCGGACATCAAGGGACAAGTCCTGCACTTGCTCACCGAGGCGCGCGACAGCTCGGCGCTTGCCGAAGCGCTCGCCAACGTCGACCAAGCCGATCATGCCCTGACCGCGGAGGCGCTTGCCTACGCCTGCGCCACGGGACGTCCGGAAGCCCGGGCGCAGGTGCGCAAGTACCTTTCCGGCAAGAATGCGCCGCGTGCGGTGTCGGCGGCCGTTTGCCTGCTCGACCAACCCGACCAGCAATCCGGAGGCATCGACATCCTCCGGGAAGCAGCGACAGCGCTCACGCCGCGAGCCGTGGAGCTACGCGTCGCGATCGCCGACCTGATACGGCAACGACCGGAGATCGACGAGCTCCGCCCGATCCTCGCCATCTTGTTGCGTGACGACACACCGCAGGTGGTGCGCGCCGCTTTGGGCGCCAGCGCCCACTTTCCACACCCCGACCTCGTGCCGTCGATTTGCGAGGCCGGAATGCAGCGCGCCGTGCAGGGGCCGGCGCTGCAGGCGCTCCAGGTAATGGGCCCTACTGCTGTCGGCGCCCTCACCGGCCTACTTGCCAACCCACGCAACCGTCGCGCATTGCGACGATTTGCGGCGCGTGCGCTTGGGCGCGTCGGCGGCCCGGACGCCGCCGGCGGCTTGATCGCCGGCCTCGTCGCCGAGGACCGAGCGGTGCGTAAAGCGACGCTGAAGGCCCTCAACTACATGCGCCGTCGCGGCGAAAAGCTGGAGATCGGGCGCCCACGAGAAGCGGCGGCGATCGCCATCGAGTGGAGCGACTATCTGTCGCTGCAGCGACTCGCCGGCGCCCTCGGCGAGCCCGGCACCGAGACACCGACGGCATTCGTCGCCACCGTCGTCAACGAACGGCTGTGGGAGTCCGAAGAGCGGCTTTTCCGGGCGCTCGCCTTGCATCACCCCATCCAGTCGGTGTTCTTCGCCTACCGCGGCCTGATCACCGGCGATCGGGTGGCCCGGGCGCACGCCATCGACCTGATCGACAGCGTCATCGAGACGCCGCAGCGTCGCACGCTCGTGCATTTGCTCGAAACCAACGATCGCCTCGCCCGCGGCCGCATCGCGGCCCAGGAGTCGGGACGGGACGTTCCGAGCGCCGCTGAAGCGCTACAGGAGCTACTCGATCCCGGCGATCCGTGGCTGGCGGCGTGCGCGATTTGCGCGCTCGAGGCGCGGCCCGATGACCTCCCTCGCGGCCTGCGACAGGAGCTGGGTGCGCACGACTACGCACCGCTGGCAGAACTCCTCGACCAGGAGGTGTAGAATCCTGTTTTTCTCGAGAACACGATGGCTACGAGCACGGTTGAAGACTATCTGAAGCAGATCTTCCAGGCGCAGCTCGCCGCCCCGAGGTCGCTGGTCCCCACCGGCCAGGTCGCCGCAGCGCTCGCCGTCGCACCCGGCACCGCCACCGCGATGGTCAAGACCTTGGCCGAAGCCGGCCTTGTTGAATATGAGCCCTACACCGGCGTCCGCCTGACCGACGCGGGCGAAAAACTTGCCTCCCATGTACTCCGCCGCCACCGGCTCGTGGAACTCTTTCTCGTCGAGGTCATGGGTATGGACTGGAGCGAGGTCCACGGCGAGGCCGAGCTGCTCGAGCATGCGGTGTCGGAGCGCTTGCTCGAACGTATCGACACGATGCTCGGCCACCCCGAGGTCGACCCACACGGCGATCCGATCCCCACCGCCGGCGGCGACGTGGCGACCGAGGCACACGCTGACCTGGTCACATGCCCGGTCGGAGAGTCGATGATGTTGGTGCGCGTCACCGACCAGGCTGCCGACTTTCTACGGCTAATGGGCCGCTACGGCCTCGTGCCGGGCGTGTCGGTGCAGGTGCAGACGCGCGACGAGCGCGCCGACACGGTGGAGGTCCGCCCGCTCGGCGGCGACGCGATCAGCCTCGGGTTCCGCGCCGCCGCGAAGATCCAGGTGGCGCCCCCGGCCGACGGATAGCCCGCATATCTCAACGCCTGGCGATGCCACGATCGACGGCTTCCAGCAGCAACTCGGCGCCACTCGCCGCTGCGCTCAGGTGGACGCGAAGAACCCTGCGTCCGCGCTCCTCCAACGCCGCCAAGTCACCCAATGATTGCGCCCGCGCCAGCCGGCCAAAGGAGTAGCCGGCCCCGGGAACCTCGATGTCTTCGGTATCATCCGCAGTGATCTGCAAGAAGATGCCATGGTCGGGGCCGCCCTTGTGTAGCTGGCCGGTGGAGTGCAGAAACGCCGGCCCCCAACCCAGCGTCGAGGCCACGCCACGCCGCTCACGCAACAGCCGCCGGATCTCTTGGAAAGCCTTCCGCGTCCGGGGCTCACGGGCGACGAAGGCCTGCAGGGCGACGTAGTCGGGCACCTGGGCGCGGCCCAGGTGAGCGCTCATCCAGCGATCCAGCCCGTCGCCGACCTGCCGTTCGGCGAGCTCCACGTCACGCTCCAGGTCGGCGAACACAGCCCAGCCGGTGCCCATCGCAACGGGCGCCCGATCCGACATCGGCGTTCCGGTCGGGTAGGCGGCGAGGATCGCCGTCGTCCGATCCTTGCTCGCCTGGACGTCTGGTTGGTCGAACGGGTTGATCCCCATCAGCGACCCGGCGGTGGCTACCGCAATCTGCCAGCGCACGAACTCGGCGCCGATCTGGTGCAGATCGTCGAGGACGAACCGCATTACCGGGTGTCCTTCGGCGCGCAAGTCGTCGAGCCATTCTCCCTGTCCGGCGACCTCCGCGCCGGCGAGCTCCAGCGCGACGAAGACGCGATCGTCGCCGTACTGGTCGGCTTCACCACGCGGCTCCTCGATGATCGGGACGAGGCCGAGCCCCTCTTTGCCGGTACTTTCGGCGACAAGCTGCTCGACCCACAGGCCGAACGCGGCGAGCGCAGGCGAAAACGAGAACGTCAGCTTGTCACGCCCGCTTTCATGGGCGTTGAAGAGCGCCACCCCGAGCCGGGTTCCCGGGTTGACCGTCGGGTCGGTACCGGCCGCGCAGCTCGCCGCCATGCGCCGCGCCGAGTCGTGGATCGCCACCGAATCGATTCCCATCAGCTCCATCGGCAGGATCCCGAATACGGAGAACGCCGAGAAACGCCCGCCGACGTCGGTTGGAGCGTGCCACAAGCGCCGGAAGCCGCGCTCGTGGGCGGCCTGCTCGAGCGGCGTGCCGGGGTCGGTGATGGCGACGAACCGGCGGCCGGGGCGATCGAGCATCGGCGCGGCGCGAGCGTAGAAAAAGTCGAGCAGTGCCTGCACCTCGATCGTCGTACCCGACTTGCTGGCAACGACCACCAACGTCCGGGCCGGGTCGACGGCCGCCGCGACGGCGGCGACGTGCGCCGGGATCGTGCTATCGACGATCCGGACGTTGTCGACGGCGAATACCTGCCGGCACACCTCCGCGCACAAGCTACTGCCGCCCATCCCGAGCACGATCACGTCATCGACGTCGCCCTCCTCGATCTGCTCGACGAAGCCGCGCACCGAACGGATCATCAGCGGCGTTGACTCGATGAGGTCGAGCCATCCGAGCCGGTTGCCGATGAGCTCCCGGGTCGCAGGATCGTCACTCCACAGCGAGGTGTCCTTTTGCCAAAGCCGGCTCGGAAGCCGTCCGTCGATGTGTTCGGCGTCGACCAGAGTGCCGGCAATCTCCGGCTCCGCGGCGGACCACGGCGCGCCAGCGGCCGCCCTCTCACCGGCCCGTGCTTCGTCAGCACCGACGGCCTCGATCGCCGCGCGGATGACGTTGTCGAGCTCCTCGTAGTGCAGCGTGAGCCGGTCAACGTGTTGCGCTTCGAGCGTCGCCCCGATGGCGCCGAGATCGATACCGAGGTCCTCGACCTCACCGATGATCTCTTCCGCCTCATCGACGCGCCGTCCGAGGGTGGGTTCAACAAGCCCGGCGCCGGCGAAATCGCGCAGCAGGCCGAGCGGCATCACGGCGACCGTGTCGGGTCCGATGAGCCGTTCAACGTACCGGAGCCGGCGCCGTCGGGGGTCAGCGGTGGCCAGGTCGCTCCACATCAAGCGCAGTGAGCCCGGCCCCGACGGGAGCAAATGGACGGGAAGGCCGTTGGCCAGCAGGTCGCGCTGGCGCCGGCACGCTACCTTGGCGATCGCCGTCGCCGCGCTGCCGAGCAGTGACTCGGCGCCGCTCGTGTCGCCGCCGGCGGCGCGGATCAACGCCTGCACAACCTCGTCGACGGCCTCATCGAGCGACGCCAGGCCGAGCGAGATCACCGAGGCCAACCGGCCCGGCGGCGCGGCGCGCTCCGGGAGCCGTCGCGCGCCGCGGATAAAGGCGCTGGTGACGCGCTCAACGGCGGCCAGCGAGAAGACCGGACCGACCTGGACACTACGCCCATCGGCAGTCAAGGCCTCGAACACCGCGCAGCCGGATTCCGTGGGCGGCAACCGCGGGATCACGTTGGGCTCGTCGATTGCCGCGCGCAGCCGCCGAATCGCCGTCGACATCGCCTCGGCATCGTGGGCCAGCGACGGATCGATGTCGACGCTCACGTAGCCGTCGCGACCCTCGGTTTCTTCGTAGAGCGGGGCCAGAAGGCGCGCCACGATCGCCGCTTCTTCGGCGAGCAGCGCTTCAACCGGTCGGGCGGCCGGCTCGCTGTGTGCCCAGCTCGCTAGCGAGTCACGGTACTCGGGACCGCGCGCCACCGCGCCGGCCAGGAGCACGAGATCGGTTTCAACCCCACTGACGCCGTACGAGGCTGGGAGCCCGGCGAGGAAATCGGCTTGGCCGAACAGCCGCCGCAGACCGCGCAACCAGACACCCTGGCCGCTGCCACGCAGTTCCCACAGCGGATTGTCATCCATCGACCCATATTGCCGGCAGTTCGTCAGCACCCTGCTAGAAGGGCGCGGGCACGCTGCTCGACGTTGCCTGCGGTGAACCCGAATTCTTCCATGTTGGTGGGTCCCGGAGCGGACGCGCCGTACCGATCGATACCGATCACGCTCCCGGACAGGCCGACGTAGCGCCCCCAACCAAACGACGAGCCGGCCTCGATCGCCAAGCGTTTCTCGACGCCCGGCGGCAGTACCTCGTCGCGATACGACCCATCCTGCTCCTCGAACAGCTCCCACGAGGGCATGGAGACAACCCGCGCGCCGACACCATCGGCGGTGAGCCGTTGCCACGCTTGCAGCGCGACATGAACCTCCGAGCCCGTCGCCAGCAAGATGATCTCCGGCCCGCCGGACGGGCTGTCGGCCAGGATGTAGGCGCCACGGGCAAGGTCGCCGGCGCCGGCAACATCGGCAACGATGCTCGACAGTATCGGCAGCTTTTGGCGCGTCAACACCAGCGCCGTCGGGGCGTCGGACCGCTGTACCGCCACGCGCCAGGCCGCGCTGGTCTCGTTGGCGTCGGCGGGCCGAATGACCAGCAAGCCCGGCATGGCCCGCAACGACGCCAGTTGCTCGATTGGCTGGTGCGTCGGCCCATCTTCTCCGACCCCGATGCTGTCGTGGGTGTACACGTAGATGACGCGTTGCCCCATGAGCGCCGCCAGCCGGATCGACGGGCGCATGTAATCGCAAAAGATCAGAAACGTGGCGCCATACGGGATGAAGCCGCGGTGCAGCGCCATGCCGTTGAGAATCGTTCCCATGGCGTGCTCGCGGATGCCGAAGCGGATGTTGCGGCCGTCGTAAGCCCCCTTGTTGAAGTCCGCTTCGCCATCGATATCGGTCTTGTTGGAACCGGCGAGATCAGCCGAACCGCCCATCAACTCCGGCAGCCGCGAGGCGAGAGCGTTGAGCGCCTTGCCCGAAGCGGCGCGCGTCGCGATCGGACCGTCTTCGGCGGCGAACAGCGGCAAGTCTGCGTCCCAACCGTCGGCAAGACGACCCTCGAGGCGGCGCTGCAACTCATCGGCGTCGGCCTCGTGTTCGGCGCGATAAGCATCCAGCCTTTCCTGCCACTGCGACTGCAAGGAGGAGCCGCGCTCACCCGCCTCCCGAAAGTGGGCGGCCACCGCGGCCGGCACCTCGAAGCTGGCGTCAGCCGGCCAGCCCAGGTTTTCCTTGGTCAGGCATACCTCCTCTTCGCCCAGCGGTTCGCCGTGCGACTTCGACGTGTCCTGTCGATTCGGGCTGCCGTAGCCGATGTTTGTACGCACCCGGATCAGCGAGGGACGCTCGGCGTCGGCGGCGGCGTCGGCAATGGCGGCGCTCAAGACGCCGACGTCGTTGCCGTCCTCGACGAACTGAGTGTGCCAGCCGTAAGCCTCATAGCGCTTCTCGACGTCTTCGCTGAACGTCAGGGCGGTGGAGCCGTCGATCGTGATCAGGTTGTCGTCGTAGAGAACCGTAAGCTTGTGGAGTCCCAAGTGGCCGGCGATCGACGCCGCCTCCGACTGGACGCCTTCCATAATATCGCCGTCGCTGGCGATGACGTAGGTACGGTGATCGATGATGTCGTGTCCGGGCCGATTGAACTCGGCCGCCAGACGAGCCTCGGCGAGCGCCATGCCGACGGCGTTACCGAATCCCTGCCCCAGCGGCCCGGTGGTCGTCTCGACGCCCGGGGTATGGCCGAGCTCGGGATGTCCCGGCGTGGCGCTGCCCCATTGGCGGAATTCCTTGATGTCCTCGAGCGACAAGTCGTAGCCGCTGAGGTGCAACAAGGCGTACAGGAGCATCGATCCGTGACCGGCCGAAAGCACGAAGCGATCGCGGTCGGGCCACGCCGGATCCTGGGGGTTGAACCGCAAGAATCGCGTCCACAGCGCGTAGGCCATCGGCGCCGTTCCCATCGGCATGCCGGGGTGGCCCGAGTTGGCTTTTTGTACCGCGTCCGCCGCCAGCGTACGGATAGTATTGACGCAAAGAGTGTCGAGGTCCTGTGCTACCGGGGACACGTTGGTGGGCATGAAAGCTCCGCTGAAGAATCGGATTCAGTTTGGGTTCCATCGAGCCCCCGCTAGCTCATCGAGCGCCTCAGCGGGGCCGCGCCGTAAGCTTGCGTGGCCGTTTGCAAAGAGTCAAACCGCCCGTCATGATCACCCCCGAGCCCTCCCCCGAAGCCACCGTGGCAACCGTCTGCCGGTCGCGCTTGCCTTCGTCGCCATGGTTCCCATCGTCGCATGTGGGCTGCTTCCATCCGGCTCGCCGTCGGTGCTCGAGTACTTCGTCATCCCCGGGAGCGGCGAAATACGGGTCTCGGTTACCGTCGCCGGCGGCCCGCGCCCGACCGCATGGGTGGCGTTCGGCGCCAGCCCGCTGGGCGCCGGCTTGCAGTCGCGGTGGATCGATCAGGTGACCGCAAGAACCGTCGCCGGGGCCCCGCTCGGTGTCCGCCCGGTCGGCGACGACGCCTACCGTGTCGACGTGACCACCAACGACGCCTGGGTGCTCGAGTACCGGGCGGTTATCGGTGCCCCGTCGGCGGATTTTTATCACCGCGCCAGCACTAGCTCGGGTGACCACATGGTTCTGATCGGCGTCGACGTGTGGGCGCGGTTCTTCGACGCGCCGGCGGCGATCGGCGCCGCGCCGGCCGCTCGGCCGCTCGACGAGGTCACCGAGGCCGGCATCCGTTTCGACCTCAGTGGCTTGCCAGACGACTGGATCGTGGTCTCCGTGGCGCCCGAGGTTGCCCTCAACCAATTCGAGCTCAGCGATCACCCGGCACGCAGCGTCTTCGCGCTGGGACCCTACCGGTACCAGGACATCGATCGTGGCCTCGGCCTGAGGGCCGCGGTTCACTCCGGATGGAACGTCGGGCGCCGCCAGCTCGTCAGCTACGCACGCCAGCTAGCGCGCGTCCAAGCGCGCGAGTTCGGACCGCCGCCGGGGGATCACGCTCTGATGATCTTCACACCGTTGCCACCGTCGGTGGCCCCGCGGCAGGGGGTACGGACGATGGGCATGGTGTGGGACCGGTCGCTGCTCCTTTTCGCCGGGGCGGATCGGGCGGTGCCGCTCAACAACAACCGCGTCCGTGAGATGCTGGCGATCTTCCTCGGGCACGAGATCTTCCATCTGTACGTTCCCTGGGGGCTGGCGGTCACCCAGCCCCTGTCCTGGCTCTCCGAAGGATGGGCCGAGCACGTCGGCCGAACCTCGGCTCGGACGGCGGGGATCCTGAGCGCGGCGGGCGCCGATCGCAGCCTCCGAGAGGCCTACGATCGCTACGGCGAGATGGGCGGAGTGCGCGCCGGGTCGTTGCAGAACGCCAGCCAGGCGGGGGAGGATTTGCGCCCGCTGCTGTACGTCCGCGGCGAGCTCGTATTCCGCATTCTGTCCCTCGAGTGGGCCGCCAACGGCAAGGGCGGCTCGTTCGATAGCGTTTTTTGGCGCCGCCTGATGACCGAGTACGACGGTGACACACCCCTCGAGCCCGAAGCGGTGAGCCGCATTCTGAGCACCATGGTGAGCCCGTCAACGGTACGTCGCCTCGTCAACGGCGCCGCCATCATCACGCTTCCCGAGCTCGGGCTGGGCCGTCGGTAGCCGGCCGTGGGGAACGTGTGAGGGGTCTGCCGATCGCGATCGTCGTCGCTGCTGCGCTGCTCGGCTCCGTCTGCTGTTCGCCCATCCCGCCCCGAGGGGCGAGCGATGACGAGCTCGCAGCGCCGCTCCCGGCCGCGGATGACGCCGATCTGTTCGCCTACCGCCCTCAGGCCCGGCAACTCGAAATCGGCGACGAAGTCCCCGATTTCGAGCTTCGTGACGCCTCCGGAGCAGCGTTCGACCTGTCAGCGCTGCGCGGTCGGGTCGTCGTCATGACGTTCTTCACCGGCGCCGACCGCCCCGGCAACGGCCACGACGCCCTCGCCCGGCTCGGCGAGGTGGCAAACGCCCTGGGCTCGCGTCTCGTCGATCGCGTCGTGTTGATGCCGGTGCTGATCGACGATGCCGCCGATGCCGACGAGCGCTTGCGCGATGCCCCGGCGTCGGTGCGGCGACACGGAGCAGAATGGCTGTTCACCCGCGCCGACCCGGAGCCGACGGCGCTGCTGACGACCACGTTCGGCGTCGTTATCTGGAAAGGCGCCGACGGCAACATCGCTCACACGCTCAACACGGTGGTGATCGACCCGCAGGGCCGTTTCTTCGACCGCTTCCCCGGCTTGGACTCGTGGTCGCCGATCGACGTCGTGGCGGCCGTCAGCATCGCGGCGGGCCGCTGATCGCCGGCCTACGCAACCCCGTCGGCGCTCGCCGTCTCGCGGAGCTGCAGGCGATACAGGCGGGCGTAGATTCCATCCTGATCGAGGAGCGCGCGATGGGTGCCGACCTCGCGGATGACCCCGTGATGCAAGACAACGATGCGGTCGACGTTACGGATCGTCGACAACCTGTGGGCGATGATCACGGCGGTGCGGTCTTCGATCAGCCGGTCGAGGGCGCGCTGGATCTGGGCTTCGGTCTCCGAATCAACGCTCGAGGTCGCCTCGTCGAGAACGAGAACCGCGGGATCGACGGCGAGCGCGCGGGCGAACGCCAGTAGCTGGCGCTCACCGAACGACAGGTTGCCGCCCCGTTCGCCGAGGCGCGTATCGTAACCGTCGGGCAGCGTCGCAATGAAGCGATCGGCCTCGACAACCCGCGCCGCCTTCTCGACGGTTTCACGGTCGACGACACCGAGGCCGATGTTGGCGGCGATGGTATCGGTGAACATGAACACATCCTGGGGAACGGTACCGAACGAGCGCCGCAACGAGCGTTGCTCGATTCTCCGGATGTCGATGCCGTCGACGGTGATCGATCCCTCCTGGACATCGTAGTGGCGCACAAGCAGCTTGATGACCGTCGACTTGCCCGACCCGGTGGCGCCGACGATCGCGATCTTCTCGCCCTTGTGAATCGTCAGATTGAAATCGGCGAGCACGGGGGCGGCGGTCCCGATCGTGATGTCGACGTCGTCGAGCTCGGCGGCGACCGCGGCCTCGGCGGCGGACGGGTACGCGAACGTCACCGAATCAAATTCGAAGCAGTCCTTGAAATCGGGCATCGTCGCCGCGTCCGCCGCTTCGCGGACCTCGGGCTCGATGTCGAGGAGGCCGAAGATCTTGGTGCTGGCCGCAGCGGCGCGTTGGAGCGTGTCGTACTTGTCGGAAAGGTCCTCGAGCGGCTGGTAGAAGCGCCGCAAATACTCCATGAACTGCACCAGGATCCCCGGGGTTACCGTCGACGCGATGATCCCGAAGCCGCCGTATGACAACACCAAGGCGGTAGACACAGTGGTCGCGGCTTGCACCGAGGCCGAGAGCCACGACGACAGTCGCACGCTGCGCAGCTCAATCTCCAGAATGTCACCCCGCACCTTGGCGAAATCCTTCTGGTTGCGGCGCTCCTGTACAAAGGCTTGCACGACCTCCATCCCCGAGATGGTCTCCTGAAGGAACGCGTTCTGGCGGGCCGCCAAGGTGCGCACACGGTCGTAGGTGGCGCGTAGGCGGGTGCGTAGAAACGCTAGAATGCCGAGCAGCGGCGGCACGACGACGAACGATGCGAGCGTCAACCGCCAGTCGACCCACAGCATCACCACGATGATGCCGACCACCATGGTCAAGTCACGGGCGATCGAGACGATGCCCTGCGAAACGAGGTCGTTGAGCGTCTCGACGTCGCTCGTGACCCGCGTCATCGTCTGCCCCACCGGATGGCGATCGAAAAACGACATCGACAGCCGCTGCACGTGGCGGAACACGGCGCAACGAAGATCGTTCATGATGCGCTGCCCGGCGAGCTGCATCAGGTAGATCTGAGCGAAGCGGAGGATCATCTCGCCGACCAGCACGGCGACGAACATCAAGATCAGCCGGGGCAAGCCGGAGAGCGCGCCCGGGACGCCGCGCGCGGCGGGCGTCAGGTAGCTGTCGATGGCGACGCGGATCAGATAGGGCTGCACCAACTGCGTCGCCGCGAGCGCCGGCAACAACAACGCCGAAGCAGCGACCAGGCCACCGTGGGCCCAAACAAACGGCGCCAGACGCCGTAAGACCGAAAGATCGCGTCGCTCGGCCATCTCAGAACCGGTCCAGCTCGGCGCTCAGCCGCTGCTGCTCGAACATGCTGGCGTACAGGCCGGGACGCGTGATCAGTTCGGCATGTGACCCGTGATCAACGATGCGGCCTTCGTCCATGACGTAGATGTGGTCGGCGTCCCGGATGGCTCCGATGCGGTTGCTCGCCACCACCAACGTGCGCACCGAACGACCGGCGCCCACAGCTCGCAGGCCGTCCAGGACCTTGCGCTCGGTCTCGGCGTCGACGTTCGACAGGGCGTTGTCGAGCAACAGGATGGGAGCGTCGATGAGGATGGCGCGGGCCACCGCAACCCGCTGTCGCTGCCCTCCGGACAGCGTCGCGCCGCGCTCGGCGACGACTGTATCGAGGCCGTCCGGCAGGCTCTCCAGGTCGACCGACAGCCCGGCGGCATGCGCCGCCGCGGTGACCTCCTCGCGGGCGGCGCCGGGCCGCCCGTAGGCGATGTTGTCAAATATCGTGGTCGAAAAAAGAAAGTCGTCCTGCGGCACGAAGCCGATCCGCCGCCGCAACCCGTCGAGCTCGACCTCGGTAATATCGATCCCGCCCACGAACACGGACCCAGGCGTCACCTCGACGAGGTGCAGGATGGACTTCAAGAGCGTGCTCTTGCCGGCGCCGACTCTGCCGACGATAGCCACGTAGGCACCCGCGTCAGCCACGAAATCAATGTCGCGCAGCGCGTGCCGGCGACCACTTTCGAAGGCCGGGTCAAGCTTGAGGATGTCGCCGTAGTTCTTCAGGTGATCGTCGTAGCGAAAGGCAAAGTCGCGGATCACCACCGCAAGCGGCCCGTCGCCGAGCTCGCACGCTGCCTCCGGGGAGGTGATCGTGATCGGTGCGGTGAGAACTTCGTCGAGGCGCTCGAGAGCCGCAGCGCCGCGCTGCACGAGGCTCAGAATCCAACCCAGCGCCACCGTGGGCATGACCATCACCGTGACGTAGCTCATGAACGCCACTAGGTCGCCGATCGAGAGACTCCCGGCCGCCACCATGCGGGCACCGAAGCCGATCACGCCGACCAGTGCGAGGCCGCCGCCGAGGCCGACGACGGGGATCATCTGGGCGCGGGTCCACGCCTCGCGCAGGCCGAAATCCATGTACACGGCCGACTGCCTCTCGAAGCGCTCGATTTGCGCCTCCTCGAGACCGAACGACTTGACCACCATGACGCCGGCGAGGTTCTCCTGCACCATCGTGTTGAGGTCACTCAGTGCGACGCGCGCCTTGGTGACGTAGTCGCGTACCCGATGCACGAGCACCCGGACCAGCAGCGCCACGATCGGCAGTGGCAGGAACACCACCAACGTCAAGCGCCAGCTGATCGAGACCATGTACGCGACCCCGAGCACGTACAGGATGACAGCGCTGAAAAAGTACAGCACGCCCGGGCCACCGAGAGCGCGCACTAGCATGACGTCGTTCGTCATGCGCGACATCAGGTCGCCGGTGTTGGTGGCGCCGAAAAACGACGGCGCCAGGCGGACCAGCCGGTCGTGCAACATCCCCTTGATCTCGTAGTCGATCCGCCGCGATACGCTCAAGATGGAAATGCGCGATCCCACCCGCGCGACCGTCTGCAAAGCTGCCAGCCCGACGATCGCGGCGGCATAAGACAAGATCCTCTGGCGGCCGACGCCGGCCACGAGATCGTCGATGGCCCAGCCGAAGATCCGGGGAATCGTCAACACGATGGCGTTGGTGACCATGAGGAACGCACCGCCCAGCACATAGGGCCGCCAGTGACGGGTATAGAGAAAGCGGTAACGCCTAAGAATGTCCATCGTCAGCGGAGTGCTCTAGCAAGGTGCTGAAAAACTGCCGGCGGGTGCCTCAGGCCGGATCAGCGCTGTAGTAGATAAGCCCGGAGATTGTACAGATAGCCACTCCACGCCTCCTTGTGGCTCTCCATCTCCGACCCACCCTGGAAGCCACTGTGCTCCAGGGTCATCCGGGTTGCACCGTCCAGATCCTCGAAGGACAAGGTCACCGTCGTCTCGTAGGCACCGGTGGGAAACACGGTCGCCGGCGGTTGCCAGGTGAACACCAGCCTGTCGGGGCGGTCGACCTCGATATAGGTACCGACCCACTCCTCTTCCCAGCCGTCCCACCCGAAGCGATACTCACCCCCCTCGGTGACCGTCATCTCGGCCGAGCCTGGAAACCACTGAACCAGTTGGTCGGCGGTGGTCCAGGCATCGAACATGACCTCGGGTTCGACCGGAAGCTCCATCATCAAACGGACCAGTAACTCCGCTTCGACGAAGGCGCGCTTCTGCGGGCGCGCGGCGAGAGGAACGCACACCAGGGCCACGCCGACAAACACCGACGCCATCACGACACAGCCTTTTCTGTAGCTCACCTCGACGCCTCCGATCCGGCCTCCCGTGGGGTTCCGAGGCGCTGCGTCAGATCACTCCGGCTTCGCGCCACGCGGCCACCTCTTCTTCAGTATGACCCAACTCGGCGAGTACCGTCGCGGTGTGCTCGCCGAGCCGCGGCGGCCGGCCCCGCACCCGGCCGGGAGAGGACGAAAGCTTGATCGGGATGCCCAGAAACGCGAGGCCGTCGACATCGACGACCATTTCCCGATCGGTGCCGCGTTCCCGGTCGATCACCTCGTTCAAGGCGCGGACGCGGCCACAGGGCACACCCGCAGCACCCAATCGCTCCTCCCAATAGGCCACCGGATGGCGAAGAAACAGCGGCGCCAGCTCCTCCTCCAAACGCTCTCTGTGGGCAACCCGGTCGGCGTTGCGGGCAAAGCTCTCGTCGGCGCGGAGGTGCTCGGCGCCGAGCGCGGCGCAGAAGCGCTCCCATATGTCCTCGTTGCCGACGCCAACGACGATCGTGCCGTCCGCAGCCTCGAACGTCTCATACGGAACAATGCTGGGGTGACGATTCCCCATGCGCTCCGGCTTCAGCCCGGCCGACAAGTAGCGTTGGGCCTGAAAGGTGAACATCGACAGCAAGGCGTCGTGCAACGCCACCTCGACGAGCTGCCCACGCCCGGTCTTGTGCCGCTCCAGCAGCGCCAGCAGGATGCCCTGAACCATATAGAGTCCGGCGATCTCGTCGGCGATCGAGACCCCGACCTTCGTGGGCTTCCCGTCGGCGAATCCGGTCAGGTCCATCAGACCGGACTCAGCCTGGACGATGACGTCGAACGACGGCCTCCCGGCCCGTTCGCCCACGCGGCCGTAGCCGTTGATCAAGCCGTACACACAGCGCGGGGCGCGCTCGGCGACCTGTGCAAAGGAGAACCCGAGGGAATCCATGACGCCGACACGGAAGTTCGAGACCACGACGTCGGCCGTCTCGATTAGCTGCCAGAGGACATCCTTGCCGGTATCAGATTTCAGATTGAGGGTCACACTTCGCTTGTTGCGGTTGACCGAGAGGAAATACGTGCTGACACCGTCCACGAACGGGGGACCCCAGCCGCGGGCGTCATCACCACTGCCCGGGCGCTCGATCTTCAGGACCTCGGCCCCCATGTCGCCGAGCATCATGGTGGCGAACGGACCCGCCAGAATCCGGGTCAAATCGACGACGCGCAAACCGGTCAAGGGCATGAATCGAACCTCCTCGGCGCAGCAACTTGGTCAAGATGGAGCAGCAGAAAACAATTCTACCCAACAATGGCCTGCCTTCATGGCCGGGGGGATAGACTTGCTCGGGGCCTTTGGTAGAATGAGCCCCTCGCCAACCGGAGGGAGGCTCGGATGGCAGACAATTCGTCTGGCGTGGTATCAGGGACATTCGTCCCGTTCAGGCTGTTTGACGGCAAGGACAGAGACAACGAGGCCTGCCGCAGCCTTTGGGTCGCCGTCATTCAAAAGGCCATCAAAGACATGGCCTACTCTTCTCAGAAGCGCACTCAGTGCTCTCTGACCCCGAGCGAACGCGAGAAGCTGCATCGCATCTACGAGCTCGAGGCCCCCGAGAACTTCTTCACCAGCCCATGGTTCGAGGAGATCTGTCTGTTTCTCGAGCTGTCGTCTTCTCGGATTCGTGGCGCGGTCCTGGACCGTTACGAGGGCAGTAACGGTCAGCGTCATCCGCTGATCTAGCCCGGATATCTCAACGCCCTGTTGCTGAGGGCGAGCGTTCCGGCCGTTTCCGACGGTTCCCCATCCGGGTCGCGTCTCGCCCTCGCGACGAGCGGCGTTGAGACCTGCGGCCTGACGATCGCTGTTCAGCGATCCTTCGTGCCCCCTGCGGGACGATACCCGTCGTCGTAGCGTTGCACCCGATACGGCAGGTCCGACTCGGAGACGACCTGATCGTCGATGGTCCCGGCAAATACCGAGGTCATCGAAAACATGAGGTCGCCATCGAACCGCGTCCGGGCACCGGCGACGAGGTCCTCGACACAGCCCAACGCGTCGCGGACGTGGCAGCGCACCGCGGCAACATCGAAGCCTTCATAAGACGCCGGGGCAGCCGCCAAATATTGCAGGCTGGTCTTCAGCAGGCGCCGCGCACCGCGCCAGTTTCGCCGCTCGATGTGCAGGAAGGCCGCCGCCACCTGGATCAGGCCCTTGAAGAAGTCGCGGCCGTCGATCTGCCAGAGCTCTTCGAGCTCCTCGTGCGCCAGCCAGTACTCCCGACGGTCGAATCGGGCGACGTAGCGCACGACCGGCGCTGGGTACTCACCGCCGTCCGCGCCGGCTATGGTCGTCGCCCGAGCGCCTCGCGCGAGCCGTGACGCATGACCATGATCCGCGTCTCGCGAAACGGCTGGAAGAGCGTCTCGATCTCGCGGGTCAGGACGGCGTGCGGCGCGCCGCGTCCGTCGATCGGCTCGAACCCGAGGTTCTCGGCATCGATGATTCGATACCGGTGGGCCACCATAGGCGTACGCCCGTCGCCGTCGAAGATCGCAAACAGCCAGCCGTCAGGTCGCAGGACACGTCCAAGCTCCCGCATGAGCTGTCTCGCCTGCGCCGGCTCCAGGTGCGAGAGCGCCGTCCAGCCCAGCACTCCACCGAAAGCGCCGTCCTCGTAGTCGAGGCGAACGTCGTCGACCAACTCGTGAACCGTGATGTCGAGCGCGCTGACGGGATGCCCGGCGCGTACCCAATACATGACGTTCCCCGTCGTGCTGGGGCCCAGGTCCAAAAGGGGTACATGGCCGCCCAGGGCGTCGATGCGGCCGCAGAACTTGCTGAACAAAGCCGAGGCGTAGTCCGCTTTCTGCGGAGCGATACCCACCACATGGCTCGATGCTCGCCTCGCCATCCCGAACTATCCGATCTCGGTCCGACGGCCTACTAGGGCGTTGCTTGCTCTTGTGTCGCGGCGACTTCGTCGGCGGGCGGGCCGGGCAGCGGCTTCGCGTTGGCCCTTCCGGCGCCAGCAGCGGAACTCTTGCCCGCCTTCTCCCGGTCGTCGGAGACCTTGGCCCCGTCTTCTGCTGCTTTCAGTTTGCCGTCGGCTGCGTGCGTCGATTCTTGCACCGGCTTCGGGACCTGCATTTCGACGTTGCCCTTGAAATAGGCACCCTCCGCGATCTCGAGTATCGCGGCGTCGATGTTGCCGGTCAACCGCGCCGTCTGCCCGAGCACGACGCGCTCGGCGCCGTGTACGTTGCCGTCGACCTTGCCGTGCACGAGGATCCGCTGGCCGTCGATCTTGGCGCGGACGTCGGCTTCCTTGGCGATCACGAGTGTGCCCTGGGCACGGATGGTGCCGTCGACACGCCCGAGGATGGTCAGATCTTCGTCGCAAACGATCGTCCCGTCGACATGGATCTCACGCCCCAGCGTTGATCCGGACGGGGGTGCCCCCACCGGCTCTGCTGTGGCCGCCGGGCGCGGGGGTCCCGACCGCGACGCCGCGGCGTTCGGTTGCTGTGCGTCCTGCTCGTTGTCGAACCATCCCATGCCGACTCTCCTTCTGCCATTGAACGTCCCCGGAACCACGCCTGCCAGCCTCACAATAGCGCGAGCAGAGGGCGACCGGTAGTCCTCGCTTGACCACTGGAAACCCCTCTGGAAGATACGCAGGCATCTTAATCCTTAATATAACTTAATAAAAATCTCTATAGCTTTTTTTTCATCATTACTTGACAGTGGTGATCATCATTGCTATTTATAGTGATGCAATGTTAATTAACACATAAGGGAGGTAAGAAATGATCACTTCTGCACAAGCGGTTCGGGACGAGCGGCCCCTC
>SMVB01080319.1_pt1 | contig 25994 bp, 21 predicted proteins | sample 2456461 | NCBI WGS metagenome assembly SMVB01 (sample SAMN11095934, study PRJNA526329) | marine sediment metagenome | biome: Marine sediment; feature: Surficial sediment; material: Deep marine sediment; isolation source: Hadal surficial sediment | place: Pacific Ocean | collected 2014-05 | depth...
CGAATCCGTTGCAGGGTCCAACCGTCCTGCCGATCATCCGGGCGGGCGATGGGATCGAAGCCCTCAGACCTGGCGTAGCGGGAATCGAGGTCGCGCCGGGCGTCATCCTGCTGAACACGACCGGATACAACTACCCCGCACTCTCCGCCGAGCTGGATCCGGCCGCCCTCGAATTCGAATCCGAGACGCCCTAGATCAAGCGGCGATTCGTCTGGCGGCCTGCGGGCTTCTCTTCCTAGGCTAGGCTTCCAGGGCTCTTGGTCAGGCTGATGTTTCGGCGGTGTTCCTGTTTGCGCTTGGCAGGGACGCTCGTTCGCGCGGCGTTGAGACCCGTTTTCGAGTCGAAGACTCGTTCGGATCGCTCGTCGACGGTCGGATGCTGGCGGAGCGGGGAGAGACTCTGGCTCAATGGTTCCCGACGTCACAAAGCGTACTCGCCAACTAACAGGAACTTTCGCAGCGATGTGGGCGTTGCTCGCAATCGTTCTCTCGGTTTCGGTCCTCATCGCGCCGCGGACCGGCCCCCAATTGCCCGTTCGAACCTCCTACATTGCCGGCGTCGCGGTCGTTCATGCGATGAGCGCTTCTGCGGCCGACGCCGGAATCGAGGTGGGCGATCATCTCGTGAGCGTCAACGGCGTTCCTGCGATTCAGGTGTTATGGGAGATGGAGCTCGAAGAGGGAGTTCCCGCCGCCTACCAGTTCAGAAAGCCGGATGGGTCGAAACTTTCGGTGTCCCTCGAGCCCGTCAGTGCAGAGGACTTGGACCAACTGAGCGATGTGCTGATTCATCTCGCTCTCTTGCTCGTGAGTTCTCTCTACCTCGTTATCGCACTGGTCGTTTGGTGGACGCGGCAAGCCAGCCGGGAAGCCTGGGCGTTACTGCTCTACTGCTCCACGATGTCCGTCCTGATCTCGACTGCGATTCGGGTCGACGTCATTCCATGGGCCGCGACGCGTGTCCTTGCAACGCTGCCCTTTCTCGGCGCGACGACATTCCATCTCTTCACGACCTATCCGATCGAACCACGTTGGGTCATGAAGAGGCCACGAATTCGATTGATCCCCTATCTGATCGCGGGCGTCATTCTGTTCGGGATCATGATGCAGTCGGCGTTGGGCCTTTCGCCGGAATCGGTGGCAGCGACCGCGTTCATCTTCGGCATAGGGACGTCACTCGCCTCGATCGGAATCCTGGCGGCCGGTCGTCGACAAGCGAGAGAGGCTGGCGTCGGGGATCGAGCCGATCTGATGCTGACGGCCGGGCTCGTCAGTCTGCTGCCGGCCCTTCTCGCCTTGCTTTCGGAATGGTTCGTGCCGACGGCGCTGCCCTGGTATCTCGCGCTTCTGTGGGTCGGGTTCTTCCCGGTCGCCGTCGGCTACGGAATGGTTCGCAGACAGCTCTTCGAGTTTCGCCTCGCGGCGAAGTCCTCGGCCGCCTACGGCGCCGCCACTCTCGCGATCACCGGCATCTTTGCCTTCATGATTACCTTCGCGGACGAATTGGTCGCACGTTATGGCGTCAACGTGCGGAGCGTCCAGGTGGTGTTGCTCTTCCTTGCGATTCTCGCGTTCAATCCCTTGCGCGACCGGATGCAACGGTTGGTCGACAATTTCTTTGATCGCGATCGTTCTCGCTATCGGCTCGCTGTGCGCGAAATTTCGGAAGCGATGGTCTCGATGCTGTCGATGCGTGAGATCGGTGATCGCATTCTCGTTGCGCTCACCGATACGATGGGTGTTTCGCGAGCGATGGTGTTGCTCTTCGACGAAAACGATCGGGTCTTGCGTGCGTCCGCTTGGCGCGGAGATTGGGATCAGGACGATATCGAGACCGAGATCCCCTCCGACCATCCACTCTGGAAACATCTCTGGATGCGTCGCGAGGAGCTCTCGCGTTCGGATTTCGACGACGAACCGGATCCCGACCAACGCGAGAGTTGTTGGGATATCTACGACACCCTCGAAGTCGAATTGTTGGTCCCGATCCTATTCGGTGTCGATCTGCTCGGCGTCATCGCAGTGGGGCGGAAACTTTCGGGGGAACGACTGGCGACCGATGATCGACAACTGCTCAGGACACTCGCGAACCAGAGTTCGATCGCGATCGAAAACGCCAAGGCCTTCGATGAAATCGCAAAACTGAATGAAAGCCTCGAAGCGCGCGTCGAGGCGCGGACTCGGGAGCTTCAAGAAACGCAGAACCAGCTGATGCAGAGCGAGAAGCTGAAGAGTCTCGGCCAGCTCGTCGCAGGCGTGGCTCACGAACTCAACAATCCGATCGGCTTCGTCCATGCGAATTTGCAACTCCTCGACGAGTTCATCGAAAAGCTCGTCGCGGCACAGGCGAGTGGGGGAGACGCGACGCAATACCGCGACGCGATTTCCAAACTCCTGGCCCGGAGTCGGGAAGGCACCGAGCGTGTCAAGAAGATCGTCCAGGACCTCCGGACCTTCTCGCGCACCGATCAGGCCGATCTGCAGATGGCTCAGCTGACGGACGAAATCGACAGCACGCTGGCCTTGATGGAGCCCCGTTTCAAAGGCAGCATCGAAGTCATTCGCGACTACCAGCCTCTCCCGGAAGTCTTTTGTTATCCCGGTCAGCTGAATCAGGTCTTTCTCAATCTGTTGATGAACGCGTGCGATGTTCTCGAGGACGGGGGAACGATTACGATTCGGGCGAAACCGATCGAAGACGGTGTGCAGATCGAGTTCGAGGATTCGGGCCCGGGAATTCCCGCCGAGGTGCGGACGCGTATTTTCGACCCCTTCTTTACGACGAAGGAAGTCGGAAAGGGGACCGGGCTCGGGCTCTCCCTTTCACATGGCATCATCGAACGTCATGGCGGGCGGATCCAGATCGTCTCGGAGCCGAATCAGGGAGCGATTTTCCAGATCGAGTTGCCCTTGATCGCGCCGGGGATCGAAGACGCAGAGGCTGCGCCCGGGAGTACGCCCAGAGCGGCCCAAGCGAAGGGCTGACGGGACACTTGCAAGGCCCGGCCCGGTCGTGGTCCATCGATCGACTCGCTAGACTTCAGCGCCCGAACGAGGAGAAGTTGCATGAAGTTGGGAATCATTGCGGGTTATTCGCCCGCGACCATGAGTGTTCCGATGGACATGATCCGGGAAGCCGAGCAGCTTGGATTTTCATCCGTTTGGACCGCGGAGGCCTGGGGATCGGACGCGGTCTCGCCTGCCGCGTGGATCCTCGCGCAGACCCAGACGATCACAGTCGGAACCGCAATCATGCAGATGCCGGGACGGACTCCCGCCATGACGGCCATGACCGCGATGACGCTCTACTCGCTGTCCGGCGGTCGATTCGTGCTTGGACTTGGCCCCTCCGGCCCGCAGGTGATCGAGGGATGGCACGGTGTTCCCTATGGACGGCCGCTGACGAGAACGAAGGAATACGTCTCGATCATTCGGAAGATCCTGGAACGAAAAGAACGCTTGGAACACGAGGGGTTCCACTACCAGATTCCCTACCGCGGAGAGGGCTCGACCGGCCTGGGTAAACCGCTCAAGAGCATCTTGCACGGAGATCCCGCCCTTCGAATCTACACGGCGTCGATCTCACCGAAGGGGATGGAATGTGCGGGTGAAGTCGCGGACGGTGTGTTTCCGGTGTGGATGAATCCCGAGCGCTACGACCTCTTCGAAGAATCGCTCGAAAGGGGATTTTCTCGAGCGACCGACCACCCGAGCGGAAAAAAGTCGCTCGACGATTTCGAAATCGCGCCCTTCTGCACGGTCATCATGGGCGACGACCTCGAGAAATGCCGCATGCCCGTCAAACATAATATGGCTCTCTATATCGGCGGCATGGGCGCACGCGACAAGAATTTCTACAACGACTACGCGAAGCGACTCGGCTATGAGGAGGCGGCCGTCAAGATCCAGGATCTCTTTCTGCAGGGGCAGAAGGGCGAAGCCGCGGCCGCCGTTCCCGATTCCCTCGTGGACGAGGTGGCCCTCGTGGGTCCCGAGGCTCGCATTCGAGATCGGCTTCAGATCTGGAAAGAAGCAGCCAAGAAGAAGCATGTGGGATCGTTGCTCGCCGCGACCGGGGACATCAACGTACTCCGCGTACTCGCGGAAGAAGTGCTCTAGGAGCCTGCGCGGCAGAAGGCGCACGCAAGCTCCTAGGCGTCCGCTTCGCAGTATTTCTGGACCTGTCGGAGAGTGGTGCCGACGAACTCGATGACGATTTTCTGGACGTCGAGTCGTTGAACGACCTCGCCGATCACAGCGATCTGGCTTCGCGTGACGAGCTTCATGCCGAGTCGTGTGCGCGGTCCGCTCTCGTCATCTTCGCGATAAAGAGTCAGCGTCTGGTCGAATCGCATCGAGCCGATCGAAATCAGACTAACGAGCCGCTCGTTTCGAAGGATTTCGCGGACGCTGTCCTGCATCACGAGCGGAACGCTACCCAATCGGAACCGCCATTTCGTTGGTTCGGGAAGAGCGCTCTCGCCTTGCCCCGTGGCTCTCCTCCGCTTCGCGGAGCGGTTGCTTCCGTGTGATAGCGAGACTTCGCCAAGGATCCGCTCGTCCCAAACGATGCGTTCGGAGGGATCGGTCAGGGCGCGCCACACTCTGTCGATTGGCGCGCCGATCGTCGCTGAAAGCGCAACGGTGATCAATTCGGACGTTGCTCCTCGAGTGGGAGCATGCATTCTTACTCGTTGTCTCGCAAGCGTATGCGTGTATTCAAACGACCTAGGGGGAATACCCGGCGTCCAGCGTTCGATGAGTCAGGTAGACTGTCGATCCCGCCTTTGTGACACCAATCTGGATATTAGTCTCAATCGCGGCCGGACGATTCTACGTCCTCGAGGAAATTCTCGAGTGCCGCGAGCAGTCGCTCGGGTTGGTCGATCAGCACGTGGTGGCCTGCATCGGGGATTTCAATGAGATGCCCGGAAGCGAGCCGTGAGATGAATTCTGTCGCGGCGTCGCGCGAGAGAAGGGGACTTTCGCCCCCTCGAATCAGCAGGCAGGGGCAGACGACTCGTTCGAGGTCCGGTCGCGGACGCGCGGGCAGGCTGAACCAGCCGGGGTCGAATTTGTAGCCGAAGCGTCCGTCCGGCTCCTTCTGGATCGAACGCTCCGCGATATACGAGCGAAGCGCTTCGTCCGGGCGACTCGATTCGGGCAGGAAGCGGAATCGTTCGATCGCTTCTTCGCGACTCCGATAGGTTCGCCGCAGTGCAAGGGCGAGTCGGGCGCGGCGGCCTCCTCCCGGAGTCCCGCCGCGTGCCAGATCCACGAGTACGATCCCCCGCGTGGCGGGAAAACGACTGGCATGATCGAGCGCTACGGCCGCACCGAGCGAGTGTCCAATCAGGATGACGTCCTCCCGCCCGAGCCAACAGAGCATGGCCTCGAGATCCGTATTGAAGGCCCCGACGAATCGCTTCTCGGGATGCTCGGAGTCGCCATGGCCGCGAAAATCCAGCGCGTAGACACTTCGATTCGCGGCCAGTGGATCGGCGAGATGGTCCCACCAATGCGCGTTGGCGCCGCCTCCATGAAGCAACACGATCGGAGCCAGAGCGTCATCGACTTTCCCGTGTCGCGGTTTCCAATGCAGACAGTGAAGAAGAACTCCGTCCTGGGTCTGGAAGCGGCGTGTTTCGGATTCGGGCGACATCGACGTCTCGATTCATGGGAAGAATGGCTGGGGCGATGGGTTGCGAAACCCGCCGGAACCAAGCTGTAACGCCCGAAATCGGCGCTTCTCGGCGGATGCGATCATACGGAATTTCCCTGTAGAACCAAATGGATGCGCGTCATTTTCGAGACTTGACTATCGCTTCCGTGGGCCGGTTTGCCTGGCCTTGCCATGTGTTCAGCGGCTATCGGAACTTTGTTTCGTTATGGGTCTCTGGTTCGCGCCGCTTCGAGCGAACCGTGAGGCGCCTCGAAGGACTCGAATCTAAACGCCCGAACTCGGGAGGGAGAAGCCGGATAGCGCTATTTTCCGATTGACAAGAAGAGCGAAACGCTTATGATCGTGCCGTTTGGCAGGGTTTCCTGCGGAATATTTTTTATGGGGGGCCGGACAGATCACACCGTGACTCGAAGTGAGTCGCAATCTCGATCTGCTGGCGCAACGGGAGGGAGCCTGACATGGCAGCCAAGAAGAAGAAGAAGGCAGCGAAAAAGAAGAAGACCGGTGATCTGATCATTTCGAAGACTCGCGTGAAGAACGCCGTGAGAAAGTGCAACGTGGGTGCCGAGTTCTATCCCGCGCTGGACGCCGTCGTTCGAGAGCTCATCAAGGGCGCGGAAGCGCGTGCGACGGGCAACAAGCGCAAGACCTTGAAGGCCGTCGATCTCTAGGACCTATGTGACCTAGGACCGAAGGCCTACAGCATGTCCAGTGGCACCCATCGGTGCGAATGGACATGCATGAATAGGTAAGGCGAGAGATCGAAATGGAAAGGGCCCGCTGGATGTGTATCCGGCGGGCCTTTTCGCGTCGGCCTATCCGACCTATCCGGTCGCCCGTGCTATTCGCCGGTGCCGTCCGTTTCACGATCGGGTTCCGGATCGGGTTCGGTCGGAATGGGATCCGGCAGAGCGGCGTCGCGATCGAGATTCGTGCCGACGCGAAACAACCGTTCGATTGGAACCTGCTGCAGGGTCTGTGGGAGAGAGAGGTGATTTTCGGCGGCAACGAATTCGAGCCCGCCACTCACGAAGCGTGCGGCCTTTTCCATTGCGATCGGAAGTGAATCGGGATCCCCGAGTTCCATACGATCCGCGACGGCGATCTGATTGGCCAACGAGATGAGTGCGTAGAAGACCGCGCTGCGTTGCTCCGTCGCCAATTCGCGTGTTGCGCGGAACAAGGCGTGTTCGTCTTCGCGCAGGCCGGGCAGTTCCGAGGTCCAGATCGGTAGAGACGAATCCGCGAGATCGAGCACGAATTCCTGCTTGGGAATCGCTGCGAGTCGGTCGGGCCGAAGGAATCCGTAGATGCGCATCGCGGTATCCCAAGGCGGAAAACCGAGATCTTCGAGGCGTCCCGTTCTCCAACGCAACGCCCACTCTTCATTCTCCGGCTGAAGTTCTTCGCGAACAGCCTGGATCACACGAAAATACAACCAGTAGTCGCCCCGAAAAAGTGCGTGGAAGAGCGCGAGGACGGGCGCCAGATCGTCATTGGCGTTCTTGGCGACGAAATAGAATTGTCCCTCGAGAGTCTGCGAACGTTCCGGCGGACTCCAGTCGGGGTTGTCTTGTTCGCTTGGTTTCAACGATACGTCGATGTGAGAACGAAGAAAGATCACGATGAGTTCGGGATCGAGGGCGCGGGCGGCCCGGACCAATGTTTCCTCATCCGTCGAGGCGAGGGCGGTCATCCACGCATCCAGCCGGACGGGGTCGATCTGGAAACCGTTCCAGCCATCGAGGTCGAGACACGCAACCAGCTGTTCTTCGGTGGCCATCGGGAGAAGCCAGGCGGCGTCTTCGAGACCGATCGAACGGCACGTGTAACAAAACTCCGCCTCGGGCAGGAGTGGGATGACCGCTTCGGGATTGGGAAGGAGATCGATCATCTGGCGCCGGATCGACAGCGACGCGTCGCAGATGAGGTCCGCCTGCCGTTCGGGTGTGAGGGCCGCAAGTTCTCTCTCGGCGGCTCGCCGGTCGGTGCGTGCGAGGCTGAGTAGACGGCGGGCTTCTGTGGCGAATTCGCGGGAGAGTTTCATTTTGGCGCCTCACCCTAGCCCGAATGAGAGGACGATGCTCTCGCGTTCGATCTCGGATCGCTATTCTGCTGGACGTGAAGATCGACTTCGTGAGAGAGAGACTGGGCGCGAACGCCCCCGCGCGATCGAGGATTTCCGAGGGGGCTCATGCGGCGGTCGCAATCGTGATGCGGGAGCGTAGGCGAGCCGTCGAAGTGCTTTTGATCGAACGGGCGGAACGTGAGGGGGACCCCTGGTCAGGGCATATGGCGTTTCCGGGCGGGCGTCTCGAGCAGGGCGATGATTCGTCGCGCACGGCTGCGCGACGCGAAACCCTCGAGGAGGTGGGAATCGAACTCGCGCATGCGGAGTATCTCGGTCGTCTCGACGACATCATCGGAAACCCGCGAACGCGTCCGACGCTCGTCGTCGCGGCCCACGTGTTTTTCCTGGACGAGAGCCAGGAGATCGAACTCGCGCCTGATGAAGTTCAAGACGCGTTCTGGTTTCCTCTCGCGGACATGCTCGAAACGACCCGGAGCGTCGAGTACACGATTGCCGATCGGCCCGAGGCTCGCTATCCGGGCATCCTGGTCGGTGTTCCCGATCGGCATGTCGTGTGGGGTCTGACCTATCGATTCCTCGAAAACCTCATGCAGCTGTTGGGTCATTCCATTCCGCGTGTCTTGTCGCGAGAGTGATCGCGACCTCGGGCTCCGACTTCACCGGAGTCGGGGCTCTCGAATCCCGGACAGTCCCGAACCGGGATGGCCGGATAGCGGATGAAGGTCGGGTCCTCGTCCGCTCGGGCGCAACGAAAAAAGGTCGCCCCGCGTAGTGTGGGTTGTTCGCGCATGAATCGGCAGTTCGCGCACTGCCCCAGGCGATTGGCGAGAGAATCCCGTTCCTCGTTATCACTTACCATCCGGACAGTCTACAATCCATCGACCATGTCTGATGCATTCGAACGATGGACTAGTCGCCTTGATCCGATTCTCGAACGGGTCGACCGTTTGCTCCATCAATGGGTCGGGGAAGGGCCCGGACCGGACGTCTTCGAAGTGTGTCACGCCTTTCGCTGGCGTACCGGGCGGGGCGTCGGTCGACTCGAGCCGATCGAGGCCGTCGCCGATTTCGATCTCCAGGATTTGATCGGAATCGACCGCGCCGTCGAGTCTCTCGACCGCAACACACGGCAGCTTCTGGCCGGTCTCCCCTTCAACGACGTCTTGTTGCATGGTGAGCGTGGAACCGGCAAATCTTCGGCTGTTCGCGGGCTGCTCTCACGCTATTCGTCCGAAGGACTGCGCGTCGTCGAAGTCGATCGCAACGATCTGGTGGAGCTCCCGCAGCTTCTGGGCGCATTGCGGGAGGGCACGGCAAAAGTCCCCGATCGCTATTCATTTCTCGTCTTCTGCGATGATCTTTCGTTCGGGTCGAGTGAGCAGGGCTTTCGCGAACTCAAGGCGGCACTCGATGGCGGGATCGAGGCGCGACCCTCGCGCGTCTGCGTGATCGCGACGAGCAATCGTCGTCACCTATTGCCGCAGACGATGCAGGAGAACCGTCAGGCGCGCGTCGACGAGACGGGCCAGCTCCACCTCGGCGAAGCGCTCGAGGAAAAGCTCGCGCTCGCCGATCGATTCGGTTTGGTATTGGGCTTCTACGCATGTAGCCAGTCGACCTACCTCGAGATCGTCAACCACTGGTTGCGAGACGGCGGCCAGGATGGGCTCGACGAACTCGCGCGCGAAGCGGCTCTCCGTTTTGCTCTCGAGCGAGGCGGTCGTTCGGGGCGAATCGCCCGCCAATTCGCGAACGAATGGATCGGACGCACGCGACTCGCGGAAACGTCCGGTGCCAGAGGTCAGGCTCGCCCCGCTCACTCTAGATGATCGAGAGTTCGCGGCCGATCTTGGCGAGGGCACCGAGAGCCCAATCGAGCTGCTCCCGGGTATGTGTGGCCATATAGGAGGTTCGGATCATCGCCTGTCCGGGCGGGACGGCCGGCGTCATGACCGGATTCACGAAAACACCCTCTTCCTGGAGCCGCTTGGCCATCAAGAAGGTGGCGACGTCTTCTCCGACGAGTAGTGAGATGATCGGCGATTGCGAACCGCAGGTTTCGAAGCCGAGGCCCTCCAATTCGCGCCGCATATACTCGGTGTTCTCCCAGAGCTTCTCACGCCGCTCGGGCTCGGATTCGATGATGTCGAGGGCTGCTTCGACGGCCGCGACTGCGCTCGGCGGGATTGCTGCGGTAAAGACCTGGGCGCGAGCGTTGTGTTTGATGTAGTCGATGACCTCGAAGGGGCCGGCGATGAAGCCGCCAACCGTAGCGAGGGATTTCGAGAAGGTGCCCATCACGAGATCGACCTGGTCCTCGATGCCGAAATGCTCGGCGACGCCGCGGCCGTTCTCACCAAATACGCCCAGACTATGGGCTTCGTCGACGAAGAGGCGTGCGTTGTATTTCTGTTTGAGGCGTGCGATCTCCGCCAAGGGAGCGAGATCCCCTTCCATCGAGTAGACGCCTTCGACGGCGATCAGCTTGCCTTTCTCGGGGTCGATCAGGCCGAGCTTCTTTTCCAGGTCTGCGGGCTCGTTATGTCGGAACTTCAACTGCTTGGCAAAACTGAGTCGCACGCCGTCGAGGATCGAAGCGTGATCCATCGAATCGAGCAAGGCGACGTCTCGCCGGCCGAGCAGACAGGAGAGGACACCGACATTGACCCCGTAGCCCGTCGAGAAGACCAGTGCGGCCTCGCGCTTCATGAATTGGGCGAGGCGTTCTTCGAGATGGACATGCACGTCGAGGGTGCCGTTCAACAAGCGAGAACCGGCACATCCCGTGCCGTACTTTTCGGTGGCTCGAATCGCGGCTTCCTTGACCTTGGGATGACTCGTGAGACCGAGATAGTTCATCGAACCGAGCATCACGACCTTCTGGCCTTGCATCGTGACGACGGGATCCTGTGGCGATTCGATCTCGCGATAGAAGAGGTAGTGCCCGGCCGCCCGGGCGTCGGTCACGCGAGTGAATTCCTTGCATTTCTGAAACACGTCCAAGATCAATCCTCCCGGTTCGGCCTGCGAGGGCGAAGCGCTTGACCATTCCTCTCTCGAGGAATGTCTCGACCTTTCGGCGACCTTTCGGTGGTGGGTTGGGTCCCATGCTGAAGATTCAGCCAGCCTCGGAGGGGGCAGGTCATCAATTTCGATGAGGGGAGTTCCAGATTACCCCAATGCCCTTTGGACTGTCAGGCAGGTCGGAGTCAGAAACGGGTGTTTTTAGACCCGAAAATCCGCGATTTGGCGCTAGAGTCTGCGGACATCGGACTGAGACTGCCGATCGGTCAGTCGAGTCCGATAGAGTATTCGCCGAGCAACACGATTTTCGGCTTCGGGTTCCCCCGCCCGAGGCCTCCTCGAAAGGTTTCGTCGCGGCCATGGTCAGAGGAACGGTTTCGGATCATTTCGAGAAGGCGAGGGGGATTCGAGGCTCGAATCCCTGGCGAGCCCGCTTGCTGGTTCTCGGGCTCTCGCTTTGTCTTGCCACGCCGGGTCTTGCGGACGATGCGTCCGACCCGCTCTTTGATGACGGCTTCAATGACGTCTTCGACGACGAATTCGACGCTGAATTTTTCGAGTACCCCGATCCGCTCGAGAACACGAACCGCAACATCTTCGCCTTCAACCGGAAGGTCGACAAATGGGTTCTCGACCCGGTGACGAAGGGCTACCGCTGGGCCGTGCCGACGCCGGTTCGACAGGCGATCTCGCGCTTTTTCCTCAATCTGGGATCGACCAAGACGCTGGCGAACGACTTTCTCCAGCTCGAATGGAAAGATGCCGCGGTGACGACGACGAGATTCGTCATCAACTCGACGGTTGGAATCGTAGGCTTGTTCGACGTTGCGGCGAAGATCGGTCTCGAAGGTCATCAATCCGATTTCGGACAAACGCTTGCGCTCGCGGGCGTCTCGAGTGGTCCCTACCTCATGTATCCGGTGCTCGGCCCGGGCAATGTGCGTGACGGGATGGGAACCATCATCGACGGGTTCTTTCAGCCGGCCTACTACATCATCGGACCGGCCGATCTGCTCTTCGGTCCCACGGAGATCCTGCTCTACAGCGGCAGTTCAGGGATCAGCAAGCGGGATCGCTACTTCCTCGAGCTCAAGGCGCTCGAGGACAGCAGCGTCGATTTCTACGCGGCGCTCAGGAGTGGCTTCTACCAGCAGAGGGTCGGAGAGATCTGGGGTCGACGTCCCAACCATCGGACGAGCGAGGAGCCCCGCTCGGAAAGCGCGACCGAGGCCGATGGGGACGACGATTGATGAAGTCGGGAGTTGATGAAGTCGAGATCGGCGGAACCGCTCAGCCGTCGATCTGGCCCTTGCTCTTGAGGTCTTGAATCTTGGTTTCGACCGAAGCGATGAGTCGCTCGAAGCCTTCGCGTTTGAGCGCGGAGGAGTATTCCGAGCGGCGCAATGCGAGTTCACTCACCGTTCCGTTCAGGAATACATCGATGACCTTCCAGACTCCGTCACGTTCCAACATGCGGTAGTTGAGTGCGACATCTTCTTCGTCGGGAATCACGATCTTGGTGAGCACGACGCGCGTTTCGTTCGCCGCCTCCTTGATCCCCACGGTGATGAATTCCTCACCCGTGTAGTCGGTGAAGCGTCCCGCGTAATTCGCGGTCGTGAATTGGGTAAAGATGTCGACCCAGCGCTCTTTGTCCTCGTCGGAAAGCTTTCGCCAATGACGTCCAACCGTCTTGCTCGCCATGAAGTCGAGATCAAAGGTCTGCTGCATCAGAGGAGCCAGCTTGTCGGTTCGACCCGTGAAACCCAGCTCTTTGGCGTGTTTCATGATCTCGATCAGGCCAGCGTGGAATTTTTCGATCGTCGCTTCGGGGGACACGACGGGCGCTTCCTCGGCGTTCGTCGTCGGCTCGATTGCGGTTTCCGGCTCGTTGGCGAGTGTCGCTTCGACCTGGAACACCACGAACAAGCTGAGTATCGGAAGTGTGAGCCATTTCGAGCGGCGAAGAGTCAGCCCTTTGGGCCTATTCGACATCATTTGTCCTTTGCGGTGGCGTCCAGCGATCGGTGAATTCCACCCAACACGAGGTGGGCGCTGCGGTATGCATGGTCCTCATGAAGACCACGCCATGAAGACAACGGTTCATGCAAACCTGGCAAGTCAGTCTAGCAGGCGCGGGCATCCGATTCGGAGTGCCCCAGAGGGTCTTTGCGACCCTCGAAGGCTCGATCGAGCCACCCGCCGCCCATCCGACCGCTCGTTCGGGGTTTCTTCTCGCGCCTACCCCCCGCGCGCTTCGACGTTCCAGAATCGATCGAGGCCCAGGAATATCGGCGCTTGCTGAGCTTCTCCGTGGACGGACTGACCGTCGGCCTCATCTTGCTGTCGGCGCTTCTGCATGCGAGCTGGAACGCGCTCAGCAAAGCCGGTGGTGATCCCTTGATCAGCATCACCGTCGTCACGGCGACTGGCGGCTTGTGTGGCATTCCACTGATTCTGTGGTTGCCCTTGCCCGGCCCCGAGACCTGGAAATGGCTCGCCGTGTCGGCCTGTATCCACTACGCCTACCAACTCGCTCTGGTTCGGGCCTATCAACTTGGCGATCTCAGTCAGGTCTATCCGATCGCACGGGGGATCGCGCCGCTGGGTGTGGCGTGCCTGGCGGCGATCGGAGCGAAAGAATATCTCGAACCCGGACAGCTCGTCGGGCTCGCATTGGCGTCCGCTGCGATCGTCTCGCTGGGGATGACGAGAGCGGGCGGTGATTCGACGAAGCGCGCGGTCGCGATGGCCGTTCTGACGGGGGTCTTGATCGGCGCGTACACCTACACCGACGCGCGTGGCGTGCGCTCGGTCGAGAGTGCGGAGCTTTTCATTGGCTGGTCCTTCTTTTTGGGAAGCGTGCCGATGGTGATGACGACGCTCGTGCTTCGCTGGTCGACGGGGCTGGCACCGCTTCGACGTCTCGGTCTTCACGGCTTGGGAGGCGGCCTGATGGCGACGATCGGCTACACGATCGCGTTGTGGGCACTCTCCCGTGCGCCGATGGCGACCGTGGCGTCGCTGCGAGAATCGAGTGTGCTCTTCGCTGCGATTTTGGGAACGCGCATGCTCGGAGAATCTTTTGGGCGCCGAAGGGTCGTGTCTGCGCTGGTTCTGGTCGCAGGGCTCATCCTGATTCAGATACGCTGGATCTGAGCATCCCTGCATCGTTCAATCGACACTGTCTCGAGTGCATCATTGATTCCATGTTAAAGGTCCCCGCCGGTCGCGAAGCGACTGCGCTAAGGTGTTGGCCCTGAATTCCGATGAATAGCACTGGGAGAAGTGGATGGCCGCGATCGAGACGACACCCGAACTCGTCAAGGAAGTCTACGCGAAGCTCAATGAAAATCTCGAAGTCGTTCGCGAGCGACTCGGTCGTCCGCTCACCTATGCCGAGAAAATTCTACTCGGCCATCTCGATGATCCGCGCAAACAAGAGTTGAATCCCGGCGAGTCGTATCTCTTGCTTCGTCCCGATCGTGTCGCGATGCAAGACGCGACGGCCCAAATGGCGCTGCTCCAGTTCATGCAGGCGGGGCGGGACGAAACCGCTGTGCCTTCGACGGTGCATTGTGATCATTTGATTCAGGCGCATCAAGGCGCCTTGGCCGACATGGCCGAGGCCCGGACGACGAACGCCGAGGTCTACGATTTCCTGCGCAGCTGCGCGGCTCGATTCGGACTCGGCTTCTGGGGACCGGGCGCGGGGATCATCCATCAGGTGGTTCTCGAAAAATACGCGTTTCCGGGCGGCATGATGATCGGAACCGATTCCCATACGCCTAACGCAGGCGGACTCGGCATGTTCGCTTGTGGTGTCGGTGGGGCGGACGCGGTCGACGTCATGGCTGGCTTTGCGTGGGAGGTTTTGTATCCGAAGCTCGTCGGCGTTCGCCTGACCGGGCGGCTCTCCGGCTGGTCCTCACCCAAGGACATCATCCTCAAGGTATGTGACCTGTTGACGGTGAAGGGCGGCACGAACCGCGTCGTCGAATATTTCGGCGATGGTGTGGCTTCGATCTCGTGCACAGGCAAGGCCACGATCACGAATATGGGAGCGGAACTCGGCGCCACGACTTCGATCTTTCCCTTCGACGAGCGTCTCGCGATCTATCTGAAGGCGACCGAACGAAGCGAACTCGCGGATCTGGCCCAGGCGAACATCGAATTATTGACGCCCGACCCGGACGTTCTCGCGAACCCGGACGGGTATTTCGATGAGATCATCGAAATCGATCTCTCGACGCTCGAGCCGCATATCGTCGGTCCCCACACGCCGGATCTGGCCAGACCCATTTCGCAGATGGCCGCGGATGCGAAGGCGAACGGCTACCCGATCGAACTCTCCGCCTGCTTGATCGGAAGTTGTACGAACTCGTCGTACGAAGATTTTTCTCGGGCGGCGGATATTGCGAACCAGGCTTCTCGGCGGGGTGCGAGCGTCAAATCCACCTTGTGGTGTACGCCGGGATCGGAGCAGGTGGATGACACCGTCAGTCGTGACGGACAGAAGGAAGCGCTCGAATCGATCGGGGCCATCGTTCTCGCAAACGCCTGCGGTCCTTGCATCGGCCAATGGAAGCGCGATGACATCGAGAGTGGGCAGGCCAATTCGATCCTGAGTTCGTTCAATCGAAATTTCCCGAAACGCAACGACGGCAATCCGGCAACGCTTTCTTTCATCGCCAGCCCCGAAATCTGCGTGGCGTACGCGCTGGCCGGAACCCTCGATTTTGATCCGCAGAAGGACGAGATCGAGGCACCCGACGGAACCCGTTTCAAACTCGATCCGCCCCGTCCTGCGCCGGAAATCCCGCCGAAGGGTTTCGAGATCAGCTTTGGCGGCTATGAGGCACCGCCCTCCCCGGCCGAACGCTCGTCCGTCGAGATCGTCATTCGACCCGACAGTGAACGACTTCAGCGTCTCGAACCCTTTTCCGCCTGGGATGGCAAGGATTTCGAGTCGCTACCCCTGCTCCTGAAGGCCAAAGGGAAATGCACGACGGATCATATTTCGATGGCCGGTCCTTGGCTGAAGTTTCGAGGCCATCTCGACAACATCAGTGACAATATGTTCATCGGTGCGATCAACGCCTTCACGGACGATGCGGGAACGGGCAAAAATATCGAATCGGGTGAGACGGGCCAGGCCTTTCCAGCCATCGCGCGGGACTACAAGAAACGCGGACTTCGCTGGGTCGTTGTTGGCGACGAGAACTACGGAGAGGGGTCGAGCCGCGAGCACGCTGCGATGGAGCCGCGCCATCTCGGTGCGGCGGCCGTGATCGTTCGCAGCTTCGCGCGTATTCATCAATCGAATCTCAAGAAGCAGGGGGTCCTTCCCCTGACCTTCGTCGATCCGGCGAACTACGAGAAGGTTCGAGAGACGGATCGAATCAGCATAAAGGGTCTTGGAGATCTCGAGCCGAACCGAGATCTCGAAATGATCCTGCATCACGAGGACGGCAGCGAAGATCGATTCGACGTCGCCCACACCCTCAACGAAGAGCAGATCGCATGGTTCCGAGCCGGTTCAGCGTTGAATCTGTTGCGTTCCGGATCCGCTGCCTGAACCTTTATCGTTCGTCCTCTGTGTTGGTGTCGGCATCCTCGGCCGGGTCTCTGGCTTGTCCCCCGCTGTTTCGCGAAGTGAAGATTTCGCGCAGCCACGCTCGCCCGGTCGGGAATGCGAGGGGGATGGCGAGCATGAGTGCGAAGAGCCCGGCGGCCTGGGCCAGACTGATCCAGCTGGGGTCGAGGAGTGCGTTTCCGAAATACGCGAAGATCGAGGCGCGGATCGATCCACCGACGAAGGCGGCCACCACGAAGTAGCCCGTCGGCATGGGCGTCAGACCCGCTGCCGCCTGGAGCGGCGTGAGCGGCATCAGGGGGTAGCCGCAGGCGATTGCGAAAGTCGCCGCACCCGATCGCTGTGTCGCGAAGTCGAGCAGTCGACGCCCGCGAGGACTCAATCGTTTTTCCACCGATTTTCGGCCGGCATAACGTGCGATTCCGAATACGAAAAGCCCGGACAGCATCAAACCGGCTCCACCGACGATCGCCCCGATGAGAGTTCCGAAACAAAGGCCTGCGGCGACCAATACGATCTGGGACGGCAGCGCGAGCAGAGAACGGCCCGCGACGACGAACACGAAGAGGATTGGCCCCGCCGCTCCCAGCCCTTTCGCAAACGAGCGGACCGATTCGACATCGAGTTCGATACCGAGTCGGCCGCGGATCCAAGCGCCGAGGGCAAGAATCGTCAACAGCAACGCGGTGGCGATCAGTAGGCGTCTTTGGGTCGGGGACATTTTCGGAATCATATCTGCTTCGGTTCACAAATCGAGTTTGGTACTGTGCGTGGATGGCGAAGAATCGAGATTGGACGGGTGGCGCGATCGCGAAAATTCGGCGTCCGGAAATGAAGCGTGAATGGGTATGACGTCACTCGGTCTTTTCGAGCGTATTCGCCGCCGTTGTGCAGAGGTGACGCTTCGCGCCGAGCACGTCCGAATCGACGATCGAGCTCTGCAGAGTTTCGCTGCGCAACTCGCCAACGAGACGGGGCCGGAAGAGAACTCCGACCCGGCGGATTCTTTCGAGGGCGACGAATCGGAGAGGCTGGCCTTCGTGATCACACTCGATGCGATCAACTTCGGGTCGGGTTGGTTTCCGGTGTTGCGAAAAGAGCCGGGCCTGTCCGGCTATCAGACGATCGCGAAGGCTTGCCGTGACCGCGTCGAGGCGCAGGGGAGTTGGTCCGGCGAGGCGCTTCGATCGACCACCCCGGAAGCGATGGCCGAGCTGCTTGGACAGGAGTTGGGTCAGACCGAAGTCGCGGAACTGATGGGGCTCTATGCGCGTGCCTGGCGTGATCTCGGTGTCTGGCTCGGATCCGAGTATGGCGATCGCTTCGAAAACGTCGTCGAGCGAGCGGATCGGTCGGCCGCCCGTCTCGTCGATTCGTTACTGAAGATGCCGCTCTATCGTGACCAAGCGCGGTACGGAGAATTGCAGGTGCCCTTCTACAAGCGCGCACAGATCACGGTGGCGGATCTGAATCGTGCCTTCGGTGAGGGTCGATTCGGCCGCTTCGAGGACCTCGCGGAGCTGACGCTCTTCGCGGACAATCTCGTACCGCACGTTCTTCGTTGTGCGGGTGTGCTCGTTTATAGCCGCGCCCTTGCGGAGCAGATCGACGCGGGCCAACGACTCGAGAACGGCTCGCCGAAGGAGGTCGAAATTCGTGCGGTCGCGGTCGAGGCGGTCGAGAGGATCGTCGTCGCCCTCGCCCTGCTTGGTCGGCCCACGTCGGCCCACGCACTCGACGGTGTGCTGTGGAATTCGGGACAGCAGCCCGCGATCAAGGCTCGCCCGAGGCATCGGACGCGGACCTCCTTCTACTGACGCCATGCCGGGGTCGGCCGTTTCGCAATGGGCCTCTCGAAATCGCACGTTCCCTTGCGGGCGCTTTCGGTCGGCGAGCTACGCTGGCGGGGATGAAAGTTTTCGACGGCAATTTCTGGATCGTATTCGCCATACTCGTCGCACTCGGCGGGCTCGCATGGGGACGCGGCGGAACGCCGCTACTCAGCGAAGCGCTGGGCAACGGTGCGCGTCTCTTCCTTCGCTTCGGGCTCGTAATCTTCCTCTCGTTTCTGGTTGCCGGACTCGCCGAGACATTGATGCCGCGAGAATGGGTTTCGTCCGCGCTGGGCGCAGATTCCGGCTGGAAGGGTCTCTTCCTGGCGACTGCCGCGGGCATCGTCACGCCCGCTGGGCCCTTCGTTTCGATGCCCCTGGCCGCTGGTATGTTGCGTTCGGGGGCCGCGCCCGCCCCCGTCGTGGCGTTCTTGACCGCCTGGAGCCTACTCGCCGTTCATCGCCTGATCGCCTGGGAAGTGCCGATCATGGGGGCGTCGTTCGCCTTGACGCGCTGGGCGATCTGTCTCTTCGTGCCGGTGATGATCGGCGCATTGGTTCGCCAACTCTTTCGCGCGTGACGATTTCGGAGAGTGCGGCGTAGATCTCTCGAAGCTGAGCCTCGGGGAGTCCAAAGCCTGCGAGCGCCCGGGCCACCTGGTCCTCGCTGAGTTCGATCGGCGCTTCGGCGGCGCACGCCAGGATGAGCATCGAGATTCGGTGCCCCAGGTCGAGGAGTGCCGGTCGGATGACCTCGTCGAGTCTCGTCCGGGCTCGCGCTCGATTCTTGCGGCGACTCGAAGTCGATCCGGTCGTCTTCTGCACGACCGGCGTTTGCATGAGATGGTGGCTTTGAATCCATTTGGCGGCCTCGATCTGGGCGCGGAAAAGTCGCCGGATGACGCGCGGGTCCGGCGCTTCGCTGTGTGTTTCTTCGGCGGCCTCGCGAATCGCCCGACCCGCAGCGTCGAGCACGACCTCTTCTCGTTGGAGGTTTTCGATCGGCAGGCCGAGAATACGTTTGGCCTCGGCGACCGATTTCATCAACGAAAGACGTTCGTTCAGGCTCGAAAGCAACGCCGGCAGCGGCCTCGCCGTACGCTCCTGGGCCAATCCATGTGCGTTTCTCAGGCGCGCGAGCTGGCCCGAGGACTCCGCGGCCAATAGCCAGCGATCGAATCGCCGGACTTCGAAGGCGTTCTCGGGCGGAAACCAGGCGGCTTTGTGATCGCGTGTCAGGGGCCCGATCGAGCGCAAGTCCAACCCCGCGTCCCGCTGCCAAAGGGGTGCTTCGAGGCTATCCGTGACGACCGCGTCGACCTCGCCTTCAAGCAGCGCGCCGAGAACCGCTTTGTTGTCGGGAATCGCTTCGATCCGGGCGGAGGGGAAGAGCCGTTTCGCGACCTTTTCGAGGTGACCGCCCGCGTTGACGGCGATCCGGATCGAAGCTCGATCGAGGTCCTTGGCGGATTCGATGGACGACTCGGCGGCGACGAGGACGAGCGCGCTGCTTGATGTGAGCGGAATTCCGAACCGACCCCGCATCGATCGGTCCGGCCGCACAGTGATCCCCGAAATCGCGAAATCGAACGAGCCGGCCGCGAGGTCGTCGGCGAGTTCGGGCCAGCGAAATCGCACCCATTCGAGGTGCAGACCGGAGTCGAGTGCATAGGCCTCGGCCACCGAAATCGAGAATCCGACCGGCGCGGGTGAATTCGGGGGCCAATCGCTGAAGGGTGGGTAGTCGCCGCTCGTCGCAACGCGAAGCGTCACTGCTGCGTGAGGCCCGACCCCGGCCCGGCCCTCGGATTCGCTTGGCTCGGGACTCGAGCGGAGCGTGTGGCATCCAAGCATCGACAAAAATAATGCGAACACGGTCGCGTAGATGAAAGGAAGCGCGTTGGTCTTTGCCGAATGGACGATAATGCTTTTAGAATCGAACACTTGTGGGTTCCATGAGGAAATTCGATGGCGTTTTTGACGCATTGACCCCATGCGGGACCTCTTCTATTCTGCGCGCCCGCTGCTCCCCGAGCCTTCTCGTCGGAGTTCGCCCCAAACTGCATCTGCCGCTTGCCGACGGATCCGACGCGCCGCTCTCCTCGAACCGGACGGGATAGCGTCGAGCCGAAAGCCCCATGCACCGACAGGGAATAGGAATTGCGTCATGCTGACTCTCGACGAGATTGAATCTGGGCTCTTCGTGACGCACAAGAATACCGGTCTTCGCTACAGCGTGGTCGAATCCGAAGAGGGCGAAGTGCTGCTCTCACCGGAGCAAGAAGGCCTTCAGGATCTGACCGTTCCCCTCGACCTGTTTCGCAACGAGTTCGTCAACACGGATCGATTTCGTGCGCCCGGCGGTCGCCGAGGCGGTCGTGGTCGTGGTCGCGGTCGAAAGCGCACGCCCGCGGCGGGCGGCGGGCCGTCCGCAGCGCCCAGTGGACCGAAAATCCGGGGCAAAATCAAGAAGATGGTGCGCGATCGCGGCTTCGGATTCATTCGTGGAGACGACGGGAAGGAAGTCTTCTTCCATCGATCGGGCCTGAATGCGAGCGACTACGACGGTCTCAACGAGGGGGATCTGGTCGAGTACGTCGTCCAGGAAGGCCCTCGCGGAGCGCGGGCTGAGCATGTCCGGCACGCGCCGGCCGAAGCCGCGGCCAGCTGAGTCAAGCCGAGCCTCGGGTGGGGCTATTCGCAGACTTGATGCCGTCGTTCCGGAGCCGCACTCTTTCCGGATGTTCCGCATGAAATCGCCGACGCCGCCCATCATCACCGACCCCGCCCTGTTGTCGCCAGCCTGGATGACCGAAGTCCTGCGGATGTCGGGCCTCGATGTCACGGTTCGCGCGTTGCGGCATGAGCCGGTGGGCACCGGCCAGATGGCACATAACGAACGCTTCCATCTCGAATACGAGGAAGAGAATTCCCAAGGCCCCCGCACGCTCGTCGGAAAATTTCCCTCGCCAAGCGAGGAGAGCCGCGCTGCGGGCGCCCGTGGAGGCTATCGCTCGGAAACGCTCTTCTACACCGAATTGGCCGAGAGTCTGCCCATCCGCACGCCCCGCTGCTTCTATGGCGCGATCTCGGACGACCAGACGAGCTTCACGCTACTGCTCGAAGATCTCGCGCCGGCAGAGCAGGGCGATCAGATCGGCGGGGGAAGTGATGCGGAAATCGAAGCTGCTATTCGAAATCTCGCAGGCCTGCATGCGCCACGCTGGAATCATCCGACGAATGCGAAACTCGACTGGACCTTCCAGGGACTGAGCGAAGAGTTCGCGCTTTATATCGAGCTGGGGACGCCCGCGTTCATCGAGCGATACCAGGCAAGGCTGTCCGAAGAGGACGCGGACACACTTCGCGGCTTCGCGGCGGGCGTTCGAAAGTGGCTGGAAATCGCGCCAGAAGCGAAAACGCTCGTACACGGCGACTATCGACTCGATAATCTGATGTTCGAGACGACGGAGGAGGGGATTCGTGTGGCCACCGTCGACTGGCAGACTCTCACCGTCGGATGTGGCGGCCAGGATCTCGCCTACTTGCTCGGCAACAGCAGTCCACCCGAACAACGCCGAAAGCACGAGAGCCACATGCTCGATGTCTATCGTGACGCGATGGCCGAACTCGGCGTCGAACGAAGTCGAGACGAGGTCTACTCCGACTATGTCTACGGTAGCTTTCAAGGCCCTTCGATCACGATGCTAGGCGCTCTTTCGGTTGGGCAGACCGAGCGGGGTGACGAGATGTTCATGGCGATGGCGCACCGCGCGACGAGCCAGATCAGGGACCTGGGGGCGCTGGATCTGCTGGTCTGACCCAGCGAAGTCCCCCCGGCGCTGTCGACCCGACCTGCGAACTCTGGCGGTTCCAGAAATCGACGAAAGTCCCCTCCCGTGATCCGTCGAAAGCGTCACGATCGAGATGCGGCGCCCGACCCGCGGTCGCGACGACGAAATTTCAAAAAACATGAAGATTTGCGCGGAGTTGTGCCGACAATAACGTCTTCGCACGAGGCTGCATTCCGGCTCGAATCCGTGCGTAGAAAATGGGGCGATGACGACTCGGTTCGAGGTCCAATCTACTCTGCGAACGACTCCGACCGGCGGTGGTGGCGCGTTGCGTCGAATTCCTGCCGTTCTGGCCTTGCTGGCTGTCGGTTGTCTGGTTGCCGCTTCCGCCGTGGCCACGCCGATCCAGCGCGACATCGTCGTCGACGGGGACACCGCCGAGTGGAAGACCGCCCCGGATTTGACGACCAACCCGGACCAGTTCTCGACGGATGCCACGACCTTTCCGCCCGATCTGGACGAGCCCCAGGCGACCGGACGCGATCTGGCGACCTTTGCCTATAGCTGGGATTTTACGTCGCTCTTTTTGTGGGTGCAGCGCGCCGGCAGCGCCTCGAACAAGACCTATTGGTGGTTCTACCTCGACACCGAAAACGACGGTCAGATGGGCAGCAATGATGTTCTCCTGCTGGTGACGTGGCAGGGCAACAGCGGTGCGCTGACGCGCACGATCTACAACTACACGCCCATTCGGGGCGGCCTCGGCGACCCGCTCGCGTGTCCTGCGACGGGCGTCAACTCGTTTGCGGATGGTTGGTGCCCCGTGGCGGGAATTGCCGACGGCTACGATATGCCCGGCGGAAAGGTCAAAGTCAAGTCGCTCGCGGATCAAGTCGGGGGTCTGCCCAATGGCCTCGAAATGGAGACCTCGATTCCCTGGGCGGAACTCGGGGGAACGGGCCCCGTGAGTGTCCAATTCCATATTTCCTCGTCGAACGGCCAGAACATTCCGACGCAATTGGACGACAATATGGATGGTCCATTGGGAAGCGGCCTGAGCTTCATCAACCTGGTTGTCGGCAAGGCCGCCAGCAAAGTCACGGCCTACGGCAATTCGATCTTCACGTACACGATCGACATCGTGAATTCGAATTCGGCCAACGATGCGACCAACGTGATCGTGACGGACGATCTGCCCGCGAATCTCACGTTTCAGAGTTCGAGTGCGACCCAGGGCAGCTACGACAACTCGACGGGGCTTTGGACCATCGGGACCCTGATCGCCAACGGCGGCAGCGCCAGTCTTACGATCACCGTCAAGGTCGATGACATTACGAGCTCCTCGACGGCGACGAACACGGCGACGACCACGGGACACGACCAGCCAGATGAGGATCCGAGCAATAATTCGGCCTCGATCGACGTCGATCTCCTACCGGGCGCCGATCTCAGCGTGACGAAGACCGTCGTCGTCGTGAGCGACGGATTCACCGTCAGCGGAAACGACAAGGCCATTCCGGGCGCGCGCATTCGCTACACCATCACCGTGACCAACTCTTCGGCCTCGACTTCGGCCGAAGCGGTCGTCGTCACCGATCCCGTTCCCACCAGTTCGAGCTATGTCGGCAACTCGATCACGGTCGATGGCAGCGCCCAGGGCGACCTGACCGGGGACGGAGACGGTTCCGACTTCAACGTGACGACTTCGGGTGCGGTGACCAGCGATCTGGGCGATGTCGCACCGGGCAGTACGGTGACCGTGAGCTTCGAAATTCGCGTGGATTGACCACGATCCGTCCGTTCCGAATCTAATTTTTCGTCTCTACTGTCCGATCGGACCCCCGCAGACCATTCGATTTGGCCGTCCGGGGAGGCCCCGAGCCCCCCCCCTCGAGCGAGAGCGATCTCCAAAGCGCCCAGATTCGAATCCAGTTCCGAGTTGTACCTCGATGAAGGGGTTCTGCACAGCCGCGTCCGGCGCCGGAAGTTTTACTTCAGCATCACCTGGAGACGCGGATTTGCCGATGAGTGTGGCAGAGATCACTCAAACCTCCTTTGAAAGGTACGCATCGGATTTTCTTCGGGGAAAGCGTTTCCGCCGCCGCTGAATGGAACTCGTCCTTCGAGCTTCTACGTCCTTGCCGCTTCACTTGAACCGAACGGAGTGACCACAGGTCACACCAAAGCTAGTCGGCTCACTCCGCCGGACTCGTCCCGAATCGTCTCCGATCGTGAAAATGCGAGAACATTATGTCTTCCACGACTCAACCCGCAATCCCGAACCGCTGTCGAATTCTCACACGAAGTCTCGAGTTTCTCTCTGCGCTCTTCGTCCTCAGTGTGTGGATGGTCGGAGAAGCCGGTGCCGTCGGCGTCGCCGCAGGCACACAGATCCAGAACCAGGCCTCGGCGAGCTACGACGTCGGTGGGATTTCTTTCACGACGACGAGCGGCATCAACATCGTGACCGTCGACGAAATCATCGACGTGCAGGTCACGCTGCAGAGCACATCGGTGCCGGTGAATTCGCCGGACACAAATCAGGTCCTCGCCTACCTCGTCACCAATACCGGAAACGGAACGGAAGACTTCGAACTCTCGGTGACCAACCTGCTCTCGGGAGATCAATTCGACCCGGTCCCGGTCTCGATCTGGTTGGACGACGGGGATGGCCTCTTCAACCCGCTGCTCGACACGCTCTATGTCGTGAATGCGAACGATCCGATCCTCGACGCCAATGATCCCGCGAACGATTCGGCTCTGATCTTCGTGCTGAATGACATCCCGGGCGCCTTGACCGACGCGAATGTCGGGTTCAGCCAGTTGGTCGCGACTTCGGTGGAAATGGGCTCGCAAGTACCTGGCTTTACGAGTGTCGGGACCGGTGACGGCGGAACGGACGCCGTGGCGGGAACCAGCGGTGCACAGGACCAGGATCAGGGCAGCTACGTCGTTTCCTCGGTCTTGGTCTCACTCGTCAAGACAGTAACGGTTCTGTCGGATGCAATTTTCGGTACCCAGCCCGTCCCCGGCGCGACCCTTCGCTACGAGATCACGGTTTCGGTGACGGGCAGTGGCACTGCCCAGAACGTCGTCATTTCCGACGCGATTCCTGCTGGCACGATCTATCAGGGCGGCTCACTCGTACTCAACGGAGGCGGACTCAGCGATTCGGTGGATGCGGACGCGGGGGACTTCAACAGCTCCCTCGCGGACGGCATCACGGTCGATCTGGGTGATGTGGCCGGCGGCGCTCTCGACAACATTGTCACTTTCGACGTGCTCATCGATCCAAATTGATCGGTGAGGCGCATGCAGTTCACGCAGGGAGCTCGCAATGGCTCTGTGCGCGAAACGAACACCAGAAAACCAATCACTAACAGCAACGGAGTAGGAAATGTTCAACAAAATGCGACTTGGAAGAAGCTTGAGGCTGCAGCTCGCAGTTCTCAGTTCCTTCGCGTGGGCGACGGGCGCCTTCGCGGTGGGAACCGCGTCGAATACCGACATCGACAACACAGCAAGTGTCAACTACAGCCTGGGCACCACGCCCCAAACCGTGATCGAGAGCGCTCCTCTGGGCAACAGCACGCCTGGAGCGGGTGTCGGCACTGTGACCACGTTCAAGGTCGACAACAAGATCGATCTGGTGGTTTCCGAGGCCGACGGGGCGTATACGATCGTAGCGCCTAACAGTACGTTTCAGGCAATCAGTTTCACTCTCAGAAACGACGGCAACACCACCCAGGACTTCTCGTTCACAGCCGTAGAAGTATCCACGGGTTCCGCCGATTCGCAGGGCGGTACAGACGATTTCAACGGCACTGTCGTGGGAATCTTCGTGGAGTCGACCGACAATACCGGATATCAGTCGGGCGAGGATACCGCCCTCTACGCGGACCAGGTCGCCGCGGATGCGACGGTCATTATCTACGTCGTGCGAGATATCGGCGCCGAAGCGGACAGCACCTCA
>SMVB01299936.1_pt1 | contig 25967 bp, 23 predicted proteins | sample 2456461 | NCBI WGS metagenome assembly SMVB01 (sample SAMN11095934, study PRJNA526329) | marine sediment metagenome | biome: Marine sediment; feature: Surficial sediment; material: Deep marine sediment; isolation source: Hadal surficial sediment | place: Pacific Ocean | collected 2014-05 | depth...
CGGTGCTCGGACCCGCACCTGGTGCACAAGAGCGAGCGGCCTTTCGCCGTGTGTCACAGTGAAGGATGGGACGTGCGCCTTTCGCGACATGTTCAACCCGTTTCTCTCGTACGCCGAAACCTCTTGCCACTTTTCGAACGCCGAGGGCCGCTAGGTTGGACGCAACCGATCGTCGAATGTCGTGGACGCGCCAATCCATAATGCTGGCGTTCTCGTCCAATCGAGCCTTGAGCTTCGAGATGGACCGTCAGCAAGCGGACGCCTTGTAGCAGCCGGACAGCGAGCGTGCTCAAAGGATTCACGGAGTCGACAGCGTCGTTCAAAGCTGTGCTAGTCATCAGATTTCCGTGCCCCAAACGTGCCCCAAACTACCTTGAGGGCTAACCGTAAAGGAGCTTAACTTGTTAAAGTATTTAGTATCAATAATTTAGCTGGAGCCGGCGAGAAGATTTGAACTTCCGACCTGCTGATTACGAATCAGCTGCTCTACCACTGAGCTACGCCGGCTTATTGTAGGTGGGGCACCCGCCCGAGGGAAGGGCGCAGTCAAAAGGGTAGACCACAGGGCCGACGCTGTCAAGACGGCTCATCCGCGCTCCAAGCTTCACGGCTCGGAGCCGCGCTACGTCGCAGATCCGGAAGGCGGTCAGCCTGCGACTAGAAAACGGCGAAGGAAGCGCCGATGGTGAGCTCGAGTCCTTTCGGGGTCGACGCGCCGCCGGGAAATGTGATGCCGGCCGTCGCTGTGTGATAGCGCAGGTCGACGCGTAGGGCCATGAAGTCCGGATTTGAAAACCAAATTTTGAGGCCGCCGCCAAAGTTGAAGTCGAACGCCGAGACGCGCTCGGTTTCGGCAATCGGGCTCGTCGGGGTCGTTCGCTGGAGGCCGCCGCCGCCGGTGACGTAGGGCACGAAGTTGTCCCGGCGAAACTGGAAGATGATGTTGCCACCGAGAAAGAGCTGATCGGTCTCGAATTGGTCGGTAAGATTTTCGGTGCCGATCGTATCGTCATCGACGCTGAACGAATAGGCGTTGTTGCCACGGGACACGTTGAACTCCGCGCTGATCATGGGTGTGAATGCCCAGCTCGCTCTGAATCCTAGGAGTTTCCCGAAACCGATATTCTCCGCCTCACCCGTCACTGTCTGATAGATGTTCGTGGCCGTCCCGAGACTATGGTTTACCGACAGCATGCCGATGAATCCGGACACCTCGAGCCGTTTGGGCTTGACTTGGCCCCGAACCGTGGGATTGACCTCGAATTGCGCGCTCGCCGTTGTGGCGATCAAGAGGGCACACAAAACGGCACCCGTTGTCACGACGCGTCTCACGGCTGTACCTCGATGTCGATACCCGTCGTGGTGTTCGAAGGAACAACTATAGCGGCGCCGCCGAGAAAGAGCGCGTCGCGAAAGTCCATATCCGCGATGTGTGAGGGAAATCCGAAATCTTCGGGCGAGGTGGGGTCGGATATCGGGTTCACGCGCACGGTCACAGGGCCCGAGGGCAGGCCTCGGATGTCATACGCCCCCGTATCGTCGGCAAAGCCGCCAATCGTTTGTCCCGTGAACGGGTTGAACACAACGAGGTGGGCGAAGGCCACTCCTTGGCCTCCTTTCGTCACCCGGCCCGCGAGCCGCCCCCTCAGCGTAATGAAACCGCCCGTCGGGTACATGACGGAAATGCCCGTGATGTCGTCGTCGGTGAGCGTTCGGCCCTCGACGTTGCCGGGACCGAAAGAAAAGGGAAACATGATCGCCGCACCGGAGACGAGTTGACGATCGAAGCCTTCGTTCTCCATGAAGCCAACATGCGAGTGGTCGAGCCCAAAGAAATGGCCGATCTCATGCGTTGCCACCGAAACCAAATCGAAGGTGCCGGGAGCTCCGTTCGGGTCGACCGACCAGAAGAAGCTGTTGCTGAAAAAAATATCGGCTTCGACGATCTCGCCCGTGCGGATATCGATGACTTGCAGTGTGGCTCCGAGCACGCCGGGAGATGCGAGATCCGGATCCGAGGTGAACCCAAGCGTGCTCTTGCCGTCAAAGAACTCGAACGGTTTCGCGCTGGTCAGGCCGGCCAGCTCGAACGTGATCGTCGCCGTCTCCACGTCCTCCCACGCCTGAAACGACTGTTCGAAGGCCTGCACAGCTTCCTCAAGACTGAAGTCGAGTGGCGTCGTATTGTTCACGAAGAACGGGACAGGGCCGAAGCTCGTGTCCCATTCGAGCTCGACCTCGTTTCCGTCCGGTGAGACGTGCTGGATGATGTGATAAGCACCCGTGCCGGGGACGAAAACGAGCAGAGCCAGAGCGACGAGACCGATAGAGAACGTGCGCGCCTTCATCGTTGATACCCCTCGATCCGTGATCGGATATCCGCGAGGCGATAGCGTGTGATCGGATCGTCCGGCTTTCGCGCTCGAGTATTGTGGTTCGCGACCATCAAGGTCGAAATGTCGCGTTTCACGACGCGCTCGCCGCTGCGGTCGGTCGTGATGGAGAACTTGCCGAGCGAGAGGCCGAGTACCGACGGAATTCTGGCGGCGCTCCCCGCGCAAAAAAGCAGCACCTCTTCGCCTATTCCGAATTGAGGCGTTCCGGGCACCATGGCCAGATAAGGCCCGACCTGTCCTCCAAGAAGACGCACGATGGTTACCCGCGCGTCGTTACCACCTTTCAAGTAGTCGTCGACTTCGAAGGTCACCAACGTGTAAATGCGGGTTCTATCGGCGTTCCACTCTGCGCGCTTGCCCACCACATGGCCGATAAAGATCAAATCGGCGCGGTCCGTCATTTGCTCGAGGTTGTAGGCCACAACCGATCCCGCTTCGATGAAGCCGGGGCCGGCCGCGAAGAACGACATTGCGGCAAGCAACAACGAAAGCCGCGTACAGATGCGTCGCATGAACATGCCTCCTTGAAATCAGAGAATCTCCATCATAGCTCGACGTGTGAGAGGACAGCTTCGGCCGCGCGACGCGACGCGCCCCCTCCGCCAAGCCTCTGTTTCAAATCGTCTAGCCCGGCGCGCATCAAAAGGGCGCGATCGTCTTGCATCAAGCCCGACACTTGCTCGACGATATTGGCCGGTGTCATCGCGTCTTGAATCAGCTCGGGTACGAGCTCGCGCTCCGCGATGAGGTTGACCATGGAATAAAACGGCACATCGACGAAAGGACTCCCGAGAAGGTAGCTCGCGCGGCTCACGCGATAGATAACCACCATCGGTGTGCCGAGAAGCGCAGCCTCAACTGGGGCGGTTCCGGAGGCCACGATCGCGACGGCGGCGTGGGCGAGGCCGTCATGGACGCTCCCGTTCATCAGGCGCACGCGATCGATTGACGATCCGAGTCGATCGACGATCATCTCTCTCGGCACCGTCGGTGCGCGGCTGACGACAAACTGTAGCTCCGGCTGTTTTCGCGACAACGCTTCGATGCTGTCGCCGAGGACCGGAACGTGAAACTCGATCTCGCTCCGGCGACTCCCAGGCAAGACCGCCACGATCGGCCGCGCAGCATCGAGAGATAGACGTCGGCAAAAAGCCTCACGCGTTTGTGATGCCGAAACGAGATCCACGAGTGGATGGCCGACATAGCGGACGTTCACACCTTCTTTTTCATAGAAGCTCTTCTCGAAGGGAAGGATCACGAGCATCTCGCTCACGAGCTTTCGAATCGTCCGGACTCTCCCCCGGCGCCAAGCCCAGACTTGAGGACTGACGTAATAGACGATCGGGATCCCGAGTGCGTCGAGCCGCTTTGCCAGCCTAAGATTGAACCCAGAGAAGTCAATGAGGACTGCGACGTCCGGGCGTCTCGAAAGCGCCGCGGCCGAGAGGCGGCGCATGGCGCTCAAAAGAGCGGGGAGCTTGCTCACGACCTCGACGAGGCCGATGACCGAGATCTCCTCGAGCCGGACGGTAGGCGTAGCACCGGCGGACTCCGTACGCTCGCCGAAAAGGCCGAAGGCCTCGCAGGTGGGCTCGAGTCTTTTCAGCTCTTTCAAAAGCTCGGAGGCGTAGAGGTCTCCTGACGCTTCGCCGCAGCTGATGAGGATCGTGGGTGGTTTCACGTGGATGGGCCGACTTTGTTTTTGACAGCGGTTCGGCAACGAATATAACATGGTGGCTCGCCTCGCTTCACCCGAACTAGCCATGCCCGAGCCCACCGACGTCGAGGTCGGAACTGTCTACAGAATCCTGGGGAAAGAAGTGTCCGTCCGCACGGATTCGAAGACCTTCGCTTGCTCTCTGCGTGGCAGGCTCTTCACGGGCGACGGCTCGGGCGAGCGCAACCAACTGGCGGTCGGAGACCGCGTCGAGCTCACGCCTCTAAGCTCGTCGAAAGGCGTCATCCACGCCGTGCTCCCACGCAGCACGGCAATCGTGCGGCAAGTCGGCAAGCGCAAACTATCGCTTCAAGTGCTCGCGGCGAACGTCGATCAGATCGTCATCGTCTCCGCTCTCGAGCGCCCACGCTTCAAGGTGGGGCTCATCGACCGCTTTCTGGTCATTGCGCATGACGCCTCTATCGCGGCCGCTTTGTGTCTCAACAAGATCGATCTCGGCGACGACCAAGCTCTCGTCGAAGCCCGCGCCGAGCTCGAGCTTTATCGCACGCTTGGCTATCCCGTCATCTTCACGAGCGCCAAGACAGAAGCGGGGCACGACGAGCTCCGAGCGCTCTTGAAAGACAAACGATCGGTGCTGACCGGACATTCGGGCGTTGGCAAGTCGAAGCTCGCGGCCGCGATACAGCCGGGGCTTCATCTCTCGAGCGCAGGTGTCGATCGTCACGGAAAGGGCCGGCATACGACCACGGCCTCGACTCTCTTCAGTCTGGACTTTGGCGGAGAGCTCGTCGACACGCCCGGTGTCCGCGAGCTTTCATTGGGTCACATCGAGCGCCGCAAGCTCGCCGAAGGCTTCATCGAATTTCGTCCACTGCTCCACCAGTGCCATTTCGCTTCGTGCAGTCACATACCCGAACCTCACTGCGCGGTTAAAGAAGCGGTCGAGGACAAGAAGATCGCCCGCAAGCGCTACGACAGCTACTGCCGGCTCTACGAAGAGCTGGGATAGCCGACGGGTGCGGGCATCTTTACGAAACTGCCGACGCGCTCGACGACCGCTTCGGTACCGTCTCCGGTCAGCGCCGAGACGACGATGGAATCGGGCAAAGACCCGAGCGCGGCACGTTCGTCGGGGGACAAAAGATCGCTCTTGTTGAACACGACGAGCTGGGGTATGTCGTCGAGCTCGAGATCCGAGAGAATCTTGGCGACGGCGTCCATGCGCTCGCGAGACTCCGACGACGAGGCATCAACGACGTGCAGGATCAAAGCGGAAGTCTCGATCTCTTCGAGCGTCGCCCGAAAGGCCTCGATGAGCTCCGGCGGCAAGTCTCGAATGAACCCGACCGTATCGGCGAGAAGGACTTCCTTCTCGACCGGTACGCGCAAACGCCGGGTCGTCGGATCGAGCGTTTCGAACATGCGGCTTCCGGCAGCCACATTGCTTTTTGTGAGCCGGTTGAGAAGGCTGGACTTGCCCGCATTCGTGTAACCAACGAGCGTCACGATGGGGAGACCTCTACCCACACGTCTCTTGCGCCGCTCGCCCCTTTTACGCCGAATATCCTGGATCGACTTTTGAAGCCTGGCGATGCGGTCACGGGCGCGTCGTCGATCGATCTCGAGCTTCGTTTCGCCGGGGCCGCGGCCACCAATGCCTCCCGTGAGACGCGAGAGTGCCGTGTCCATCTCGGTGAGACGCGGGAGCATGTAACGCAGCTGCGCGAGCTCGACCTGGAGCTTGCCTTCACTGCTCTGCGCGCGTCGGGCGAAGATGTCGAGAATGAGCTGAGTCCGGTCGAGAATCTTCAAGTCGGTCGCCGCCGCGATCGAGCGCACCTGAGCCGGCGTGAGGTTTCGGTCGAAGATGATGAGGTCCGCACCTTTTTGAAGCGACTGGATGACGAGCTCTTCGATTTTGCCTTTGCCGAGAAGGTAGCGACGATCGAGCTTGGCGCGTTTTTGTACCAGCGTGTCGAGAACGACGACATCCGAAAAGCGCGCGAGCTCCGCGAGCTCGGAGAGGTGCTCACGCGCTTCTTCGACGCTCCCCGTCGTGACGCCGACGAGAATCGCGCGCTCGCGTCGGTCGAATCGATGGTGCTCGCCACGTTTCTCCGCGAACTCCTCCTCGAGCTCCGTGATGAACGCGATGAAGTCGAAGTCTATCTGACTCGGGAGCACTTCCGGCATGAGCTCCCACGGCTCGGACCCATTGCCCCCTGCAGATGCCGGCGTGAGATGGGCGGTCCGCACGATTCCGGGAAGTCCGTCCTCGCGCGCTTCGATGGCGGACATTGCGTCGAGCCGAAGAAGGGCAAGATCCGTGAGATCGTCCCGAGTCAAAGGCTCTTGCGAAAGATGCGTGTGCAGACAGCGAAGGCCGCGAAAGCGGCGCTCGGCGACGCGGAGGCGTTTCAAATCGGGGAGGACAATCTGATTGGCGCTACCGACAATGACCCACTCGACCTCACCTTTGCGATTGACGAGAACACCGACCTGGCGCCGGATCTCCCGCGAAATTTCCGTGAGCCGGCGCGCAAATTCCTGCGTAACGAGCTCCCGCGGCGGCAACCGCCGCTTGTAAAGCTTCTCGAGCTGCTTTTTCTGCCGGGCCTTCAAGCCCGTAACATTCCCCTCTAGTTTACGAATCGGCCGCAACCCCCTAACAAACGATTATACCAGGACAAGGGAATGCGGGCGAGTTTACAAAGGCGGGTTTACCCGCCGAAGCCCAAAGGGCGAAGGCGGGCGGGTTTTACGGGGACTCGTTACCGGACACGACGAGCCTGTCGAGCTTGGCGCGCGCCGAAAGATGGTTTGGATCGGTTTTGAGAGTCTTGCGATAGGCCTCGATCGCTTTTTTCCGATTGCCAAGCTTCATGTAGGACTCGCCCACGTAGTAGCGGGCATCGGCCAGCTTTCCGTCTCGCGATACGGCTTTCTTGAAGTGAACGAGCGCTTCTTTATAGTTTCCCTGCTGGAACTGGATCACCCCGAGGTGATGGTAGTAATAAGCGTTCGATCCAGTCGCTTTGGCTGCCAATTCGAACTCGCGGATCGCGTCGTCCACGCGGCCTATCGAGTAATAAGCGGCGCCTAAGTTCGAGCGCGCCTCGGCGAATTTGGGGTCGGCTTGCAGCGCGAGGTGATATTTCTCGATGGCTTTGTCGACGAAGCCGCGCCGGCGGAGCGCGACGCCTAGATTGTTGAGGGCGCGATAGAAATTTGGATAGACGTCGAGCGCCATCTCATACATTTCGAGCTCCGCGGCCTTCGGGTCGAAGTTGTCGCCGAGGTCGCCAGCGGTCTCAGCGTAATAGCCGTAGAGAAAACCTTGATTGTTGTAGTAGTTCGCGATCGCCTCGAAGTCGTCGATGACTTTCGCGCCCATATATTCCCGCTCAGGTGTGCGGGTAAAGTCGATCATCCGGAGATCCGGCCCGTAGCGCACGCCCGCGGTGATGTGGCCGTTATTGACGATGACTTCCGCTTCTTTCGAGATGGTCTCGATCGTGGTGACATCCACGTAAACGGCGTCGATCCCCACTTCTCGAGCCATGCCTATAAAGAGGTTCGTGTAAGCGAGACAGTTGCCTTTGCCTTCGTAGAAAACCTGCTGGGCCGTTTTGTTCGACAGCCAATCGTAGGAAATCGACATGCCGGTACGGCCGATGATGGCGTGGACGATGGCGCGTGTCCTGTCGTGATCGGTGCGAATGCCGTCGACGGACTCGATGGCAAGCTGCCGGATCTCGTCATTGATATCATACGGCACGACGAGCTTCCGGAGGTCCTCGTCTGGAATACGGGTACGGAGGTTCGCGATGACCTCCTCTGGCGTGTACTGTGCCCTCTTGATGGAGCCACAGCCCACGGCGAGCCCCAGGAGGACCACGGAAGCTACTAACGAAAACGGAAAGCGATTTGCTTTCATGACATGCCCTTGTCGTAGTATAGCACGCGACCTTCAGTCGGGCGCCGCGGTGCGCCGGAGCGATTTGCGCTCGGATTCGAAGCAGCGTATCCTTCGGCGGACGTTGTTCGGCCAGGAAACAGTGTGTTCGGAACGCCCAGACCTCGAAGCAAAAAGGGAGAACTTGATGTTTAACAAGCGATTGCGGGCTTTTGCCTTCTTTAGCCTAATCGGCTTCGCCGCCACCGGCCTCACCCAGGAGAAACTGAGCGGACGCGACAAGAAGTGGATGGAGAAAGAAGTCGGCCCCATCATTACTAAACAAGAAATAGCGATGTTTCAGCAAATCAGCAAGGATGACAGAAAACTCTTCAAAGAGCTTTTCTGGATGCGCCGCGATTTTGACCGCGCAACCAAAGAGAACGAGTTCAAGAAAGGTTACGAAGCGCGGGTCGACGTCGCCGACAAGAATTTCAAAATCCGGGGCGCTAAGGGCTCCGAGAGCGACATGGGCAAGATTTTCTTACTTCTCGGAAACCCGTCGCAGCAGCAGCGCGGCCGCTCGGCGGACGCAGCCGGGCTCCCCGGTGCCGGTGGTGGCGATGGTCCCGGTGGCCCCGGTGGCCCCGGTGGCGCGAATCCAGCTGGCGACGGGGCCGGTGTAGATGCCGCACAGCTGAATCGTGGCGGCGGAACCTCGAGCACGACGTGGGTCTACGACCCAAACCCGCAAATGGGTATTCCAGACGGTCTTGCGGTCGAGTTCCGCAACCAAGGGCAGTTCGGAATGCGCCTCGCGAACGGCAACGACATCGCCGAGCGGCTCGAGCGCGTCAAAGAGCGTTTCATCACAAATCCGGGCATCAACTATGCGCGGGACGAAAAGGGCCGTCTCAAAAAGCCGGACAACAAATTCGACCCCAACAGCCCGGCCAAGTTGCTCCTCGCCTCGCTCCGTGAGACGGGAGAGATCAGCACGGATATCGATTTTACCCTGAGCCCCGTTTTCTTTCGATCCAGTGCCGGGCAAATCTTCATCCCGATTGACGTCGTGATTTCCGACGGACTGAGCGGGGAGGATGTCACCATCTTCGGATCGGTCGAGAATGCTGACGGTTTCGAGATTTACCAGTTCGAGGAGCCCGCAACGGTCTCGAAGACCAAGGGAGGCAAGCACGCCTACGAGCTGCCGCTGCAATTTCCCCCCGGCCTCTACACGCTTTATGTCGGGTTGCTCGACGAATCGCAAGTCCACGGAACGCAGATCATCGACCTCGACGTCCCCGACTTCGACTCGGGCGAGCTAAAGATCTCCTCCATGTTGTTGTTCTCGGAAGCGGAGCAAACCGGCGACGAGATGGCGCAGTTCGGAAATGCCTTTCTATTTGGTGGCTATCACTTCACCCCCAAGCGCGAGATGGTCTACACCACCAAAGATCAGTTCTCGGGTGTCTTCAACGCCTACAACTTTGGAGTCGAAGGTGACAAGCCCGAGCTGACGGTTCAGGTCCGGTTCTTCAAAGACGGAAAAAAAAGGGGGCAGACCAAGGAAGAACCGTTCATGTTGCAGAGTGCGGAGGTCGCTCTCACGATCTTCGACATCCCACTAAGCCTTCCGAACTTCAAGGATCCCGGCGTCTATAGGATCGAAGTCCACGTGATGGACAAAATCAAAGGCGAGAGGCTCAAAGAAGAGTTCGAGCTCGTCATCGAAGGCTAGTTTCTGGAAAAAGCCGGTGGTCCCCTTCGGGGCTGCCGGCTTTTTCTTGCTAAGCTGCCTTCTTGGCCGCGCTCGCTTCGGCTAATACCTCGAGCGCCTTGTCGAGCACCGGGTCTTCTTCTTCGGGCGTGTCAGGGGGGCGGCTCACTTCGATCGTCGGCTCGAGGCCTTCACCCAGCATGGCTTTCCCGTCCGGAGTCCAATACTGGCTTACGGAAAGTACGATTCCAGCGCCATCTCCGAGCGAAATGACTTTTTGCACCGCGCTGCGGCCGGACGTCTGGACGCCGATGAGCTCCCCGCGCTTGGCGGTTAAGAAGGCACTCGCGACGATCTCGCCGGCGCCCGAGCTTCCTCGATTGATGAGAACAGCCGTCGGACCGTCGAAAGCGACCTGGTCTGACGCTAACGTCAGGTCGGTCGTCTCGCCGGCGCGCGACTGTAGACGAGCCGCGATGCCGCCTGAAACAAAGAGCTCGGCGACATGGGCACCATCTTCGGCCAGGCGCCCGAAACTGTTCCGCACGTCAAGAACGATGCGCGAAGCACCTTGGCCCTTCAGCATCTCGAGGCTGCGTTTGACGTCGGTGGCGGTCCCGCTGCGAAAGGATATTATGTGAATGTAGCCGGTTCCGTCCTCGAGAAGCTCGAACTCGACGGGTGACGAGACAACGTCACGGCGATCCACCGTCAACTTGATGGGCTCCGGCTGTCGGCCTCGAATCACTTCGAGCTCGAGCTTGGATCCTGCCGGTCCTCTCAGCTTGGCATCGCCGACCACGACGTTGGTCTCGCGTGTATTCTCGCCGTCGATGGATTTGAGCTGGTCGCCAGGCAGAAGCCCGGCCGTTGCCGCGGGCGAGCCGGGCAGCACGGCCACGACCTGAATATAGTAGCGCTTCGTGACTTCAACGCCGATGCCCGCCTGTGGCTGCGCATCCGGGTCACGAAAAGCTTGGAACTCTTCGGGAGTGAGATACACACTGTCGGTGTCGAGAGCCTCCATCATCCCTCGGATGGCGCCATTCATGACCTCTTCCATCTCCGGCGCCTCCAGATAGTTGTTCATGACGAGGGTGACGACATCCTGGAAAACGGAGAGGTAGCGGTAGGCGCTGTCACGCGCCAGGGCACGGCCCAGAAATCCGCCGAGAATGGCGTAGAGAACGAACGGGATGGAGAAAGTGAGAATGAGATGCTTGGCGCGTACCTTCTTCATGGGCGAGCAAATCCTCCAGTGACAAGGCTCTCTGTCTATTTTGCCGTGCCCGGCGGCGCGGGTCAATTCGCGTCGCTTATTAGAAGCGCGACCTTTCGCGACGGGTCGAGCCAGGTCTCAGGGTCGACCGGCACGCCCTCGAACCGAATCTCGAAGTAGAGCCGTACGCCCGCAAGCGACCCCGTCTCCCCGACCGAGGCAACCGGCTGGCCCTGCTCCACCCAATCGCCCGGCGAGACGGTAAATTCATCGAGATAACCGTAAAGGCTGTGGACGTTTCCCGGGTGGCGAAGGATGAGGAGCTTCCCGTAGCCTTCGAACCAGGCGGCGAAGGCGACCTCACCACCGTAAACGGCGCCCACCGGTGTCCCGAGAGGGGCGCCGAGCTCGATGCCGTTGCGCACCGTCACGGTCTTGAAGCGCGGGTGCAGCTCTGTCCCGAAGCGGCCTTCGACCTTGCCGTCGAGCGGCCAGCCAAGCTCACCTTGGAAGACCCGCATGGGAATGTGGACCGTCGCAGTTTCTGGCATCGGCTCGCCCGCGGACAACGTTTCAAGGAGGGCGCTGAGCTGTTCGCGAGCCCGCTCGAGCTCGTATACAAGAGTTCCCGCCATCTCACGACGACTCTCGATTTCGCCGAGAAGCGTCGCCCGGCTCTCCCGGCGACTCGCGAGGGTGCGGGTCGCGGCCTGAAGCTCCTTACGTGTCAGAAGGGTGGCCGCGGTCTGTTTCAGGAGCCGCGCTTTCGTGTCTTCCAATGCTTTCTGATCGTCGAGAAAGCGCGACATCTTCTTGCCGTCCTCACGCGCGAGCCGAGAAACATAGCGGTAGGCCCGCGTCAGCTCGGAAGGCTTCTCCACGGAAAGAAGCAGCCGCAGATAGCTCAACCGCCCTTGTTTGTACAGGCTCACCGACCGGCTCTTCAGGTACGGGAGCAGCTCGGCGATGGACGCTTCGAGAGCCTGGATAAGCTCCAAGTTCTCGTCGATCTCCCGATAGCCGCGTTTGAGCTCGAGAGCTAGAAGCTCGAGCTGTTTGTTCGCGAGGCGAATCTGGATATCGAAGCGGTGCAGCTCACCAAGAAGCGTCGTTTGCTTCGAATCTAGCTGTGAGAGCTCGTCGTTCAGGAGACCTAGCCTCTCGTTCAAAAGCTCGAGCTTCGCTTCTTCGTCTTCGAGGCGCAGGTCGACATCCGGAGCCTTTGACCCAGCCCCCGCAGACAGAGCGAACGACACGGAAAGAGCCAACAATAGAGCGAGGTTAGGGCGCCTCAACGTAAGTTTTCCCTCAGTTGGTTATCAGCTAAGCGTTTCAATCATTATATAGTCAAACCGCGAGAAGAGGACCGGCCGGCGTTCGCCACACCCTTCTTGCTCGACTCCTGCGCTCAGCGAAGGCGATCGAGGATCTTGCTTTCTAGCTCCGCCTGCTTCTTCTCGTCCAGAGCCTCCCCTCCCCAAGCCCGGCGAGCAGCAGGGCCTAAAGCACGTAGCTGCGCCCGGTAGCGTCGACAATGCCGGCACATCGCAAGATGAAGGCCAGCTCCGAGATTCGCCCACCATCCTGCTTCGGTCAGCTCATCGCTAGCGAGCCGCCGCGTTAGCTCCCTACAGCTCAGCATCTTCTTCACTCCCTGAATCCCTTGGTCTCCAGACACTCGCGAAGCCGGTTTCGCGAGCGGTACAACATCACTCCTAGATTAGTGCGGGTAACGTCCAGGATCTTACAGATTTCTTCTGTCGTCAGACCTTCCAGCTCGCGCAGGACGAAGGCCATTCTCTGCTGCGTCGAGACCTGGTCGAGACATGCATCGATCGCGTCTCGAATCTCCGCGTCTTGGAGCTCGAGATCGAGAGGCCTCGGGGGGCGCTGCCAGCTTCCGTCCAAGGCGAACCGGCTTTCCACGAGGTCCTCGATAGAATCTGTTTGCTGCTCCCTCCGCTCTCCCCGACGGGCTTCGGCGATCTTCTTGTAGAGGATGCCAAAGAGAAAAGTGCGGACGTGAGAACGTCCTTCGAAGCGCCGGGCTACCTCGATAAACGTCACGAATGTTGCTTGAGTCACGTCTTCCGCGCGCTCGGGGCTCAGGCCTGCGCCGCGTGCCGCGCGCAAAATCTGGCCCAGATAGGCGTGTACGACGTCTTCAAGTGTTTCCCGGTCGCCGGCCCGAACGCGCGCCACGAAATCTCTGCCCTCCATCTCGGGCAGCGGATCTTGGGAGACCTCTTGAAACGTCAACGCTAATTTCTCCAGGTCAAGGTGTAAGAAATCGAGGCCACGTCGCACTCACTCCTCGAGACGGCAAAGAACTGCTAGCCGCGGGTAACGTCCTGATACTAGGGCTGGGACCAGGGGACTGGCAAATGCATGACCATGGAGGTCTTGAAATGATGACAAAGAACGTGAAACTCGGAGTTTACAGTGGACTTGCAGGCGGCGTAGTGTTCGGCGCGATGATGGGGATGATGGGAATGTTGCCCATGATCGGTAAGATGGCCGGCTACCCGTCCGCTGCATTCGGATTTCTTGTGCACATGGGGCTCAGCGCCGTGATCGGTGGGACCTTCGGACTCGTTCTTGGTAGCCGGATTCGCGGCTTCAACGGCGGTCTGGGCTACGGCCTGGCCTACGGTTCTGCCTGGTGGCTATTGGGACCACTTACGCTCATGCCCTTCTTCATGGGAATGGGCTTGGGCGTCAATTGGAGCCTCGAGGCCGCGAGCAGCATGTTGCCAAGCCTCCTGGGCCACCTGGTCTTCGGCGCCATTTTGGGCGGCAGCTACGGTTGGGTCTCGAGCCCGGCATGCTGCTCCGCGGGACTGGCAGCTGAAACGCCCTGACCCGAGTCGATCGACCCCCTGGACATCCGGTCGAGGGGGTCGACTTCTCCCTCAAGTCTCGAGGACCAAACGCGGCAGAGAAAAACATGATTCAAAACAAGGACAAACCGACACGACTTCGTTGTTCGGAAATCTGGGGCGGCATTGGAAATATGGATCTGGATGTTTCTACCAGACCTGTGACGACGAGCTTATTCTCCAGCGCATCCGATAGCGACAGCGGCGGTGATGTTTACTACTTCAGTGTCTGCGCCCGCGACACGATCGTTCGGATCGCGATGGCCGATGTGATGGGCCACGGACGTGCCGTAAGCACGATGAGTCAGTGGATGTACGCCGCTCTCGTCGAGAGAATGGACAGCTTCCATAGTAACGACATACTGGAGCATCTCAACCGTCTTGCCAACGAACGAGGTCATGAAGCCATTACCACCGCGGTCGTGTTCAGCTTCGGGGTCGAGAACGCCGAGCTGTACCTATCGTATGCGGGACACCCGCCGGTGTGGATTCGCCGGCACAGAGAGGGCGTGTGGCAGCCGCTTGCACAAAAGCAACAAACTCAGCCAATAAACTTGCCGCTGGGTATGTTTCCTGACACCAAATACAGCCAGCAGCAGCTTCGCCTTGATTCGGGCGACCGATTGTTGGTGTTCACCGACGGCCTCATCGATGCACCGAGCGAAAACGGCCAGCCTTTCGGTCACGATCGACTTCAAGCCGCTCTGGAAGAGGCGAGTGGCGGGACTTTGTTCCACCTCAAACAAGGTGTTCTCGCGGCTGTGCGCTCCCATACCGGCGGCTCCCTCGGTCACGACGATGTAACGCTGATTGCGGTAGATGTGCACTAGTCCCCTGTATCCATCACTCCGCTGCGAGCTCCTCGATACGAAACAGCCGGCCCGCGCGCATGACGTGGGTGATGCTGCGAAGATGCCGGATGTCTTCGAGGGGGTTTTCGGCGAGCACGATCAAATCGGCGATCTTGTTCTTCGCGACCACCCCGATATCCTCACGTCCCATGGCTCGTGCGCCGTTTCTCGTCGCCATGACGATGAGCTCGTTCGACTCGATGCCGGCGGCGTGCATCGCTTCGATCTCGGCATAGACCGACGGGCCGTGGAACGTTCCGGGGTTGCCCGCGTCGGTGCCCATCGCGATCGGGATGCCGGCGCGGTGGACCCGGCGTAGATTTTCAACTTTGCGCGCGTAGGATTCCGCGAGACGCTCGCGGTAAGCGGCGAAATCACGCTCGAACTTTCGCACCTCTGGATGGTCCTGGAGACTCGGGCTTTCGAGGACGCGCCGCCTAGTCGCGGTGTCGATACATCCATTTGGGTCGTCGAGACTCGGCGTGGTGACGCCCTTGACGGCTTCGAACATGTTCAGGTAGCCCTCGCTGACGATGAGGGTCGGTGTGTAGATCGTTCCGGCTTCTTTTGCCAGCGTGAGAAACTCTTCGTCCACGAGTTGATCGTCGACGCCGTGGACGAGCAAATGCACGCCTTCACGCAGCACGACTTTCGCCTCTCGCAAGCTTGTCGCGTGGACGATCAGCGGAAGGTTCTCGCGCCGCGCCTCGTCGGCGACCGCGATCACCCGTCCATCGATGTCCTCGCGCTCGCCTTCGCGCACACGGAGAAACCAGATCTTGATAGCGTCGGTCGCCCGTGACGCCATGTAGCGCACGGCGGCACGTCCCGCCTCTTCGTCCGACAACAAGATCATCTCCTGCTCGCCTGGCAGGTTCAGCTTGGCTCGTGGCGCATGCGTGATCAGTGGGCCCGCGGCGGCGACGTGCGGCGACATCGGATCGTGCTCGGCCGAAGCGCGCAGCTCCCACGACCAAGGAAAGCCGCCGACATCGAAGACGCTGGTCACGCCCGAGCACAGATACGAGCGGTAGTAGCGGCCCGGGCTCGACTTGAGCTGGGCTTGGGTGACGTCGAACGGATGTAGATCGCGAAGGTCCAGCGTGTCGGGACGTCCCTCGAACCAGCCGGTTTGAGCGAAGTGCACATGCGCATCGACGAGCCCAGGAAGCACCCAAGAGCCTGATGGCAGGTCGACGACTTTCGCGCCCTCGGGGGCGGCGCATGCGTTGCGGGCGCCGGCGCAGACGATCTGCTCACCCCGCACCACGATGCGCGCGTTCGGCACCGGGGCCGCCCCTGTTCCATCGAAGAGCGTCGCGCCCTCGAGAACAAGAGGCGTGTCTTGCGCCTCGGCCGGAGCTCCGGCGGCCACGATACAGACTGCGAGAATAGCTGTCGATGGCTTCATGGGACTTCCCTTTCCTCTCAGAGATCGACCTCGAAAGTGATACCGCGCTCCGTCGCATAGTCGACGACTTGGGTTGGGTTCGGGTCGACGTTTAAAATTACGAAGCTCGCGCCTGGCGGCGAGAGAATGTAGCGATCGAGCGAGTGCCACGTGCCAGTCTTATACACCCACCCTTGCGTCCCGTCGATCAAGAACGCATGCACGTCTTCGGGCTCGGGGATAGCTTTCGGGTCATTGGGGTCCGTGGGGGCCGCAACGGCGACGGCCGCGAGCGAGCCCGAAAGGGGGAAGAAGGCCTGCGTGACGTTGAAATGCCTCTCGAGCTCCGTAAACGTGCGGCCTTGGTAGGGCTGCCAGATGACGTCGAGCGTCGGCCGGCCGTCGATCGTAAACGGCGCCGGAAAAAACTCGCGTTGCTCCGCCGGCATCGACTTCGCCTCCATGACTTCCCCGAACGGACGGAAGGACTCCGCTGTCATCACTTCGACTTTGAGCTTGTGCACTTTTGTCACGACATCTCCCCTCAGCCCCTTCAGAATGGCCCGAGCGCGATGGATTGCGCGATGACCACCCCGATGATCGCTGTCCCCAACACGATCCAGAAAAACGGCCAGTAGAATTTCAGCCACGTCGTGAAGCTCACGCGGCCGATCGCGAGCGTCGCTACGAAGTAGCCGGACGTGGGGAAAAGAATATTGGTGATGCCGTCGCCCCAATGCGTCGCCAGCACGACGACTTGACGGGTAAGGCCAACGAGATCCGCCATCGGGATGAGAATCGGAAGTGTTATCAAGCACTGACCGCTCCCGGAAGGCACGAGGAAGTTGAAGACGGTCTGTGTCAATAGAATCCCGACAGCGGTGAAGGCTTCTGGAAGCGCGTCGACAAGGCTCGCGATGTGGAACACGAAAGTGTCGAGAATGTTTCCTTCGAACATGATGACCGAGACGCCGCGCGCCACCCCGACGATGAGAGCTCCCACGAGCATCTCCTTGAACGCGCTGTTGAAGTTGCTGCAGATGTCGTTGATCGCGTGCCCCGCGACCACGGACGTGACCACCGCCATGGCGACGAAGAGGCCGGAGATCTCGTTGAAGCCGAGGCCAAGCCGCAGGATCGCGACGACGATGGCGACGAACATGATGAGAGCAGCCAGAGCGGCAAAGCTCTGCCGCTCGGTGAAGGTCTCCGCCTTTTCTCCCTCCGCCGCGAGCTCCGTCCGGAGCGCCTCGTCCACGTCGGCGTTCAAGCCCGACTCGGGATGCGCATGCACTCTTCTCGCATAGCGCATCACGAAAGCGATGGAGAAGAGCTGGATCACGAGAAAGAACAACGCGCGATACCAGGCGCCGGAGAACATCGGGAGCTCCGCCAGCATGTGTCCGATGCCAATTGTGGCGGGCGCGGTGATCCCGAACGCGTAGCCGAGCGTCGACGAGAGCAGCACCATCCCCACCGCGGTCACGGAGTCATAGCCGAGTCGCAGCATCAGCGGAAGCACGATGGGCAGGTAGGCAATGCCGAGCTCCGGCGTCCCGATGAATGCCGCGATCAGCCCGAAGATGCCCATGAGCGCCGGGATCAAGAGCTCGATCCGATCGCGCATCAAGGTCATCAGACGTCGTATGCCCAAATCGATGACGCCCGTGCGGCGTAGCACACCCACCGAGCCACCGACGAGAAGCGTCAGGAACACGACGCTCGAAGCGTCGCTGAGGCCGACGGGGATCGCCGTCACGATGTCCATGAACCCGACGGGCGTCGGTTCCATCACGTGGTACGAGCCCGCAACGACACTCTCGCGGCCGTTCGGCAAGACCGTGCGCTCGTAGCTTCCCGCGGGCACGATCCACGTGAGAGCCGCGACAACGAGGATGAAGCCGCACAGCACGACATAAATGTCGGGTAGCTCGAAGCGCGAAGCGCGCTCGGCCACCGTCACGCGGTCCTCCGCACGTAGCGCCGAACGACGAAGGCGTAGAGCGCGACGTTAGCGACGAGAACGAGAGCGGCCAGCACGAACTGTACGTTGCGTGTCAGCGCTTCGGGATAGATGACAGGCAATAAATAATGCTCGACGAAGCTCGTCTCGTAACCGCGCTGCCCCGCACGACGACGCAGCCAATTTTCGAGCGGTGTCAGTGGGCACGTCCAGCCGGCGAGCTCGATGAGAACACCCCACACGGCCGCTGGGATATGCGCCCACAGGAGGCGGGGCCAGCGGGCCACGAGTAGCCCGCCCAGCACGATGAAAAAGATGAAGGCGAGGTGGATCAAAAGCGTCAGGTCAGCAAGCGCGGATGGGATCAACGCGCGTACACCACCTCGTCGCCCACGATGGTCGTGAGCACGCGGATGTCCCGAATGTGCTCGGGGGCGACGCTCAGCGGGTTCTCCTCGAGCACGACGAAATCTGCAAGCTTTCCGACCTCGATCGATCCTTTCAAAGACTCTTCGTGGTTTTGCCACGCCGCGTCGATCGTCACCGCACGCAGCGCTTCGAGCGGCGTGATGCGTTGCTCCGGGCCGAGCACTTTCCCAGACGTCGTTACCCGGTTGACCGCGTCCCAGACGAGCTGGAGCGGCTTGACCGGTGTCACAGGCGTGTCGTCATGCACGGTGAACCGGATGCCTCGATCGACCGCGGATTTCAGAGGACTCAAGCGCGCCGCGCGCTCCGGGCCCATGAAGATGTCCCGGTGTCGATCCCCCCAGTAATAGGCGTGGCCGACGAAAAAAGATGGGCTGATGCCGAGCTCTTTCATCTCGTCGAGCTGATCCTCACGGGCCATCTGGCAGTGCTCGATGCGGTGGCGCGCATCTTCTCGAGGAAAATCCTCTTGCGCTTCACGATAGGCGTAGAGGATGTCGTCGATGGCCGCATCGCCGTTGCCGTGGATCGCGATTTGGTAGCCCGCGCGGTGGAGCACCTTCACCATTTCGACGAGCTCCTTCCGGTCGCGGCGTGGGTAGCCGCGGTAGCTCGCATCGCCCATGAACGGCACGTGATAGGGCTCGACGAGATAGCCGGTATAGCCCTGAATGGATCCGTCTTGCACAAGCTTCACCGCGCCGAGCTTCAGGCGCTCGTCGCCGAAGCCGCTCACGAACCCGCCCGCCTCGCCAGGCGAGAGGTCTTCGAGCGAGCCCTTCCGCCCCATGACCACGACCCGCAACGAGAGCAAGCCCTCGCGGCGAGCATATTGGAGGTCGAGAAAGCTGTTCTTCGACCCGCCGGCAATGACGGTCGTCGTCACGCCTTCCTCGACATAATCCTCCACCGACCAACGAATGGCTGCCAAGCGATCCTTCGCGCTGAGCGAAGGGGCGAGGCGTGTCACGAGTGACGAGCTTTCTTCGAAGACCCCGTTCGGCTCGCCCGTCTCCGGGTCCTTGCGAATCACGCCACCGGGAGGCTCTGGCGTGTCGCGCGTGATACCCGCCATCTCGAGCGCCAGGCTGTTGGCAACCCCGAGATGTCCCGAGATGTGCGTGATGAAGATGGGATGATCCGTCGAAACCCGGTCGAGGTCGGCGCGCGTCGGGTGGCGCTTCTCCTTTATTAATGTATCGTCGTAGCCGCGTCCCCGTACCCACGCGCCTTTTGGCAGGTCCGCCGCTTTTGCGGCGAGGGCCTCGACGAGCTCGTCCATGGTCTCGATGCCGCCAATCGGAGGGCTGTTCAGGTCCACGCTGAAAAGTGCGACCCGGCCCGAGCCCGGGAAGTGGTCGTGCGCCGCGTAAAAGCCGGGCAGGAGCACCGCACCGTCGAGGTCGACACGCGTCGTTTCCGGCCCTGCCATCGCCTCGATGGTGGCGTTGTCTCCGACCGCAACGATCTTGCCGTCGGCGACGGCGACCGCCTGGGCCTCGGTCGCGGCCGCGTCCATCGTCACAACGGTGGCGTTCAAATAAACGGTGTCCGGGTTCAGAAGAGCCAGCAGCAAGACCCACATAATCATCAACCTTCGAGGTGTTTGTAGCGGTCCAAGTGGCGGACCGGCTTTTCGAGCGCGTCCCGCCGGAACGGATCGGCGAGAACGTTCTCGCCCCCTTCGATCACGGCTTCGATGACGCAGGGTTTCTCCGAAGCCACCGCCTCGTTCACCGCATCTTGAACTTCCTGGTAATCCTCGACGCGAATCCCTTTCGCACCCATGTCTTCAGCAAGCCGCGCGTAGTTCGGGCTCTTCGAAAGGTCAACGCCGACGAAGCGGTTGTCGTAGTAGTCGATCTGGTTCTTCTTCTCGGCGCCCCATTCGTGATTCTGGAAAATAACAGCGATGACGGGGATGTCTTCGCGTACCGCCGTCATGACTTCGGAGAGACCGCTGATCCCCCACGCGCCGTCGCCTTGAAGCGCGAAGACCGGACGCCCCGGTGCGCCGACCTTCGCGCCGAGCGCGGCGCCATAGGCGAAGCCGCAATTACCCCAGGAAAGCGCGGGGAAGAATTGCCGGGCGCCGGTGAACTTCAAATAAGCGTTCGACATCGAGCAGTTATTACCGACATCGGTCGTGACGATGGCCGCCTTCGGGATCGCGGCCGCGAGCTCGCGCAGAAAACGTCGCGGGTGCATGAGCTTCGCCGTCGATGACGAGGTCGACTCGAGCTCTTCGTCCCATGCACGCCGCGCGGCTTCGACTTCGTCCATGCGCTCTTGATTGGGCTCGAGCTTCCATCCGCTTTGAAGCGATTGCAGGAGCTCAGCCGCGAAGGCGCGCGCGTCTGCGAGCACCGCCATCTCGACCCGTTGGGTCAAGCCGAGCATCTTCGGATCGATGTCGACTTGGATGACCTTCGCGTGCTTCGGCCAATACTCGATGTCGTATTGCGGCAGAGTGCCGAAAGGGCCGAGCCGAGTGCCGAGCGCGAGCACCACGTCTGCCTTCGCCATCGTGCGCATGGCGGCTTTCGAGCCGCAATAGCCAATCGGCCCGACAGAAAGCGGATGGTCCGCGGGGAACGAATCGTTGTGCAAGTAGCTATTGACGACCGGCGCCGACAGGTGCTCCGCAAGTGCTTTGGTCTCGTCGACCGCGTTTCCCATCGACACGCCGCCACCCGCAAGGATGACGGGGTAGCGGGCCGTCGCTAGAAGTGCGGTCACTTCTTCTATCTGATCCCGCGGCCCCGGGCCGCGCGCGAGGTCCGGCGTTTTGTAGATCTCGTCTTCACACGATCCGTAGAAATAGTCCCGCGGAATGTTGAGCTGGGTCGGGCCGCTCTCGGTCTTCGCCATGTAGAAGCAGCGCCGTGCGAGCTCGGCCATCCGGTCGGGCCGGTTCAAGCGGACTTGATACTTCACGCTTTTCTCGAACATCGCCATTTGGTCGAGCTCTTGAAAGCCGCCTTTGCCGATCCCACCCGAGCCCGTCTCCGGCGTCAGCGCGACGACGGGCGAGTGCGCCCAAAGCGCCGCTGTGATCGCGGAGACAAAGTTGGCGATCCCAGGCCCGTTCTGAGCAATGCACGTTTGCGGGCGGCCGGTAACGCGTGCCAGGCCGTCCGCGGCATGCGCCGCGGCTTGCTCGTGAGCGACCGAGATGAAGCGGATCCCCGCATCGGGAAACAAGTCGAGCGCGTCCATGAACGCGGAGCCGACGATCCCAAAACAGACCTCGACGCCTTCGGCGCGCATGGTTTCCACGAGAGCCTCGCTTGGCGTCATCTGGAGCTTTGCCATTTCGTTTTCTCCTAGTGAAAGCTTAATGCTACAGTTCATCCCACGTTCGAGGTGGTCCCGTCAAGCCGTAATATGCAAGAGCAACGTGTAGAGCTCCAGAAATCGCTTCGCCCGCTCCACGTCGCGTCGCTGGCACTCGGGTGCATCATCGGCTGGGGTTGTTTCGTTCTAGCCGGAGATTTCCTCGCGCGCGCGGGGCCGCTCGGCGCGACGATCGGACTTCTCACGGGCGCGGCCTTGATGCTGCTCATCGTCGAAAGCTATGCCCCGCTCGTCGAGCGGTTTCCTGTCGCCGGCGCCGAGTTCGCGCACGCCTACTACGCCGCCGGGCGCTATCACGCCTACCTGTGCGGCTGGTTCCTGACGCTCGGCTATCTCTCGATCATCCCGCTGAACGCGACGGCGCTCGCGCTCCTCGGGAAATTCCTCGCCCCTGAGCTCTTCGCCCGCGGCCTTCTCTATAGCGTCGCGGGATGGAACGTCTATCTCGGCGAAGTGCTCCTGGCCTCGACCGCGATCCTCCTCGTCGGTTACTTCAACTACCGCAGTGTCCGAAGCGTCGGCGTCTTCCAGGTCGTGCTGACGAGCGTCCTCGTGGCCACGGTTCTGCTCATCGCCATCGGTACTCTCCTATCACCGGAAAGCGCCATCGATAACTTTCGGCCTTTGTTCTCGTCCGAGCGCACGCCGGTAGCCGGCATCCTCGCGATGGTTGCGGTCGCGCCGTGGCTCTATGTCGGGTTCGATACGCTACCGCAAGCCGCCGAAGAGCTCTCGTTCTCGCACAAACAGACGCGGCGCCTCATGGTGGTCTCGATTCTCGCGGGCGCGGCGATGTACGTCACAGTACTGCTCTGCACGGCGGCCGTCGGACCGTGGCAAGAGCTCGTCGGGGAAGGCTCACCGTGGTTGACGGGTGCGACCGTGCGACGAACGCTCGGCCCGATCGGACTCACCATTCTCGGCCTCGCGGTCGGAGCAGCTATCTTCACGGGGATCAACGGCTTCTACCTCGCGAGCAGCCGGCTGCTGTTCAGCATGGGCCGTGCGAAACTGCTTCCCGAGTCGTTCGGCCGCATCCATCCCGAGCATGGGACGCCACATGTAGCGATAGCCTTTGCTTGCGTGGTGTCGCTCCTTGCTCCCTGGTTCGGGCGCCAAGCGCTTCTTTGGGTCGTGGACATGTCGGCGCTCGGCACGGCTTTCGGCTACGCCTACACTTGTTTCGCGGCCTACGTACTCCTGAAGAGCCGCGGGAGGCGAACGGCTCTCGCTCTAGCGGGGACGGTCGCGTCGCTCGGATTCGTGGTGCTGCTCACGGTGCCGGGCATGCCGGCGTTCATGTCCCGTCCGTCCTGGATCGCGCTCGGGGGATGGGTCGCGCTCGGCCTCTTGCTCTTCCTCTTACGCGCAAAGGACTATCGAAGCTTTACGAAGCAAGAGCTCGACCACCTCATTTTGAAAGAGTAGTCGCGCGCAACCTACTTGCGCTGTTTGAAGTAATGCTCCGCCCTATCCAAGGGCGTCCAGAGTGGTCACGCGCAGTGAACACGATTCTCCTTTGATAGGAACAGATTCGGGAGGGCCGTGATTTCACACCCGGGATTGCCCATGAGACCGCCCACCAAGAAGGAAACACCCAGAAGACCAAGCGCTACGGTGCCCCACAAGCTGAGTTGTCCTGGACCGACGAAGCCAATGACCGCAAATGTGCCCATCCCGAACAGGACCCGACTGAGCCGACCAAACAAGAGTGGTTTTAGTTGCGGCATGGCTTTACCTCGTCAAGGTTTGGGGATGCGCACCGTCTTGCTGATCATGAGCGCACCCGAGAGTACGTAGAGCAGAACTAGAGGATGGAGCTCACCGCCGGCGACGGTCCAGACTCCGCCCGGGAGCTCGTCGCCGACGCGGCCGATAGCGACGAGTACCACTATGAGCAAAACGAGGCCTAGGCTCGCGGTGATCGGTGTGCCCTCATAGTAGGCAACCTTGCCCGAGTCGTCGGAAAGCTCTTCCGCGGTAACGTTATAGCGCGCCAGCCGGCTGATACCGCAGGCGACGAAGAAGAGAAGCACCGCGGTGTCCCAAGCTCCAGTGAAGCCAACGGCGCGGGCCAGACAGGCAGGCGCCACGCCAAAGCTCAACGCGTCGGCGAGCGAGTCGAGCTCGCGGCCTAGAGGTGAAGCGCTGTGTCGCCATCGAGCTACGCGGCCGTCCAAGAGATCGAAAATCACGGCAAATAGAAGAACGATGCCGGCGGAGTAGATCTTGGAGGGACCGCCCTCCGAGACATAGGCCATGGCGAGAAAGATGGCGCCCGTGCCGCAGGCTGCGTTTGCGAGGGTGAACAGATCGGCGACGTGGAACGAGCGAATCATCGAAAAGCGGCGCGTCACCCTTGGATCTTACGCGACGCGAGCCTAGGCCTTCAATTCGCTAACGGCTCGCAGTGTCGTCTCGATCTCCTCTTCCGAGTTCAGGAGTCCCGGTGTCAGGCGCGCGTACCTCACGCGATACGGGGTCCCGGTCGCGATGATGTCTTTCTTCGCGAGCGCGGCCACCACTTCGTCGGGCTTCATCCCTTCCACGTCGAAACAAACGAGAGCGCCAGAGAGCGCCTCCGCCATCGGCGTGCGGAGGATCACGCGGGGCATCTTGGCCATGCCTTCTTTGAGCTGCCGTGCAAACCCATGGATGCGTTGCTCGATCCGGGCCTTGCCGATGCTCAGGTGGAATCGAAACGCTTCCGCGACGGGCCAGCGGAGAACGAAGGCTGGGTTGCCAAACGGTGAGAGGAAACCGCCGCTGCGATAGTGAGAGATGTCCTTTCCCTCGAACCACTCCCTGAAGCGCTCATCGGCCCCAGCAATCGTGGGGTGGGTAAGATCCCAGAGCTCGTGTTTTCCCCAGAAGAGCCCAGTGCCGCAGGGCCCAAGAATCCACTTATGCGTTCCTGCCACGAAGAAATCGCACCCGAGATCCTCCATGGTGACGTTCTCGACGCCAAAGCCGTGCACACCATCGACGCAAAAGATGGCGCGGTCATCAATACTGCGTCCGGCGTTGGCTCGCTCGACTGCCTCGGCCATCGCCCGTATGGGGAGCTTCATGCCGGAGCTCGAGTGAACGTAGGTGACAACGATGATCCGCGTTTCCAGACGGATGGCCTTTGCCAAAGTGTCCACCATGGCGTCCGCCGTGGCTGTCGTCGCGTCTTGGTACAACTCGATCTGTCGATACGGCGCGCCGGTTGCCTGCGAACGGTATCGAAGCGTCGTGTCGGTCACCGGATGGTCGTGGGTCGTTGCCAAAATCTCCTGGTTGGAACGAATCGCGAGCCCTCCCAGCAAAATGCCCAGCCCCATCGTCGTGCTCGCGGTCAGCGCGATGTCTTCAGGGGCGACCGCCATATACTCCGAGGCCGCCTGGCGTACCGCGACATCTCCCGATTGCCAGTTCTCCATCAGGTAGCTGACCGGGTTCTCGATCATGCCTCTCATGTGCTTTTCCATGGCGTCTCGAACGGGCTTGGGAGGAGACGCGACCAGCAGTTGCGCCATGTTGATCTTGTCGCGGGTGTAGTCGAACTGATCGCGGACGACCTTCCAATCAGAGAGATCGGCGGCCTCTTCGGCGAGAGCCGTGGGAACGATACTGCCCGCGAATGCTCCCGGTCCCATGACGAGCCCAGTACGTACGAGGAACGATCTTCGGTCCATGAACACCTCCGTGCGCGAAGCATACACGAAGTTGGATATAAGACAAGTTCTATTTTTGCAACCTGCGCTACTAAGGTGTCTTAACGTTGTAGAAGGACCCGCGGCCACAGATAAGGAAGCGCCTGCTTGCCACCCCAGCGGAAGGCCGCCCAACCGAGACCGCTCTCGCTGATATTCGCACCCACGCGAGCGTCTTGCTGGTCGCCGTCTTAATGATGACGTTGAGCCCAATCTCGTCGCCCGGGTTTGGCTGATGGGGCGTGACGGCCCAAGGTATCTTGGCCTCGAGCGCGTAGCCGTCATCGGTTCGGATCGAGGCGACTTCCATCCCGGGCGCCGTCTCTTCCATCAAGCCTTGATTCGCATCCGCGTCACGAAAACCGCGCGCGCCGAAGCCTTCCGTCGTGCAAGGGAAGGCGGCCGCTTGGAGCACGGTTGAAGTATCGCGGCTCGTGCCGGGCGGATCGATGGTGATCCCCACAGCGTCTGAGCGCAGCTGCGCGCGGA
>SMVB01174950.1_pt1 | contig 25958 bp, 25 predicted proteins | sample 2456461 | NCBI WGS metagenome assembly SMVB01 (sample SAMN11095934, study PRJNA526329) | marine sediment metagenome | biome: Marine sediment; feature: Surficial sediment; material: Deep marine sediment; isolation source: Hadal surficial sediment | place: Pacific Ocean | collected 2014-05 | depth...
GGCCAAGGTAAGGGCACGGGCAAAGGCAAAGGTAAAGGAAAGGGTAGCGGAAAAGGAAAGGGCCAAGGAAGTGGCAAGGGCAAAGGAAAAGGATCAAACTAACCCCATTTCCCACTGATATTCTTTTGGTCATTTTGGCGAGTGCGTCACTGCTCCTCAAAAGGCCAGCACCCTATGACTGAACAAACACTCGTGCCAAGCCCTTATAACGCCGTCTCTTCCTCGGCAGACGAGTATCTTGTCTACAATCTCGAATCACGGAAATTACATCGCCTTAACTCCACCGCTGCGCTGATTATGGAGTTGTGTGCCGGTGGTAAGACATCAGAAGACGTAGGGAAAATTCTTGCGCCGGTGCCTGGTGAAATTTCCCATGCATGTCGGATGTGGGTAAATTACGCTTTGGATGAAGGGTTGTTAATCCCGCTAGCAGCAACTGTATCAAATAGACTGAATTGCAATCCGCAAGATTTTACATCCATGGCAAGTGATTTGAGAGACGACGGAGAAATCCTGGCGGCGTTCGTTTGTCAACAATACGCCACTGAACTACTAAAGGACAATGCTGACAGTTGGCTGGCTCTTGGGGAGCTCGCACACATCGCTGCTCGTCGCGAAACCGCAAAAGAAGCCTACCAGGAATACCTGAAGTTGTGTCCAGGTAATGCGGAAGCTAGACACATTCTGCAAGCACTCCTTGACAAACCTCCTCCATCAAGAGCACCTGATGAATGTATTCAACAGTTGTATGCTAGATTCGCAACCTTTTACGATCAGAACATGTGCGGCGAGTTGGATTACTCCGCACCTTCTCAACTTAAGGAAATGATTGAAGAGCATATAGAAACTGTTAGGCCATTCAATATTCTCGAATTAGGTTGCGGTACCGGGCTGGCAGGAAAAATTTTAAAACCACTGGCAAAAAACTTAGTCGGAATTGATTTATCGAAGGAAATGATAGAACAAAGCAAGGCTACCGATTTATATAATGATCTTCATGTGGCAGAGATTACTTCGTACCTCGCCAAAGACTCTTCAAACTATGACCTGATTGCAGCTTGTGACACTTTCATATATTTCGGCGATCTCCATCAAGTTATCGCGCCGTCGGCTGAACGATTACGGCCTGGTGGACAGATCATTTTTACGGTAGAGAAAGGCGAGGACTTGCCGTTCAAGCTGACCGATTCGGGTCGCTATGCTCACACTGAGGAGCACGTTCGATCTGTGGCAAAAAAAGCGGGTCTTGAAGTTGTTGCCATGAAAGAGGGTTTTTTGAGGCAGGAATACGGTGAGCCGGTTACCGGTTTGATAGTGCTCCTGGGCAAACCTTCTCAAGCGTAACTTCCGTAAAATTTCACGGTGTCTATGAGTGAAACAATCTAATGTGATTATGATTGCCAGCAACCAATCGTTTTTTGCCGGATTCATTAGATTGCGGGATTAACCAGTCTATTTTTTTTGCTTCCAATTGTTTTACTCATAATTGTAGGTATATTTTCAATAATGCTTAGTTGGCTCAATTTGGAAATAATGGATTAGGGCATCAGGCTAGGTAAATAAGCTTTAAGTAACTACCCCTCAGACAACGGGAAACGAACCAATGGCGACGAATGATAGAAGCGATGGCTCAGATACTCACAATAGCAGCAAAATAAAACGGCGGGATTTTCTTACTGCAGCCGCCTTGCCGATTGTTGCAACGGCGACCCCTAAAAGTCTGGTTGCTCAAGATCGTGCTACCTCGTCACCGCAAGATAATATACGACTAGGCATAATAGGGGCCGGCGCTAATGTGCGAGCTATTCAAATTCCAGGATTTCAGCAGATTGCTGGGTGCGAAATTGTGGCCGTGGCCAATCGAAGCTTGCAATCCAGTCAGCGTGTGGCCAGTGAATTCAATATTTCCCGCGCCTACGGAGATTGGCAGGAGTTAGTGGCTGATGAGGATGTGGATGCTATTCTTATAGGCACCTGGCCGTATATGCATCACACTTTAACCCTGGCGGCCTTAAGTAGCGGAAAACATGTTCTCTGCCAGGCAAGAATGGCAAATAATGCAGCCGAGGCAAGGGAAATGCTCGAAGCATCACGGCAACATCCAGAATTGGTTTCGCAGTTGGTTCCAACTTCTACCAGTTACGTCATCGACAATGTCTTGAAGCGACTTCTGGATGAAAATTTTATCGGTGAAGTGCTATCAGTGGAGGTTCAAAGACTGAGACGAAGCTTCGCGGATTTCACTGGCGAATTGGACTGGCGGCATGACAGTGAATTTAGTGGATTCAATGTTCTGAATATCGGCTCAACCTACGAGTCAATGATGCGCTGGTTTGGTACCGGAAATCGGATAATGGCCCAATCAAAAGTGCATGTAGTAAACAGGATAAACGCAGAAGGGGAATCCGTACCCGTGTCTATACCGGATCATGTCGAAGTACTTTACGAACTGGTTAACCAGGCACAGGTTCACATGCGCTTCAGTGAAACCACAGGACTATCCAATGGAAATCAAACCTGGATTTACGGCAGTGAAGGCACCATCCAGGTCGACGGCAGACTCAATGTATTCGCCGGGCAACGAGGTGATTCAGAACTGACTCTTGTCGCAAACCCCGTGCCGCAGCAGGCTTACTACCGTGTCGAAGAAGAATTTATCAATGCTATTCGCGGCATAGAGCAAGTCACTATGGCAACGTTTGAGACAGGTGTTCAATACATGGAGTGGACTGAAGCGGTTCATCGCAGCGCGGAGTCAAACCAGGTGGTTTATTTACCCTTGGCCTAAACAAATAGGGTCTATAGTTCACCAAGGGTCTGGAAATCGGAGTAGGTGATCCCGCAGACATTCAAAACTGGTTCAATGGTCTCAGGGGGCTATTGACTGTTGTAGGGGTCAGATTCAGCGACGGGCCTATCCCGGAAGACGCGGACATGGATGGGGAATTGGACAATGATGACGACAAGGACGGTTTCGTCGATGACATTGATGATTAGTAGTCATTAGCTTACGAAGGGGCATGTCAAGTCTTGGGTATAAGCAAAAACACAAAACATAGCATGGCGTGGTAATGTTTTTTTCCTTTCAGGTTTTATAGCTTCAATCAGCAAGCAGTAAAGGCACTTACAATCATGTTTATTTCCGCTAAAGCCAATTACCGGAAATAGCTTGCAACTTCTATTTGTGAATCCAATTAAGCAGCATAGTCCTGTCCTATTTTTTTCTGAGTTTCCAAAATGTCCGTACTGCGATGCGAGTAATTAGCGTATTTTGAATCTCTGGTGGCAGCCAAACAGCCGTAACTTGAAGCCTGTTTAACTTGTCAGTAACACGCAATAGCTGAAGTAGTTTGGTCAAATGTACCGATGAAATAGGCTAGTTAAGCCGTTATTCAGGTTGACTCGGGTAGTCTCAAGGTCACGATGCGCCACTGTGCGCGCTGGTGCCGGGGTTTTCAAATGAAAAATCTTACGATGAATGTCAGACTTTACTTGAGTATGTTTTCATTTTTTGTACTTGTATTAGTCGCATCAAGGCCGCTTGTTGCGCAGACTCCGCTAGTTGATAACGTGGTTCAAACTGACGCTATCAGTACTCAGTTACCAGCGTTAACGTCAAGTGAGTTGCAAGAATTAGTGGGTCCAATTGCTCTTTATCCCGATAACCTGTTAGCTATTATCCTCCCGGCTTCCACCTACCCATTGCAGATCGTTCTGGCCGCTCGATTCCTGGATCAACTGGAATCCGACAGCACATTGATACCTGATGAGACCTGGGACGAATCCGTGACCGCCTTGCTTAACTACCCCGAGGTGGTCCAAATGATGAATGAGAATATCGATTGGACATGGCAACTTGGCGAAGCTGTTGTCAGCCAGGAAACTGACGTGCTCAATGCAGTGTCAGCATTTCGTGACCTGGCTTATGTCGCTGGAAACTTGAATTCTGACGACTACCAAAATGTGACTAGCAATGACGACACGATTTCGATTACCCAGGTAAATGAAAAGATAATCTACGTACCTTATTACGCGCCGGAAGAGGTCATTGTCTATCAAACACGGCCGGTCTATTACTATTATCCTACTGCTTACCCGGTTTACTACTATCCCTATCCCTATGGGCATAGCTTCGTATCCGGATATTTCTGGGGTGTCACTACAGCGTTCGCGCTCAGCTGGTCTGATCACCATTTACATGTCTATCATCCAAGTTATTTTCGCCACCCGTATTATGGGCATCATTACGATTCCAGACACTATTACCGTCAGCCCAGCATTCGTACTTTCAATCGATCCTATGTAGACAATAACCGTCGCATAGTGGGGAATCGATACCGTGATGGCAGTTATTGGCGGCCGCAAAATAACAGTGGTGCACGTCCAAATGATTTGCGCAATCGAAGACCTGCCAACTCAACTCTCAGCACACGTTCTGTATCGAATGACCGGCAAGGCAACAGAAGATTAAACAATAACTCTGGGGCGAGGAGTGAACAACGGGCCACTGCCGCAATCCGTAACAACAATCGAAGTAATCAGACATCCCGAAATTCTTCTGTTCGTCAGAACAATCGCCAACAAACCGGTAGAACGAGTGGTCTAGTTACAAATTCCTTAACTAATTCGACCACGTCAGCTAACAATCGAGTGCGAGCTCAGAGAAGTGCTAATCCTTCTGCAGTTGATTCCAACCGGCGAAGTAACAGAATCGTGAATCAACTTCGCAATAACAGCAATTCGAGCACTTCTCGAACTACTGCAAATCGCCAAAGCAGCTCGAGAGTTAATTCTATGAGGGGTCAGACTAATATCACTCAATCCAGGCAAAATAGTACAGACAATGGCAGAGCGAATCGTGTACGCGACACGGCGAATCGCAGCGCGCGAGTTGCACCTGCCCAAAGTCGAAGTCGAGCGGTACGTCAGACATCGACAAGACAGCGCTCCGTGCCACAATCTCGAAATACACAACCGTCTCGTACGGCAAGTCGATCCTCAACTCCATCTGCTTCGACAAGCGCAAGAGCTTCTTCCAGTTCCCGTAATGTGCAATCCTCATCAAGAGCAGCGGGAAATAGCAATCGCGGAAGCGGTGGGGTTGGCCGTAGGGGAAGGCGTGTACAGTAAACAACAGCTAACACCGCGTCCGGTAAAAATAGTTCCAACCCCCCATAAGGCAATCGAGCCTTACTGTAATCCTATTTCTGGTAATATTTATTGCCAGGGAAACAGGTAGAGATCTCCATTGTTGAATTCTACTTAACTACTATTAACGACTTTAACCAGCTTCCACGTTTCTGGTTTACCTAGACTGCCGCCACCTTACCGTAGCCGACACGAACCGAAATGCATATAATCGCTGACTTTTCAAAGGAATTATTAGTTGTGTTGAATGTATTTTACAAAATAAGCCAGGCTCGATATTTCTGGCTGGCAGGTGCTTTTTATTTGTTGTTAATGGAAGCAATTGCCTTGTATTACCAATATGTTTTGGAATATTACCCCTGCGCGTTGTGTGTGCAGATACGTGCATGGGTTTCGGGCGCTATCATCCTGTCTATTGGTTTTTCATTTGTTTCTGAGCACCTCTGGTGGCGTTGGACTGGTCTGACCTTGACTACAACATTGGTTGGGGGTGCTCTCTATACGAGTTGGTACGCTTTCGGAGTAGAAAACGGCACAGTTCTCTCGAGCTGTACTATGGGGGCTGGATTCCCCGAATTTATGCCGTTGGACCAGTGGATTCCATGGCTGTTTTCAGCACAAGGCATGTGCGGGCGTTCACCCGATATGTGGTTTGGTCTGACTATGAATGAAGGGTTACTTATAAGCTTATCGATACCCGCTTTTGTGTTGCTGGCACAGTGGTTGCTACATATTCGCTATATTTTTTTCGCCGTAGAGAGTTAGCTAGCACCCAGATAGCACGCGTAAAAAGAAAAACAGATCTGCAAGTAACTGCGCATCAAATGACATCGAAGAAACCGTTTCGATGTCCACTTATAGTCACAAGAACCCGGCGTCAATATTGCCACTAATGGGAGCAACCTGTAATTAGTCAAGTAGTGCCTGAATGCCTAGCTGTACGAAATACCAAACCCACCTCATTGTTTAGCGCTTGAAGAGCGAATCGCCGATCCCCAAACTGATGTGCGCCATGCCATCGTTGCTGGTTACTCTGGCGGCAGTGACACTAAAACAGCTCACTTACTAACTCATAATAGTGCGGGTACTTAAATTAACGTTGAACGCTTATCGGCTAAACCAGTTTATCTAACCGTTATTTTGTTCAGACTTGGGTAAATCGTTCAAAACTTCGCTGTTTACGCCAACTTTAATTTTCATCACAAATACCGATTCTCAAAAAATTGCACAAATTCATGCTCTTAGTTTGATGTTTTGTTTCTGGCGTGTTTTTTGCAAGTCTCTATTCAGCGGCTATTTGAAACCGATTACTACAATTGGTCATCTAACTTAAAGACTACCTGCTTTTGTTTAGACATGACGTAAGGTTTTATGAGGAGGCAATAGATGCATACACGTCGCCAATTATTAAAGTTAAGCTTGGTTTTCAGCCTGACTCCTCCAGCAATTATTGTCGCGGGATGTACACAGTCCAAAGAGGAACCGTTTCCTTTTCAAACGGGTGACGTGGTGGTTCCACCCCGTGGTTGCACCGACCTTCGAGAGAGCAATAGCCAGGGGGATTGCGGATGACGGAAGGGCAGAGAGCTAAGTTAAATAGGATTTTTCGACTGGTGAAGACAAATTTTGTCTTTGCCGAGGACCGGGGACTGGATAACTGGCAGATGCCACCAGAGGGTTACAATGGTAAGCAGCTGATAACGGATGACTGTGATGGATTCTGCCTTGCCTGCCGCCGCCTGCTCAGAGAGGCAAATATCCGTAATCGCCTGGTTTACTGTGAGATGAAGGAACGAGGCAAGACTTATGGACATCTTGTGGTTGAAGTAGAGGGTTGGATTCTCGATAACCGCCGGGATCACGTAATTCCAAACAGCCGTATTTACGATTATCAGTGGTTAAGGATTTCAGGTTATGAGCCAGGCGACAGTTGGCGGGAAATAGTTGATCATCGATCCTGATCCCAGCGCTAGCCGCGATTAAACACGCCGGGATTGCCGCCTGAACTAGGGATGTGTGGGCATGGCCCGCCTGCCGTTTACCACAGGTGGAAAGTCCTTCACCTCGTCATACGCGGCCGTTATAAAGCGATCCTTACTTTGCTGCGTATCGCCCTGGGTCGTCTGCTCATACGGCGCCGTCAGGTTCGCGGCTAGAATTTCCTCCAGTGATTTGCCCTCATTACGTAGCGCCGTGACTTTCGCTACGATGTCAACCAGCATGGCGCGATACGGTAGGAGATCCTCCCTATGGATGAGCTTGCCATGGCCGGGGATCAACCACGTATCAGGACCGGCGATCTCTTGAAAGAGATCAATCGCCTCAATCATACCCGCGATAGAGCCGCCACTGGTCTGAGCGGCGAAGGGGAAGCCGTAGTTACGATAGAAATCCTCGATGTAGATGACATTGGCGTTGCGGAAGCGCACGACGGTGTCCCCAGCAGTGTGAGACGGCATTACCGGGATAAAATCCACCGTTTCGCCGTTCATGTTCAGGGTAACCGCGGGCGCGCCGGGCGCGGAGGGGTCATAATCGTAAGTCACTACCGGAATACCGGCTGGATCGCGTGCCGGGGCCGGCTGACCGTTGGGGCGTCGTGGATTGATCATGTCAAGCCGCAGGTTTTCCTGCGCGAAAATCAAAGCCCCCTGGTTGCCGAAAAAAGCATTGGCGCCGGTATGATCTGAATGAATATGCGAGTTGACCAAGACCTTGATAGGGGCATCGGTAAACGTTCGTATCGCTGCCAGTGTCTTATCGGCCACCTGTCGGTTCTGAGTGTCCACCAGCAGGACACCATCTGGTCCGAACAGCACCATGACTCGGCCCCCGGAAGCATCGGGATGTCCACGATCAAGGCCTTTCGAACCGTGCAGCACAAAGAGATTCGGTGACATCTTTTCTGTCACCATAATCTGGATCTCGTCCCACGGTGTTTGATAGCCCGGTGGGAACGTGTACTCGCCCTCTCCGGTGGGAATCACGATGATGGGGTATTCCACTTCCTGTGCCCAACCTATCGAAGGCATAACTACCGTCATAGCCACACACAAAAATAACAATGCGGATTTTTTCATGAGCCCACTCCTTAGAGTATTAAAAAAGGTATCTCTATTTCAGTCTGCGCTTCTTTGCTAATAAATAGCGTTCTGCCTGATCCGGAATCCTTCGAAAATCTACCTAAAACTCCAGATTTCGGACCAATCTAACAGTTCATTCGCCCACAGAGTAGTCGTTTTTAAAATGTTTGGAAACTACAGGGGACACTCATTACTTAACAACTTAACGGATTCTTGGTGTAGATGGGACTGCGGTCTTCTCCAATTCTCGAATCTAAGTTATCTTCATATGAGACCTGAATAGTCTGGTTCCATAAGTTGTTAAGTTGTGAGTGTCCCCCGAACATAGGGAGTAGCAGTTAACCTCAACTGGGCGAAAAATCGAAATTTGGGATTCAAATTTTAAAGATTGGTGATAAGTTATACAACTCACCGAGGTGAAGGCGTACCTCGGCCATAGCGTTTGTTTTATCTATACTCTCACTGACGATGGAGGTTGGAATGTCAAATGCACCTCGCAACTATCTTAGAAGTTCCCTCCTTGCCTTAGCAATGCTGTCCCTAGCGGGGCCGCTCGCGGCTCAAATTCAGACCTCGCCGCTGGCGGGTCAGCGTGGAACGGCCGTGATTATCGCGCAGACAAGCTCCGGCGGTACCAATACTCACCTGATCGATCCGGTTACCAACCAGGTCATCGGGATCATCGAAGGCTTGGGTCTCCCCCATGGAATTACGATTAATCCCGAAGGCACCAAGTACTACGTGACGAACGAGCACGATATCAGCGTTGATGTCGTCGATGCCCGCACCCTTCAAGTCATCAAGCGAATCCCGCTGGCTGCCCGGCCCAACAACATAGCCTCCAGCAGCTCAGCCCGTAAGGTATATGTTGCGATTTCCGGGGCACCGATGGTCCAGGTAATCGACATGGATACCGATGAGGTCGTAAAATCCATTCCCACGGCGGGCGGCGTACACAACACGTTCGCTACACCCGATGGCAGATACATCGCCGCGGGGATGGTTGGTGCGCGGACGCTTACGTTGATTGATACAGCCACGGATGAGATCGCGTGGTCACTTGGGCCGGAAGCCATGATAGAGGGGGTGCGTCCCATGGGTTTCGAGACGAATCCGGACGGCTCGACCAGGCGGATCTTCGTCAACCTATCCAGTCTCGAGGGCTTTGTGGTTGTGGATTTCGAGAAGCAGGAAGTTGTAGACCGGATCGTGGCACCGCGTGCCCCACTGTCGAAGTACAGCCTAATCGGGGTAGGGAATTCTCTTGCGCACGGTATCGAGGTGCTCGCTGATCAGTCAGCCGTGTGGGTTGTTTCCCGCGTGTCCGGCCGTGTGGTTGGTTGGACTCTTCCGGATCTTGAATGGATCGGGGACGTAGACGTCGGCGTTTCGTCCTGGATTACGTCCACTCCGGACAGTCGATACTTGTATGTCGCCACAACCGGGCGCGACGAGACCACCGTCGTAGACCTGGAAACTCTGACCGTCATCGACCGGATCAAAGTCGGGGACTCGCCGAAAAGGATGCGGACATTCCATGTCCCAGCGGATGTGATCCAAATGACAAAACGCGCAGCGAGCGGGGAATCACCATGAGGTGGGATATAACTATAAGAGGGATAACGCCCATGGCGAAGCGTCTGAAGGGTCTGGCGAACTTTTTGCAATTTACCGCCGTGACTCTCTGTGCCTCCATGTGGGCTTCCACCAGTTTGGCACAGGACGGGCTGGACTTCGAGTTCTATCGGGACAACGTCGAGCCGATCTTTCTGAAAGGACATGGGGAGAATGGGTTGGTCCCGGGTGCCTGTGTCATGTGCCATTCATGGCAGGTTGGGACGCCTTTCAAGCTGCAGCCATTGCAACATGATGCTGGTGGTGAGCCGTATTGGACTGAGGCGCGATCCCGCCACAATTTCGAGGTTGTGTCGCGTCTGGTCGCCCCCGGCTTCCCACAGGGCAGCCGTCTCCTTCTGAAGCCGCTGGCAACGGAGGCAGGAGGCATGCCCGTTCATGTTGGCGGTAAGTTCTGGGAGTCGCAGGACGATCCGGAATGGCAGGTACTGGCCGAATGGGTGGAATCCGCATCGGCAACCCAGGCGACCAGCAGCGAGCCTGTAACCGTAGTGGATTTCGAGTTCTACCGCAGTTGCGTTCAACGCGTATTTCTCAATCCACGAGAAGGCGCGGTGCCTTGTGCTACCTGCCACACAGCGGGGAGGAGGGGTTTTGCTCCTCCCATCCCAGAAGGCCGCACGTATTGGAACGAAGAGGAATCGCGGCGGAATTTCGGGGTCTTAATGCAGTTCGTGACCCCGGGCTACCCGATGCAGAGCCTATTTCTGCAGAATCCTCTCCATCCCGATGGTGGGGGGACGCCCATGCATGGCGGTGGGATACGATGGGAGTCCCAAAACGATCCGGAATGGCAGGAACTGGCAGCATGGGTCAGAGGAGAGAACAAGGGCAACATGTGCCCTGCGCCTTTACAGTTCTGAAAGGGCGAGTGATCACCGCAGGGAACCCGGTTGGTACCAGGCACTCAAATAGCTCGACCCGAACCTGGACAGTTTCTTTATCTGTGCTTTAACCAGGCGTAATGTGAACCTCAAGTGTTTGCTGCTGGCCGGAATCTGCCTGTCAAATTGGCTAGTTCAATGAGAAAATAAGGTAGCTCGGTTATAAGGCAAAGCGAGCGTACTTCATATACACATGTTAGGTAGCACTGGGCATGGTTCGTCGCATCCTTCAAATCGGAATAGCACTTTTTGCAATGAATGCCCTTCTAGGAGGCGGACTATATCTGGTTCAAGGATTACAGGCTTTTTTAACCACGGGTGGTGAATTGACAATCGATTCTACTAACCCTGATTGGCAGGCCTTAGATTTCTTCATCAGAGCATTGGCCGCTATTTGGTTTTCAATTGGTCTAATGTTTGCTTACATGATTCCGAACATCGAGAAACATACAATCTGGTTTCGCTTCAGCTGTACCGCTATATTTCTAATGGGAATTGGTCGGCTTTTTTCGATTGCTGCATTCGGCATCGCAAACAATCCGCTCATTTCCATTTATTTGGAACTGAGCCTTCCGTTACTTCTCATTTGGGGGCAACATGTTGTTACCAAGAATCTCAATGAATCGGCTGGCAATCGCACAGTAGATGCGATGCGGCCCATGATGAGAAATTCAAGATGAAAATTCAAATTAAAAAGACTCACTTAGTCACATTGATGTTGCCGTTTTTGTTTAATGCTGTCTGCGGTCAACAAGCTTTTATAGATCGGTTTGACTCAGTGACTCCTGCTAGTGAATACGAGTCTTCTATTGAGAATGCCAGACTACAAATTCAAGTGCTCATCGATAATGGAGCACCCGGAGTTTCAATTGCGGTCGGAGTAGATCAGCAATTAGTTTGGGCGGAGGGATTTGGCTACGCGAACATTGAGCATCGGGTCCCAGTCACTCCGTTGACAAAATTTCGTGTTGGAAGTGTCGCTAAATCGATGACTTCTATCGCCATGGGGTTGCTGTATGAGCAAGGATTGCTGAATCTTGATGCGCCGATTCAACAATATGTGAACTATTTTCCGCGCAAAGAAAAAGGGACCGTCACCTTACGGTTGTTAGCATCCCATCGCGCTGGAGTTCGACATTACCTCCCCGATGGGTCAGACAACTTTATTACAAAACATTATGATGATGCGAAGGATGCGCTTGAAGTGTTTGCTGATGATCCGCTTATCGCCATACCTGGGGATCGATATTCATACTCCAGTCATGGCTACAACCTGATAGGTGTGATACTGCAGGAAGTAAGTGGTCAAGATTTTGTCAGTCTAATGCGACAGCAGGTGTTTAGTCCGTTAAAACTCACGGCGACCATGGCAGACCATACAGATTATATTATTGAGAATAGGGCCGCACCTTACACCCGCCGAGAAGATGGACGCCTCCGCAACGCTCCCTATGTCGACAATAGTTATAAGTGGCCCAGTGGGGGATTTCTTTCTACCCCATCAGATTTGGTTAAGTTTGGGTTTGGAGTTTTCAATGGAGACATCATAAAAGATGAAACCCTGACGTTACTTTTATCACCACCTATACTGCCAAATGGTGAAATTGCGGATCAGGATTACGGTTTAGGTTGGATGCGGTTTGGGGAGTGGTACGGACATACTGGTGGCTCGGTCGGAGGTAGCACTCTTTTCATGGTTCACCCTGAACATGATGTAGTAGTTGCAGTAGTGTGCAACCTAACTGGTTGTCTAGGGGCAAACCGCCAGTTACGTGATATTGGAAATTTCTTTGTTAAAGAGAGTTAGGTCATTGTGAATGACTGATAAAAGCGGCAAAACCAAATACGAAAACGGCTTCAGAATATGGGTAGGTATGTGGGCCTGTTGGCTATTTTAAATATACCGTATGTAGTTTACCTGGAACTGACTTTACCCTTTAATCATTATATTCTGCTCGGCCTCATGATCATCAGCTCTCTTTTTCTGGTCTATGTCTTAGGCTATATGGCAATTACCGGATATAAGCCTGGGTTTCTACTTTCCGGATCTGATAAGACGAGTTCAAACAATCCAGATTGATCAAGACACTGAAGCTAGAAGTTATCTCCCGTGCCTTAGCTGAAGCCAGTACGCGAGGCACTAGCGGGATAAATTTCCCGCTGTTGACTGAAAAGAAAGCAGTATCTGAATGCCTACATCTGCTCCAATGTATCCAACCCCAACAGGCTCAGCCCCTCTTGCAGAGTACTGGCAGCGATTTCTGCCAACGCCAGCCTGCTGGCCCTGGTCTGTGGATTAGCCTTTAAAATCGGGCAGGCTTCGTAAAAACGCATAAATAACCCTGAAAGCTCATAAAGATAGGTACACAAATGGCTGGGAAAGTAGTCGATTGCCACTACCTGTAATACCTCAGGCAGCTGTAATAACTTGATAAAAAGAGCACGTTCTTCGCTTTCGGTAATTATGATACTGCCTGAACTTCCTTTCGTATCCCCTTGTTTTCTTAGAATACTTTTAATTCTTGTATAGGCGTACAGAAGATAGGGTGCGGTATTTCCATCGAAGGACAGCATACTGTCCCAATCGAACACATAATCGCTGGTGCGGTTCTTGGACAGCTCAGAATACTTGACCGCACCAATCCCAACTGTTTCAGCAATCTGCTGTCTGAGGTCTGCTTCCAGAGCCGGATTTTTGTCGGTTACCAGCTTGTGGGCGCGGCGAATTGCCTCGTTTAGCAGATCCACCAGCTTGATCGTGTCACCGCTACGGGTTTTAAACGGTCTGCCATCTTTCCCCATCATGGTGCCATAGGCAACATGCTCTAACTGGCAATCCTCAGAGGCAAAACCTGCCTGTCGTGCGACGGCAAATACCTGCTGAAAATGCAGGCTCTGACGGGCATCTACCACATACAGGACACGATCGGCGGCTAATTCCGTTGCCCGGTACTGAATTGCTGCAAGATCGGTCGTGGCGTATAGGTAGCCACCGTCTGATTTTTGAATAATGACCGGTAGGGGCTTGCCGTCTTTACCGGTGAATTGGTCGAGAAAAACACAATGAGCACCATCGGAAACCGACATCATTCCTTTTTTATCTAAATTATTAACAATAGACTGTAACTTATTGTTATAAAAGCTTTCTGCTCTAAGGTCAGATCTCTGAATCTTGATCTTTAGCTTCTTGTAGACCGCTTCGCAATGGCGCAGCGATTCCTCGATAAACTGCTCCCAGATAACCAGACTCTGTTTGTCGCCGCCTTGAAGTTTGACCACACTTGCCCGGGCTGTTTCGGCAAACGCCGGGTCAGCATCAAACTTGGCTTTAGCGGCACGATAGAATACCTCTAGATCAGCAAGTTCGGTGGATAGACTTGCAGTGTCTTCGGAAATCAGTTGCAAATAGGCAATCAACATTCCGAACTGTGTGCCCCAGTCACCCACATGGTTCTGCCGTATTACATTGTGACCTAATCGCTCCAACACCCTCACCAGGCTGTCACCGATGATTGTTCCCCTCAGATGCCCCACATGCATTTCCTTGGCGAGGTTGGGTGAAGAGTAGTCAACTACGATAGTCTGTGGCGCTGATACCTTGGGAATTAAGCTTTGGGTATCGCCTTGTAGTTCGTTAGCTCGGTGTTCTAGCCAGTCATTGGCTAGATGGATATTGATAAAGCCGGGTCCAGCAATTTCTAATCTGTCAATTAACCCCTCTTCGCCCGCCTTGGCAATGACATGATCAACTACCTGTTGTGCCAGTTCCCTGGGGTTGGTCTTGAGGAGCTTAGCGGCGGACATTACTCCGTTTGCCTGGTAATCTCCGAATTCAGCTCTGGAGGCAATAATCACATTGGCATTGCTATCGGGTGTATTGGTCACCTCCGACATCGCTGTACTGAGTCTTGTGTTCAGGGTTTCTCGAATTGTGGTCATGACTAGATCGCTGCTACTGGTTGACTGTTGCTGATTTGCGCTTACTTTACCTATAACGGCCTACGGGGTCGGCAATGAACAGGCAGTTAAAAACGGTGGGGATTGTACACTATAAACATCCTTGGGGATTGGCGGATTATGGGATTCGAGTAAAATGCCGATGCAATACTCCGTAGTCACATTCCGGGCAAAATTCGATGGTCGACCATAGTCAAGTTCAAATACTGGAGATAGGGGATAAATCCGATGGTCAGCGCCTGGATAACTTTTTATTCAGGGAGCTGAAGGGGCTGCCGAAATCACGTGTTTATCGGCTTATCCGGAAAGGCGAAGTGCGTATCAACCGTAAGCGCAGTAAACCAGACAGCCGCTTGGTCTCTGGCGACAAAGTTAGGATTCCGCCATTGCGGTTGACCTCCCGAGCACAACCACCGAAGCCTAGTCCCGGCCTAAGCAGCTATTTGCTGGACAGCGTCCTGTTTGAAAACGAACAGTTCGTGGTGCTCAACAAACCGGCTGGACTCCCGGTTCATGGAGGTTCTGGCGTACACCTGGGCTTGATTGAGGCCCTGCGGCAATTGAAACCCCAGTGGAGTCAACTGGAATTGGCCCACCGCCTGGACCGAGATACTTCCGGTTGCATGGTATTTGCGAAAACACCACTGTTTTTAAGAGACTTCCATTTACAGCTTAAGCAGAAAACCGTCAACAAGACCTACATTGCGCTGGTGCATGGATATTGGCCGGACAGCCTGGTGCTGGTCGATGCGCCTTTGTTAAAAAACCATCTGCAATCAGGCGAGCGAATGGTCAAGTTTGACCCGTCTGGCAAACCCTCAGAAACTCGTTTCGAGGTTATCGAACACTTAGGAGTTGAGGCTACCTTGATCAAGGCCTTGCCGATAACCGGCAGAACCCATCAAATAAGGGTGCATTGTCAGATTCAGGGCCATGCCATACTGGGTGATGATAAATATGCCAGTCAAGCGCAAGCAAAGTCCCATCCCGCGGCAACCCGACTGTGCCTGCATGCTGAGAAAATCGAATTTCAGGTACCTGATGGTGGTGGCTTAATGCTGTTTGAAGCCCCGTTGAGTGACTACCTGGCAGGGCAACTCAACTTATTGAGATCGAAGCAATAATTCTCGATTAAGGCAGTTGCTCAATGAGGCGAAAAACAGCAATTCTTTTTGACAGCTAGAGGCTCTACCACTATTATTGCGCGCCTATGTACGATAGCCCACTTCCAGAGTATGTTAACGCCCGGAAGATATTTACCCAAGGGGCGTCTCTGTCTGGTTATATGGGATTGACGCGATTGGTAAGATTGCAGGATTGTCTGGCTGGTAAAGAGGCTGACATCAGGGCGGAAATCAGGTTTTTTGTGGATGACTTTGGTCAAAGACACATTACCGGGGAGATAGAGGCAAGATTTTCGGTAGAGTGCCAACGTTGCCTTGAACCATTACCGATTGAATTAAACGACGCTATCAATCTAGTCCTGGTAGCGGATGAAGCAGCGGCTAAAAGCCTCGAAAAGCAGTTCGACCCATGGATTCTCGAAGAGAATAAGATTTTTCTAGCAGATTTGATTGACGAGCAACTGGTGTTGTCCATGCCAATTGTCAATTACCATCAATCAGGACCCTGTAGTGAGCGTACCGGCTATAAGTCGGGTGATGGCAAAACAGAAGAAGAGGGCAGTACTAACCCGTTTTCAGTATTGGCTTCATTGAATAAGCAGTAGTCAGGTGAAATCCATCAAGGCTACTTAACCCAGAATCACAAGTTAGGAGAGTAAAATGGCAGTTCAAAAGAGTAAAGTGAGTCGATCTAGGCGAAATATGCGGCGTGCTCACGATTCCTTGTCCGGCCCAACCTTATCCATCGACAAGACCTCGGGTGAAGTACATAGACGCCATCATATTACCGCCGACGGTTTCTACAAAGGCAAGAAGGTTTTAGATCTCGGTGACGAGTAAACTTGGGCTGTAACAGGCAAATTGCAGTTGATGTAATGGGTGGGGATGGTGGACCGTCAGTGACGGTCCCCGCTGCGCTGCAGGTACTGTTGCATCACCCGGATTTATTGTTATACCTGGTGGGTGATGAAACTGACATCCAACCACTTCTGACAACCTGCAATCGGCAGGATGTTCTAGACCGAATAAAAATCGTGCACACCCGATGCACAGTCAACGCACACGACAAACCCAGCAAGGTTCTTCGAGACAAGACAAAATCCTCCATGTACATGGCTGTGGAACTGGTACAGCAGTCCCAGGCACAAGCTTGTGTCAGTGCCGGTAATACCGGAGCCTTGTTGATGTCCGGGCGGCATCTATTGAAAACTATTCCCGGTGTAGACAAACCGGCCATCATCGCCATTATTCCCGGGGCTACCACTAATTGCTATCTACTGGATGTGGGTGCAAATGTGGATTGTAAAGCTGAACAATTGTTTCAGTTTGCGGTGATGGGGTCTGTGCTGGCGGAATCCTTAGATGGATTATCCAGGGCCAGGATCGGTTTGTTGAACATAGGCGCCGAGGAATACAAAGGCAATGAGCAAGTTCAATTGGCCGCGAGTTTATTGGAGACTAGTGAAGCGATTAATTATATTGGATTTATAGAAGGTAGTGCCTTGTATGATGGTAATGCAGACGTTGTTGTTTGCGATGGCTTTGTTGGTAATGTAACAATAAAATCCAGCGCCGGCGTTGTCAACGTAATCAATAATTACCTTGATGACGGTATTGCTACAGACTGGTATACACGGATGTGCGCACAATTATTGTCACCCTTGATGAGTCGATTGCGTAGAAAAATAAACCCAAGTCAATTCAACGGTGCAAGTTTGTTAGGATTGCAAGGTAGTATTGTTAAGAGTCACGGTAACGCAAATACTGAAGGGTTTGCCTTTGCTATTGAGCAAGCCGTTAGAGAGGCGGAGAACAATGTCCCTGGCCTGATAGCCAATGAGGTTGCCAAGATCATCAGGCTGGCAGAATGATTGGTTACTGAACGACTACCGGGGTAGATGCCGGTTAGATAGAACAACTGCAGAAATTGACCGGGTACAATAAAAAGAGGTTGGATATGCAAAAATTTGGTTTTGTTTTCCCGGGTCAGGGCTCGCAAAAACTGGGCATGCTGAGTGGCCTTGCCGAGCAATACCCGGCGATTATTCAAACCTTTAATGAAGCCTCTCAATTGATCGATCAAGACCTGTGGGAAATTTCACAGCGAGACGAAGGCAACTACCTTGACCAAACTCACATTACCCAGCCCGTACTACTGACCGCGTCGGTTGCCATATGGCGTGTGTGGAACGATCTTGGCGCGCCAAGGCCTACTATGCTTGCCGGGCACAGTTTAGGGGAATATTCAGCCCTGGTTTGTGCCGGTGTCCTTGAATTTGGTGACGCCGTGAACTTGGTTCGACTCCGAGGAGAATACATGCAGCAAGCCGTACAGCCAGGCAAAGGTGCCATGGCGGCAATTGTCGGTCTTGATGATTATCAAATAAAGAAAATCTGCAATGAAGTGGCCGGGGAGCAGGTTGTTTCGGCTGCAAATTTTAACTCTCCGGGCCAGACGGTAATAGCCGGCGATTCAGAAGCCGTAGAGCGTGCGATGCAGGAGTGTAAAAATGCGGGAGCCAAGCGCGCCCTTCCGTTGAAAGTCAGCGTTCCCTCCCACTGCGCCCTGATGGAAGAAGCCGCACAGAAGTTGACCGCCCTGCTTGATACGGTAGAGTTCAAACCAGGCCCGATACCGGTGGTGCAAAATGTGAACGCACAAATCGCCGTCAACTGTGAAGAGATAAAACTAAACCTGGTACAGCAGTTATGCAATCCAGTGTTATGGATGGACAGCATTAATTTAATACACAAAGCTGGAATTAGACTGCTCGTAGAGTGTGGCCCCGGCAAGGTATTGTGCGGATTGGTTAAACGCATTCGGCCTGAAATCGCGTGTTTTGGCAGTGAAGACACGCCGAGTTTCAGCCAGGCAAAAGAGGAAGTGTCTGTGTAATACTCCAGGAGTAACTGTGAGAAATATCCGGGATTAATCAGCACCCTGGCTCAGCTGGTCCAGGCAGCGAGTTGAAAAATGAACTAAATTAGCGCTTGATCTGTGGTAGCCGAGATTATTATGGAGAGTTAGGCATGAGTGAAACACAGCAGGTTGCATTGGTTACCGGCGCCAGCCGTGGTATCGGCAAGGCAATAGCCCTAGAGCTCGGCAAGCAGGGATTATTAGTCGTTGGCACAGCGACGACCGCAAGCGGTGCCGACAAAATCAGCCACTACCTGGAACAAGCTGGGATAAGCGGCAGGGGGTTGGTTTTGGATGTAGCTTCGGATCAGGCAGTCACCGAGTGCCTCACGGTAATTGAAGAAAAATTCGCTAAGCCAGCCGTGCTGGTAAACAATGCAGGTATTACTCGAGACAACCTGCTGTTACGCATGAAACCTGATGAATGGGGAGCGGTAATTGACACCAATCTGAATGCTATGTACCGCGTGTGCAAAGCTTGTCTAAGAGGCATGACAAAGGCTCGATGGGGTAGGATTATCAATATCAGTTCGGTAGTAGGGTCCAGCGGCAATGCTGGCCAGACAAATTACGCAGCGTCTAAAGCCGGTATAGAAGGTTTCTCCAGGGCCCTGGCAAAAGAAATCGGTTCGCGGGGAATAACGGTAAACTCGGTAGCACCGGGTTTTATTGATACAGATATGACCAGATCGCTGCCCCAGAAGCAGATTGAAACTCTGTTGGCACAGATACCCTTGTCCAGGTTAGGTAAGGCGGAAGAAGTCGCTTCAGTGGTCGGATTTTTGGCTTCAGAGCAAGCCGGCTACATAACTGGAGAGACGCTCCACGTGAATGGTGGGATGTACATGGGCTGATAATCCAGGTAAATATTTAGGTTGTTGATTTTTTTTGTATTTTTAAATTTCGACCTAAAAAATCAAAGTTATAGATTACAACCAATTCAAAATAGGGTTAAAATTGCCAACCTGATTTACAGGGCAGGTTGGGATAGGTTAAAAAGTAATCAGCTATACCAAAACGGCCGTATAATATTAGTAATATTAGGAGCTAATAATTAATATGAGTAGCATTGAAGAGCGCGTAAAAAAGATTGTCTGCGAACAACTTGGCGTAAAAGAAGATGAAGTAAAAGCTTCAGCCTCTTTTGTAGAAGATTTGGGCGCTGATTCCTTGGATACGGTTGAACTGGTAATGGCCTTGGAAGAAGAGTTTGAAACTGAAATTCCAGATGAAGAGGCAGAAAAAATTACCACTGTCCAACTGGCTATTGATTACATCAGCCAAAACCTGTAAGCGTTAATCTAAGTCATACCGAAGCTACTCTGGCAGTCTCCCGGAGTAGCTTTTGTTTTATAGGCCTTTCACAATGCACCACGTTTCGGAGAGCTTCTATTGAACGGCAGAAGAGTAGTTGTAACCGGGCTTGGGCTGCTTACTCCGGTCGGTAACGATGTAAAGTCCTCCTGGAAGGCACTCAAGGAAGGGCAAAGTGGCATCAATGTCATCGACCATTTCGATACTTCTGATTTCAGTACCCGTTTTGGTGGCTCCATTAAGGAATTTGACGCTACCCAATACATGCCTGCCAAGCAAGCCAGGCGATTGGATGTCTTTATTCAGTACGGGATGGCTGCCGGCATTCAGGCAGTAAATGACTCTGGGCTACTCGACACAAAGCCAGACCGGGAGCGAGTAGGGGTAGCCGTGGGTTCCGGCATAGGTGGGATATCCTCTATCGAAGACACTTCTTACCTGGTTCGCACAGCAGGTCCTAGGAAAATATCTCCGTTTTTCGTACCTGGATCCATAATCAATATGATAAGTGGAATGCTCTCCATCCAATTCGGCTTTAAAGGACCCAATATTGCCATTTCTACCGCCTGTACCACCGGTACCCATAATATCGGGGTAGCTGCCAATATGATCAGCAACAACCAGGCCGATGTTATGGTGGCCGGTGGGGCAGAAATGTCCTGCTCCCAGGTAGGCCTGGGTGGTTTTTGTGCGGCTCGTGCCCTATCGACTCGTAACGAGGCGCCGGAACTGGCCAGCCGACCTTGGGACCACGATCGTGATGGCTTTGTGCTCAGTGATGGGGCAGGAGTGATGGTGCTGGAAGAATACGAGCACGCCCGCAGCAGAGGAGCACCTGTTTATGCAGAGCTGGTGGGTTTTGGCATGAGCGGGGATGCCTTCCACATGACTTCGCCCTCAGAAGGTGGGGCAGGAGCTGCCTTATGTATGAAAAACGCGTTGGCCAGTGCTGATCTAAATCCTGAACAAGTGGATTATATTAACGCCCACGGAACCTCAACGCTGGCCGGTGATGTTGCCGAGACACAGGCAATCAAAAAAGTGTTCGGCGATCACGCTTACAAACTATGTGTCAGTTCAACCAAATCGATGATAGGGCACTTGCTTGGCGCTTCAGGTGCAGTTGAGGCGATCGTATCGGTGCTGTCCCTTAAGGAGCAGGTAGTCACACCTACGATAAATCTCGAATCGCCAGACGAAGACTGCGATCTTGACTACGTACCTCAGACCAGTCGGGATCTCGCAATCGATACTGTGATCAGCAACTCTTTCGGATTCGGTGGAACCAACGGCAGCCTGATTTTCTCAAAATTAGATTAGCTTTCTACAACACTCGATACTGGTGGTAAATGTTAATTAAACAACTTACTACGTGTTTCCCATGCTGATAAATGGTGAACCAGGCCAGGCCATCCCGGTCAACGATCGTGGCCTGCTTTACGGTGATGGCATTTTTGAGACCATCCGCGTAATTAACCGTCAGCTCTCTCTGTGGCAACTGCACCAGAGGCGTCTGCTAAATTCCTGCAACTTGCTTGGTATAGACGTGGATCTGCCTAAGCTTCTGGAGGAGCTCAACAGCCTGCTCGGCGCTTCTGCCGCGGATGGGATAGCAAAAGTGATCGTTACCCGTGGCGTCGGAGGACGGGGCTACCAGCCAGGTGATGCAACAGAGCCGACTCGTATTGTGCAGTTTCACCCACTACCGGATGCTTACAATCAAGATAAGCAAGGCGGTGTCCGGGTTAAATTCTGCAATCAGCCTATTACTGTAAACAGTCGTCTTGGCGGACTAAAACACCTTGGGCGCCTTGATCAGGTAATGGCAAGCAGTGAACTGACCGATGAATATGACGAAGGGTTAATGTCTACAGATTCTGGCCTGGTGGTGGAGGGCACGAAGAGTAATTTATTCGTCGTAATTAACGACTCATTGGTAACACCCGGGTTGCATAACGCTGGAGTGGCCGGTGTGATGAGGGAGTACTTGATGGGTCAATTTGCAACTGATGGATTCCCCGTACACGAAGCCAAACTCAACCGCGAAGATTTGCTCAATGCGTCAGAGGTGTTTCTATGTAATAGTGTATTCGGTGTGTGGCCAGTCACCGAACTGGTTTACGAGAATAAGAGTCACAATAAAAAAGTGGGCCGCTTCACCCGCCTAGCATTAGAGTTCCAGGATAATGAATTTTGTTCCTATAATTAACAATATCCCGAGGAAACCTGTAGCGACAATCGCACTATTTATTGCACTGATACTTGTTTTTGCCGGAGCCTCCTGGTACCAACTGAATGCCCCGCTAAATATCACCGAAAGTACATCGTTTGAAGTTCCTGCTGGCGCGTCACTGAATCAAGTTACTACCAGGCTTACAGATCAAGGCTATCTCAGCTCTCCTTTACTGTTTACAAGCTGGGCACGCTTCACAGGCAAAGCGAGTCAAATTAAAGCCGGTGAGTATGAGTTGATCGATCCTATTACGCCTTTGCAGTTATTGGATAAAATTGTCAGCGGGGACATCAGACAATACCAGTTAACCCTGGTTGAGGGTTGGACTCTACAACAGGCGTTGGCAGCAATATGGAACAGTCCTGGTATTGTTGATTCGTTAAGTTCACTGAGCGAGCTCGAAATAGCCAAGGTACTGCAACTGGACTATTCCAATGCTGAAGGTCTGTTCTTTCCTGACACCTATTTTTACAGTAGAGGTGCACGAGACACTGAGATACTTACCAGGGCCCATAGCCGATTAACCACGATTCTTGAGCAAACCTGGAATGATCGACTGGGTGCATTACCCTATGAGACTTCCTATGATGCTTTAATCATGGCATCAATTATTGAAAAAGAATCCGCTGTCTCTAGTGAGAGAGGTCATATTGCCGGCGTCTTTATTCGACGGCTAGAGAATGGCATGCGATTACAATCTGATCCTACGGTTATCTATGGATTGGGTGAGCGCTATGACGGGAATATTCTTCGCTCTTCACTGGAAGAAGAAACCCCCTATAACACTTATCGCATTAATGGGCTGCCACCCACACCTATCGCGCTTGCGGGCCGGGAATCCATTGAAGCGAGTATGAATCCTACGCCTTCGGAGTATCTGTATTTCGTCGCAAAAGGGGATGGGAGCCATTATTTTTCAAGCACCTTAGAAGAGCACAACCAGGCTGTACAACTGTATCAGCTAGGTACGTCTAATTAATTTGCCAGTACGAGTCAAACCCGCATGTCTGCAAACAAGAAAGTACCGGCAAAATTCATTACCATTGAAGGGATTGAGGGCGTTGGTAAAAGCACAAACATTAGCGCCATCAAGGGTTTTCTTGAACAACATCAGATCGACTATGTGCTGACAAGGGAGCCAGGTGGAACATTTTTGGCCGAAGCCATTCGCGAACTACTGCTTAAAGATCACCAGGAGAATGTCGACCCGGTGACAGAGCTGTTACTGATGTTTGCCGCACGGTCACAACATCTTACCGAAGTAATTCGTCCGGCACTGGAACAAGGAACCTGGGTATTGTGTGACCGCTTCACTGATGCCACCTATGCATACCAGGGCGGGGGCAGGGGGCTTGGCAGCGATAAAATTGCCATCCTGGAAAACCTGGTACAAGAAGAATTGCGGCCGGATCTCACTATAATTCTCGACTTGGAACCCCAGCTTGGCCTGGCGCGGGCAGCCAAACGTGGTGACCTGGATCGGTTTGAAAAACAGCAACTTGAGTTTTTTGATAAAGTAAGAAAAGTCTATCTGAAAAGGGCAAGCGAAGAACCTGAGCGCTGCGTAGTTGTCGATGCCAGTCAGAAGCTTGATCAGGTACGCGCAGACGTCATTGCCGTGATGGAGAAGCTTTGTGCCTGATAAAACGACTGAGACTCAGGCTGAGAACCTGTTACCCTGGCATCAGGAAAATTGGAGTCGACTCAGCTCACAGCTAAGACAACAGCGTCTGGCTCACGCTTATTTACTTTGCGGTGAGCACGGTCTGGGCAAGAAAAAATTTGCAGCTGCCGTTGCCCGGTTGTTGTTATGCGATAATCCTTCCACGACAGGTCCTTGTGAGAACTGTAATGACTGTCGCTTTAGCGTTAACGCCACTCATCCTGATTTGTTGTATGTCACGCCGGAAGAGGGGGGCCGTGTACTCAAAGTAGACCAGGTCCGCGCTCTGACAAGATTTACCGAAAAGACCACCCATAGTGCCAGGCGAAAGGTGGTTATTTTAGAGCAGGCTGACATGCTCAACATGAGTGCTGCCAATGCGCTGTTAAAAACCCTCGAAGAGCCTGCGGGAAACACTGTAATACTATTGTTGAGTGACAAGCCAGGAAGTCTGTTACCGACCATTCGCAGTCGATGTCAGCGGATTCTTTTTATAACACCAGAGCCGGCCATGGCGCTCACCTGGCTGCAAGAAACGCTAGATGGTAAAGCCAATCCGCAAGAGCTTTTACACTTGGCTGGGGGTAAGCCTATATTGGCCCAAGAAATCTATACCAGCGGCGAGGTGGAGCAAAGGCAAAACATCATCCGTGCGTTTGTTCAAATCGTCGACGGCAATCTCGACCCCATCGAATTTGCCGCTACTTTTAAAAGTCTGAATGTTAGCTCCGTCATGGATTACTTGTGGCAAACCTCGGCCTTGCTTATCAAATATCTACTTTGCAAAGACGAGGCATTACTGGCGAGTTCTGAGATACGGGCTATAGTTACTAGACTGCAACAAAGCGGGAGGGATGAAAATGATTCCCTGACTCGGCTTCTGCGATTGAATCTTGCTGCGGAGGATGCAAAGCGACAACTTGTCAGCGTGTCGAATCCAAATCAGCAATTGATATTTGAAAGCATGATGTGGCGCTGGTCTCGCATTTCCGGCTAACACTTTTCTGATGATACTTTTTGCAACGCTATTTGTTTATAGCAGTTCAGTGTTAAACATCATGTGTTTAATTTGCTTGCTCAAGGAAAGGCTAAAGCACCAATGGATGGTAACTCGCTTTTTTCACTTATCGTCAGAGATAAAGCCGCACTTTACGCTAGCTATATGCCTTTTATTCAAGGCGGTGGACTGTTTTTACCAACAACCAAACCCTATCAGCTCGGCGATGCCGTGTTCATCATGTTGCAGGTATTAAAAAGTGACTCGGCCATGGAGCGCCTAGCCGTAGCGGGTAAGATTGTGTGGTTGACACCACAAGGGGCACAAGGTAATACCAAGCCAGGTATTGGTATACAGTTCTCAGGTTCCAGCAGCAAAACCCTGAGCCGAATCGAGAAGCTCCTCGGTGATGTCTGGTTAAATTCTGACAGGAAAACCTTTACGCTTTGAGTGCCTGATCAACAAGGCACCGTTACATCTTCCTAATTCAATCTTTTTGATCGATGAACTCAGCAGGGGAAAAAACCTGGAGCCGCAGGCTCCAGGTGAATATTGCTTGGATCAAAACATTTAGGTAAGGAAGTTTGGAATGTCACTTGTTCCAGTATCACGCGAGACCGGGTTAAGTTATCGGCCTGACACTGTCTCACTAATGAGTATGGTATAGATCAGTTAATTTTCAAGAAAACGGCTAATAAATTTTCTGGCTTCACAACATTGTTATTGTTGTTGCATCAATTCAACCACTTTTTCGGCGATTGCCAGACTGGCAGTAAGCCCGGGCGACTCTATACCAAATAACTGTATGAGCCCGGGAATCTGGTGACCGGTTACATCTTGAATCATGAAGTCGGCCGCCGGTTCACCTGCCGCGGAAAGTTTGGGGCGAACCCCTGCATAATCCGGCTGCAGGTCATTCATTTTAATGGCCGGAAAATAGTTAGCTATTCGAGCTGCAAAGTCGCCTGCCTTGTTGCTGTCAATGTCGAACTGAGCCGAA